>Ga0315281_10014270_pt1 | contig 10719 bp, 8 predicted proteins | sample YL17G07_0_MG_FD_204540 | JGI IMG/M metagenome (GOLD analysis project Ga0315281, IMG submission 204540) | Sediment microbial communities from Yellowstone Lake, YNP, Wyoming, USA - YL17G07_0 | ecosystem: Environmental > Aquatic > Freshwater > Lake > Sediment | place: USA: Wyoming | collected... | reverse complement strand
CGCGCGGTGTAGGCGAGGAACATCCACAGGGTCACGAACCAGTCGAAGGCCAGGGCAAGGAGGCCGCCGGCAACGACGAGCTCCCAGCGGCGCGGCAGGCGGCCGCCGCGGCCGATGAGGCCGCCGGCGGCCCCGACCGCGCCCCAGGCCAGCATCTGCCACGGCGTCCACGGGCCCTGGCCGAAGAACAGGTTCGACACCAGCGCCGACGTCGCCCCCACCATGAAGCCCGGGCCGGAGCCCAGCGCGACGCCCGAGACGAGCACCACGAAGGTCACAGGTTTGACGTTGGGCAGGGAGGCGAAGAGCACGCGGCTCGCGGTCGCCAGCGCCGCGAGGGCGGCGACGAGCGACAGCTCGCTCGCCGCCGTGGCGCGGGCCCCGTAGGCCGCGATTCCGAGCCCTACGAGGGCGAGCACGACGGCGAAGCCGACCGTGCCCCAGTCGACGGCGCCGGGGTCGAGCGTGGCCCAGGCCGCGAGTATGGCGGCGAGGCCGACCAGCGCGAACAGGGTGAGGCGGCCGAGATCGAGATGCAGGGCCCTCACTGCAGCGACCCCCCCCACGTCACCTCGTCCTCGTGCAGGACGCCCGGCAGGGCGTGGTGCAGCAGCCGGTTCACCTGGGTGGAGAAGAAGAGGGAGCCGTTGAGCACCTCGGCCGCCGGCCCGTCGGCGAGGACGGCGCCGTCGCCGAGCACGATCACGCGGCTCGCGCAGCGCGCCGCGAACTCCACGTCGTGCGTGACGACGACGACGCAACGTCCGTCTCTCGTCCAGCGCCGCAACGTGGCCGCCAGCTCGAGCTTGTGTGTCGAGTCCATGCCGCGCGTCGGTTCGTCGAGCACCACGAGCGCGGGGTCGCCACAGGCGACGGCTGCCAGGGCCACCCGGGTGCGCTCGCCGCCCGACAGCGCCCGCGGGTCACGGTCGAGGAGGCCGGCGAGGTCGAGCTCGCGCACGATTCGCGTGGCGAGCTCCTTCCGGCGCTGGCCATCGACCGGCAAGTGCGCCAATGTGAAGTCGATCTCGTCGGCGACGGTGTCGCGCACGAAGTAGTCGTTGGGGTTCTGGCCGAGGAGGGCGCACGAGAGGGCCGCCTCTGCGACCGACAGGTCGGCGACGTCCCGGCCAAGCAGGCGGAGGTCGCCGCGCAGGGGTGCGAGCAGTCCGTTGAAGTGCCTCACCAGGGTCGACTTGCCGGCGCCGTTCTCGCCCATCAGGGCGACGAGTTCGCCGCGACGCAGGCAGAGGCCGATCTCCTCGAGCAGCGGCTCGTCGTGCTCATAGCCGACCGCCAGGTGTCGGGTCTCGAGCACGACGTCACCGGGCTCTGCGCCGGCGCTCGCCTCGCGGCGCCGCGGAGCGGAGTCATCGACCAGGTCGAGCATGTGGCGCGCTTCCTTGACCGTCATCGGCAGCCGTCCACGTTCGGCGTGGGTGGCGGCCTGCCCGTTGAGCCGTTTGGCGAAGAGACGCGCCACAGGCGGCAGGAGTTCGCGGTGGCCGGTGACGGCCCAGCGCGCGAAGTCCTGTGGCGGCGCGTCGACGGCGACGGCGCCGTTCTCCAGGTAGAGGACGCGCGTGGCCAGGTGCAGGCAGCGCTCGACGCGGTGCTCGGCGAGCACGATGGTCGCGCCGGTGTCCTCTGACAGACGGCGGATGGCGGCGAGCAGCTCCTCGGAGCTCACGGGATCGAGCTGCGACGTCGGCTCGTCGAGCAGCAGGAGATGGGGCTGGGCGGCGATGACGGCGGCGAGCGCCACCTTCTGCAGCTCGCCGCCGGACAGTTCCGTCAGCGGCGCGTGCCGCAGCCGCGACAGGCCGAGCGAGATCAGAGCCTCTTCGACGAGACGCGTGATCGCGGCGCTCTCGACCCCGAGGTTCTCGAGGCCGAAGGCGATCTCGCGCTCGACGGTGGTCATGACGGCCTGACTCTCCGGGTCCTGGAACACGAGCCCGACCCTGCGCGCCAGATCGCTGGGGCGGGCCGTCCGCGTGTCGTACTCGTCCACCGTCACGCGTCCGGCGAACGTGCCGCCGTGGAAGTGAGGCACCAGGCCGTTGAGAGCGCGAAGCAGCGTCGACTTGCCGCTGCCGGAGCCGCCGAGGACGAGGATCACCTCCGCCGGCTCGATGGCGAGCGACACCTCGCGCAGAGCCGCGCGGGGCGCGCCGGGATACGTGTAGGTGACCTGCTCCAGGCGGGCGATGGACGTCATCGGCGACTCCACCTCAGCGCCATCCCGGCAGGGACGACGAGTGCCGCGAGCGTGACGAGCCACCAGGGGTCGAGCAGCTGCGGCCAGGGGTCGTCAAGCAGGGGGTAGAAGTCGTAGGCGGTCTGACCCGTCAGGAGGCCCGCGAGGACGGCGACGGCGGCCAGGGCGCCGCCGCCGGCAAGGGCCACGTCGGCGGCCCGCCAGGGCCGACGGTGCAGCCATCGCGAGCGGCGCGCGGCGCCGTAGCCGCGCGCCTCCATGGCGGCGGCGATGTCGACCGCGCGCTCGAGGCTCCGCGTCAGGAGGGCGCTGAGGAGAGGTACCCGAGCCGCCGCCCTTTGGCGTCTGGTCCCGCGGTCAAGCTCGAGCCCGCGCGAGCGCTGGGCGTCGGCGATGCGCGCGGCATCGTTCGAGAGCACGGGGAACAGGCGCGAGGCCAGGGAGAGGACAAGGCCGGACCTGAAGGAGAAGCGGCTCAGCAGGCCGAGCTGGTCGTCGGGGTCGAGGGCGACGTTGAGCAGCGCGAAGGCGAGGATGACCGCGGTGAGGCGCAGCGCCGTGGTGATGCCGAACACGATGCCCTGCACGGTCACGGTGATCGTGATGGGACCGAGATCGGCCTCCCAGAGGACATCCAAACCGCCGGGACTGAAGAGGGGGTTGAGCACGGCGAGAAAGAGCCCGACCATCAGAGCGATGCGCACGTACGGCAGGCTGTCGCGCAGGTGGCCGCTCAGGGCCAGGACGGCGAGGTTGAAGGCGAGCAGAACGACGACCTGGACAGGATTCGCGACGACCATGGCGGCGAAGGCGACCGCGGCGACGAAGGCGGCGGCGGCGACCGGTTGACGAAGCGCGAGCCCGCGCGCGACGGGCGCGCCCCGCAGGCGGCCGCGACGCGGGCGCGCGGCGACAGGGCTCTCGGCGACGGCGGCGCGGGCGCCGCCATGGGGCCCGGTCGTGACCGGCAGAGCGGGTGTCGCGGGCCCGCTCACGGCCCCCCCCAGGGCAGGCGGACGAGCTCGCCGTCGACCACAGCGACGGCGACCGTCGCGCTGAGGCTTTCTGCGGTCAGCCGCGGCAAGACATCGACCAGGTCGGCGCGTGAGACCCCGAGGACGACGAGAAACGGGCGCGAGGGGTGGTCCGGGTCGGTCACCGGTTGCGCGATCGCCGACGCGGCAGGACCGGTCTCGCCGTCGGGCGAGAGCAGGGTGAGCGAGCCGGCGACGGCACTCACGAACTCGATGCCGCTGCGAGCGCTCCCCAGCAGCTGCGCGATCCACGGCGTCGCGGCCGCCTCGGCGGCGGTCGCCATCACCAGGCCGCCGACGGGTTCCCCGTCCTCGAGGCCGCGCCGGGTCTCGAGATCGAGACCGGCCGCACCGGCCCACTCGTCCACGCCCGCGACATCAGCCGCCGCGGTGAAGGCGAGCGGCCGCGCGGCGTAGGGGCGCGGGAAGGCATGCAGCGCGGCCGGGACGACCGCGGCGTCGGCCCAGCGGTGGTAGTCCCACCACACCGTCTCGCCGCCGCGCAGCATCCAGTCGGCTGCGCCGACGTCGGCGAGCGTGCCGTCGACCCAGTAGAACCAGTCGGCGGCGTCGGCGCTGCCGACGGCGCCGAAGCTGGACTGCAGTCCGTCGATACCGTCGATGAAGCCGCCCCCATATTCCGTCTCGACGTCCGCGTGTTCAGCCAACAGGCGGAGCACGTCCAGGTCGTCGTCGGCCGGCACGACGAGGTCGCGCATCACCTTGGCGCCGAAGTCGCGCGAGACGACGAGGCGTACCTCCGCCGGGCCCGGGGGATGGCCTGCGGGCGCAGCTTCCACGACGTCGCTCGAGTGCACGCTGGCGCATCCCGAGAGGACGACCAAGGCAAACCCGAGGCCGGCAAGGGCCGAAGCCATGACTGCGGGCCATCTGGACATCGTGTGGATCGCCACGGGTGAGTCGTGGGCCTAGCGCGCGACCGCCGTCGTGCTCAAGGGCGCGGCCGTGCGGCCCCACGTGTCGACGGCGGTGACGCGGATCGTATAGGTGCCCGGGCGCACCGGCCGGCCGGCGGCGGTGCGTCCGTCCCAGCGCAAGACGACCGGGCCGCCTGCAGCGCGGCGCGACAGCGCCGCGACCAGATTGCCGGCCCTGGAGCGCACCGTGTACTTCACGGTCGCGCTGCGCGACAGCTGCGCGGCGATGCGCACGGTCTGCCCCGGGGCGAAGCGCTGCGGTGTGACGGTGAGGGCGGACAAGGCGAGCGGCTCAGCCACGTTTATCAGCCTCTGTGGCGAGCGGACGTAGGCGAACGCGGCGTCCATGTCGCGTTCGGCCCAGATCCTCGAGGTGCCGGCTGCCGGCTCGGCGACGGTCACGATGCCGCTCGCATCGCTCGAGTAGGTCGCGGTCCCGACATGGACGACCGCTCCGGCCACGGCGGCGAACTCGGCAGCCGTCTCGACAGCACTCTGGTCGACTCCGAAGCGCGTCGCATCGGCGGAGGTGTTCGGCTTGGCAAGGTCGTCACCGACGACGGTCATCGTGAGCGGCTCGCCCGTGGCCAGCGCCGTCTTCGCGACGCGCACCTGGAGGGCCTTGGTCCCATGAGAGAACGTCCCATCGGGATACTGCGAGAACAGGACGCTGTCTCCCTTGTGCAAGGTGAAGCTGTAGGCGCCGACGTCCACCACCGGGAAGCCGGCGCCGTTGACGGCGTAGATCCACCCCTGCGAGAAGTCAGGCAGCGAGGCAAACCCGCCGATGCTCGTGATGAAATCGCCGCCGTAGGCGGCCTCGAAGGTGAAGCCCCGGACGTCGCCCGCGGCGGCGAGGGCGCCGAGCGCCGAGGCGTAGCCAGGCCGGTAGGGGTTGCCGAGGCCGTCGAAGAAGCGGGCGGTCGGCGACACGTCCACCCTGGTGGGCGGCGCCACGGCGAAGGGGGCCGCCTCGACGCGCACCGTCGCGGGCACGGCGAGGGCGGCAGGGACGGCGGCGAGCCCGATCGAAAGGGCGAGGATCGCCGCCAGCAGGACACGTGCGCGAGTTCCCATGGGGAAGCTCCTTTCCGGCGCCGGGCGATCGCCCATCCGTGCGAAGCTGGCTTAACGAACAAACCCCGCTGCTCTCAACGGGGTGGTCGTCCACTCGTGCGAGCACCCATCCACGTGGGAAGCAGCTTCGCAGGCGGCTCAGCAGGTTTTCTGGCTCCCGGTCGTACCACACACGCCTCTGCTGCCTTCCCGGACCCTCAGGTCCAGTGACTCTCCTACAGGAGAACGCGAGAGACGGCGACCGGTTACAGCGGCGGGACCGCGCCGGATTCACACCGGCTTCCCTAGAGGGCACTAGCCGCGCGCCATCGATGATGATTGGCACGAGGCATGCTACAGCAGGCCGACGGGCCCGGCAAACGTTGTCAGGCGGTTGCGACGAGCCGGCGGGACTGGGCGACGGGCAGCCCTCGGGTAGTACACCCGTCGGGGTGGCTAAGGCGTCTCGTCCCAATCGCCGATACGGGACATGGTGACCCTATTGAGCGACAACGAACACGATATCAACGAGCCAGGCGTCGAGTTCTTCGGCGTGAAGCTGAAGGTGAACAACCCGCATCTGGCGGCGCTGCTCAACAGCAGCGTCGATGAGAACGTCATCGTGCTCGGGCGCCGTACCATCGAGCTTCTGGCGCGGGCCGACGCCGACGAAGGACTGGAGCCGCTCGAAGGCCGAACGGCGGACGTGGACTGACAGGACGCCCCGGAAGGGCGAGGGAGCGACGGGGCCGGCGGGCCGTGTGCCCGCCGGCCCCGTCGCGTTTCCAGGATGTATCCTTTGGAGCCGACATGGACGGCCTTCTCTCGCTCGTCATCCCCGTGTACAACGAGATCGCCAGCCTCGAACCGTTGCTCGGCGAACTCGATGCCGCGGTCGCCGGGCTCGGCGTCCCGTTCGAGGTCGTCTTCGTCGACGACGGCTCTACCGACGGCTCGTTCGCCGAGATGGAGCGGCTGGCAGCTACGCGGGACGACGTGCGCATCGTGAAGCTGCGCCGCAACTTCGGCAAGTCGGCGGCGCTCGCCTACGGCTTCGCTGCCGTTCGCGGGGACGTGGTCGTGACGCTCGACGGCGACCGTCAGGACGACCCCGGCGAGATCGGCAAGCTCATCGCGGGGCTGGACGAGGGCTACGACCTGGTCTCGGGCTGGAAGCAGGGCCGGCAGGACCCCGCGAGCAAGACGTTGCCGTCGCGCTTCTTCAACTGGACGGTGCGGCGGACGACCGGCATCCCCCTCCACGACTTCAACTGCGGCTTCAAGGCCTATCGACGCGAGGTCGCGGAAGCGGTCGTCGTCTACGGCGAGCTGCACCGCTACATCCCGGTCGTCGCCGCTCAGCAGGGCTTTCGCGTCACCGAGGTCCGGGTCGGCCACCGGCGGCGTACCGCCGGGCAGTCGAAGTTCGGCTGGCAGCGCTTCGCCCGCGGCTACCTCGATCTGCTCACCGTCCTCTTCCTCGGCCGCTACCACAGCCGGCCGCAGCATCTGTTCGGGGGGCTCGGCAGCCTGCTCTTTCTGGCCGGGTTCCTGATCAGCGTCTACCTCACGGTCGACAAGCTCGCCTTCGGGCACGCCTTGAGCGCCCGGCCGCTGCTGCTGCTCGGCGTGCTGTTCATGATCGTCGGCGTGCAACTCGTCTCGCTGGGCTTGCTCAGCGAGTTGATCGTCAACTCGCGCGCCCGCAGCGGGCCGGACCCGGCGTGGGTGGAGCGCTTCGTCGAGCCTGGCGAGGCGCGCCCCCCTGCGGCCACGCCGTCGGAGCACGTACCCACGTGACGCCCGGCGGGGAGTCGTGACCCGGGCCGTCGCGTACGTCGGGACGTACGACCCCCGCCACGCCCGCAACGCGGTGTTGATCGCCGGGCTCCGCGAGTGCGGCGTCGCCGTGCACGAGTTCGACGCGCCGCTGCCGCCGCTTGACGCCGCCGGGATGGCGGCGAGAGCGGGGGCAGCTCGCGTGGCGGTGGGCGTCGTCGAGGCACACGCGCGCCTTGTGCTGCGGTATCGTCGCGGCCCCGAGGTCGACGCGGTGATCGTCGGCTACCCCGGGCACTTCCTGGTGCCGTTCGGATGGGCGTTGGCCGCCTCGCGGCGGACGCGTCTCGTGTTCGACCCGCTGGTCTCGCTGGCCGACACGTTCAGCGGCGACCGCGGACTTGTGGCCTCACACTCGACCCTGGGACGTGCGGTGGCCGCCGTCGACCGCGTCGCGTTCTCGCTCCCCGACCTGGTGCTCGCCGACACGTGGGAGCACGCCGCGTTTTACAGCGAACGCTTCGGGCTGTCGCGGCGGCGGCTCGCGGTCGTGCCGGTCGGGGCGGCGCCGGCGCCGCAGGCGACCGGCGCCGCCCGATCGCTCGCCATGGGAGAGCCGCTGATCGTCTTCCAATACGGCAAGTGGAGCCCGCTGCACGGCGCCGAGACCGTGCTCGCCGCGGCTGATCTTCTCCGCGGTCGTCCGATCCGCTTCGTGCTCGCCGGCGAGGGTCAGCTCTCGTCCGCGCTGCGGGCGGAGATCGGTCGGCGCCGGCTGGACAACGTCGAGTGGCTCGGCATGCTCGGCGCGGAGGAGTTGCGGGCGCGGACCCTGGGCGCAGACGTGTGCCTCGGCGTCTTCGGGCGCTCCGACAAGGCGCGCCGCGTGGTCCCTACCAAAGTCCACGAGGCGCTCGCCTGCGGACGTCCGGTGGTGACCGCCGACACCGCGGCCGCGCGGGAGCTCCTCCAGGACGGGGTCGACGCGGTGCTCGTGCCCCCCGGGGATTCGGGCGCCCTCGCCGACGCCGTCGGCCGCCTGTCCGACGCGGACCTTCGTGGATCGCTCGGCGCAGCCGGCCTTGCCCTATATCGGCGCGCGCTCACGCCGGCAGCTGTCGCCGGGCGTCTGCTCCAGGCCTTGGGCGAGGGCTCGTGAGCTCGACCTCCGCGGGCCGGGCCGGCGGGCGGCCCCATCCCGCCCTGCGAGTCGCCCAGTACGTCCTGGCCGCCGTCGCGGTGGCCTTCGTCGGCGTGGCCCTGGCTCGCTCTTGGGAGGAGGTGCAGGCATACGAGTGGACGCTGAGTCCGGGGTGGCTCGCTCTCTCGGCGCTCGCCTTCTTCGCCTTCTACGTCATGCAGGCCTTGGCTTGGTGGATGCTCTTGCGCTCGTTCGAGCTCCAAGTGCCGGCGCGGTGGGCGGCCGCGTCGTGGGGACAGTCCATTCTTGCGCGATACGTGCCGGGAAACGTCTTCATGGCCCTCGGCCGAGCCCTGGCGAGCCAGCGACGCGGGCTGGGATTGCGGCGGGTGAGCGCCGCCATGGTGTATGAGCAAGCGCTCACCTTCTGCGCGGCGCTGGTGACCCTCGGCCTGCTGTTCCCCTTCTGGTCGTACCGCCCCGGAGTGACCGCGCTGAGCCTTCTCGGCATTCCGGCGCTGCTCGCCCTCCTGCACCCCCGCGTGTTCGCGCCCCTCGCCGGCCGCGTCCTGCGCCTGCTGGGCCGTGATCCGCTTGGGGTCGAGCTCAGCTTCGGAAGGGTCGGAGCATTGCTCTGCTACTATGTCGCGGCTTGGTTCGTCGCCGGGCTTGCCTGCTGGGCGCTGGCACGCGCGGTCACCGACGCCGGCGCGGACCTGCTGCCGACCGTGACCGTCGCCTTCGCCTTCGCTTTTGTCGTCGGCATGGTCGCCTTCGTGTTCCCCGGCGGTCTGGGCGTCCGCGAGGCGGTCCTCGCCGCGGCGCTCGGTGGCGCGCTGGGCGCCGGCGTCGCGTTGGCCTGGGCGGTACTGCTGCGCCTCTGGCAGATCGCCGTCGAGGTGGTCTTCGTGGGGCTGGTCACGCTCGTCCAGCGCCGTTCGAACGAGACCGGCGAGAGACCAGCGGGACCGATGGAGGACTGAGCCTGTGGGGAAGAAGAGCCGCGCCAAGAAGAAGACGGCCGCGGGCGGCGGCGCGGCCGCCGCCCGCGGCCGTCTTCTTCCCGTCGTCGAGCTGGACCCCGACGCGTACGCGCGCCTCTTTCGCCGCTGCGCCTGGTGCGTGATCGCCGGCGGCGTGGCGTTCGCCGTCGTCTTCGCTCTGCTCGCCTGGCTGCGCTTCCGCGCCTACTACGGCGGCCGCTTCGACCTCGGCAACATGGTGCAGGCCGTCTTCAACACCGCGCACGGGCGGTTTCTCGAGATCACGACTGCGGGCCCGGAGCCGCGCCAGATGTCGCGCCTGGGCTCGCACGTCGATCCCGTCCTGGCGGCCTTCGCGGTGCCGTGGCTCGTGTGGCCAAGCCCGGTCATGCTCCTCACCCTGCAGACGGCCTTCGTCGCCACGGCGGCTTGGCCGGCGTACCGGCTGGGCGCGCGCGTCACACGCGACCCGCGCGCCGGCGCCCTTCTCGCCGGCGCGTTGCTACTCTATCCCGCGCTCGGCTACGGGGTGCTGAACGAGTTCCACCCCGTCACGCTGGCCACGCCTCTCCTGCTGTTCGCGTTCTTGTACCTCGATGAGGACCGCTGGCGGCGTGCCCTGCCCTTCCTGGTCGTGGCGGCGCTCTGCAAGGAGGAGATCCCGCTCGTGCTGGCCGTCATGGGCGTCTACTTCGCCCTGCGCAAACGCTCCTGGCGGCCGCTCGTCCTCACGGGTTTGGCCCTCGCGTACTTCGTCTTCGCGATATGGGTGGTGATCCCGCACTTCAACGAGGGGCCGAGCCCGTTCGTGGACCGGTACTCGGCCTATGGGGACAGCGCCGGCGAGGTGGTCCGCGCCGTCGTCACAAACCCCGCCGATGTCGCCGGCGACCTGTTGGCCGTGGGCGACCTCGAGTACTGGGCCGAGCTGCTCTGGCCGTTCGGCTTCCTCTCTCTGCTGAGCCCCCTGACCGCCCTCATCGCGGCGCCCGAGTACGTGTTGAACGGTTTGTCCACGCAGATCTGGCAGCGCAGCATCGAGTTCCACTATACGGCGGCCGAGATCCCCTTCTTGTTCGCCGCCGCCGTGTTGGGCCTCATGCGATTGTGGCGCTGGCTGGGCCGCGGGTTCCGCAAGTCCGAGGCCGAGATGCGCGGCGAGCTCCTCCAGCGGCGGGACCTCGCGCTGCTCGTGCTCCTCATCGCGCTCGCCGGCAACTACGTCCTCGGGCCGCTTCCCTTCTCCCTCCCGGGCGCCCACTACTCTGGCAGGAGCTTCGCGCGCTCGGGCCACGCCAAGGTGCTCGACGAGGCCGTGGCAATGATCCCCGACGGGGTCGTCGTCTCGGTGAACAACAATGTCGGCTCACACCTCTCGGCGCGCCGCGTGGTCTTCGTCTTCCCGGAGTTCGAGGGCGCCGAGTACGTGATCGTCGACGAGTCACATCCGGGGTTCTACGACCGTATCAACGCGACCCTGCACCAGCAGGTCCTGGGCAAGCTCGTGCTCGACCAGCGCTACCAGTCGGTCTACGCGCGCGACGACGTGTACGTCTTCAAGCGCGTC
>Ga0315281_10014269_pt1 | contig 10719 bp, 10 predicted proteins | sample YL17G07_0_MG_FD_204540 | JGI IMG/M metagenome (GOLD analysis project Ga0315281, IMG submission 204540) | Sediment microbial communities from Yellowstone Lake, YNP, Wyoming, USA - YL17G07_0 | ecosystem: Environmental > Aquatic > Freshwater > Lake > Sediment | place: USA: Wyoming | collected... | reverse complement strand
TTGGGTCCGCCAAAGCGCGGGAGTGGTCCCGGGTGTATATTGACTGTTTTTGCAGGATCGAGTCCTCTCACAAACTTTAACCACCCGGAGCACATGACAAAGTCAGCCTGATATTTTTCAACGAATGTTCGATAAGCTTTGGCATCAAATGGTCCGGACCAATAGTCAAAAGGAATATGAAGTGCGTCCGCTCTTCTACGAACTCCTCCGTTTTGATGGTTAGAAATGACCCTGATGATTTGAGCATCAAGGACCGGTGGATTCGTTCGGGAAAATTCGACCAATTCTTGAAAACCAGAGCCTCCCCCCTTTTCATCGCCACTCGCAAAAACTAAAACCCTGGTCCTTTCGCCGTTTGGCTCCATCTCTATCCCCTCATTTGAGAACTTGGTTTGATTCCCATCACACCTGAAGACCCCGTCCTATGGACGCGATTCTTTATTACCCTCCACTCACCTTTCGAATTTTTTAAGAACAAAAAGACTAATTCTTTATCCTTATATGCAGGGTAAATCATTTGTGAGAAAAGTCAATAAGGAAAATGCATCTTGCCCTCCCCCAGTTTTTCATTTTCTACTCTTGGGGACTGGGGGAGGACAAGGGAAAATACGGTGGGTTTACCCCCGGATGACCAATTGTTTTTCCAAACAGGTTTTCTTGATGATCAACGAACCCCCAGCGTTGAACCAAGATACTCAAGGCCCAACGGATGAATGACGACTCTCTTAACCTTGCTGGACTCAATAGTGCCAGCTCGCAAAGCGAACATGCCAAGAAAATGAGCAATGGTTAATACTTTTCTCACATCGCTCTCTCGCACATAGAGTGCGAATCCGGCTCCCATATTCAGATTTGCATAAGCCTCCTGATCATCCACCGGCCCATGCTCTTGAATAAAAGAGAAAACGGGGTGCGGTACGGGAATATGGTCAATGATATAGGCGAATGGCTGTGTTGCTCGCATCAACTTACGCCAACCATGGCCTGTGATATTAACAGCATAATGAATATCTACGCCTTCATTAAAGCAATCCTCAACCAAGGGAACATAAATAGTCGTCGGGTCGAGCAACGCCTCGCCATAGAGCCGTCCGTCGCCGAGCTTTGTAAGATAACCTTTGGGCAACTTTCCGGCGATCTCCCGCGCGAGCGTAAGCCCATTGGCATGAATACCGGAGCTACCGATGATGACAATCGCATCCCCGTGTTGAATGTTAGCCGCATTGATAAGACGGCTCTTAGGTTTCACCACTCCGACAGCCGAACCACTAAGAACGACTGTATCTGGATGAACGATGTCCTTTAAGGTTGGCGTTTCCCCGCCGCCCCATGTACAACGCGCCAAATCACATGCTTTTTTCCAGCCGTCGATGAGATCATTACAACGGTTTTCATCGCTGAACCAGTTTGAAGCACCCACAGCCAGATGCATGGCAACTGAAAGCGGTAATGCGCCGAGCGTTATCATATCATTGACGATCATTGCGACGGTACACTGTGCTATACGATCATAGTATGACTTCCTGGTTGACCTATACATCGCATCCGCCACCAAATCTTTAGTGCCCAAACCCTCTTCCACATGCGCCACATAGTGATCCCCGGCATCCATGAGATAGGCGCTTTCTCCCCTGCTCATCTCCACTTCCGAAAAACCAAGGCGCAAAATGTTTTTGGCCGTTTCTCGGCCAGCCAGCTGTGCCAGCCGCTTAAACGGATCCATTGTCCCATAATCAACACCAACGCCTGCATAAGTCATCTTCTCTGCCATAGCTGTTTATTCTCCCTCAAATGTATTATAGATAATGATGAATGTTTTGAACTACGTCCTATGGATCGGAATGTTGCGATGGCGATAAAAAAGGAGGAAGGCATTAAGGAAAATTGACAATCTTGGACAACCTCCCCATGATTCATCAATAGAGGCATGACCTTAATGGAAGAAATTCTTCAAATCTTCTTCCGTTGGATAACAATCCCTCCCATATCCCATGACACTCCCCGCCGCAACGACCGTTGCAAAAAGAGCGCTCTCCTCCAAAGACCTCCCAAAAAAAAGACCGGCGAGGAACCCAGCATTGTAAACATCGCCAGCCCCGGTATTGTCCACCACCTCCGCCTGAATAGGTGGTACTTCAAAATCACCCTGCTCGGTGAAAAGATGAGATCCTTGACTGCCCCTTTTACAAACCAAAACAGAAGGTCCCATCTCCATTAATGATTTCACCCCTGTTCGAAGATCCTGTTTCGTCAACAATCCAACCTCTCTCTCTGTTAGAAAGAGCAGGGCGCATCGTTTGATGAGAGGACAAATTTTATCCAATCCTTCCTTTGCATAAATTTCTCCTGGATCCATGGATACTTTCACCGACGGATCAAGATGGTTCAACAAAACCTTTTGAGCTTCAAAAGGGGGTTCTCCGATAAAGGAGGTGAGATGAACCCAGGACATATCCTTAAGGACATCGAAATGAATCTCTTCGGCGGTTAGAGTGCTGTTGGCATTGCCCCTGACGAAAAGGAATCGATCCTGATGGCGGTCTAATACCACCAAACAGACACCACTTCTCTTTCCCCGGCATATCAAGTCAATCTGGACGGGTTTCAAATTTTCGAGAAGAAAATCACCTTCTTCATCCTCCCCGACTTTTCCAATGAACTTTGTCGGAAATCCCATACGGGCTAAGGCAACAATCGTATTGGCTGCTGAACCTCCTCCACTTTTTGATTTCAAGGTTCCAAATCGCTTCAATTGTTCTAAAAGAGATTGAAATTCTTCATCAGAACCAAAACTCTCTTTCCCTGGATCCAAACGAGACCCTTTTAAGGAGATCGATTTGAAATCATCCACCTTAAAAATTAAATCCAGGTTGAGGGCTCCGAATCCGACAATGTTTTTCATCTTTTTCCTCAAAAAAATAAAAGACGGGTTCCCCCATCGTTTTACAAATAGAACAAATCGTTTGAAAATTCAATCTTAAAGTTTGTATGATAATCAATGGAAAGGAGATGGAAGAATGGACAGGTTCACTAAAATAGAGAGGGAACAAGCCGTTCTCATTGTGATTGATGTTCAGGAACTCTTGATGAAAAAGATGGATCCAGAGATAGGGAAAAATGTGATACAAAATATCCGGACCCTTCTTGTCTTCGCGAAAGAGATGGCCATCCCCATTCTGATTACGGAACAATATCCCAAGGGACTGGGGAAGACGGTCCCTGAAATCAAAATGGAACTGGGCCCCCTCCCCCCTATTGAGAAAGTCTCTTTCAGTTGCTGTGGGGTGAAAGCGTTTAACGATAAATTGAATCAACCGGCAAGGAACCAGGCCATCCTGACTGGGATTGAAACCCACGTCTGTGTTCTGCAAACAGCCAACGATCTAATTCAGAAAGGCTATGAGGTCCATGTGGTAGCCGATGCAATCTGTTCAAGAAGAAAATTGGATTGGGAGATCGGTCTGAGATGGATGGAAAAAAAAGGGGCGATGATCTCGACCACCGAGATCATCGCCTTTCAACTATTGAAGGAGGCTGGGACTGAAGAGTTCAGGGGGTTGTCAAAATTATTGAAATAAGCAAAAATTTTAGACCCATTGAAACAGCTTAGCAAAAAAATAGGAGACGAAGAACGCATTGGTAAAGATCAACGCCCAACTGGCTACTCTTTGGAAACTGATCTCTATATTTCTCCCCTCTTCTGTTTCATGGATGCCTAACATCTCTTTACCACTCATCTTTTCCTCCACCGACATTTTTGTAATAAAAGAGCAGATTTGTTCTAAATAATGATAGGGATTTACCAATCTTCCAATTGCCTTTTAACAATTTTTAAAAATGTGAAACCACCTAAAATAACTAACCAAATTATAAATAAATTGGAGAAAGCAAATTCCTTTATCATCAAACTCATACCCCACTCCTTTTTCGTCTGTAAATATAAGAAGCAAGTCTTATGCCAACCGAGGAAAGTAGATGAAATTAATTGAAATTAAAAGGGATTTTAAAATTTAGAGGGATCCGAACCGAGTTTACAAGAAGGCATAAAATGTCACAATTTTGTAAAAATTTTATTAGGTCATTAGAATCTGGTAAAAAATTATTCAGGACAAAAGGCAGTTTAGTATTGGGGATTTAAAATAATAAAATTGATTGGGAATTTTTGATAGATTTTAAGTTACACCAGATTCAGGATTTTTCTGGATTCCTGTGGAGTCGCAATTTCTCTTCCAAATTCTTTTGCAACCCTAACGACTCTTTCCACCAATTGGGCATTGTTCTTAGCCAGGACACCCTTTGAATAGTAAGTGTTGTCCTCCAAGCCAACCCGGACGTGGCCTCCCATCACCATGGCTATCATGGCCATGGGGAGTTGGCCTGGACCAATCCCAATCACAGACCAGGTTGAATCCTGAGGTATAATTTCTGAGAGATGGAGAAGAGATTTTGCTGTAGCAGGCATACCCCCAAGGACGCCCAAAACGAATTGAAAATGGAGCGGAGGTTTAAGGAGACCCTTCTCGAAAAATCTAAGACAGGTATAAACCATTCCAACCTCAAATACCTCCAGCTCAGGCTTAATTCCCTTCATCAATGTCTCTTTGGCCAGGTTCTCCAAAAACTCTGGGGGATTGAGAAAAACATTCTCCCTCATATTGATAGAGCCTGCATCAAAGGAGACTAATTCTGGATTAAAGGATAATGGGATGAGCCTTTCTTGAAATTGGAGGTTTCTACCTGGAATACCACTCGTGGTCAGGCAGAGGATAGCATTGGTTTCACTTCGAATATGGTCTACCACCTCTTTAAAGATAGAATAATCCTGGGTTCCTAACCCTGTCTTTGGATCTCTAACATGAATATGAAGGACGGAAGCTCCTGCCCTCCAAGCTTCAATTCCCGACTGGGCAATCTCTTGCGGAGTAATTGGGATATAAGGCGTTTGTTGTCGTGTGATTCGAGAACCTGTAATGCCAACAGTAATGATGAGTTTTTCCATATCACCTCAAATCTACGGATAGAGTCCCCTGAGTCTCGAGGCCTCAGCCACTCTTCCGATCCCGAGCACAAGGGCTGCTGTTCTCATGGGGATTTTTTTAGAAAGGGAAATATCCAATACTTCTTTGAAACCTTTCTGCATGATCCGAGTTAATCGATCCAATACTTCCTCCTCACTCCAGATGAGTTCCTGAAGGTTTTGCACCCATTCAAAATAGGAAACCGTCACTCCCCCTGCATTGGCTAAGATGTCAGGAACAATAAATACTCCTTTCTCATTTAAAATCTCATCCGCCTCTGGGGTCGTGGGTCCATTCGCCCCTTCGGCGATAATCTTCGCTTTGATTCGCGGAGCATTTTTCTCTACGATCTGATTTTCTATCGCCGCCGGGACCAAGACATCGCATTTCAACTCTAACAATTCTTGATTGGTGATCTCCGTTTCATCTTTTGTTTCGCAAACGAAACATTTATATTTTGCCTTGTATTCCAAGGCTCTCTTCACATCCAGTCCATTTTCATTATAGATTCCTTTTTGTGAATCGCTGATGGCAATGACCTTTGCCCCCAGACGATCGAAGTGCATCGCAGCAATGCCTCCCACATTCCCACATCCCTGGATCGCCACTTTCGCTCCCTCAACCGGTATTTTTAAACATTTCAACGCGTCAAGAGAGGTAATCACCACTCCCCTTCCTGTGGCTTCAAACCTTCCGAGAGATCCTCCTAACTCAATGGGCTTCCCCGTTACCACTCCCGGGACAGAGTAGCCTTTTAAAATGCTATATGTATCCATGATCCAGGCCATCACCTGTGGGTTGGTATTGACATCCGGGGCAGGAATATCCTGTTCAGGACCCAGCATCATGGAGATCTCCCAGGTAAATCTTCTTGTCAAATGCTCTATTTCGTGAAGTGACATCTCCTTGGGATTACATTCGACCCCACCTTTGGCCCCTCCAAAAGGAATTTTGACCACAGCAGACTTCCAGGTCATCCACATTGCCAAAGCCCTCATCTCATCGAGATCAACATCAGGATGATACCTGATTCCACCTTTAGCCGGCCCCCTTGCCACATTATGCTGGATCCGGTACCCGGTGAAGATCTTAACCTTCTTATTATCCATCTCAACGGGAAAATGGACGATCAACTCCCTTTTTGTATTTTTCAATTTCTCAATCGACCCGGGATCCAGATTTAAATATTTCGCCGCAATATCAACTTGTTTCTTCGCCATATCAAATGAATTTATCTTTATATTCTCAGCCATTATCAAAACCCCCTTTATTCTAAATTAGAAAAAAATACCACAGGCTGTTTCCTTTACTTTTTTCTACCTTTTCTCTTTCTCTTTTTCAAGGGAAATTTTGTGACCTCTTCATCCATTCAATGACCCGACATTTTTTTAGATATTAATAAATAAGGACCCTTTTAAAGGAAATTCTTGTCGAATAGAACGCCAAGATTGTCGAAACTGATTATTACTAAAATTAATTAGCCCGCGTTCGTGGTGCATGTTTGTAACCCATTGAATCTCTATCGGTCTTTGGCATGGATCTACTGTCTTGGATTTATAATATCGAAAAGAAAAATTAACTCTTTTAATAGATATCGACAAGTCTTTCCTATTTGAAGTTGAATCTTCAAAAATCAATTTTTAAAATATAAATTTATTCAATATCCAAAAATAGCTAAAACCCTCTGAAAATTCTCAATAAATCATTATCTCAAAGACGATAAATAGCTTCATCCAACTTCTAAAAAATGAATTGGCACAGTCCTTGCTCTAATTATAAAGCGATGATTAAATAAATATGAAAGGAGGTGAAAAAGATGAAAAAAATGATCGTTACATTAGGATTGGTGGCAGTCATGGTTTTAGGTGTGGCCTATGCTTATGCTCAAGGACCGGGCATGGGTCCTGGACCTGGACATAGAGGAATGCATGAATCTTGGGGGCCTGTAAAAGACTCTTCCTTGACTCCCGAGCAGAAGACCAAATTCCAAGAATTGCGCCGGAAGTTCAGCGGCGAAAACGCAAAACTGATCGGTGCAATGGTGACCAAGAGGCTGGAGCTTCGATCTTTATGGACTGACCCAAAGGCTGATTCCAAGGCCATTCTCGATAAGGAAAGAGAATTAAGAGACCTTCAAAATCAGCTGAGGGATAAGGCTGTCCAAATGAGGTTGGAAACTCGAAAATTCCTCACACCTGAACAAATTGCTAATTTTGGGCCAGGTGGTGGAATGGGTCCTGGTTTTGGTCGCGGCCACAAGATGGGCTATGGCCCTGGAGCGGGTCGCAGTTATGGAATGATGGAGTAATCCCAACCCTCCTCTACCCCAATAAAAGGGGAAGGAATAAAATGCCTTCCCCTTTTATTTTTGACCCATTCGACGGAGCATCTCTCCTAAAACCCAAGCTCAGGGTCAAACCTGAGCCCTCGGCCGGAGCTCCAGCCCAAGGCAAAGCCTAGCATTTATGCTGAGGAGCCGAAGGTTTGACTTTTTAAAACCATTTCGATATGTTTTAAAATGAATGAATAGGATATCAAATCCTAATATTTTAGGATTGGACCATTGGTGAGAACCTATGAAGATTAAAATAAAAATACTCATTTTCTGTCTTCTTATACTCTTTGCTACAACCTCCTCCTTTTCACAACCTTCAGGAAAGGGAATGAAAAAGTGGAGAGGAGAAGGTCCTTGCTGGGGGGCATCGGAACTCAATCTTTCCCAAGAACAGAGCAAAAGTCTTGATCTGATTCAACAGACCTATTTCCGAGAAGCTCAATTTATCCGGACCCAACTTTTTACAAAACGTTTGGAACTCCGGGAATTTCTCATCAATCCAACCATAAAAATAGAGTCCATTCGTGTGAAATATTTTGAAATCACCGAACTCCAATCTAAACAGGAAGAGAAGGCCATCGAATATCTCATCAAGGTGAGAAACCTCCTCACTCTGGAACAACTCCAGAATTGGTGTCCGGAACAGGAATTCCCCGCTTTTCGACAAATGATGTATGGAACTGGCCCTATGGGACCGAAGAGATTCAGAGAGGAATAAACCCCGTTAGAAAGGGCAGGGCTTTGACCCCGCCATCAATAAGGAGCTGATACTCCTGCTTTTGCAGGTATTCCCATCATCCCCAGCATACCTGTCTGCTGACAGGCAGGAATGCTTGGGCTTTCTAACAGGGTAAAGACGGGGGTGCATTTTGCTCAAACAAGGGCATAAGGCAAAAAGAAGTTTCTCCCTTATCTACCTAGGAGTTTTCTCTGGAATCATTCTCATCATCCTCATCATCAATGGACTTTTGGAAATCAACCGAACCCAAAATGGATTCTATCATTTGTTGGAAAGAGAGGCGATCGTTCTCATTCAACACTTTGAGAAGAATATCCAAGAAACCTTTACCTCCCTCCAATGGATGGAAAGCGGATCCGGGAAACACTCTTTCACCCCCCCTGTTTCAGGACTCTTTTTCGGCCTGGAGGACTCCGTTGCCGAATACCTTCTGGAGGCTATCCATAGAACGGATCAAATGGACAGAGAAAAACCCCTGAATCCCTCTGACCTCCAATCTCTCATTGGCCAATACCACATCACTTCGATCGAAATCTATGATTCCAAGGGTAACCCTCTCAGGGGATGGCCCTCCCCATTTTCTTTTACCGAAAAAAAACTTCTTCTTCAGGAATTGATTGAGAAGAAACGCCCAGTCGCCATTGACCTTTTTGGCAAACCCTTGTCGGAAGACCACTTATTCTCGATTGCCATCTGGAGGAGGGTGAATCCAGGGATCATCGCTCTCTACCTCAATGGAGAACAGATGAAGAGACTTCTCCGACAATTCGCCATTCAAAGGGCGATCTCCGATATCGGTCTCAGAGAGGGGATTCTCTATATCTCTGTTCAGGATATTTCTTTCAACACCCTCGCTCATACGGATCCAGCTATGATTCGTAAGAAAGAGGAGGATTCATTTTTAAAAAATTCCCTCCAAAGTAACCGGGTTCTTTCCCGGCACTATCAGTACGCCAAAGGAGAGGAAATCTTTGAAGTGGTAAAGCCCTTCTCTTTGCAGGGTAAAACGATGGGGTTGATCCGAATTGGATACTCCCCAAAGGAAATCTATCCTGTGCTCAGCCAGATCAAAAAAAATGTCGCTCTCTCGATCTCCTTTTTTCTCATCTTGGGGGTTTCAGCCATCACGTTGATATGGGTCAACCAGAACCGGCACCTTAGAAAAATGAAAGAGTTGGAGGATCGGATCCAATTGGCAGAGAGACTTTCGTCCCTGGGACACTTGGCTGCGGGCGTCGCCCATGAGATTCGAAATCCTCTCAATGCCATAGGCATGGGTCTCCAGAGGCTCAAGAGAGAATTTCTCCCTCAGGACGAATCAAAAAGGGAAGAATATATCTCCTTTATGGAGTTGATCCTCAAAGAAATCAGAAGGGTCAACGAAATCATCGAACAGTTTCTGACCCTCTCCAGGCCTTTCCAACTTAATCTCAGGAGTTCTTCCCTCCAAGATCTTCTGAAAAATTTGGTCACCCTCTTCCAGGAAGAGGTTTCTTCTCTGGGAATCACCCTCCAGCCAGAAATTCCTTCAGAACTACCTCTCATCAAAATGGATCCTGAGAGGTTGACACAGGCCTTTATCAATATTATGAAGAATGGAATGCAGGCCATGGGACAGGGGGGGACCCTTTGTATTGAAACCAAATCCCTCAAGGAAGGTGTAGAGGTAATTATTTCAGATTCAGGTCCCGGGATCCTGCCGGAACAGATGGAGAAGATCTTCAATTATTACTATACGACGAAAGAGAAAGGAGTGGGGTTGGGGCTTCCCATTGCCCATCGAATCATCGAAGCCCATGGTGGCCAATTGAAAATAGAAAGTCGAGTTGGCTCCGGAACAAAGGTCATAGTGACCCTGCCTGTTTAAGTTTGAAGTCCTCAGTTCGGAGTTAGCCTGCATCCCGTAGGCAGGAAGTTAGGAGTTAATTTCAAGAAAAAATGGAAAGGTCAAAGATACTCATTGCGGAGGACGAAAAAACCCAAAGGGACCTTTTGGAAGGGTTCTTAATAAAGGAAGGTTTCTCTGTCGAGGCCGTCGCCAATGGTAGAGAGGTTCTTCAAAAACTTAAAGGAAATTTTTTCGATATTGTCTTGATCGACTATAAAATGCCCGAACTCGATGGCCTGCAAACACTCCGAGAAATTCGAAAGCTCTACCCAGACCTCCCTGTAGTCATGATGACAGCCTATGGAACGGTGGAAACAGCTGTGGCTTCGATGAAAGAAGGGGCTTTGGACTATCTTACCAAACCTATCGATTTGGAAGAACTTCTCCTCATGCTCCAAAAAGTGATCGAGAGGACCACCCTCATTAAAGAGAATAAAGAGCTTAAAGCCCAACTTCAGGAACGCTACGCGTCCACAAATATTGTTTACGGAAGTCCAAAGATGGAGGAGGTCATGGGGCTGGTGGCTCGGGTAGCGCCCAGTCACACCACTATCCTCATCCTTGGGGAGAGTGGAACAGGAAAAGAACTAATCGCTAACGCGATTCATTATGCAAGCCCTCGTTCTGGAAAGCCCTTAGTGAAGGTGAGTTGTGCAGCGATCCCTGAAACTCTCCTTGAAAGTGAACTCTTCGGTCACGAGAAGGGAGCTTTCACGGGTGCTACCCAGAGAAGGGTCGG
>Ga0315281_10014268_pt1 | contig 10720 bp, 9 predicted proteins | sample YL17G07_0_MG_FD_204540 | JGI IMG/M metagenome (GOLD analysis project Ga0315281, IMG submission 204540) | Sediment microbial communities from Yellowstone Lake, YNP, Wyoming, USA - YL17G07_0 | ecosystem: Environmental > Aquatic > Freshwater > Lake > Sediment | place: USA: Wyoming | collected... | reverse complement strand
GCGCACACGGGCTGGCCGTGGGTGGATGAGCTGGTGTCGGTCTGCTACAAGTGGGAAAACATCTGGCTGGGCGTGGACGCATGGATGCCGAAATATCTTCCGCCGCAGGTGCTTCAGTTCATCAATAGCCGCATGGGACGCGACCGCTGCATTTGGGGAACAAACGGGCTGCCGTGGAAAGAAAATCTGGAGCAACTGGAGCAATTGGGCCTGAAGGAAGAGAACAAGGAAAAGCTGCTGCGTACGAACGCCATCGAGCTATTCAAGCTGGATGAGAAGAAGGTGGCTGCGCCGGCGGCGACGTTCCAGGCGGCGGAAGGGCGGCTGCGCTAACGGCTATGGCGAATCTACAGGGCAAAGTGGTGGTGATTACGGGCGCGGCGCGCGGGGTGGGCCGGGCGCTGGCGCAGGCGTTTGCGGCGGCCGGGGCGGACGTGGCCATCGGAGATTTGCGGGAAGCGGATGCGGCGGCGACGGCGAAGGAGATTGCGGCGCAGACGGGGCGGCGGGTGATCGCCGTGGGCATGGACGTGACGCGGATCGAGGATGTGCGCAAGCTGCGGGATGCGGCCATCGCGCAACTGGGAAAGATTGATGTGCTGGTGAACAACGCGGGATGGGACAAGCTGAGCCTGTTTCTGAAGACGACGCCGGAGTTGTGGGAGAAGGTGATCGGGATCAACTACCGGGGCGTGCTGAATACCACGTACGAGATTCTGCCGCACATGGTGGGGCGCAAGCAGGGCTGCATCGTGAACATCAGTTCGGATTCGGCGCGGGTGGGCTCGATGGGCGAAGCGGTGTATGCCGGAACGAAGGCGGCGGTGATCGCATTTTCGAAGACGATTGCGCGGGAGCATGCGCGGGACAACGTGCGGGTGAATGTGATTTGTCCGGGGCTGATCGACACGCCGCTGCTGGATGAGATCAAGGCGGAGGAGCTGGGCGGGAAGATCATCGGGGCGGTGGTCAACGCGATACCGCTGAAGAGGCTGGGGCGGCCGGAGGAGATTGCGCCGCTGGCGGTTTTTCTGGCGTCGGACGAGGCCGGGTATATCACGGGACAGGTCACCAGCGTGAATGGCGGCCTGACGATGGCGGGGTAGGGAAGAGGACGGAGGAGGAACGATGGAAGTGCTGTCGTCCAATCTTGAACGAACGTTCGACCAATGCGCGGAACTCCTTCGCGATCTGACGTTTCCGACGGTGGCGGCCTGGAAGCAGGAGCATCCGGGGGCCAAGGTGATCGGCTATTTTCCGGTCTATGCGCCCAGCGAAATCATACATGCCTTCGGGATGCTGCCGGTGGGGCTGCACGGAGCGGGAGATGGCCTCGAGCTGCAGCACGCGGATGCGCGCTTCGGGTCGTTCATCTGCTCGATCGTGAAGAGCACGCTGGAGCTGGCCATGACGGAGCGGCTGGCGCAGATGGACGGGCTGCTGTTTTCGACGATTTGCGATTCGGCGCGGAACCTGGCGTGGGTGATCAAGCGCAACCAGCCGGGGATGTACATCGATTTTCTACACCTGCCGCACAATCCCAACGGAACGGCCAGCCACACGTTTCTGGCAAGCGAATACCGGCGGTTGATCGGGCACCTGGAGGAACTCTCGGGAAATAAGGTGACCGATGAGGCGCTGCGCAATTCCATCGGGATTTACAACGAGAACCGGCGGCTGCTGACGCGGCTCTACGATTTCCGAATGGAGCATCCCGAGCGGTTGCGGACGTGGGAGCTGTACGTGCTGATGCGCGCGGGGAATTTCGTTCCGGTGGAGACGCACAACGAATGGCTGCGCGGGGTTCTGGAGGAGCTGCCGGGGCGGACGGGAAAGAAGCGCGACGCCATCCGCGTGGTGGTGGAGGGGTCGTTCTGCGAGCAGCCGCCGCTGGACCTGATCAAGGTGATGGAAGAGGCGGGATGCACGATCGCGGACGACGATTTCATTCTGGGGCGGCGGTGGTTCAACGCGGACATTCCGGTGGAGGGCGATCCGCTGATGAATATGGCGGAGAGCTATCAGGACCGCTCGGTGTACTCGTCGGTGCGGCACGACTTCCGGAATCCGCGGCATAAGCAGCTGCTGGAGAAGGTGAAGCACGCGAAAGCGCAGGCGGTGGTGTTTCTGACGGCGAAGTTCTGCGAGCCGGCGTGTTTCGATTACGTGCTGTTCAAGCGGGAGCTGGAAGCGGCGAAGATTCCGCATCTGCCGCTGGAGTTCGAGGAGAAGGCGTACACGTTTGACCGGTTCCGGATGGAAGTGGAAACGTTCGTCGAATCATTGCTGTTCGAGTAAGCGAGGGAGACATGGCCACGGGCGAAAAGATGGAATATCGCGGGCAGATCCACCAGTTGCAGAAGGACATGATGGTGGAGTGGTACCAGAAGCTGAACGAATCGGCGCTGACGGGGAAGCCGCCGGCGGTGTCGCTGATGATCTCCGGCAACTGCATCGAACTGCTGGAGGCGTTTGATTTGCTGCCGCTCTATCCGGAGGTGAACGCGCTGCAGCTGGCCATCCGGCGGCAGTCGCTGGAGCCGATCTTGATCGCCGAGGAGATGGGCTACGCGACGGACAACTGCGCGTACGTGAAGGCGGACATCGGAGCGATGGTGAAGGGAATCACGCCGGCGGGAGGGAAGCTGCCGGTGGCTTCGCTGGCGTTGTGCAATTTCGTGGGGTGCAACGTCTATACCAAGTGGTTCGAGCACATCGCGGAGTTTCAGAAGTCGCCGCTGTTCATGCTGGACGTGCCGTTCCTGCGGACGGATTCGCCGAGCAAGGACGATATCGCCTACGTGGTGCGGCAGCTGCACGACCTGGTGAAGGAACTGGAGAAGATCAGCGGGAAGAAGTTCGACATGGACCGCTTTCGGGAAGCGGTGCGGAATTCGGCGAAGGTCGAGGATTTGTGGTCGCGCATCAAGCATCTTTCGAAGAAAAAGCCGTCGCCGTATGACGCGTATTTCGACGCGATATCGCTGATGGGGCCGCTGTACGTGTACCGGGCCAATCCGCGCGGGGTGCATTTCTTCGAGGTGGCGCTGAAGGAATACGAGGAGATGGTGGCGCGGGGACAGGGGCCGCTGGAGAAGGAGAAGTACCGGGTGGTGCTGGAAGGGCCGCCGCCGTATCCGTTCTTCCGCACGTTCCGGGACATGTTCGCGAAGTGGGGAGCATGCGCGGTGGCTTCCACGTATTCGACGGTGGGCGGACTGTGGGAGTTTGGCTTCCGGCACGATCCGGCGGAGCCGTTCGAGGCGATCGCGCTGCACATGATCGAGAACAACGTGACCAATCGGAATTATTTGCAGCGCTACGACCAGATCCGCAAGTACGTGGACGAATGGGAGGCCGACGGGCTGATCATTCACTTCGTGAAGAGCTGCCGGCTGTTTTCCGCGGGGCAGGGGGACATGCGGGATTACTTCACGAAGGAGCTGGGGATACCGACGCTGTATCTGGAATCGGACATCGAGGATCCGCGGTATTTTTCGGAGGCGCAGATCAGGAACCGCATGGACGCGTTTTTCGAATCGCTGGGGCACGCCCCGGCGCGCACGGCGGCGCAACTGAGCGCGGGGCGGGCGGGTTCGGGGATTCCCATGGTGCCGGTGCAGAGTCCGAAGTTGCGGGTTTTGAATTGAGGAGCGAGGAGAAGACGATGCGCTACGCAGCGGGAGTGGACGTCGGATCGACGCAGACCAAGGCCGTGATCATGCAGGACGACGGCAAGGAAAGAAAGATGATCGCGACGGCGCTGGTGGATACCGGGGCCAACGTGCAGAAGGCCGGCGGGAACGGCTTTGCCGCGGCGTGCAAGGAGGCGGGGATTGCGGCGGAGCAGGTGGGCTACGTGGTGGGGACGGGCTACGGGCGGTACAAGATTCAGTTCGGCAACACGCAGATGACGGAGATCAGCTGCCATGCGCGCGGGGCGCATTTTCTGTTTCCGAATACGCGCACGGTGATCGACATGGGCGGGCAGGACAGCAAGGCCATCAGCATCGGGCCGGAAGGAAACGTGCTGGACTTCGTGATGAACGACAAATGCGCGGCGGGAACGGGGCGCTTCCTGGGTAACGCGGCGGACGTGCTGGCCATGTCGCTGGACGACATGGGGCCGTTTTCGCTGAAGGGCAAGAATCCGGTGAAGATCACGACGGTGTGCACGGTGTTCGTGGAGTCGGATATTTTGTCGTACTTAGCGCAGGGGAAGAAGGCGGAGGACGTGCTGAGCGGGGTGAACCTGGCGATTGCGCGGCGGACGGTGTCGCTGGCGCGGCGCGTGCCGGTCGAGCCGGCGATTACCATGACGGGCGGAGTGTCGCGCAACGTGGGGATGGTGAAGGCGCTGGAAGAGGTGCTGGGAATGACGCTACAGATCAGCCCGCTGGCGCATTTTGCGGGGGCCATCGGGGCGGCGATGTATGCACTGGAAAAGGTGAATGACAGCTCGGAAGCGGGAGCCGTGGAGGGCGCGCATGCTGCGAATCGCGGGAATTGACGTCGGAACTGGTTTTACCAAGGCGGTGGTGATCGGAGTGGATTCGGCGGACGGGCAGACGCCCGCGGCGGAAGGTCTGCCGAAGATTCTGGGGCGGGCTTCGCTGCGCACGGGAGTGGAAATGGAAAAGGCGGCGCAGACGGCGCTGGCCGCGGCGCTGGAAGCGGCCGGGGAGCCCGGCGCGGAAGTGCGCTACGTGGCGGCGACGGGATTTGGAAGGCACGCGGTGTCGTTCCGCGACATCCAGATCACGGAGATCACCAGCAGCGCGCGCGGGGCGCGGTTTCTCTTTCCGGACGCGACGTGTCTGCTGGACATCGGCAGCCAGACGACGCGTGCGGTGACGATGACGGAGACGGGGCGAGTGAACCAGTTCAAGTCGAACGATAAGTGCGCGGCGGGTTCGGGAAGTTTTATCGCGCGGGCGGTGAAGTACCTGGAGATTCCGCTGGAGGCGGCGGGGGAGAAGGCGCTGGATGCGGACAAGCCGCAGGCCATCAGCAGCATTTGCGCGGTGCTGGCGGAAAGCGAAATCATCAATCATGTGAGCGCGGGAGTGTCGCTCGAAAACATTCTGGCGGGGATTTACGAATCGCTGGCGGACCGCGCGGGGATGCTGCTGAAGCGCACGGGGATGGGCAAAGATCTGGTCTTTATCGGCGGAGTGGCGCGGCAGCGGGGGATGCTGCGGGCGCTGGAGAACCGGCTGAAGGTGACGGTGCACGTGCCGGAGAACGCGGAATACGTTTGCGCGCTGGGAGCGGCGCTACTGGGATTGCAGAGGATGAGGATCACGGCGAAGCGGGAAGCCGCGGGGAGCGTGGCGGCCGTCGGCGTGTGAGATCGAGTTTGAGTTTCCCCCGTACGAAGAGAACGGCCACTGCCTGCGCTGGTGGCGGCCGTTTTTCCTTTTGAAGTGCTGCTAATACGGACAGTTGAGATTCTTCGTCCCGGTAAAAAGCACCGGGACTCAGAATGACAGCGCCTTTTTTGCGCCTGCGTCAGGCGACGGTGACTTCGTGGCTGAGGTAGACGTCCTGGATGGAGTTGAGGAGGGAGACGCCTTCCTTCATGGGGCGCTGAAAAGCTTTGCGGCCGGAGATGAGGCCCATGCCGCCGGCGCGCTTGTTGATGACGGCGGTGGTGACGGCTTCGGCGAAGTCGTTGGAGCCGGAAGCGCCGCCGCTGTTGATGAGGCCGGCGCGGCCCATATAGCAGTTGGCGATCTGGTAGCGGCAGAGGTCGATGGGGTGGTCGCTGCAAAGGTCGGTGTAGATGCGCTTATCGAATTTTCCGTAGCCGGAATCGCCCATGTTGAGGGCCTGGAAGCCGCCGTTATTTTCGGGGAGTTTCTGTTTGATGATGTCGGCCTGGATGGTGACGCCGAGGTGATTGGCCTGGCCGGTGAGGTCGGCGGAGACGTGGTAGTCCTTGTCCTTTTTGAAGGCGTTGTTGCGCAGGTAGCACCATAGGACGGTGGCCATGCCCAGTTCGTGGGCGTGGGCGAAGGCCTGGCTGACTTCGACGATCTGGCGGGCGCTTTCGGCGGAGCCGAAATAGATGGTGGCGCCGACGGCGGCGGCGCCCATGTCATAGGCCTGGCGCACGGTGCCGAACATGATCTGGTCGAATTTGTTGGGATAGGTCATCAACTCGTTGTGATTGATTTTGACGATGAAGGGAATCTTGTGGGCGTATTTGCGGGCGACGGAGCCAAGCACGCCGTAGGTGGAAGCGACGGCGTTGCAACCGCCCTCGATGGCGAGTTTGACGATGTTTTCGGAGTCGAAGTAGTCGGGATTCTTGGCGAAGCTGGCGCCGCCGGAATGCTCGATGCCCTGGTCCACGGGGAGGATGGAGAAGTAGCCGGTGCCGGTGAGGCGGCCGGTTGTGTACATGCGGTGAAGATTGGCGAGGACGCGGTTGTTGCGGTCGGAGAGGGAGGTGACGCGGTCGAGGAAATCGGGGCCGGGAAGGTGCAGGCGGTCCTTGGAGATTTTGGGGGAGTTGAAGTCGAGATAAAATTTGGCTTTGTCGCCGAGGTACTGGGTGAGCTGGGTGCTGCTGAGGGACATGGCGGTTTCTCCGTGTGAGGTGTGGTGGAAAATCCGGGGCGGAGCGACGTGCGCCCGCCGACAGAACATTTAATAATGTACCACTTTTTGGAAGGGAGAGAGGCCTTGCGGAAGGGATTGCCTACGGATTGTCCTCGCGGTGGCCGAGGATGAGGCAAGTTTCCTGATCTTCCTGAATGAAGCGTTTCACCAGGGGGAAGGCGGCGCGCAAGAGTCTTTCGACTTCCGCGCTCGTGCAATTGCTTGCGCGAACCCAGATGATTTTGGGCGGAGCGCCCGAGAGAACGCTGCGCTCGGCAAAGTCCGAGTCCTTGGAGACGATGGTGAAGCCGTTGCTTCGGGCATGGTCCCAGATGGCCGCGTCGTCTGCGCTGCCCAACCCGCATTGATGAACATGGACGGAGCCTGGATACAGATCGGACAACACACCGGTCAGGCGGGGAGCAAGGTTCTCGTCGAGGAGCAGCTTCACGCTTTCAGCATTTCCAATTTGCGTTCGCGGTCGGCCGCGAAGGCGAGGCAGGCGCGAATGTCCTGTTCGGTGAGATAAGGAAAGTCGCGCAAAATGTCCTGGTGGGACATGCCGCCGGCGAGATAGTCCAGGACGTCATAGACAGTGATGCGCAGCCCGCGGATGCACGGTTTGCCGCTGCGTTTTCCAGGTTCCATGGTGATGATGTCCGAGTAACCCATAGGCCTCCACTGTAAGGCAAAAATTGTCTCCAGGCAACGGAACAAATTCCGCCCGATTCGGCAATGGTGTCCTCGCGAGCGGCTATGCGGGGTTCCCGTCCGCAGGGTTCTTTTTGCGAGAAGCACGAGCTGGAAAAATTGATGATGGAGTCAGGAGAGCAGGGCGGCATTGAGAAGCGGAAGCGTGGAAGCGGGGTCGGGGCCGAGGTGGAGGCGGAGGACGCGGCGGCCGAGTTGGGAGAGGGCCTGGAAGTCGCCGAGGGCCTGGGCCTGGATGAGTTCGCCGAAGGTGAAGCTGGTGTCGGGGACGGGGAGATCGGTGCAGGGGGTGTCGACGAGCTGAAGGAAGAGGCCGGAGTCCGGGCCGCCCTTGTGGAGCTGACCGGTGGAGTGGAGGAAGCGGGGGCCGAAGCCGATGGTGACGGCGAGGCGGGTGCGGTTGCGCAGGGAGTTCTGAATGATGGCCAGGGCGGCGATGGTGGAGGGAGTGGGAGCGAGATAGGCCTGGATGGAAATGTAATCGGCGGAGCGGCCCGGGGGAGAGGTCTGTGCGAGCCAGGCGGAGACGGCCTGCGTAAGTTTTGAGGGGTCGTCGGCGAAGACGGGATCGGCGCCGGGAATTTCGGGAGCGCCGGTGGACATGGCTTTGCGGGCGAGCTGCTTGGCGGCTTCGACGTCGGGCTGGTCGAAGGGCTGAACGCCAAGAGCGGCGCCGGCGGCGGCGGTGGCCAGTTCCCAGCGGAAAAATTCCTGGCCGAGGTCGCCGGTATTGGCGACGGAGATGCGCAGGACGGGATGGCCGGCGGCTTCGAGAGCGGCGAGGCGGGAATCCTGCCGGGCGGCCGCGGCGGGATCGGCGAGCTGGTCTTCGGCGTTGCGGAGAAGGACGAAGACGCGGTCGGGGCCGTAGACCTCGGGCGGGCCGAGGGGCTCACCGACGACGGGGATGATGCCGCGGCCGTTCTTGCCGGTGCTTTCGGCGACGAGCTGTTCGATCCAGGAGGGGAGGAGAGAGAGGGAGCGGGAAGCGGCGAAGGTGAGCTTGTCGCGGCCGGCGCGGGCGAATTCGGCGATGGCGGCGCCGAGCTTGAGCGCGGGATTTTCGGCCACGGGGACGGAGGCGGAGCAGGACTGGACCATGCGCGCGGCGGATTCGAGGAAGGCGGGCAGGGGAACGCCCAGGAGGGCGGCGGGAACCAGGCCGAAATGGGTGAGAGCGGAATAGCGGCCGCCGACATCGGGAATGGTTTCGAAGATGCGGCGGAAGCCGCGGGTCTTGGCATCCTTGGCGAGAGGGGTGCCGGGGTCGGTGATGGCGATGAAATTTTTTCCGGGATTTTTCATTTCTTTGCTGAGACCGTCCCAAAAATAGTTCATCAGGGAAAGCGGCTCGATGGTGGTGCCGGACTTGCTGGAGACGATGAAGAGGGTGCGCGCGAGATCAATGCCGCTTTCGAGAGTGAGCACGGCATCGGGATGGGTGCTGTCGAGCACATGAAGATTGCAGTAGCCTTTGCGGCGGGGAAAGGTGGCGGCGAAGACATCCGGAGCAAGACTGGAGCCGCCCATGCCGAGGATGACGGCGTCCTCGTAACCGGCGGTGCGGATCTCCTGAATAAAGCGGGCGATGGGCTTGGAGAGGGGCAGCATGCTCTCGGGAAGAGAGAGCCAGCCCAGGCGGTTGGAGATTTCCTCGGGATGAGGGGACCACAGAGTGTAGTCGCGGGCCCAGAGGCGGGCGGCGAAATTCTCTTCTTGCCAGGCGGCCAGGCGATTTCGGACCGGGTCTTGAACAGGCGCGGGAAGAGAGGCGGGTGGCGGCGCCGGTTCCGGAGCGGGCGCCGGCTCGGGCTGTTCTTGCAAGGCTTCCGGGATGGGGATTTCCAGCGGCGAAATATTTTCCGCCGGTGAAAGATTTTCTTCGGGCAGCGCGGGGCTTTCCGTGGATTCGGCGGCGGACTGCGGTTCAGGAGCCGGTTCCGCCTGGGGTTGATAGGGCTCCAGCGGGAGATCCGGGGGCAGGAGCTGCTGCGAAGAAGTTTCCTCGAGCGAAGCCGCGGTGGAATCGAGGTCGAACTTTTCGAAGGCGGGCAGGGATTCGAGAACTTTCCTGCGCTTCTCGTCGAGCGTTTGGAGGAGGCGGTTGTAGGAATCCTCCAACTGGCTGATGGCCTGCTGCTGAACGGTTTCGGTGACGAAATCGAAATCGATGCCGGTGCGGGCCAGCTTGGTGAGGATCTGGCGGGCGAAGACGCCGCGGCCGCGGAGGGTGCCGTCGCGGGAGCCGTGATCGAGATAGGCCTGGAGAGTGGCGGGGGAGAGGCTGTTGATGGTGAAGGGGCCGACGAGTTCGTTGACGTAGAGCACGTCGGAATAGAGCAGATTCTCGGTGGTGGTGGAAGACCACAGGAGGCGCTGCATGCGCGCTCCGCCATCGGCCAGCTTCAGCCACTGCGGGCTTTCCAGGAGTTCCTCGAAGCGGCGGTAGATGACGCGGCAATTGGCGACGGCGACTTTTCCGCGAAGAGAAAGGGAGTCATTGGAGCCGATGCGCTCGAGCTCCATATCCACGGCGGTATCGAGGCGGCTGACAACGACGGAAGCGACGGAGGAGACGGCGGCGGGATTGGGATTCTTTTCGAGGCCGTGGAGCGTGGCCAGAAGAACGGCTTCGTAGTGCGAGGGGGAGAGAATCTGGGTGGCGTTGACGTTGATGCCTTCGGCGATGAGCGCTTCGATGGCCAGGACGCCTTCGGCGGTGGCGGGAATGCCGATCATGACGTTGGCGCGGTCAATGGCGTCCCACAGGCGGTGGGCCTCTTCGATAGTGATCTCGGTGTCGAAGGCGCGGTGGGGAGCCACGCCGAGAGAAACCCAGCCGTCCTCGCCCCCCGAGGATTCGTGGAGCGCGCGGAGAATGTCGGCGGCCTTGCGGACGTCTTCGATGGCCAAGCGCTCGTAGAGATCCACGGTGTCGATGCGGGTATCGACTTCGACGATGAGGCGGAGGGGAGCGTCGTAGTCGCCGGCGGCGAGGGCTTTTTCGAAAGTGGCGGCGCTGGTGGTGAGGCCGCGGACGGCGACGGACTGCGCGAGGCGGAGAAATTCGCCGCTGGCGAGCAGGCTGCGCGGGGAGGCATCGAGCCACAGGGACTGGCTGGCGGTGACGGGCTTGCGAGGAGCGCTTCCGCCTTCCTTAGGGCCGGCCATAGCGGGCCTCCAGGGACTTGAGTTTGTCGAGGCGGGCCTGATGGCGCGGGGCGCGGTCGAAGCTGGCGGCGAGGAAGGCGCGGACGATTTCTTCGGCGAGTTTGGGGCCGATGACGCGGCTGCCGAGGACGAGAACGTTCATGTCGTCGTGTTCGACGCCCTGGTGAGCGGAGTAGGTGTCATGGCAGAGGCCGGCGCGGATGCCGGGGAGTTTATTGGCGGCGACGGAGGC
>Ga0315281_10014267_pt1 | contig 10720 bp, 8 predicted proteins | sample YL17G07_0_MG_FD_204540 | JGI IMG/M metagenome (GOLD analysis project Ga0315281, IMG submission 204540) | Sediment microbial communities from Yellowstone Lake, YNP, Wyoming, USA - YL17G07_0 | ecosystem: Environmental > Aquatic > Freshwater > Lake > Sediment | place: USA: Wyoming | collected... | reverse complement strand
GGGGTGCAAGATATCCAGCGGAGCGAAGATTACGCGGAACCTGCCGAACAGGTCCCTGGTGACATAGGGTGTTTCTCGGATGTGTGGCATAGTTGGTTACGCGGGACGGCGGAACGCGCAGCCCATCTTGCTTGACTGCCTGAAGCGGCTGGAGTACCGCGGGTACGATTCCGCGGGCATCGCCGTCGTGGCGGACGGTCTTCAGATATTCAAGTCCAAGGGGGAGATCGCGGTCCTTGAGGCTAGCATGCCCGCGATGAAGGGCACGATCGGGATCGCGCACACGAGGTGGGCGACACAAGGCAAGCCGACGACCGAGAACGCGCACCCCTTCTCCGATTGTACTGGCAAGTTGGCGATAGTCCATAACGGCATCATCAGCAACTTCATGGACGTCCGGGAGTCGCTGGTCAAGGACGGGCACAAGTTCACATCTGAAACGGATACAGAGGTGTTCGCGCACCTGGTCGAGGCCGAGTTCAACGGCGACCTGATGGATGCGGTCTTCAATGCGCTGAAGCGGGTCGACGGGACATACGCATTCGCCGTGGTGAGCGAGGGAAGTGAGGACATCGTTGCGACGAGGCGCGAGAGCCCGCTCGTCGTCGGGCTGGGCGATGGCGAGAACTTCATCGCGAGCGACCTCACCGCCCTGCTGAAGTACACCAACAGAATGGTCCACATCCAGGACGGAGAGGTCGTCCGGGTCTCGAAGGATTCGGTTACCATCAAGAACGAGAAGGGCGAGATAGTCACGAGGGAGCCGCAGAAGATCACATGGAACCTCGAGGACGCCGAGAAGGGAGGATACCCGCACTTCATGCTGAAGGAGATCTTCGAGCAGCCCGAGGCCATCCACGACTCCCTCTTGGGGAGGGTCGAGTCCGTGGACATGGAGCCTTTCTTCGCCGGCAACACCTTCTCGAGCGTGAAGATCGTCGCCTGCGGGACGAGCTACTATGCGGGCCTCGTGGGGAAGTACATCATCGAGGAGCTCGCGAAGATCCCTGTCACCGTCCAGATATCATCAGAGTACAGGTATTCTTCAGCGCCGAGGGAGAACCCATTGGTCGTGCTTATCACACAGAGCGGCGAGACCGCAGACACGCTCGGAGCCGCCCGCGAGGCGAAGAAGCGTGGGAACAAGACCATCGGGATCGCGAATGTGGTCGGGTCCGCTATCACTCGCGAGGTCGACCACGTCATCTACACTCGAGCGGGGCCGGAGATCGGGGTAGCGGCGACGAAGACGTTCGTGACGCAGCTCGTCGCCCTGTACCTGCTAGCGATGGAGCTGGGCATCCAGAACAAGTCCCTTGCGGCGCAGGCGAGGCGCTCTATGATTGGCTCGCTCAGGAACCTCCCCAGAGCGGTCCAGGACGTGCTGAACCAGGCGGAGGTGATTGAGGCGCTCGCGAACAAGTACGCCAAGGCGAGGGACATGTTCTTCATCGGCAGGAGCATCAACTATCCGATCGCGCTCGAGGGCGCCCTCAAGACGAAGGAGATCGCGTATATCCACGGCGAGGGTTTCCCCGCGGGAGAGCTGAAGCACGGACCGCTGGCGTTGCTGTCCAAGGATTCGCCCGTGGTGGCCATAGCCGTCAGGGACCGCACGTACGAGAAGATGCTCGGGAACATCAGCGAGGTGTCCGCCAGGGGCAGCCCGGTCATCGCGATAGGTTACGAGGGCGACACGGAGCTGGCGAGGTACGTGGACGATGTCATCTGGATCAGGGAGATCCCTCCGGTGTTCTCACCCGTGCCCGTCATCGTCGCGTTGCAGCTCTGGGCGTACTATCTCGCAAAGGCGAGGGGCTGTCCGATCGACAAGCCGAAGAACATCGCGAAGACCGTGACCGTCGAGTGAGTATCCTCAGGCTATCCTCTCGGGGCACACTTCTCTTCGGGAGCACGAGGCGCACTTCCCCGGTCTGTCGTGGTTCCGATGGCAGTCTTCTGTGACCAGCATTCTCCTCATCTCCCCAAGCTTCTCGACCACGACGGCCCTGAGGTCGTCGTTGAACTCGATCTCGTGCTCGTGCTCCGGGTACTTCAGGATGCCATAGGGCGGGGCCTTTCCCTCGACCTCTTCGATGAGCATGCAATATGCCGCGACCTGGAGTATGTGCGAGAAGAGCGGTCCCCTCGGGGTCCTGCCCTTCTTCTCCTCGACGGGTATGAGCCCTGCATCCAGCTTGATGATGTAGTCCGGCCTTCCCGAGAGGCCGTACTTGTCCGACTTGAACGCCTTCGCCTTGTCCATGTCGATGTACTCTATCTCACCACGGACCCTGTACTCCTTCCTCAGAGCGTCGATGATGCCCGTGGACCTCATTGTCCTGTAGAGGAAGAACGATGCTCCGACGAGCCAGACGACGGCTGTCACCTCGACCGCCTGAGCGAGCCTCACATTGGCCGCTGTGAATGCGACGGCGTACACCGCCACGATTGCGGCTACGATACCGAATATGAGGATTATCCGCTCGTACTCGACGGCGTTGCTGTCCATGGTTGACCTGGAGGATCTATAGAGGAAGTAGGAAGCGGCCAGCACCCATATGAGCGCGACCACACCCAGGATATGGCTCAGTGTCAGCGAGTTCTTGATGGGGAGTAGCGCTAGCCCAATCAGGGCGAAGAGCGTCGCGGCGATGGCCCACCAGAAGACCAGCTTCTCGGCGGCGCGAGCGGTCTTCTCCGTCGCCTCGATCTTCCACAGGGACTTGCCGAGCTTCTCGTGCTCCTCGATGCCGTGGGCGAGTCCCTCGGTCTCCCCTTCGAACTCCGCGCTCAGCCACCAGCTCAGGGGACAATAGGTGAACTTCTCGAGGTCTCCCGCTGAGATGTACTTGGCAGGATCACGGGTCACACGTGAAATCACGAGTGTCAAGAGTTAATAATGTTTGCCAACTGTTTTGTCTTGATCGCACTCATCGAAGTAGGTGCCTGGCAGGAGCACGACGCCCTCCGGTGGCTCGATGCCCTCCACGAATCCGAACCAGTAGACCACGGCTCCCGTGCCGAAAAGGTCGGTGTACGGCTTCAGTTGCCTCCGGGCGTTCTTCCTGAGCTCTATGTCGTCCCCGAAGGATGCCTTCGACTCTATCCAGTGCACCTTCTTTCCGTGGATCTGGATAGGCTTGTCCAGGAGGCAATCGGGGGTCTTCGTGTGAGTGGCCCTGAGCTGCACCTCGGTCCTGTACTTCAGCTCCCGTTTGTCGAGCCAGTCCTGGAGCCTCTTCTCGCCCCAGATCCCTCTGTCGGTCTGCACCTGCGAGCCTCTGGGCGAATAGATCATGTCCGCATCTGCCATCTCCTGAAGCTCCTTCTTGAGTCTCTTGTCATGGCACGATTCCGGGTTCCTCACGTACTTCCAGAACTGCTTTCTGGGGAGTCCTATCTCCGCCCCGAGCATGAGCCCGAGCAGGACCGGCGGGAAGTTGATCATCTTCGCGAGCCTCGCTATGGAAGTTCCTCTGTGCCACTCCTTCGCGATCTTCTTCATGTCCTTCTTCACGATGTAGAATCTCCGGGTAGCGTCCCGGACGGTCCTTTGCGTGTAGAGCACCAACAGGAGTTCGCGGTCTATCCCCAGCTTCTTCGCGAGAAAGTCTATGTCTGAGGGTTGCTTGAGCTGAGAATACAGCTCCTTGTAGTCTTCGTACTTCATCGATTTCACGGTCTATTCCGGCTATGGACCAGCAGTCCAAATTCGTCTTTCACTGAACGGGTGTTATAATTTGGTTCTACTTATGCCTTTTGTGGACAAGCTCCCCTTTGGTGGGTCCGGGGACACCAAATCGTTTGGTACCATGGTATTAGAGGTCCACCGTCTGCATAATGCACAACCTTGAAATGCAGGTAACCCATGGGCGGACTCGTCAGTGGTTTTGAGAGGTGTTGGGTTGCCAGAGAGCGGTGCTAGGAAGATCATCCTGCCCTCGAAGTACGTCCAGGGGCCAGGAGTGCTGAACCAGCTCGGGACTCACGTTAAGCAGTACGGCGAGAGGCCCTACGCTGTCTCGGGCAGAACGAGCTTCTCGAAGGTCAGAGCGAGGATCCAATCCAGCCTGCTTGCGGCTGGCGTGCCCCTTGCTGGTTTCGATGACTCGGTGACGGAATCCACGAAGGCCAAGATCGAGGAAATCGCCTCGAAGGCCGAGGAGCTCGACATCGACGTCATCGTGGCCTGCGGCGGTGGAAAGGCCGTCGATACAGGGAAGGGCGTCGGAGATCGACTCCACGTGCCAATCATCACTGTGCCGACGCAATGCGCCACCAACGCAGACGGGATGGCAGACGTCGTCATATTCTCCGAGGACCACAAGTTCATCGAGGACCTCTACCTCAGCAGGCCTCCCGTACTGGTCCTTGTGGACACGGAGGTCGTCGCGAGGGCTCCACCACAGTACATCGTCCAAGGGATGGGCGACGCGCTTGCATGCGCTTTCGAGAAACCAGCGTATGCGGCGACCCAGCGTGCCAAGAAGGCCGGCGAACTCGCCACCAATGCAGCGCTGGAGGTCAACATGCGATGCTTCTCCACGCTGATGACCTATGGTTTGCAGGCCAAGAAGGATGTGGAAGCGGGGAAGATAACGGAATCGGTGGAAGCGGTGGTCGAGGCGATCAAGCTGCAGAGCGGGTTCGGGTTCGGAGGCGGTGGTTGCGCGGCCGCACATGCAGTCCACAACGGTTTCACGATTATCCCGGGCATAAGGCGGAAGCATGGGGAGATCGTTGCTTTCGGTACTCTCGTCCAGATGGTCCTCGAGAAGCGGCCCATGGGAGAGATCGAGCGCGTGGTGCGCTGGTGCAGGTCGCTCGGCCTGCCGACCAGGCTCGCAGACCTGGGTACCATCGACCGCAAGCGGCTGCCTGAGGTCGCTGAGAAAGCCTGCGACCCGAACGACTCGATGTCTAGCATGCCGTTTCCGGTATCGCCCATGATGGTGGTCGAAGCGATCGAGGAAGTGGACCGACTCGCTGGCTTGATGGATTGAGCATCACAAGTGCCGACCTGGGTCGCGAACTGGTTCTGGCCACGACCAGATAAGCCTAAATACGCCCAGCACGATTCTGACGGTAGTCGTCGAAAGGCGGCTGAAGAAGGGATGAATTAGAGGAGGCGTTCTAAAATGAGCAGTCCGAGTCCGATGGGATCGATCATGGCCCCTGGAGCCACGCCACCATGGCTTCCACGAGAGGTAGCAGAAGGTCGCAGGTTCGCTTGGTGGGGGCAGATCATGTTCTTCCTCATGGCATTCGTGTGGTTCATACTCGCGATCGTCAGCGTCACGCTCTCGGTGACCGGGGACTCAAGACCCCTGCTGGTCATCGGGATATTCGGGTTCTTCGCGATGGTCATCTTGTTCCTCGCGGCCGTGTTCATGAAGAGGACCGTGATAGACGCGATAGACCAGGGAAGGTTCCACGACGCAAAGAACGATACGATAATCTGGATCATATTCGGCCTGGTCGGGTTCGTGCTCCCGTCGCTCTTCCTGATACTTACATACGCCAAGCTCGGGGATGCGCTTGTGCAGCAGGCCCCCACGGGATATGCCCCGTATGCGCAAGGGACAGTGGCGGTCCAGCAGCCCATGTATGTGCCTCCACCTGCACCAGTGGCGCCCGTCCAAGCGGCTCCAGTAGCCCAGGGACCGCAGCCATACCATGCGCACCAGACCCCGATGATGAGGTGCAAAAACTGCAACGTCCAGTACCCGGCTTTCATGCACTCTTGCCCAAACTGTGGCGCGCCCAAGGAAGGATAGGCAGATAGACGCAAACCTTTTCCGCAACCCTTTCCTTTTCGGTTTTCGACAGGCTAGTGTGTTCCATGGCGGAGATTACTGAGCTGCTTTACATGAAGGATGTCGAATCCAACTACATCAGGGAGTTCGACGCCTCAGTCGTAGAACGGGGGTTCGACTATGTAGTGCTCGACAAGACCGCCTTCTATCCTCTCGGTGGAGGACAGCCTTCGGATACCGGGCATCTCGAGTGGCAGGGCGGGAGGGCGGAGGTCAAGGAGGTCACGAAGAAGGAAGGCATCAGGCATCACCTGTTGCAAAACCCGGACATCGTTCCCGACAAGATCCATGGCGTGATCAACTGGGAGCGGAGACTCGCGCACATGAAGATGCACACTGCGCAGCACGTGATATCCGGGGTGGTCTACGATCTGTACAAGGCGCGGACGGTCGGGAACCAGCTCTACCATGACCGTTCGAGGATCGATTTCGCCCCGATCAAGTTCACCGATGAGATGGTCGTCGAGGTCGAGCGGAAGTGCAATGACATTCTCGCGGAAGGAGCCAAGGTCGAGATATGCACTACCGCAAGAGAGGAACTCGAGAAGAACATCGATGCCCAGCGTGCTAACCTCGACCTCCTCCCGAAATCCGTGAGGGACCTGAGGATCGTCACGATTGAGAAATTCGATGTCTGCCCATGCGCCGGGACCCATGTGCGTTCGTTGTCCGAGATCGGGAAGATGAAGATCGTAAAGCGGGAGAACAAGGGGAAGGACCGGGAGAGAATAACCTACGAGCTAGTCGGGTGAGCCGTGCATCTTCCAGCACGCCTCTGGGAGATTCACCCTTTCTTTTCGTTTTCAAGTACGTTGTCGAACAGGAGCTCCATCAAGTTCGACACCTTGATCCCTGGGACCGTCCTCAGCTGGGTTTCGCAGAAGGGGCAGGATGTCACCAGGGTCGTCGCTCCGGTCGACTTCGCCTCCGCCACCCTCTTTGCAGCTAACTCTCTCGAGAGTTTGGGGAAGGCCGATTGGAGGCCCGCTCCAGCTCCGCAGCATCTGGACTCATATCTGTTGTTCGGCATCTCCACGAGGGTCCCGATCGCTTCTACGATTGTCCTTGGCTCGTCGAAGACGCCGCCCAGCCTGCCGAGGTGGCACGGATCGTGATATGTCATCCTCTCAGATGATTTCTTGACCACCAGCTTTCCCTCCTTCACGAGGTGGGCGATCTCCTGGGATACGTGCACGACCTTCAGTTTGGATCCGTGTTTCTCCGCGGATTTCTTGAGAGTGATGTAGCAACCGGGGCAGGGCGTGATGACCTTCTTTGTCCCGAGGGATTCCAGCTTGGCGATGTTGTCCGAGGCCATCGTCTCGAAAGCCTCCGTCTGGCCTATCCGCTGAAGGGTAGAGCCGCAGCACGGTTCATCCTGCCCGAGCGTCACGAACTCCACACCTGCGCTTTGGAGCAACTTCGCGCTCGCAATGAGGCTCTTGGTCAACTGTTTGGTCACGGCTGACGTGCATCCGGCGAAGAAGAGGACATCGGCCTTTCCAGGCGTCGCCTTGGGTATGTTCAAGCCCTTCGTCCATCTGTTCCTCGCGCTCCTGGGCTGGAACCATGGGTTCCCGTAGTTCCTGAGACTAGCGGCTAGCGATGAGTGTTCCTTCATGGGCTCAACGCCGTGCTTCAGCAGGTATTCCCTGAAGGCCTGTGTGTGCTCCGTGTTCTTGAGCGAGCACCAGCGGTCGCAGTTGCCGCATAAAGTGCACTCGAAGGCCGCCTGGACCACTGCAGGCGAGATCTCGAACTTCCCCTGCAGGAGCCCCAGCATAGTCCTGTTCCTGCCCTTCATGCATAGTGTCTTCACCTTGAGGTTCTGGTATACTGGACATCCGCGCTCGCAGAACCCGCATGAAGTCCCAAAGCAGGTCTCCAGCTCGTCCTTGAAATCCTCGAGGCCGCTCATCTCCTAGCCTCCCGGACGAACTTCTTCCCCGGGTTCAGTATGCCCTTCGGGTCGAAGATGCGCTTGATCCGCTTCATGTATTCGAGCGATGCGCCGTGCTCGAGCTCGAGGTACGGTGCCTTTTGACTCGAGTCGCTCATGAAAGTGCTCATCGTACCTTCGAATGCGATTGCGAGTTTGCTTAGCTCATCATGGAACTCTCTGAATCGGCGTACCTCGTCGGCGTTCCTGTAATCGACGAACACGGCGCATGAGAGCGAGAACCCGATGCTGTTGGGATGTTCGAGATAGGCGTTCATCCCTATCACCTCGAGCTCGTGCTTCTCCGCGACGTCGATGAACTTGTGATAGAACTCCTCTAGCCTTCCGACGGGCACGCCCGGGTCGGCCGCTCCGAACTTCTTCTGCTTCTGGGAGTCCGGCCATTTCTGCTTGAATGGTTCGAAGTCCAATGTGTACTTGGACGCCCACCATGCGTCTACGATCTCCCGCTCCTCGACCAGCTGGGCCTCGAACTCCTTCGCGATCTTGAGGGCATAGTCCCTGTTCGAGTCCACGACCTCCTGGTCCCCCGAGAAGGCGATAGCTAGCAACGCCTCCGCCCATGCTGGTATCTCCGGATCCTTGCCGAACTTCTGTCGGTAGCTGTGCGTGTAGAACTGCAGTCTCCTCTTGCAGTTGATGTGCGCGGCCTCGATTGACAATCCTGCTTTCAGCAGCCTGCTGAGGTAGTCGACCGCCGCTCCCATCCTGGGGAAGACGAGCATGTCTACCCTTCGGACAGCCGGGACCGGCTCCAGTTTCAGCGTTGCCTCCGTGATGATCCCCAGCGTCCCTTCGCTTCCGGCAAGCAGGTCTTTGAGCTTGTAGCCGGAAGATGTGAAGTGTGCTTTTCGGTGGCCCAGCTCGAGAACCTCCCCCGTTCCCGTCACTATCTCCGCGCTCAGGAGACAATTGAGGATCTTTCCGTACCGAACGCCGAATGTGGAATCGTTGTCACAAGCAATTGCCGACCCGACCGTGCTGACCCATTTCGACTCCGGCTGGTGAGGGAGCCACAGGTCGTAAGGCTTCACGGCATCGTTCACTTCCTGCAGTGTCGCCCCGGCCTGGACCCTGATCGTCTGGTTCTTTGGGTCTATCTCCACGACTGAGTTCATCGTCGTCGTGTCGATGTAGATGCCACCATACAACGCGATGGCACCTCCGAGCATCCCGGTCAATCCCCCGCCGGCCGTCACAGGCACTTCGTGCGCGAATGCGACCTTGACTATGTTCTGCACATCCTTTGTGGTCCGAGGAAGGACGACCACATCGGGAGGACAGAATTCGTCCGATGTCCTGGGACTCCAATCAGCTCCGTAGACGAACTTCTCGGCAGGGTCGACGAGGACCTTCTCCTTGCCAAGGGCAGCGACGAGCTCGTCGATGTAGGACATGCTGGAACGTGTCAGCGAGATAGGGATACAAAAGGTTGATTGAACCACAAATTCATACATCAGAAGTCGTCTGGAAGACTCTGTTCCCACAGCTTGGGCGGGAACCTAGCCTACTTTCGCTGGTTGGGACAACAGGTAGGGTGCGATAGCCTGTCGAACGAATGCCCCTGGGATATTCTGATTGAACGGCCCCTCGTGACCAATTGCTTATCTAGCTCAAGGTTCGTATTACTTCCGGGGCAAGGGATATGGCAGAGCTGTTTCGTGGAAGATTCAAGGTAGTCGTTGCGATAGTTATCGCATTTGTGATGGCGGTCCCGATCAGTATGTTAGTCGGGACCTCGAAGAATACAGAGGCCGCTCCAGCATTAGTGGGCGACGGCAATGGATCGACGGGACACGACTCTTCTGTCAGTGCAAGCGGCACCGCGGGGCCTCGTACCGTCGACTACCGCTGGTATGACACGTTCAATGTGCCTTTCGGGCCTTGGTACCCGCGACGGGCTCTTTACTACAGTGGTGCGGACTACGAAGGGATTTGGTCGAACACGTACCCGTACATCTACAAGCAATATAGCGACTCGGCGCACCAGAACTTGCGCTTGTACAGCAACATGAGGTTGAACATCACAGCTAGAAACTTGCCCGAAGTCAACATGAGTCACCCGGTGTTCCTGCCGATGTTCGGATCTGCCACAGGCGGTAACGCCACGCTGAATTGGCACATGCAGTACATGGATCCGGCCGACGTATACCTGATATATGGTTCATCCGCCACGATATACAATGACGGATGGTTCATCAATCTCACGGGTAAGACCACGCTTGACAAGGATGCCGCGATGGCCGTCACGGGAATGTCGGCTGCCGAATTTGACGACTTCGACACCTATTGGGCGACTAAGGGCATCGTCCTCAGGGACCGTTGGGTAATGTGGCTTGTTGAGGACCAGGGAAATGGAGCATACGACATCAATAACATGTACGGCACTCCGATGCAGATGATTGGATTCGGCCTGCATGCCCAGAAGGTCGGCGACAAGGTCATCTTGACGATCTATGCAGACACATGGGGTATGGAGGCGCTTATGGCGAGATGGTTGCGAGCCGCCATCATGCCCACCGAGGTCCGGATGGAAGGCTTCTGGATGAACGCCACTATCGGACCTCAGACATCCAACATATTCATCAAGACGGATGTCGAGTACGGTGTCTACGCTTTCATGAGCAGGAGCGACAGCACTCCCATCTGGCTCTGGAAGCCGCTCCACCAAGATAAGTACGTGAGCAGCGGTCTTCACCCGAAGTCAGAGTTAGACCCGTACGCAATGCACATCAATCCCGACACCGGGCTACCATACACGTACGTCAACTGGAACCCGGGGAGCGCGTTCTACGGCACGAATGTCCCGTACGACAAGACGCCCTGCGCGTGGAATCTCAGCGCCAACGAGACGATGTCATTCACATGGCCTGCGGGACCGCAGCAGTTCGAGTTGAATGCCGGTGTGGACGAGGTGACAAATGTCTCGAGCAACATGACG
>Ga0315281_10014266_pt1 | contig 10721 bp, 14 predicted proteins | sample YL17G07_0_MG_FD_204540 | JGI IMG/M metagenome (GOLD analysis project Ga0315281, IMG submission 204540) | Sediment microbial communities from Yellowstone Lake, YNP, Wyoming, USA - YL17G07_0 | ecosystem: Environmental > Aquatic > Freshwater > Lake > Sediment | place: USA: Wyoming | collected... | reverse complement strand
TAGAGCCTGGAAAATCGAGAAACAATAAATTCTTGAGGCGTCCCTGTTTTATCTAATGTTAGATAAATGACGTAGCCGCTGATCATAAAAAACAGCTCCACCCCGTAACGGCCGACCGAAAAATCAATTGGCCATGGGGCAGTGTGGCTATAGAGTTTGGCGTAGTGCGTGGTGTAATGAAAAACTACGACGGACAAGGCAGCAATGCCCCTCAAGGCATCAAGCTCAACCAACCTGTTTCGTCTATCGGTATTCGGCATTAGAGAATAATTCTACGAATTGCTGGTAGCCTTAATGCCGTTTGGGGGTTAGTGATCGAAGCACGTCATGCTCCAAACGTAAGCTAAACAATGCATTGTACTGTGGTTCGTTGTTTGCCTGCCCTGGGAGCATTTCAATTAAACCATCAGGGGTAATTTTGTGCATATTGTAGCCAGTGCGCCGCAGAATGGTGCTGAGCCCCTCTGCGCTATGCCCGAACGCCTTTAGATATTGATCGGTCATTTCGATGATCAGGTAGGGATGGTGTTGGTCGAGCAATTTTTCCATACCCTCAATAACGAGTTGTTCAGCGCCCTCCACATCGATCTTAATCAGTTTGACCGATGGTATGCTGCCAGCAAGGTCGTCCAATGGCATGGTCGGGACTTGTAGTGTGGTGGATTCCTCTATTGGCCTCATGCTTGACAGCCCCTTGTGGCCCTTTGGCCCCTCGTAAAACTGGATCTCCCCGACAGCATTGGAGAGGGCGGCGCCATATAGAGTTACGTTTTCCATCTTGTTTAGGCCAAGATTGCCCGTGATTCGAGCCCGCATGGATGGCAACGGCTCAAACGAGAGGACTCGGCCCATTGAGCCAACACGTCTGGAAGCCAAAAGAGTAAAAAAACCTGAATTAGCGCCAACATCAATAAAAGTATCCCCAGGGCTCAACAACGTAGAGATTACGTGAGCAGTTGGCGGCTCGTACACACCAGTGAGATAGACGTATTGCCCCAACCAGTCACCCAAGTCCGCCTTGTATCGGAACCCATAACGGGTGTTAACCACCCTCTCACCCATGAGATATCCACCTTCGCGCAACATTGGCAAGAAGTGACTGTTCAGTCTCCATCTGCCGAAATCAAATTCACTGGAGCGGAGATAAAAAGCGACAAGGGAAAGCATCAACTTGTTAAGTGGGTTCATTCGGATTTCTCTTTTGTGCCAAGGTGCTGCAGGAAGGCGCTCATTCATCGGTGCGTATAAATGAATATTCAAAACCTCGTGGGGACACGCTAAAAATACGAAATCCCGCTGACCGCAGGCGTTCAATTGCATCTGATGTGTGATGAAGATCATATCCGATCTTCATTCGATGATGAAACTCAATCAGCAACTGTGTGATATTGCCTGCGTTATCGACAATATCATTGATCACATCGTATTCAGCGCCCTCGATATCGATTTTCAATACATCAATATGCGTGTGACCTAATATCCGCATCAACGTTTGAAGTTTGCACACCTCCCCCTTGAAAACCTGATCTTGATCTGTGACGCTACCACTTGCGATAATCGAAAGCGAAGTATTGTGGTTTTTTGGCAAAGCAAAGAAAGCTTCTCCATCATATGATGCAAGCCCTTTTGGCACGAAATGAAACTGATTCGGCAAGCTTTGGGTTTTTAACCACTGGATCGCAATTGGCGTAGGGTCAAATGCATACACTTCAGCGCCATATTCTTTAATAATGTCACGATCAAAACTGATATCCCTTCCTACGCCAATACTGTAAACGATACTAGATTTATTTAGGTAGTTGGCAGAAACACACCATTCGCACTCACCCCAGCCTAACCAAACAGGGTTATCGACTTTTATGTCCAAATCATAACTGAGCTCCCTACCACACAATTGACCCCATCTTCGACCAATAATCTCATAAATTCGAACAAAACATTTTCTCAGCCTCCAATGCACACGAACCTCCTGCTAACTTGCTTATTGCGGATGTAACCTACTGGAATTATTAGCCATTAGCTTCGGACTTCAAATTGAATTTAACATTCAAGTTTGGCCGAGAGAAATATTGCTACGATTCACCTGTACCAACTGATTAATCAATTCAACCAAAGCGGGGCGAAGTGCGTCAAAAGAGGCTTTTTCCAGAAAACGCTCTCGTGCTTTTTGCCCCACTTGTTCGCGCTTTTCTGGATGGTTCAACAGATCCTCAATCGCGTCCGCCAATGCTTTCGGATCGTTAGGCGGCACTAAAATCCCGGCACCATCTGCTAGCCACACAGGAATGTCACCAACTGTAGTAGATACGATGGCGCGGCCTGCAGCCATGGCATCTATCAGTTTGGCGGGAAGTTGCCCAAGGCTACCTCGATCATTTCGCTGAGGTATAACAACAACAGCCGCTTGTGAGAGGGCATTTGGAAGCTCGTCGTATGGGATACCCGAAACGAATTCTATTTGATTGCGTATGTTTTTCGGTATTGTATTGGCAAGTGCACTACTAGCATCCACGCCAATAATGCGTAGCAATGCTTTTGTGTGGTTTATGCTAGACCAAGCTTGCAACAGAACATCCAACCCCTTGTTGGGTCGGGGAGTCCCCAAGAATAAAACCACAGGCACGGACGATTTATAAGTAGCTATTGATTCTTGGAAAATTGTTTCATCACGTGCATGAGGTATTAGCAATCCACCGTAGCGCTTTTGAAGAAATTGATTACTTACTGTCAGTGCATCGGCCGAACCTGTCCGCTTGTCCAGTATACGAGTGTACAGCGGGCTAAAAGGATCGGTAACCCATCGGGTGCGGTATATGCGTGCTTCCCAGTAAAGGGATTCACCTATGAATCCCAATTCCCAGTCATCATTATCTAGCAGCAGTGGCACTCCTAAAATGCGCCTTGCAGTCAGCCCCAAACCAAAACTGGTGAGAAGTGGTTTGCTGGCAATAATGACATTACCAGTAATCAACTGTTTACTAATCGCTTTACGGTGTAAAAAAAACTCCTTAGCTGATTTGATGCTGTACGGGCGGTATTCAATCGATCGGTCATTCCTCACCGGTGGCCAAAGTTCATCTAAAGCGCCGGGACCAACAACATGAACATCAAAATCTTTTTGAAGCATTTTGGCCAGCAAATGGACTCGGCCAAGTGAGTTAGAGGCGAGATTGCTTGCCAGCAGTGAGATTGAAAGTCTGTTATTTGACATATTTCACCCTTTTCCCGGGGGTAGTAAGACACCTTAGAATCCACCCCTACCGGTAGGACGGTTAGACCGCAATAATCCACCAAAAAACTGCTCACTACCGGCATGCTAGGCTCCCAATCATTTTACCCAGTCAACCATGCTGCAATTTAAATATTGCCCGCCCTCTCCATAGCCTCTCCCGCGCGCGCGGAGAAGGGATTTGTATGTGCATTTTGACCCACCATGGGGAGGACTTTGTTACCTGCTCTTCAACACCGATCAATAATCAGGCGCACCCCAGATTTTCATCACGTCAGCCATGCTTACGGCATTCTAATGAGGAAGCTTAATGCCTATTGTTGTCATGGTGCCAAGCGCCGTGTGCAAATGTCATAAGTACAAACGGCGCCTATGGGAGTTAAGCACCACCCATAGTACGACAAATAACTTGATGCTAAGGGGGCGCTTTTTCGTAATGCGAATAAACATCGAGTACGCTGGACGCAATATTTTCCCAGCGATAAGGCTCCGCTGAGGCGCGCAACCTTTCCGGCTGGAATGCTACCTCGCCTTCGAAAAACCGGATTAAAGCACGGCTGATTGCATCGGGTGATGGATCATCAGCATAAAGCCCATTTTGACCATCGACAACATAATCTGACATACCTCCGTTTCGGGTCGTCAGGACAGGAACCCCGCTGGCATTTGCTCCCAGAAAGACAATACCGAATCCTTCGAAATTGTCCGGCTCAGCGTAGGATGCCAAGATGAACAAATCCGTGTCGTGAAAGCAGTTCAACAGATCTTCATCAGAAAGGCGGCCATTGAATAAAATACGGTCTTGCAACCCTAGCTGGTTAACTTGATCTTCCAGTTCCTTTCGATAGCCACCCCTCACCGTGCCGCTGACAATGGTATAGCTAAAATCGTACCGTTCTTTGAGTTGACCCAGGGCAGATATGACACCGTGAACATTCTTGATTCGATAAGCGTCATCAAGGCGCGTGACGGTAAGAAATTTTTTGCACTCGCTTGCCCCTGATGTATCCCTCAATTTTTGTGAAAAAAATTGTTCCGAGACCCCAGGCGGAATCACGGATGTGCGCGTAGCAGCAGCTGAATATTGCTCAATTACGCGCGATCTGGTGTATGAGCTGACAGCTATAACTTGGCCGACATGGCGAAGTGCTTTGCCAGCCAAATACTTGTCATATACGCGCTCGTTGTCATCTAGAAATTTGTTAATGCAATTTTGCAAAGGGGAGGGCAGTCGCCAGAGTAGATTGTGCTGTAACGATTCACGAAACGGCAAGCGATAAGGTACGAAAAAACTGAATGCATCGTCTCCGTGGACCGTCACAAAAAACGGCTGCACATGCAAAGCCATAGGGGCATAAACAAAGTAAAGGCTGTGCCATACATCCATAGGATGCTGGAGCAAAGGCTCAATATCGTCCGGCAGACGGGAGGAAAGAATGGGATGGAGAGTATAGGCGGGATCTTCACGCCCGCCGGGCGGGGTGAATACATGGACATCGTGCCCGTGCCCGGCAAGCGCCCGAGCAAGTTCAAAACAATAGAGTGAAGCGCCGCTGATTAAGGGAAGAAAAACGGGGGCAATGAGGCCAATTCGCACGGTAATTTCTTTCCAAAAATTGCTGCATTTGTTTTTTTAGCGCAATCACGGCAGTGGCATGAATTTGGCTGCCACCATGTAAAGTGTAGAAGAGATTTTCAGCAAAGAAAGTAACCGTGGTCCCTCACGACGCCTACTACAAGGTCGGGGCAACTTTCCCCGAATCGTCCAGCAAGTGCTTGGCCAAGACTTGGTGCCGATTTTGCAAGGGCGGATGAGTGACTCTGAGTTCGAATTCCCGAGGCTCGAAAGTTTAGGCTAAGCGTAGCGGTTTGTCACACGGGTGCGTTATACGCACCGTTTTGTGTGGCATGGAATGCACCCTGCCTGGTTCCCTATAAACCTTGAATCCAGTTGGCAAGCTTGTACTCTTTTTAGACGATCAGGGCCGACCTCACCTATCGTCCCCACAAGCAAATTTGCAGCCACAACTGCAAGCCTCGCAATGCGAACAACGCTCGCAATTTTCAAGCCGGAGGATTGGAAATCACTTTGACTTTGGTCGATTAACTCGTCAAAACCTTCGGAAACATGCTGGAGCTGAGTAGATAGCATACATACCAACCAGTCATCATGGACTCCAGGCACTCGAGCAATCAAAAGAACAGGCCGGGATTTACCCAAAGACAGGTCGGTGTTAGGGAGCCGTAAAATTGCCACTTGCCCTGGACGTATCACCGCCATTTCTCCTTCATATCCTCGTTCCGATACTCAGGCCACACTTCGTCTTCTAAACCACGCAACGCCGCAGCCACGGATAGCTCAGACCAGCCAGTGTTTTCTTTTTGGAGTTTATGCGCCAAGTACTCGACAAAATCGAGCACTTCTCTCTGCACCGTTTCGGGTAAGGCTCTCGTTTCCTCATAAATGCGATCGACCGTCTTCATGCCATACCTCCACTATTTCAAGTCAAATGGGGACAAATTCCCGGTTTCTGCGGCTATCGTCCCCGCATGGGGGGAAGCCGCTCCCGGAATGAATGGGGTCGGACACCAATTTTCGGTTTTGGTGCTGAGCTGTCATGCAACCGCTTCGAGCAAAGCGTGCTTCTCGATCTGGTTTTTGTAGAGGTCGATAACAGGAAAGCACAAGTCATAATCGCCCCAGACCAACTCCCCGTGCTCCACCCTGAATGCCGCAAAATGGTCTTGCGCAAGGTAAGCTCGAATCTCGGGATGTTGGGCCCGTGTCAGAAATGGGCCGAAGTCAACGTCCTGTGCTGTTCCGTCGTCGAAGCACAGGTGGATTTTGTACTCGCCAACCTGTGTTGCGGAAACAACATTGATAATGCTGGGTGTCATTTGAGCCTCCTTGTAATCCGCTCTGGCTTGATTGGCTTATGCAATACGAAGAAGTCTATCCATTTGGCTACGATTTCATCCGCTCGTGCGGTTACAAGTTCCTGAAAAAAGCGCATTTCGTTCGACTCAAGTGGGGCACGTCCCAGCATTGGCTCGTACCATATCTCACTCACTATGCCGTTGATCACAATGATTCGGCCCGTGCTTCACGCCCCTGGGACTTCCCATGCACATGCACAGGTTCGTGCTCGTTGGCATAGAACATGACGATCAGACCGAAGTATCGTATAGCTTTGGCACTGGGTTTTCACTTAAGTGATTGTATGCAGTGACGCCGTGGCCGTCCATAGACGTTCACCATTATATGCCGCCTCAATAATTTCATCCAACCTCCCAAGGTTTGGGTTCCGATCCGGCCAGGTTTCGCGCGAAGTGTACGACTGTCAGGATTTGGATCAGGCGTGGGCGCAATCGGTAGATAAATCCGGTAACGCTGAAAAATGATCTCGCGAATCTCTTCCAAACCAGCTTCGGGCACTTGCCTGCCGATTTCAGGATGGTTGATCAGCGCTGGTAGGGCATTTACATTTTACTCAGTGTATTGAGTATTTTTACTCACAGTCACAAGGAAGGCAATGGTGAGCACATCTTGCAGCGCATGCTTTACAAAACTTCAGATTCGCGCATACAACACCTCTCCTTGCTCGGACGGATAAATCACGTCATCCCGTTATTTCTTCACGACGGACGCGTGCTTCGCCGGGGAGGGGGAAGCACTTCCTCGGCAATTTGTTCACGTTGCACGCGAATCAGGACGATGCCAATAAAAGCAAGAAAATACCAAGCAGCTTCATGCTTTCATCCCAGGTCGCTGCCGTTCGAAACTTCATCACGAATCACCGTCAGCCGTTCCACAAGAGGCGGCAGTGCGGTTCGAACAGTGTCCCATACGATGTCGAGATTGATGTCGAAATAGCCATGAGCAATCCGGTTACGCATGCCCTTCATACTGCGCCATGCCACGTCAGGATGGCGGCCAATAATCCCAGGGTAATCATTGGCGAGTTTGGTCGCGGCCTCGCCGATGACGATGATGTTCAGGATGACGGCTTGCTGCGTGCGCTTGTCGGCCAGGAAGCCATCCTTATCCAGACCTTCGATGTAGGAGTACGCAAGCCGCGCGGCTTCCAGCATGTGGTCGATGTAATCAATCAGGCGGTTATCGTTCATACCGGTTTAGCCTCCGACAGTACCGCATCCCGGAACTTCAGCGGGAGATCGCCCGGAGTCAGAAGATCAACCGGTACGCCCAGCAGCTCTTCCAGTTCAACTTGAAGCCCGCCAAGGTCAAACAGCGTCACACCTGGAAGCGGATCGACCAACAAATCGAGATCGCTGCCTTCGCGGTCGTTGCCATGCAGGGCGGACCCAAACAGACGAGGGTTTTCGGTCTTGAATTGCTGCACGGCTCGACGCACAGCCTGTCGATTTTCCTCAAGTGCTACAGAAGGCTTCATGGCTGATTTCGCTCAACACAATCCAGCTTGATGGCGGCAATGTCAAATGGCAAGTCAAATGGGGGCAGACACCAATTCTCTGTTTTAGCGGCTCTCGTCCCCGCATGGGGGAAAGCTGTTCCTATGGCGATGTCGTCCAGGTCCGTGTGCTTGGGACTGCTGAGTCGCCCCAGCTTACATCCCTTGGTGATGTGATTGACTTGGGAATAGAGCGCAGCGACTAGTGTGTGATGAATAGCCGTGTAGTTTAAGGGCATAATGGGTAGCGTGCAGGTCATACGCTGCGGATTCCTCTCGTTATGTCTTTCGGTCATCCGGTTGATGTAGGTACGCAACAGTTTCATGGCCTCTTCCACTTCACTGTTAAGTTTGCCATATTGCTCCACTTTTCCATACCCAAGATCCTGACTCAGCGCCAGTTGCGTTTCCAGTTCTGCGGCGGAGCCCAAAGCACAGCAGCGAGTTTGTCTGTCGGCATCATACTTGCGCCACCTGGATTCCTTCACGTTTTGCTGCGGCAACCACTTCCCGCGAATCTTGCTGGTCTTGCGTGGCAATGACGACATCAATGCGCTGTTCATCAAGCAGCCGGTAGATGTGCGACACAAAATGAGTACGACGGCGCACCAACTCCGCAGGGGACATGGCTTCGGGAATCTCAACCAGCAGATCAATGTCTCCCCCCCGCTTGTTATCATCCACCCGGGATCCAAAGAGAAACACTGCTGTACCAGGCGCAAAGGCGTCCCGGGCAGCTTGTGCAATGGCATTTACCTCTTTGGGTTGCAATCTCATGTTTATCCTAAAAAACGCAGGTAATAAAAGTGTCAGACATAATGGCACTTGTTTAAGCCAAATTGCCACGCACTTAGGCAGCCTCAAGTTCCACATGGACACGACGGCCAATTGCCGTAGCGATGTTCACCAGCGCATCAAGTGAAAAGCGGGATACGCGGCCACGCAAAAGGTCGCTCATGCGCGGTTGCGTCACCCCGCAACGCTTGGCCGCTTCGGCTTGTGTCCAGGCATTTTCATTTACGATGGCGGCGATTTTTTGCATGAGTTCGGCCCGTGCGCGTTGATTAGCCGCTTGCTCGGTCGTATCTGCAATCGCGTCCCACACAGTGACGTATCTTTCAAGCTTGCTCATTTTCCACCTCTGATCAGTTTGGAGAAGCGTTCTTTAGCTATATCCATCTCGCGCTTGGGGGTAGCTTGCGTCTTCTTTTGGAAAGCATGAAGCACGTAAACCGCATCACCAATGCGGTGAGTACGCCAAGGAAGCGTACTGGTTTCATGAAACAATTATACTGCTCTGGATATATCTGGCAAACATAAAATGCTTAGCTTGCTCGATTTCCAGTTTCCTGAGACTCAGCTCATCCCAGCATGTCCCACCGCCCCAATGAGCAGAAGTTCTAGTACGTTCTGCTACCCGATGGAGAATAGGGAGAAGAACAAGACGGCCGCTACTATCAGTAACTTCTGAGCATGTATAATTGTATTTCTTGCTGAGCGCGCCCCATGCTGCAACGATTGCCCATAGCGCGGGTTAAGCGGCACTTTGCAAAACATTCAGGAGCACCCCAAGTTGGCCTCAATCCTCTATCGCACCCTTATTACCTGGCTGTTTCTTATTGTGAGCGCAAACAGCTACGCGGCGATGGTGGTGCCGCTCGGGCTGGACAGGCTGCATGGGGATGCTGAATATATTTTCCTCGGTGAGTGCACTTCCAACAACGTCGATTTTGACCGCATCAGCAACATGGTGGTGACCTACACTACCTTTGAGGTGGTCGAATCTTTCAAGGGCACCCTGGGCCGCACTCACACCATCAAGCAGGTAGGCGGCGCCCTTCCCGGTGCAGACATGGTCACCAAGTTTGCCGGCGTGCCTCAGTTCGAGGTCGGCAAGCGTTATGTGCTTTTTCTTCCCCCCGTATCAACATTGGGATTTTCGACCCCGGTCGGCTTGGGCCAGGGTCTGTTCCATGTGCATGTAGATAGCAGCGGCGCCCCAGTGATCAAGAGTGGACGAGACGTGGGCGAGCTCCTGGAGAACCTGCCCCAGAATCAGATCCCCAGCCGTATTACCGACAAGCTGCGCGCCATGCCGGATAAACGCCAGCCCGACCAGGCCAAGGCCCGTGCCGAGATGCATCTCGACGATTTCAGATCCATCATGCGCGGGATGGGGAAATGATGCGTAAGGCTTTTCTTCGCCTTGGGTTGGTTCTTTTTTCCTGCCTGGGTATCGCCACAGCCCATGCCGGTGGGCCGCTGGATCTGGGGGGTGCAGCCGGCCACACGCCCGTTACCTACACCAATGGGGGCCAAGGGATTACCATCAATTACGACCAGGGCGGTCTGGGCAGCCGCAGCAAAGCCCAGGCCGACGCACTGATCGATCAAGCCATCGGGCTGTGGAACAACGTCCCCACAGCCACCGTAACACTTACCCGCGGTGCGGATTTGCCCATCGATGTGACTGTAGCCAACTACAGCACCTACCTCGGCCACTACTCCGATGGCATCAATCCCATCATCTACGATACCGATGGCAGCATCACCGACGCACTCCTGGGTGTCGGGTCAAAAAACAGCATTCTCGGTTTTGCCGGCTCTGCCTACTATAGCGGCAGCGCCACTTATGCCGAGGGAGAGGCAGTCATCAACGGCGCGTTGGCTGTATCCGACAATACCCTGACAATCGTGCTGGCCCATGAGCTCGGCCATTTCATCGGCCTTGACCACACTCAACTCGACAACACTCAGGGCCTCGCCTCATCCAACTATGCCCTGATGTACCCTATCGCCTATCGCACGCTTGTGTCGCTGCATGAGGACGACACGGCAACAGTCAGCGCGCTTTACCCGGCTGCGGATTTAGCCACCACTTATGGCGTCTTGTCCGGGAAATTCACAAAAACGGACGCTACGGCCATTCTCGGGTCCAATATCTGGGCCAAGGAATCTGCCACCGGCAAGGTATACAGCAGCGTCTCTGATTATCTCAAACAGGGAACGGGATACTTCCGCATGTTGTTGCCCCCCGGCAGCTACACGCTCAACGCGGA
>Ga0315281_10014265_pt1 | contig 10722 bp, 11 predicted proteins | sample YL17G07_0_MG_FD_204540 | JGI IMG/M metagenome (GOLD analysis project Ga0315281, IMG submission 204540) | Sediment microbial communities from Yellowstone Lake, YNP, Wyoming, USA - YL17G07_0 | ecosystem: Environmental > Aquatic > Freshwater > Lake > Sediment | place: USA: Wyoming | collected... | reverse complement strand
CGAGGTAATCCTCTATTTCAATGTCGGCATGAAGCCGCACGCCCAGGTGAAAGAGGAGATGGACCGCTTCATGCGCGAGGTCGCGCCCGCCTTTAAGGGCAAGCACAACGCGCGCCGCGCGGCCTGACCTGTTTCATGCCCCTCCCCGCTGCGCGGGGAGAGCGAAGAAATTTCGGGAGCGCGCGCCATCGAATCCCTCCCCCTCATTGCGATTATTTATTGCTGCGTGGTGATGGTGGTGGCCTATGCCGCGCGCGGCGCGAGCGGCTTTGGCGCCGCCGCCGCCTTGCCGCTGCTGGGCCTGGTGCTGCCGCTGAAAGTTCTCATCCCGGCGTGGACGATCATCGGCGTAGCCGCCGGTCTTGCGCTGTTCGGCGGCGATCGTCAGCGCATAGCCTGGCGCGAAATGGCGCGGCTGGTGCCCACCCTGCTGCTCGGCGTCGCGGTCGGGCTCTACCTGTTCAAGCTGCTGGATTCCGCCGCACTCGCCAAAGGGCTTGGGTTGCTCGTGCTGCTCTATGGCCTCTATTCATTCTGGGGCACCTTTCGCCCGCCGCCAAAATGGACGCCGCCGCCGCGCATCGCGGCCGCGCTCGGCGGTTTTCTCGGCGGCATCGTCGGCGCCACTCTTGGCACCATGGGCAGCGTGTTCTTCGCCATCTATTACGACGCCATCCGCCTCCCGAAGGAACACTACCGCGCCACCATGACGGCGGTTCTGCTCACGCTGGCGCTGGTGCGCGGCATTGGCTACTGGGCGGTGGGCGAGTTCACCCGCGAGGCGATGTGGCTAGCGGGGATTTTGTTTCCCATGATGCTGGTGGGGATTTTCATCGGCAACCGCTTCCACCACGGCATGAGCGAACTCATGTTCCGCCGCACGGTGGCGGGCGCGCTGCTCGCCAGCGGGCTGGCGCTGCTCGTGAAATAGGCGGCTGTGCGCTGCAAACAGTCAGTCACATCATTGTGACTGCTATGGAATCACGGAAATGGCGGCCAAATCTCTGGCACGTATTGTGCATTGCACAAATACGTGTATGAACCGCGAGCCCCGGAGATTCGAATGTCGTATCTGAAGTCCAAGATTCCCCTGCCGCTGCTGAAATACCGCCCGTGGCTGAAATACAGCGTCATTGGCGCGTGCGCCCTGTTATGGATCGCCGCCTTGGTGGGCGAGTTTTATTCCTCCGCCGGGACCATGAAATACCTGCTGATGTCGCTGATCATGCTCGCTATCGCGATGGTCTGAGCGCGCTTTAGCGAACGAATGCAGCAGGTTGCGGCTGTTTCCGGAATCAAAAACAGAAGCGCCCGATTCAAAAACTGACGCGGGCGATTCATTAAATGGCGGCCCACACAGGCGCCATGAAAGCCGCGCGCTAACCGACTCTGCCGCCAGCACATTGCTGCCCGCCGCCCTCACCCCAAATTCAATTGCTTGATGAAATCATTGCCCTTGGCGGCGATCACTTCTCCCTCGCCCCGCTTGCCTTCGTTGTTCCCTCCCCCCTTGCGGGGGAGGGTTAGGGAGGGGGGTAACTTGAATCGGCGCGCATGAAAAAAGACACCCCCCTCCCGGTCTGCTTCGCAGACCGACCTCCCCCGCAAGGGGGGAGGTGGACTGAGTGAGCTGCGCGCGCCGACCTCTCCCCAACGGGGAGAGGTGAAACAAACTTCACCCCAAATTCAGCTCTTTGAAAAAGTCGTTGCCCTTGTCGTCGATGACGATGAAGGCGGGGAAGTCCACCACCTCGATGCGCCAGATCGCCTCCATGCCGAGCTCGGCATATTCCAGGGTCTCGACCTTCTTGATGCAGTGCTCAGCCAAGGTGGCGGCAGAGCCGCCGATGGAGGCCAAATAAAATCCGCCGTGCTTCTTGCAGGCCTCGCGCACGACCGGCGAGCGGTTGCCCTTGGCCAGCATCACCAGCGAGCCGCCGGCGGCCTGGAAGTCATCGACGAAGGAATCCATGCGCCCGGCCGTGGTCGGCCCGAAGGCGCCCGAGGCGTAGCCGGCCGGCGTCTTGGCCGGGCCGGCGTAATAAACGGGATGGTTCTTGATGTAGTCGGGCAGCCCTTGGCCCTTCTCCAGCCGCTCGCGCAGCTTGGCGTGCGCCAGATCGCGCGCCACGACCATGGGCCCGGACAGCGACAGCCGCGTCTTGATGGGATGCTTGGACAGCTGCGCCAAAATTTCCTTCATCGGCTTGTTGAGGTCGATCTTGACCACCGCGCCGTTGAGCTTGGATTCATCGATGTCCGGCAGATATTGCGCCGGATGATGTTCCAGCTCCTCCAGGAACACGCCGTCGCGGGTGATTTTGCCCAGCGCCTGGCGGTCGGCCGCGCACGATACGCCCAACCCAATGGGCAATGAGGCGCCATGCCGCGGCAGGCGGATCACGCGCACGTCGTGGCAGAAATACTTGCCGCCGAACTGCGCGCCGACGCCCAAGCTTTGCGTCAGCTTCTGCACTTCCTGCTCCATCACGAGATCGCGGAAGGCGTGGCCGTCCTCCGAGCCCGTGGTCGGCAGTCCGTCGAGATAATGCGTGGAGGCGAGCTTCACCGTCTTCATGGTCTGCTCCACCGACGTGCCGCCGATGACGATGGCCAGGTGATAGGGCGGGCAGGCCGCGGTGCCGAGCGTGAGCACTTTTTCCTTCAGGAACGCGATCATGCGGTCGTGGGTGAGGATCGACGGCATGGCTTGGAACAGAAACGATTTGTTGGCCGAGCCGCCGCCCTTGGCGATGAACAGGAAATTGTATTCATCCTCGCCCTCGGCATAGATCTCGACCTGCGCCGGCATGTTGTTCTTGGTGTTCTTCTCCTCGAACATGGACAGCGCCGCCAGCTGCGAATAGCGCAGGTTTTTTTTGAGATACGCATCGCGCGCGCCCTGCGCCAGCGCCGCCTCGTCGCCATGCGGGTCTTGGCCCTCGGTCCAGACATGCCTGCCCTTTTTGGCGCTGATGATGGCGGTGCCGGTGTCCTGGCACATGGGCAGCACGCCGCCGGCGGCGATGTTGGCGTTTTTCAAAAAGTCGTAAGCCACAAAGCGGTCGTTGTCGGAGGCCTCCGGGTCGTCGAGGATTTTGCGCAGCTGCGCCAGATGGCCAGGGCGCAGCAGATGATTGATGTCGATGAAGGCGGCCTCCGAGAGCGCGCGCAGCGCCTCGGGCGCAACCACCAGCACCTCTTTTCCCAGCACTTTCTCCACCCGCACCCCCGCGCCCGTGAGTTTGCGATAGGGCGTGGTGTCCTTGCCCAGGGGGAAGAGCGGGGTGTGGTGGTAGGGGGGCGTGGGGGATGGGGGGGTGGGGGCGTTCATGGTTCCTCTTGTTTCAAAGCCACATCATTTATAAATGCCCTGGGAGCCTCCGAAAAGGACACAAGACCATATTTTGTGCCCTAAGTGGTACTTTCTTCATTCAAAATTTCATGGACGATATTGCCAATGACAAATATGCAAAATTCATTGATTGTTCCACCGACCATTCAAACCATAATTGATGATTTCGATACGCAAAAAACTCCTTTCACAGAAATGGATATTAGTTCGTCAATCAGCAAAGCGCGAAGTTCACTTGCAAATCCGTCCCCAGCTGAAAATCTTGGTGCCTGGGCTGAGCAATTTGCGTTTGTGCTTCAGGCAAACGTAAAAAAATGCCCTTAGGGAACGTATTTTGGACCATTGGCATCATTTAGCAATGACAAGGGTGAAATATCGTATTCGCCTGATATTGCGGGAACACCCTCGCAGGTAATTGACCACTGGGTAAATCGTGCGCGGTCTGTCAAACACTCAATCTTAAGAGCGCGCTACGCCGATTTGGCCTGGGAGATGTCACCCGTTGTTGCCAAAGCGCGACGCGATCCGGAAATGGCTCGCATAGCAATTGATTCGTATCTCGCGTCATCCTCCTCGGTGGTCGCGTATGGCGAACATTACCATAGAGTTGAAGCGGCGGTTCGCGCCCTCGACTTGGCGGTGCTTATTCGCGACAATGAACGGACGCACAATGCCAAGCTTAGCTTGATTAGCCTTCAGCGCACAGCAGCGATGGTCAAAGAAGCTGTTGCCATATGGAAGGTGTTCGATCGACTCATTGATGACAAGCGAATTGGTGTAACCGATGAGGAAAGCACGGAACTTGTAGCCGAACTTGAACAGCTAGTTGCGCATTTCTCGGATAGCGCAAAGCCAGAGCAATTTAATCCACATGCTACACAAGATACCGCCAAACGACTCATTCGCCATTACACGCGCAATCACCGCATTGATGACGTAAAACGACTAAATATCGTGATTGCGAAAGCATTTGAACATTTTGCCAGCCTCGGAAACCCAATGTTGGCCTCAGCAGTTTTACAAACTGCCGTGAGCGCATACAGAAATGCAGGTCTACCGGACGAAAGCAGCCGGACACGCGTGCTCATGGAACAAAAAATTGAGCAGTCACGTGAACAGTTTAAATCGATCGTGACTGAACAAAAAATTGCCAAGGAAGATATTGATAAATTCCTTGCGGCTGTAGTGGCTGATGATTTGGGTACGACATTTTGCAGGCTCGCAGTCGAATTTCTGCCGAAGAAAAGCGAACTCGAAAAACAAATACTGGAGCACGCAAAAATAGCGCCACTTCATGCGCATATGCCAATCACGATAACTGCTGACAACCATGTTGCCGCGAAAGTCGGTTCGATCGACGAAGACCTCTTTGGCCGCACCATTTATGAAATGACTGCAAACTTTGGTTTGACGGATTTTTGGCTTCACCACGCAATTGAGCGGATAAAAGAGGTTCATAATGTATTGCCAGAACACATTGTCGGTTGGGCGAACCGACTAAATCTGTTTGATGACGTGAGCTTTTTATTGGATGGCGTTAGAGCATGGTATGAGGATGATCTAGTTAAGGCCATACACGTTCTCGTACCGCAGATAGAGCGTGGATTACGCAGCATCGTGGCTCAGCTTGGCAAACCCGTTACCAAAGCACATCCCAAGATTGCCGGCGTAAGTGTAGCCATTGGCATGGGCGACATTCTTTATACGGAAGAGATCGTAGAGGCATTAGGGCCAGATCTGACCTTATATTTCCTAGCCGCGCACGCTGACCCGCGTGGATGGAATCTCAGGAATCGCGTTGCGCACGGGCAAATCAATCCCGGCTCGGTTAACGCGCATTTTGTGAGATGGCTTATTCATACGCTGTTGGTTTTCGGCGTGTGGCAGGAATTGGCAAAGGCGCGCCGTTAGCGCGCAGGATAAAATAGCGTAGCGCATCCCGCCAAATCACACGACCGCACGCTTTTGCCAGCCGAGGCGGCGCGAGACGCTAAACGCCAGCGCGCCTCTATCGGCCTCATGGTGAGGAGCGTCGCAAAAGCGACGCGTCTCGAACACCGCAAGTCGGGTTTACCCGACTTGCGCACTCAATATTGCCGATCTCGGGTAAACCCGAGATCGGTCGGGCCGCCCATCCTTCGAGACGCGATCCTCCGGATCGCTCCTCAGGATGAGGCGGATTGGGGCCCTCACCCCACCACCACCTGCATCTCCCCCTGCTCCTTGCGCGTCGGCTTCACCGTGATGCGCACGTCCTGCCCGAGCGCGGTCAAAAATTCGAACAGCATGCGTAGCAAGTCATCCGGTCGAATCCCGGATGTCGCTACGCTCCATCCGGACTACACGCTTTTTCGACGCGCACACCTTCAGCCGTGAGCTTGCGATAGGGCGTGGTGTCCTTGCCCAGGGGGAACAGCGGGGAGTGGTGGTAGGGGGGGATGGCGGAGGGTGTGGGGGTGTTCATATCGAATTATCCTGTAAATGAAGATACTTCTGGATCGATTCTTCCGAATATAAGCCGATTTCCGCCGGGCCGGAAACCGCATCACTTTGCCACCATAAAAATGGTGTGACCCAATTGCATCAGTTTAAAAATACCGTCTTTATTGCATTGCCTGAGACTCAGGATTGGGTAAATATAAACAATATTGCCTTGGGTCGAGTAGAGCGTAAGCAGGGGGCAAGACCATGAAAACAAAAACCAAAATCCTCACAGGATTGGCGGCGCTGACGCTGTTCGACATTGCAGTCGCGCCTGCGTCCGCCCAGGCGCCTTCATGGGCCGGCGCCTATGTCGGCGCCCATGCCGGTTATCGCTGGGGCGGCGCTAATTACTCAGCCGCTGCTTATATAGCCCCCGGAAGCCTCGCCATCCCGGCCATCAGCAACAGCTTCAACCTCAACAGCGGCATCCTTGGTCTTCAGGCCGGTTACAATCATCTGCTTTCGCCCAATTATCTCCTCGGCCTGGAAGGCGATTTCACCTGGGGCCAGGGCAAAAGCAGCCTGTCACAAATTTACGGTTTTGATGGAACGACTTATCGTTCCACCAGTGAGGCAAAACTCGATTGGCAAGCAACGATTCGCGGTCGGCTCGGCGTGATCAACGGCAATTGGCTGTTCTACGGAACAACCGGCGTTGCGTTCATTCGCGCCGGATGGGCCGATAGTTCCTCAATTAGCTCCCCGGCAACTTCTGCCTCGTCGAGTAGCAGTAAAACTCTGACCGGCTGGGTCGTTGGTACCGGCACCGAGTACATGGTCAGCAGGAATTGGATCGCGCGGGCCGAATATCTCTATGAGAAATTCGGCAGCTTCAATGTGCCATACGGCTATGGCCCGCAGACCGGCACCCTCGACATCGGGGGCGCGCACAAACTGCGCGTCGGCATAAGCTACAAGTTCGGACCCTAAACGCGGTCTGGCGCTAGACGCGCAACAATCCCCAAGTTGCCAGCCCGGCGGACAGCACTTCGTCCGCCGGTTTTATTTTTGCAACGCTGCGCTGACATTTGTGCTTTTCCGCCCTCGTCAGGTGCGATGGCGCGGCACGAGCGAAAGATAATCCTCGAACTTGCCCGAGACCGCGCGCGGGATTTCTTCCACCGCCACCGCGCGCACGTGCAAGCTCGGGTCGAGCGCCTTGCGCACATAAGCCTCCAATCCCGTCTCATCCGCGTTCCGCCCGTCGCGCGGCGGGACGTAGCGTATTTCGATCCGGTCGTAATCGGTCTGCACCACCTGTAGCTGCTCGAAGGACATGAATTCCCGCAAATTGGCATACTTGAGAAGAGGATAAATGATCCGTCCGTCCCGCAAGGTGAACATGCTGCTGTAGCGGCCAAAGATGCGCGCTAACGTCGGCAGCTTGATGGGGCATTTCACCCGCGCTGGCCCGGCAATCGCATAATCTCCAAGCTCGTAGCGAATGAACGGCATGGCGTAGTTATAAAGCGTCGTCACGACCACACGCCCGGTTTCGCCGGGTGCGCAGGGCGCGCCGTCATCATGCAGAATTTCAACGACCAAAGCTTCGGCATCGATATGATAAAGGCCGCAATGCGGGCATTCGCTGGCGATGCTGCCCGCCTCCTCCGCGCCATAGCGGTCCACGGGGTTCACGCCGAACGCCGCACGGCAGGCGGCGCGAATTTCGTCGCTTAAGGACATGGAAAACGATACGACCCCCTCGAACCGCATCTTGATCCCACGCGCCATCACCCGCTCGGCCAGCGCGAAAAGCACGCTCGGCTGCATCGAGAGATAATGTGGGCTGCGCGCACGCAGCCACTCGATTTGCGTATCGGTGTCCGCCCAGTGGCCGAGAAGGTGGTACTTGCCGCGAGAGCCCACGCGCCATCCTTCACGCGTCAGGCCATGCGGCGGCGGCGCAAGATCTCGATAGGTGGCTGTGAACGTCGCCATCGCCTTGTCGCCGTCAAAATTCCAGTGCTGAAAGGCCCGGTCGGTCAATGCGAGCGCGGCCACGTTGGTGATCTCGTTGCGCAAATAGGACAGCGGCCGTCCCGTCGATCCCGACGTTTCGCCCTTTTCCACCGGCCCCGCGTGCGGCGGGGTGATCGCGGCCGTCATCGTCTGCGTGCTGCGCTGCGCCTCGGCGCGCGTCAGGATGGGGATGTCGTTCCAGCGCGCGAGATTGACCTCCTCGCCGCGAAACAGCGGCGCGAGCCGCTGTTCATAGAACGGCACATTACGGCGGGCGTGCGCAACGAGCGGAACCAGCAGGTTTTCCTGGTAGGCGCGCAGCCGCTCAGGCTTAAGCCGCTCCGTTTCCGCGAGCACGTCGCGGAACTTCATCACCATGCGGTCGATCCGGTCCAGCATGCGCCATCTTAGCAAAATCGCGCCATGCGCAAGCGTGGCTGGGACGCAAAATAGCGCAGCGCATTTCGCCCAATCGCGCGACCTCACGCTTTTGCCAGCCGCGGCGGCGCGAGACACCACGCGCGGGCGCGGCCGATCGTTCTTTCTTCCCCTCTCCCCTTGCGGGAGAGGGTGGCGAGCCCGCCGTAGCGCGCAGCGCGAAGGCGTGGCGAGCCGGGTGAGGGGTTTGCTTCGCAAAATGCGTCACGCGCGCGTCAGCAGTTTTTACGAAGAAGCCCCCTCACCCGCCCTCGCTCCGCTCGGGCACCCTCTCCCGCAAGGGGAGAGGGGAAAAAGCAGCCCGCCGGCCAGCGGGAAAACTATTTCTTCTTGCTGGGATCGTCGGCCGGATTCACGTAGGCGATGCCAAACGGTCCTTCACCGCTAATTTGAATGACGGTCGCCACTTTGGCGAACGCCCAATGGTTGATATTCGCAGGCAGTTCGACAAAACCGCCGGGACCAAGCCTATTGGCTTTCTTCTCATCCAGCTTGTCGCCCGTTCCGAAGTGCATCTCACCGGAGATCACCGTGATACGTTCGACATGCGGATGCTTGTGGGCTTGAATCTTGTACCCCGCCGGCATTTTCAGACGGACAAGGAACGTGCCTGACTTGCCCGGGTCGCCGGATAAGCCTGCCATCTGACCGCCCTTTGGAAGCGCGTCGGGCGCAGGTCCCCACTTGATGGCGCTGGCCGAAATTCCTTTCGGTCCGGAATCCTGCGCCATGGCCACCGTGGCGAAAAGCGCAAGCGCTGAGAGAGCGACGAAAGAACGCATGGATATTCCCCGTTTGGTTGGTTGGTGTTGTCGGCGCGCCGACTATGCAAAAGCCCAACGACGATCGCAATCTTATTTCGAGTCTTCAACAGCTACAACGAGCGGCCATGACGATGGAGAGGCCATGGCGATGCGGAAGAGCGACGACAGCAAGCGTGTCCCGGATGCGGTGCAGCGCAAGTGCGAAGCACGCAGCGGTGCACCGCTAAGCCGGGACCCATAACTTTGGGCCGCAGCGGTGGTCCCGGTTCTGCAGCGCATCACTACGCGCCATAGCGCGTCGAGGACGCGCGTAAACGCGCTTATGGCGCTCCGTGCTGCGCTGCGCCCGGGACACGAATCCTCACCCCGCCATCTCCCGCACCAACGGCATCACCTTGCGGCCGTAGAGTTCGATGCAGCGCATCATCTTGTCGTGCGAGAGCGTGCCCGCGCTGTATTTCATGTCGAAGCGCGCGAGACCCAGCGCCTTCACCGTCGCCGCGATCTTGCGCGCAACGGTCTCCGGCGCGCCGACATAGAGCGAACCGTGCTCGATCTCCTGGTCGAACTCGCCGCGGCCCATCGGCCCCCAGCCGCGCTCGGCCCCGATGCGGTCGCGAAAGCGCTTGTAATCCGGCCAAAATTCGTCGCGGGCGCGCGCGTCGGTCTCCGCCACATAACCCGGCGAATGAACCCCAACCGGCAGCGCGGGCTTTTGCATTTGCGCCAGCGCGCGGCGATAGAGATCGGTGAATTGCAAAAACCGCTGCGCCGGGCCGCCGATGATGGCGACCATCAGCGGGAAGCCGTAATGCGCCGCGCGGATCACCGACTCCGGCGAACCGCCGACGCCAATCCAGGTTTTCAACGTTCCGTGCTCGACCGTGGGATAAACGCGCTGGCCGGTCAGCGGCGAGCGCGTGTTGCCCTGCCATGTCACCGGCTTTTGCTGAATCAGCGCGGCGAACAGATTGACCCTTTCCTCGAACAGCTCCTCGTATTTGCGCATATCGTAGCCGAACAGCGGAAACGATTCCGTGAACGAGCCGCGGCCGAGAATGACCTCCGCCCGCCCGTTCGAAACCGCGTCGAGCGTGGCAAAGCGCTGAAACACCCGCACCGGGTCGTCCGTGCTCAGGATGGTGACGGCCGTGCCGAGATGGATGCGGCGGGTGCGGCTGGCCATTGCCGCCAGCACCACTTCCGGCGCCGACACCGCGAAATCCGCGCGGTGGTGCTCGCCCACGCCGATGAAATCGATGTCCACCTCATCCGCCAGCGCCGCCTGCTCGACCAGATTGCGCAGCACTTGCGCATAGGACAATGGCTTGCCGTCGGCGCCGTCGGTGATGTCGCCGAATGTATCCAGCCCAAGTTCGATCTGCTGCGACATGCTCCGCTCCGCGCCCAATGCATCGTTAGGATAGCCCGTAAGCGGCGCGCGACGCAAAACGCCGGCGCAGCCAGCAGGCTGACTTGTCCCGAATCGTCATGGCCTGGCTTGTCCCGGCCATCCACGTCTTGCTTGCAGCGCTGCCGTTAAGAAAGACGTGGATGCCCGCGACAAGCGCGGGCATGACGATGTGGAAAATGGCCATGACGATGGAGAGTCAATTACCCCTAGCCAAGCGCCGAATCCTTCTCTAAATCCCCGCCATGCCAAAACGTCCTTTTCGCGTCGGCCGCTCGAATGCCGGACTCGGCCTGTTCGCCACCCAA
>Ga0315281_10014264_pt1 | contig 10722 bp, 8 predicted proteins | sample YL17G07_0_MG_FD_204540 | JGI IMG/M metagenome (GOLD analysis project Ga0315281, IMG submission 204540) | Sediment microbial communities from Yellowstone Lake, YNP, Wyoming, USA - YL17G07_0 | ecosystem: Environmental > Aquatic > Freshwater > Lake > Sediment | place: USA: Wyoming | collected... | reverse complement strand
GGGCCTTCTTCAACACCCTGCTAGTGCCTGTCCAACTTGATGAGCATGCAGCCGGACTCGTAGCTGAGCACAGGCAGCAGCTTGTCATGCTGAGCGTAGCGAAGCATCTCACGCTCCGGCCGGGCGAGACCCTTCGCTTCGCTCAGGGTGACAGTCGCCTGCGCGTTCCTCGCGAGATCAAGGTGGGACGGCACTAATCCCGCATCCATTCGATGATCTCGGCGTTCACGCGGTCGGGGGCTTCACGCATCATGAAGTGGCCGACGCCTTCGATCTTCTTCAGCGTGAGGTTCGAGAAGAACTCGGGCAGGCGGTCGGACCAGGCGAACGGGAAGATCGGGTCGCTGTCGCCCCAGAGCACCGTCGTCGGCGTCTTGACGACGAGATCGCCCGACGATTGCATGCCGCCGCGCAGGGCGGCGCGGTAGCAGTTGAAGCCGCCGCGGAGCGCGCCCGGCTGCGAGTAGGCCTCGACGTACGCCTCGACCTCGGCGTCGGACCAGAGGTCCTTGTTTGCGGACCAGGCGGAGAGGAAGTGGCGCAGGTAGATCTCCGTCGCCTTGCGGCTGGAGCCGACGAGATCCTCGGCCAACGGCAACTGGTGGAAGATCTGGTACCAGGTGTTGAACAGCTGTGGCATCTGGAACCCGCGCCCGCCCATGCCGGGGTACGGCGGGTTGAACAGCATCAGCTTGTGCAGGCGCTCCGGGTACATGCGGGCGAAGCGCTGCATCCAGATGGCGCCGAAGTCGTGGCTGACGATGCGCACCTTATCGATCGAGAGCGCGTCGAGGAGGGCGAGCGTGTCGCCGGCGAAGGCGGTGTCGGTGTAGCCGACCTCGGGCGCGAGGTCGGGCTTGTCGGAGTAGGCGAAGCCGCGCATGTCGGGCACGATGACGTCGAAGTGCTGCGCGAGGGCGTCGATGTTCTTGTGCCACTCGTACCAGAAGCCGGGCCAGCCGTGGACCAGCAGCAGCGGGTCGCCGCTGCCCTGTCGCACGTAGTGCAGCTTGACCCCGTTGACGGTGGCCTCGTGGTGGCTGAGCGATGTGGCGGCCATGGGCGGTCCTCCTTAGGACGACAGGTTATCGGTGAGAGGGATTAGAACCCAGCGCGGTCCCCGTGGAGGACCCGGAGCTTCGGTCGTGAACCACGGATTCCACCGATTTCACGGATGCGTCGGTACGAAGTCTTTGCAGCCACAGCGGCAGCAAGCGTCGGCGCCCTCGCCATCGTCCCCGATCATCTGTGTGATCTGTGGAATCTGTGGTTCCATCGTCTGAATCATGGCGCGGGCGTTGTCCGCAGCCAGCGTCTCGCGCGCTCGACTTCGATGTTCGGTACAACTTGCCTCGATGAAGACTTCCAGCGGGACATTCGAGACGGCTGCGGGGCAGCAGCTCTTCGAGCGGCACTGGCTGCCGGAGGGCACGCCGCGTGCGCACCTGGTGATCGTGCACGGGTACGCGGAGCACTCCGGGCGGTACGAGCACGTGGCCGCGTACATGACGGCGCGCGGCTACGCCGTGCATGCGCTGGACCTGCGCGGGCACGGGCAGTCGGGCGGCGAGCGCGTGCTGGTGCGGTCGTTCGAGGAGTTCCTGGACGACATCGACGTGTTCCTCGATCGCGTGCGGGCGCAGTCGGGGGCGCGGCCGATCTTCCTGCTGGGCCACAGCATGGGCGGCACAATCGTGGCGCTGGCGACAGCGACGCGCCGGCCCGACGTGCGCGGCGTGCTGCTGAGCGGCGCGATGCTCTGGGCCGGCCGCGGCTGGTGGCAGTGGCTGATGCTGCGCGTGATGAGCCTGCTGGGCCGGGTGTGGCCGCGGCTGCGGCTGCGCGAGTTGGCGGCGGAGACGGTGTCGCGGGACCCGGCCGTCGTGGCGAAGTACGACAGCGACCCGCTGAACTATCGAGGCAAGATCCCGGCGGGCACGGCCGGCGCGATGGCCAGCGCGGTGCGGGGGATCGAGCACAGGAAAGCCGCGATCGTCAAGCCGCTGCTGATCATGCACGGCACGGCCGATGCGCTCACCGACCCGGAGGGCAGCCGCCGCCTGCAGGAGGGCGCCGGCTCGACCGACAAGTCGCTAAAGCTCTACGAGGGGCTCTTCCACGAGATCCTGAACGAGCCGGAGCAGCGCCAGGTGATGGACGACATCGCGGCGTGGATGGACGCGCGGCTCGGCTGATTGGTCGCTGGTGATTGGTGATTGGTGATTGGTGATTGGTGATTGGTGATTGGTGATTGGTTCGGGCACGCGTGCCCGAACATCCAACATCCAACATCGAACATCCGCCGCCCCGCTAACTCGCCTCCGGCCGCGCGCTCTGATAGCCTCTCGCACGATGGACTGGCGCGAGCGGTACGCGGAGAAGCTGGTGACGGCGGACGAGGCGGTGGGCATCGTGCGCGACGGCGACCGCGTCGTCATCGGCATGCACTACCAGACGCCGCTGGCGCTCTGCCGGGCGCTGGCGGCGCGTGGCGACGCGTTGCAGCGGGTCGAGATCGAGAACTCGATCGCGACGTTCATCTCCTGGTGGCAGGACGACCGGCCAAACGGCTTCAACGTGCGCTCGTTCTTCTTGCAGGCCAGCGACCGGCCCGCCATGCGCAAGGGGCTGCTGGACTACGTGATCGCGCCGCCGACGCGGTCGGACGAGAGCTACTGGCTCGACCGCAAGCCGGACGTGATTCTCGTCAGCGTCACTCCGCCCGATGACGGCGGCTGGTGCAGCTTCGGCATGAGCGTGTGGGGCGCGCCGGAAGTGGCGCGCGAGGCCACGCACGTCATCGGCGAGGTGAACGAGAGCTTCATCCGCACCGGCGGCGACAACCGCATCCACGTCTCGCAGATCGAACGGCTGGTCGAGGCGCCGCGCGAGTGGAAGTTCCTGCGACGGCCGCCGCGCACGCACGAAGAGGACGAGATCGCGGCCGTCATCTGCTCGCTGGTCGGCAGCGAGATCGTGCAGGACGGCGACACGCTGCAGATGGGCACGGGCACGGTATCGGCGGCGCTGGCGTCGTTCCTGTCGCACCGGCGCGACCTGGGCGTGCACTCGGAGCTGATCTTCGGCGGCATACCGGAGCTGGTGGAGCAGGGCGTGGTAACGGGCGCGCGGAAGACGCTGCACCCGGGCAAGGTAGTCGGCGCGTCGTTCGGGCCGCTGACGAAGCACGAGTTCGCCGCGGTCGATGGCGACCCGCGCTACGAGCTGTACTGCATGAGCCACACGAACGACATCGCCGTCATCGCCGCGCACGACAACATGTGCGTCGTCAACAACGCGCTGCTGGTGGACCTGACGGGTCAGATCAACGGCGAGACGCTGGGCACGGAGATCTACAGCGGCACGGGCGGCGCCTTCGCGTTCGCCGTCGGGGCGCTGCACGCGAAGAACGGGCGCTCGGTGACGGTGCTGCCGTCGACGTCGGTCGTGCACGGCGAGCGGCGTTCGCGCATCGTGCCGATGTTCCCGCAGGGGAGCGCGGTGACCGTGCCGCGGGGCTACGCCGACATTATCGTGACGGAGTACGGCATCGCGCGGCTGAAGGGGCAGACGCTGCGGCGGCGGGTGGAAGAGCTGATCGCCATCGCGCACCCGGACTTCCGGGCGGAGATGCGCGCGGACGCGCGGCGGCTCTACGGGACTGCGTGAATCCCAGAACTTAGAACCAAGAACCGGATGCTTCAGGGCGCGATGCTGCTTGCGAAGCGGCGGAAGCTGGAGGCTGGAAGGCGGAAGCTGAATGGCGTCGGCGCGAACGCCCTTTACGCCGTAGCGCGGGCCTTCAGCCCGCGCGGTGCACCTTCAACGAAGTCGCTGTGCTGGCTGATAACACCGTGGGTACCGAGTTCTTCAGCACCCTGATAGATCCGGCGGCGACTGGCTCAGCACATCGCTACGCGTTCCGCATCGCCTCCGGCGTGAATTCGATCGCCAGCACCGTGGCGTAGTCGTCGATCTCGGTTGAGGGGACGGTGATCGTCAGCTCGCCGATCGGGTCGGGGTTGATCAGCTGGTCGACGATGGAGCAGCGCGTCTCGAAGTCGAGCGGCGCGCCAGACGCCAGGGCGCGGACGGACTTGACGCGCTTCGTGCGGATGCCGCGGACGGTGACGGTGTCGTACGGGCGCATGAGCAGGTGGACGTAGGCGGTGTCGCCGCGCCGCGTCGATGGCGCGTAGCACTGCCACGGCTCGAGCCCCGGCATCGTGCCGGTGATGCTCTCGGCGTTCTTCCGCATCCACTCTTCGATCACGCCGAGGCGCTCGGCCAGCTCGGGCTGCAGGGCGCCGTCGCCCATCGGGCTGACGTTGAGCAGGAAGTTGCCGCCCTTGCCGGCGATCTCGCAGAGGCTGTGGACGAGCTGGCGTGCGGACTTGTAGTGCGTGTCGGTCGGGTTGTAGCCCCAGCTCTCGTTGATCGTCATGCAGCACTCCCAGGGGCCGGCGGGCGGCTGCGCGGGGACGAACTGCTCGGGTGTGGCGTAGTCGCCGCCGCCGGGCAGGCGGTCGTTGATCAGGATGTCGGGCTGCAGCTCGCGGATCATCGCTTCGAGATCCTTCGCGCGCCACTGGTCGATGCTGCGCTCCCAGCCGCCATCGAACCAGATGATGTCGATCGTGCCGTAGTTGGTCAGCAGCTCGCGGACCTGCGCGAACATGAAGTCGGTGAAGCGCGGCCAGCGGTCCGGGTCGGGCCTGGGCCAGCGGCCCGCCACGTACGGCGCATCGGCCTGCGTGAAGGCCGGGTAGTCGGGGTGGTGCCAGTCGATGAGGGAGAAGTAGACGCCGACGCGGATGCCCTCTTCGCGCATGGCGTCGGCGAACTGGCGGAAGATATCGCGGCCGTACGGTGAGTGCATGACGGAGAAATCGGACTGCTGCGTGTCGTACATGGCGTAGCCGTCGTGATGCTTCGTCGTGAAGACGGCGTACTGCATGCCGGCGCGTTTCGCCTGCTGCGCCCAGGCGCGCGGGTCGTACGCTTTCGGGTCGAAGCTGGCGGCCGATGCGTGGTACTGCTCCACGGGCACCTGCGTGCACTGCGGCAGCGCGGCGTGCCCGCCCACCAGCGGCCAGGACAGCTCGATGCCCTGCTGCGAGCTGTGGCCCCAGTGCACGAACATGCCGAACCGGGCGGTGTCGAACCAGGTGGTCATGGCGAAGGCCTCTTCTTTATTCGCTGCGGCAGCGCAGGGGTCGTGGCGGGCGTAGTTGCCGACGATCATGGCGGGTCAGCCGTCGTATGGGAAGCGCAGATGCCCCGCGCACGGCGCTGACGAATCGGCGGCGGCGGGCGCGGCTCCTCCTGCGCGAGTTCGGGGGTTGTCCGCCGGTGGCAGTCGTGAGACGATTGAGAGGCTGGAGCGGCCGAATCGCGGCGCTTTGGCGTTAGCGTTTCCCTATAGAACAGTATGCAATGGCTCTATTGCGACAAGGGGGAGCATGGTTGCGATCAACGAGGACAGTATCGCGGAGAAGCATCCGGAAATTCAGCCTGCGGACGATGAACAGGGCGACGCCAGCACGGCATCGGCCCGCGGCATGGACGTGCTGTTGCTCGCCTTCCAGATCCACGGGCGGCTGATTGCGCTGCTTGCTCCCGAGTGCCGGCCGCTGGGTGTCACGCCGAACGAGGCGCTGGCGCTGATTGCGCTGGCGCGGGAGCCGCTGCCGGTATCGGGGATCGGGCGGGTCGTCGGCATTCGCCCGAACGGGGCGAGCGTGCTGGTAGACCGGCTGGATGCGCGCGGGCTCGTGCGGCGCACGCGCAGCCCCCGCGACAACCGCGTCGTGTCCGTGGCGCTGACGGAAGCGGGAGTGGCGCTCGCGGCGACGCTCGTCGAGAAGGCGTCGGATCAGCTGCGCTCCGGTCTGGCTTCGGCGAGCGCGGCCGAGCAACAGGTGCTCATCGAGATCCTGCAACGCCTCGTGCATCCGTAGCGACCTTCGCTCCACGGGGAGCGCCGGCAGGCAGGCCCTTCGCGTCATCCGGATCACGCGCGGGGTGGTAGAATTGAAGTCGCTCACATGTATCGACTTCCGGTCCCACGGTTGCGCAACGCGCTCGTCACGCTCGCCCTGTTCGGCTGCCTGACCGGCGTCTTCGCGCTCGTTGCGGAACGGCTGGCGCTGGTCGATGTCGTGCTCGGCTATTACGCGCTGGCGCTCGTCCTGAGGCTCATCCTCGACCGGCGCGCGGCAATCCTGCTGTTGCTGCTGGCGCCGGCCGGAGTCGCCGGCCTCGCCCTCACGAACCGCACCGGCGCGCCGCTCACCGACACTGACGACTACGTGCGGGTTACATTGCTCGCCGCGTTTGCCGCAGGCATGGTCTACGCCATATCCCGGTGGCTCAGGCGTACCGGCGAATACAGGCGCGTCGAAGGAGCGCTCCGCACGAGCGAAGAGCGGTTCCGGTATCTCTTTGAGCGCAGCCCCCTGCCTATGATGGTCGTCGACTTCGAGAGATTCACCTTTGTCGAGGTGAACGAAGTGGCGGTGAGGAAGTACGGGTACTCGCGCGAACGGTTCCTCTCGATGCGCGTGCTCGATCTCCGCCGGGCCGAGGATGTGCCGCGGCTGGAGGAACGGCTGGCGGAAGCACGGGCAGCGCATCCGGAGGGCATCTGGCAACAGAGTGACAGCGCACGGCACGTCCTCGCCGACGGGAGCACCATCGACGTCGAGATCTCCAGCACAGTAACCACGTTTCAGGGCCGGCGGGCGTTGCTGATCGTCGCGAACGACGTGACCGCGCGCAACCGGGCGGCGGCGGCGCTCCGCGACAGCGAGCTGCGCTATCGCGCGCTGATCGACCATGCGGCTGACGGGATCATAATCACGGACCTCTCGACGGTCTGCCTCGAAGCCAACACGCGCATCTGCACCATGCTGGGTTACGCGCCTGGCGAGCTGGTGGGGGTGCAGACCCGCGACTTCATCCTGGGCGGCGGCGAACATCCGCTGCCGCAGCAGCTCGAAGCGATCCTGGCGGGTGAGACGGCGCGGTCGGAGCGGCTCGTCCGGCGCAAGGACGGCAGCACCATGTGGGTGGAGATCAGCGCGCGGCGGATCGACGAGGGGCGCCTGCAGGGGATCGTGCGCGACATCAGCGACCGCAAGCGCGCCGAGGAGATGGTGGCGGCACGGTCGCGACAGCAGGAAGCGCTGGCCGAGCTGGGCCGCGTGGCCCTCGCCGACGGCAGCGTCCAGGGGCTGCTGGACCGCGCGGTGGCGCTCGTCGCCGAGGTGCTGGACGTGGAGTACGCCGAAGCGCTGGAGTTGCAGCGCGGCAGCGCCGAGTTGCTGCTTCGCGCCGGCGCCGGCTGGGGGAGGGATCTGCTCGGCGCACGGGCCGCCGGATCGGACCGGGAGCACGAAGCGGGCTACGCGCTGATCTCCGAGGCGCCGGTGATCGTCGATGACGTTGCGTCGGAGACGCGCTTCGCGGAGTCGCCGTTGTTTGCAGGGCATGGCATCAAGAGCGGGCTGAGCTTCGCGATCCGCGGGCGCGATGAGCCGTGGGGCGTGGTGGGCGCGCACACGACCACGCGGCGGCTGTTCTCGGCCGACGACGCGCACTTCCTGCGGGGCGTGGCGGACGTGCTCGCCGCGTCGATCGCGCGGCACCGCGCGTATGACGAGCTGACGGAGAACCAGCGCTTCCTGGCGACGCTGATCAGCAACCTCCCGGGCTATGCGTACCGGTGCAAGAACGACGCCGATCACACGCTGGAATTCATCAGCGAAGGGGTGGCGCCGCTGACCGGCTACGCCGCCGCCAGTTTCCTCGCCCAGCGCACGGTCTCGCTGCACGAGATCATCCACCCGGATGACCACGTCGTCGTGCACGCGGCAATGGATGAGGGCCTGCGCAACCAGCGCGCCTGGAACACGACGTACCGTCTGCGCACACGCACAGGCGAAGACCGCTGGGTGCACGAACAGGGGCGCGGCGTGTACGGGCCCGAAGGCAACCTGCTGGCGCGCGAGGGGTTCGTCACGGACATCACGGAACAGCACCGCGCCGAGGACGATCTTCGGGAGAGCGAGCGCCGGCTGCGCACGATCATCGAGCACGCGCCGGAGGCGATGGTGATCTTCGATGTCGAGAGGTGGCGCTTCGTCGACGTCAACGAGAACGCCGTCGCCCTGTTCGGATACCCGCGCGAGGTGTTGCTGGGTCTGGACGCCAGCGCCCTGAGCCCGCCGGTGCAGCCCGACGGACGGCCCTCGGTGGAATTTGGCAGAGCGTTCGTGAACGAGGCCGCGGCCGGGCGGTTGCCCGTCTTCGAGTGGACGCACCGAAACGCTGCTGGCGAAGACATTCCGTGCGAGGTGCGGCTGGTGGGGCTCCCGTCGACGGAACGTACGCTGGTGCGGGCCAGCATCACCGACATCCGCGAGCGCAAGCGGCTGGAGGAGCAGTTCCTGCAGGCGCAGAAGATGGAGAGCATCGGCCGCCTGGCGGGGGGCGTGGCGCACGACTTCAACAACATGATGACGGCGACGATCGGCTACGCCGACCTGGCGCTGGCATCGCTGCCGGCGGATGGCCCGGTGGCGGACGACCTGCGGGAGATCCGCCAGACGGCGCAACGCGCGGCGGATCTTTCACACCAGTTGCTGGCATTCTCGCGCCGCCAGATGATCGAGCCGCGCGTTGTCAGCCTGAACGAACTCGTGGCGCGCACGGACCGCATTCTCGGGCGGCTGATCGGCGAGGATATCCACCTGGTGACGTCCACCGCGCCGGACCTCGGCCTGGTGAAGATCGACCCGGGCCAATTCGAGCAGGTGCTGATCAACCTGGTAGTGAACGCCCGCGACGCGCTGCCGGGGGGCGGCGAGATCACGATCCAGACATCGAACGTGGATCTGGGCGAAGAGGACGCGGCGGAGCATGACGGAGTGAAGCCCGGCCCGTACGTGATGCTGGCGGTGAGTGACAGCGGCGCGGGCATGAGCGACGAAGTGCGCACGCACCTCTTTGAGCCGTTCTTCACGACGAAGCCGCCGGGCAAGGGCACGGGCCTGGGACTGGCAACGTGCTACGGCGTCGTAAAGCAGGCGGGCGGGGATATCCAGGCGGAGAGCGAGCCGGGGCACGGCTCGACGTTCCGGATCTTCCTGCCGCGCGTCAACCAGCTCTTGCCGGCGGATGACGGGAGCGGCGACGGAGAGATGCCCGGCGGCACCGAGACCGTGCTGGTGGTCGAGGACGAGCGGGCGGTGCGCGAGCTGGCGTCGCGCGTGCTGCGCCGGCTCGGCTATAGGGTGCTCGAGGCGGTGAACGGAGAGCAGGCGCTGGCGGTGGCGGCGCAGCACCCGGGCCGCATTGACCTGCTGTTCACGGACGTGGTGATGCCGCAGATGGGCGGCAAGGAGCTGGCCGAGAAGTTCCGCGCCGTCCGGCCCGCCACGCCGGTGCTGTTCACGTCGGGCTACACCGCCGACTCGGTGGTGCGCGACGGCATCATGGAGCACGCGATCGCGTTCCTGACCAAGCCGTTCTCGCCGCCGATGCTCGCCCGCAAGGTGCGCGAGGTGCTGGACGAGGTGCGCGCCGGTGCCGGCTCCCCGGGCGTCAACGCCTGACAGTTCCTCGCCGCCGCGCGACTCGCTAAGCTGGCGCTCGCGGCCCCGGCCGTACCGGCAAGGGGCAGGGGCACCGCGCGGCCCGGATCTTCAACGAAGGGATCTTCATGAGCACGCTCTTCTCGATCGAGAACAAGGTTGCCGTCGTCACGGGCGGGTCGCGCGGGATCGGGCTGATGATCGCGCGCGGGTTCGTCGCGGCCGGCGCGAAGGTGTACATCTCGTCGCGCAAGGCGGAGGTCTGCGACAGCGTCGCGGCGGAGCTGGCGCGCGAGGGGCAGTGCTTCTCGATCCCCGCCGACCTGGGCACGGAGGCGGGCTGCCGGCACCTGGCGGCCGAGCTGGCGGCGCGCGAGGAGCGCCTGCACATCCTGGTGAACAACGCCGGCGCCAACTGGGGCGCGCCGCTGGCGGAGTACCCGGACGACGCGTTCGACAAAGTGCTGGCGCTGAACGTGAAGGGCGTCTTCCACCTGACGCGATTCCTCGTGCCGATGCTGGCGAAGGCGGCCAGCGACGACGATCCCGCCCGCGTCATCAACATCGGTTCGATCGACGGGCTGCAGGCGCCGACGCTGGAGAGCTATGCGTACTCGGCCAGCAAGGCGGCGGTGCACCACATGACGCGCGTGCTCGCCCACCGGCTGGCGGCACAGCGCATCACCGTGAACGCGATTGCGCCCGGGCCGTTCGAGAGCAAGATGATGGCCGAGACGCTGGGGCGGTTCGGCGACCAGATCCGGGCATCGTGCCCGCTGGGCCGCATCGGCCGCCCGGAGGACATGGCGGGGACGGCGATCTACCTGGCGTCGCGAGCGGCGTCGTACGTGACGGGGACCGTGCTGCCGGTCGATGGAGGCATCTCGACGCGGCACCAGTAGGGCACGTGAAGGTTGACAGGCTCCCTCGAGCAGCGCCGGGATCCGTTACCCGGCTGCCGGTTCACGCGTTTGAATCTGCATACCCTCTAGTCATCGAGGTGTACACTTGACCGCGGGTCTTGGAACTATCGAATCCGGATGGGTGACCAGGTTGTTCAAGCTAGGCGGCCGGCGCAAGCGGGATGGAGCTTCTCCGCCGATCTCCATGACCAAGGCGCTTGCCC
>Ga0315281_10014263_pt1 | contig 10723 bp, 10 predicted proteins | sample YL17G07_0_MG_FD_204540 | JGI IMG/M metagenome (GOLD analysis project Ga0315281, IMG submission 204540) | Sediment microbial communities from Yellowstone Lake, YNP, Wyoming, USA - YL17G07_0 | ecosystem: Environmental > Aquatic > Freshwater > Lake > Sediment | place: USA: Wyoming | collected... | reverse complement strand
ATAGTTGAATATATAGAAAGTAGAATAAAAATGGAAAGAGGAGGAGTTATGAAACCTGAAAAAATTTCACTGAAAGTGAACGGAAAAGAGATACCGATGAACGAGTTCGTGAGGGATATTTTATCGAAAACACTTCTCGGCATGGTGTCTTCGCTGAGAGAAACAGAGGACATGAAGGAAGTCGAGATAAAGATAAGACTTTGAAAAATAAGCGGGCAAGCAATGCCAAAAATAAATCCGACAGAAGCCGCACTTCTGCTGATAGACCTGCAGAACGACGTGCTCCACGAAAAAGGGGCGGCGTCCAGCCTAGGAGTATGGAGATTTGCGAGGGAGGCAAAGACTGTCGAGAATACGAAGCGTGCAATCGAGTTTGCAAGGAAGAACAAGATTCCTGTGATTTACATCAAACTGGTTTTTCGACCTGATTACGCTGATGCATCGACTGGTTCATTCGGAAAGATTCTGAAAGAGACGAAAGCCCTGAAAAGCGGGACATGGGGCGCAGAGATAATGGACGAGCTGAAGCCGGAGCCAACGGATTACGTCGTCGAGAAAAAGAGGGCGAGTTCGTTTTATTCCACTGACCTGGAGGTTCTCCTGAAGGGGTTGAGGAGGAACACGCTGGTCATCTGCGGAGTTGTAACAAACTTCTGCGTTGAGACAACCGTTCGTGATGCAATCGACAGGGACTTTCGTGTCATAGTGCTGAAAGACTGCATCGCATCAGTCAGCAAGGAGGCGCAGGAATTCCCTGTGAAATTCGTTTTTCCGTTCCTCGGAGTCGTAACGACTTCGCAGGAGCTGGGTGTGTGAGTATATTGGTTTATCAAATCAGTTACTGGATGAGCGGTACATATTCATCGGAAGTTTTGTAGAACCTGAGAACTGCATGGCTCTTGCTGTCCTTTATGAGTTTCCTGTTTTTGTTCCTCAGAGAGTTTATGTAATTCTCGTAATCCTTCGCACCCTCGAAGGCAAGTATCTGCATCACGTCCCACTCGCCCGTTATGGATGCGTCGTACATGACGTTCGCGTCTTTTTTCATGGATTTGATGTAATTTTCTGTAAGTTCCTTATCGAATGTATCGAGTTTAAGAAAGAGCACGAAAAAGGAGCGGTAGCCGACTTTCTCGTAATCCAGGATTGCCCTGTATCCCTTTATCGCACCTGCACGCTCGAGTTTTTTTATCCTTGCTGCGACGGTCTGTCTCGCAGTGCCGCAGAGTTTTGCCAGATTTCTGTGGCTTATCTTTGCATTCCTGGAGAGTTCTGATAGTATCTTGCGGTCTATTTCGTCGAGTTTCATTTTACAACTTTCTATTTTTTTATACTATTTATTGGATAAATGTTAACACTATTCCATATAGAGTTACTTACAGTAACATATATATATTTTGCCTGTGAAATGATACGTCGGTGAAAAAATGAAACAATCAATAGTAAAAGATGCGAAACTCGCACAGAAGGGCGCAAAGAGAATAGACTTCATCGGAAAGAGGATGCCTGTACTCGGTCTGATAAGGGGCAGGTACGCAAAAGAACGCCCGCTGAAAGGTCTGAACATCACGGCATGCCTGCACGTGACCGTGGAGACCGCAAATCTGGTAAGAACGCTCAGGGCAGGCGGGGCAAGCGTTGCGCTTACTGCATCAAATCCGCTCAGCACGCAGGACGATGTGGCTGCGGCTCTTGCGAAGGAAGGCGTGCACGTCTATGCGTTCAAGGGGCAGAACGAGCGGCAGTACTACGAATGTATAGAGGAGTCGCTGAAGATAAATCCTGAGGTAGTTCTCGATGACGGCGCAGACGTGATAGCAACACTGCACATGAAACATAAAGACCTGCTTGAAAAGGTAAAAGGCGGGTGCGAGGAAACGACGACAGGCGTTGTTAGACTGCGCGCTCTTGAGCGCTCGAAGAAATTGAAGTTTCCAATAATTGCGGTCAATGACGCCGAGACGAAGATGATGTTCGATAACCGCTACGGCACAGGGCAGTCAACGATACACGGAATAATGAACGCAACCAATTTTCTATTCGGAGGAAAGAACGTCGTTGTCGCAGGATACGGATGGTGCGGCCGTGGCATCGCAATGCGTGCGAGGGGCATGGGCGCAAACGTCATAGTCGTGGAGGTCAACCCGAGAAAGGCGATTGAGGCGATCATGGATGGTTACCGCGCCATGGGAATGGCAGATGCAGCACGAATTGGCGACCTGTTCATCACGGCAACGGGCGATACTTCCGTCATAAGGGGCGAGCACTTCAAACTCATGAAAAACGGGGCAATTTTAGCGAACGCGGGGCACTTCAACGTCGAGATAAGCATCCCGGAACTGGAGAAGATGGCTGCTGGAAAGAATGAGGTAAAAGAAGATGTGACTGAGTACACAATGAAAGACGGGCGGAGCATATATCTCCTCGCGGACGGGCGGCTCGTCAATCTTGCGTCTGCATACGGGCATCCGCCTGAGGTGATGGACATGAGTTTTGCAAACCAGGCGCTGTGCGTCCGACATATAGTGAAGAATGCAAGACGTCTGACGGCGAAAGTTTACTCCGTGCCTGCGGAAATAGACAGCGAAGTTGCGCAATTGAAACTCAAGACGCTCGGAGTCACGATAGAGAAGTTGACAGAAGAGCAGGAGAAATATCTGTCGTCGTGGGATTTGGGGACGTGAAGACAAACCCGTCCGCTCGTTGGACAAATTGAAAAAATGGGAAATTTTAATCCATCGACGACTTGTCCAGCGCGTTTTTTAGACTTTCATTACTACCGACTTTTATTACTTTCCCCTCTAACAGTAGATTTCTACATGTTTCGAAATAGCATTTGTGTTTGTCGTTTTTAAAATTGACATAATCTTCATAATAGCTAAAACCATTATTAACACTTTTAAATTGACCAATACCTTTCGGAAATGAATTTATATGTTTCGAATTTATGATAAAATAATATTTAGAGTTAGAGTTGTCATCTAAAGCGATACATACAAAATGAGTGCATGAAATGGGCTTTTTTTTGTTCTTTTGCTTCAAGGCCCAACCCCAAAATTTGAAACCAGCATTTAGATCATCTTTATGAGATGACATTTTTACATCGATTTTATAATTATTATATCCAACATCATAACCCGACTGATTTCCCTTTTGTATTATTGACCCGCCTTCTGATTGTAACTTTCTGATGACATATAGTTCTCCAAGATACCCTTTAATATTAGATAAATTCATTCTTATACAGTTAGGATCAATAATTATTTTCTTAAGCAGATCAATAGTTGTGTTCACATTATTAAATTCCATATATATCCTTCCAATTAATCATTGCCACCAGCCGACCCCAGCATCCTATGCACTTCTTCGATAACCTCATCCCCGACATGCGCCCCGAGCTTCTCAACCACCCTTGCAGCGATGAACGACCCGACCTTGCCAGATGTCTCTACGTCGCAGCCCCTGCTCAGGCAGTACAGGAACCCTGCGGCATAACTGTCCCCAGCCCCGGTGGTGTCAACGGCTTTTGCCTTCACGCACTCTATCCGAAAAACATTGCCCCGGTGCTTGACCAGAGACCCGCGCTCGCCGAGTTTCACCACTGCAATGTCAACCACCTCTGCCAGTTCATTCAGCGCCCCCTCAGCTTCTTTGCCTGTGAAAGCCAGCGCCTCCTGCTCGTTCACGAAGAGAATGTCCGCGTAGTCCCGCACTATCTTTTTGAGATACCTGATGTTGCGTTTGATGAGGTTATGGTCAGAGAGGTCGACAGACACCTTTACGCCATGCTTTTTTGCGAGCTGCATCACCCTGAGCGCCGCCTTTCTGCTCACAGTGCCCTCGAGGAAGTATCCGGTGACGTGGACTATCTTGCTGTTCTTCACGTCTTCCTCCCGTATCGAGCGTTGTGGCAGGTTGCCAGCCACCCCCAGGTATACTGCAAAGGTGCGCTCCGAGTCAGGCGTGATGAAGGTGATAGCCCGTCCCGTCATGCCACTGGAGCGCGCAAGTCGGGTCTGCACACCAAGCGAGCGAAGGTGCCCCTCGAATGCCCTGCCATAGTCGTCTTCAGAGACAACACCATAGAAAATGGTTCTGCCACCGAGCCGGGCAATGGTAGCAACAGTATTGGCAGCAGAGCCGCCCGGAGCAATAGAAAACCCCACTTTTTTGATTCGCGCCTCAATCTCCCTGGCCTTGGCCCCATCTATCAGGTGCATTGTACCCTTGGTGATGCCCAGCTCTTCGAGCAGACCATACTCGGACTGTATGAGCAGGTCCATGAGCGCATTGTCGATGCCGAGGACGTCGTATTTCATAATAGGGGATAACGAATGGTTATATTTAAAAGTTATTAAGTATCCGAACCTAAAAAATGAACAAGTAGCTCGGATAGAACGCCTTTTCTTTCTTTGTGATGAGCGATGCGAACGCAGTGAGCCATCGCTAAATAGAATTTAAAAATGAAAACTTTTTTCTTTCTTTTACGATTCAAACCGCGTTTCTTTCTTTTGCGAGTTGGTGAGTCCGAAGGAATCACCAACGAACCTACGAAGTAGGCAAGGGCTGAGACGAACTTGTGAGCCGAAGCCCGAAGTAAAAGAAAGAAAAAATGGGTTTGTTGTTAGGAGGTGATCCAGCCGCAGATTCCCCTACGGCTACCTTGTTACGACTTAACCCCCCTTGCAAAACCTAGATTCGAACGCCCCAGAAAGGAACGACCTCATCTAGACCCTACTCGGGTGGTTTGACGGGCGGTGTGTGCAAGGAGCAGGGACGTATTCACCGCGTTATGTTGAAACGCGATTACTACGGATTCCATCTTCGTGAGGGCGAGTTTCAGCCCTCAGTCCGTACTGAGATTGGGTTTAGGAGATTACCTTCCCCTTTCGGGGTCGAGTCCCATTGTCCCAACCATTGTAGCCCGCGTGTAGCCCGGGAGATTCGGGGCATACTGACCTACCGTAGCCCGCTCCTTCCTCCTTTTTAGCAAAGGCGGTCTCCACAGAGTGCCTGTCTTCCGGAGAAGACGCTGGCAACTGTGGATACGGGTCTCGCTCGTTGCCTGACTTAACAGGATGTCTCACGATACGAGCTGTCGACGGCCATGCACCTCCTCTCAGCTAGTCTGGCAAAGTCTCCAGCTTGGCCTTCATTCAGCTGTCGCACCCGGTAAGCTTTCCGGCGTTGAATCCAATTAAACCGCAGGCTCCACCCGTTGTGGTGCTCCCCCGCCAATTCCTTTAAGTTTCAGCCTTGCGACCGTACTCCCCAGGTGGCGGACTTAACAGCTTCCCTACGGCACCGGCCTCGATCGCGTCGAGACCGACACACAGTCCGCATCGTTTAGGGCTAGGACTACCGGGGTATCTAATCCCGTTTGCGCCCCTAGCTTTCGTCCCTCACCGTCGGACCCGTTCTGGGTAGACGCCTTCGCCACTGGTAGTCCCCCAAGGATTACAGCATTTCACCGCTACCCCTGGAGTACCTCTACCCTCACCCGGTCCCAAGCCCAGTAGTATCCCTTAGAAGCCCGACAGTTAAGCCGCCGGATTTCCCAAAGGACTTGCTGAGCCGGCTACGAACCCTTTAGACCCAATAAAAGCGACCACCACTCGGGCCGCGGGTGTTACCGCGGCGGCTGGCACCCGTCTTACCCGGCCCTTATTCCAGATGCTTTTTAGGCATCTTAAAAGTCTGCACTAGGTGCAGACACTCGGAGTCCCCCTGTCGCGGTTTCCCGCATTGCAAAGGTTTCGCGCCTGCTGCGGTCCGTAGACCCTGGGTTCATGTCTCAGAACCCATCTCCGGGCTCCACCTCTCAGTGCCCGTACCCATCATAGGTTTGTCAGTTCGTTACACTGACAACAGCCTGATGGGCCGCAGACCCATCCTTGGGTGCTTTCACTTTCGGTCAAAGGGCATTCCAGCGTCTATGACCTATCCGGTATTATCCCCAGTTTCCCGGGGTTATCCCAGTCCCAAGGGCAGGTTGTCCACGTGTTACTGAGCAATACGCCGTGGTTACCTTGCGGCACCACACGACTCGCATGGCTTAGTCGAACTCCGATAGCAGTGACCTCCGGCAGGATCAACCGGTATTGACTCTGGCGGGGTCGTATCATCGTCAGACTTTTGCAAACGCAAGAGTCTCCATCTGTGTCGTGGTTGGAAGACAGCCCCTCATATTGCAGGCATGACGCCAAATCAGGGCCGACGCTTTTTGGACCACGAGCAAAACCTCTCTTGCATAGAGGTAACTATTGGTTTATTTTCAGGTAGTATATATTCATTTTGCTTGCCATAGATGTAGCAATTTTTTTGTATGTATCCTTATACTACCCGCTATAATTTATCTTTCAGGCGATATATAAGGATTGTGCTAAAGATAGAATAAGGCAACCCCGCTCACCACAGGAATTACGAGATTGTCCGTCCCTTTCGTCGGCAGCGACTCCGAGAACGCTGCAACCGCTGCAATCATCAGCGAGCGCATAGGTGGTATGCTCATGAAGAGAAGTACGAGCACGCAGACTGCAAACATTGCCGCAGAACCTACAACACTTTTCTCCTTGTTGTATATCAATCTCTTTTTTCCAAACCTGCTGCCGAATATGCTTGCGGAACTGTCTCCAAATGCAAGAAGCGCCACGGACGAAAACGCAATGTTTGCAGGGAGGTACATGACGACAATCAGGGAGCCGAGCAGGAAATGAAAGGTCGCAAGGTACCTTTTCTCCTCCCCAGCCCTCAGCGCAGGCTCGAAAACCTTCCGTACGAAAAGGCTCATTTCGTTTTTATCCTCGCACGTACGGACGTACTCCGCGATGACGAACAGCGTGAGTGAAAATGCGATGATGATAAACGTCATATTGACATCGAGTGTCAGAAAATAAAGTATCAGCACTCCAGAGACCACGTGAAAAGTCATCCTGTATCCGCTCTTTGGAAGTTTTGCGGACAGAAAAAAAGCGGCAGCGATTCCGCCGAACACGAATAAAAAGGGCTGGAGCGCTATAAAACCGCGCTCTGAGAGCCTCAGTGCAAAATCCGGAAAACCCGCCCGGTATGGCAAAACAGCGGACATGAAAAGGAGAATAAGGACATCCGCCAGCACCATCGATTTCACTGTTGGGAATTTTTTACGGAGGATGTGCAGAAGCGGGACAAATGCGATGCAGAAATAGAGCATCCCCATGGCGCAGTAAAATGCGAGTTGGCTAAGAGGCATAAAATTCTAAAAATGGTCTGGATGCTTAAATATTACCCCGCATTTTGCCAAAACCTATAATATAACTCTCTGTGCTTCCCTTCTTCGTCGCTCTGGGTATGTACGCCTTCGTGCGCTTGAACTTTCTTTTTACCTTCGCAAAGAACTTCTCGTACATCTCGCCCCTGAACGCTTTAACCACGAAGTTCCCACCGTCCCGCAGCAATTCATCCGCAACTCCCAGGGCAGCACTTGCAACATCCATCGCCCTCGCCTGGTCGGTGCTCTTCGCCCCTGAGAGGTGCGGTGAGGCATCGCACAGGATGGTGTCTGCCCCCGTGACTCTGGATTTTATCTTTTCAAGAACTTCCGCTTTTGTGAAGTCACCCACTATGCATTCCACTCCGTCAATTGGCTCTATCTCCTGCAGGTCAACCGCTACCACTATCCCGCCAGAAATTTCCTTTGCAACCTGCGACCAGCCGCCAGGCGCAGCGCCGAGGTCAACTATGACGTCGCCTTTTTTTATAACCCGAAAGCGCTCGTTTATCTGGAGAAGTTTGAAGGATGCCCTTGAGCGGTATCCCTTTTTTTTCGCCATCCGATAATATGCATCCCTGCGCTTCAAAGCTCGACTCTCTCTTCGATTTCCATTCTCACTGCAACAAAAACAGGACCCCTTGCATCTATCTTTTTTTTCTGGGAGGTTACGTAGCGCACTGCAACATCGTCAACCCTCACATTCACGTCCGCAGGGCTCCTCGACATTTTCACCCGCCCGCTCCAGTTTTTCCCTTCCGCCGCTGCTTTCTCTATCTCGTGCGCAGCAAGAGACGCTATCGCATCCACGAATCTTATGCCCGTGCGCACGCCTTTTGTAAGCACTTCTTCCCACTTTTTGTCCTCAGGCACTGCCAGTATATTTCCGTCGTGGACTACAAACTCGTTTCGATACGCAGGGCCGCAAAGTTTTGCTTTCTCCTCCTTCTCGAATACATAAATGGAAACGCTTTTTCCTCTTACAGTGCCTCTCCACGCAAGGAACTCGCAGGGGCTCTGGGCGCTTGCATTTTTCTCGATGGTCTCTGCAATTCCTCTTTTTATAGCCTCGCCTTCCCCGGTCGCGGGTACGAGGTCTATCCTTATCAGTGATGCTATCTCTTTATCAGATAGAGTCCACTCCTTCCAGGGATAAAGCAAGCGACGCAAATCGCTTTCCTTGTACAGCAGCATCGCAAGCCTCTCCACCCCGAGCCCAAGATTCATAACAGGGTGCTCGATTCCGTACCTCTCCAGAGACGCAGGGTTATATATACCAAAATCCGCAACCTCTATCTGGTCGCCCTGTCCGGTCTCTATAAAAACCTCAACCTCGCTGTCCGGCTTGTAGTACCTCGATGCCACTTTCTTCTTGACAAATTTAAAATCTTGGAAACCGAAGTAACCGAGCAGCCCTATCACAACCTCTTTTCCGGTTTGCTCAAGTTCTCTCCTATCTGTATCCAAATTCATGCCTTGAATCATCACCACACAGGATGCGGAGTGGTGGCTTCTCACGTGCTTCATGTCTTCCTTCTGCTCCCTCCTGAATACCCTATCCGCAGAGAAAAGTTTCACAGGAAGCGGAAATTTGTGCTGGACTTCTGTGAGCGTAATAAACCAGCTCGCGGTCATGTGAGAGCGCAGTGTTATATTTGTCGGCTGCGGTTTCATGGATTTAAACTCCGGGAATAGGGTATCAAGCATTAGCGTAGCTTTTTCTCCGCTTATTTTCAGCGCCGATGCGACATTCTCAACAAGGTCATCTGCGTCTATCTCGCCTGTTCTGTACCCTCTGAGAACCTTCTTGAACTCTTCTATCTTTGTCCTGTCGAGGTCTGGAACAAATGGCTCTTTTATTACATCGGTTCTATCAACCCGCTCGATTCCACCATCACTTGCCCTCATCACCTCTATTTGCTTATCGCTCAGCCCTATATCAGGTCTCGGCAGTCCCGCGAGGAAATAGCACCTGTCGAGTATTATAGGCGCCTCAGGACCGAACTGCTTGTATACATCCGTGTCCTCTATAAAAAGCGGGTTTATGACTTCTGTGAAGCCCATGCCCAGGTACGCATCCCGCAGTCTCTGCATGGTTTCGAATATCGGGTGGGGTTTTCCCTTTTCGTCTTTCATATCGGGTATTACCAAAATAGCATTTATTTACGAAGATTATATATTCCTTGTGTATATAAAGGGGATGATATGGAAACCCTGGAAGACGTAAGAAGCGAGACCAGAAAAATAGACGACCAGTTGATTGAACTCATCATCAGGCGGACGGAACTTGGCGAAAAAACGATAGAGTTGAAAAGAAAGCAAAAAATTGAACTTTACGACGAGAGGCACATTTTGGAGGTTCTGAGACGGGCCGAAGAGGAAGCTAAGAGGAAAGGTATTGACCCGAAACTTCTAAAAAAGATTTTTGAGATTTTGATTGAAATGAGGATGACGAAGGAGTTAAGGAAAATAGTCGAGTAAACCGCATTAAAATGAAAGACAACGTATGCATCCTGATTCCAACGCTGAACGAAGAGGCGAGTATAGGTGAAATAGTTACGGATTTCAAAAGTCTTGGATACGAGAACGTACTCGTAATAGACGGCCACAGCACAGATAAAACCGTAGAGGTCGCTACAAAAAGCGGTGCGACAGTTGTGGTGCAGGCAGGCAAAGGCAAGGGTTCGGCGCTGAAGCAGGCTTTTGCCATGATAAAGCAGGACATAGTCGTGCTGATAGACGGGGACGGCACCTATCTCCCATCCGAAGTTGAAAGGCTTCTTGAGCCGATAGCCAAGGGGGAGGCGGACCATGTTATAGGGAACAGATTCGAAGCGTACGAGTCAGGGGCATTCACCAGACTGAATCTCTTCGGAAACAAGGTGCTGAACAAACTCTTTGGTCTGGGCTACGGCGTCTGGCTGAACGATATTCTGTCCGGGTACAGGGCATTCACGAACCGTGCTGTGAAAGAACTTGAGTTGAACAAAACCGGCTTTGAGATAGAAGCAGAGATGACGATAGAGTGCGTAAAGAAGGATTTGCGGACCGCTGAGGTCCCTGTAACCTATCTTTCGAGACGGCACGGGGTTGCCACGAAATTATCTCCGCTCGGGGACGGCGCCAGAATAGGCTACACCATTTACAGGCTCGCAAGCACATATAACCCGCTTTTTTATTTGGGTCTGCTGGGTCTGTTATGTATAACCATAGGCATCGTATTCGGCGTCTATATCGTTATTGATTATTCTCACGGAATCCAGAATTTGGCGATGATAGTTTTCACTTCGATGGTTATCCTAGTCGGTTTCCTGCTTGCACTTTTCGGAGTTATCGGTAACCTGATGGTCTATTTCCACAAAGAGATGATGAGGGAATTCCGGAAAAGAGAGCATTAGGTTATATATCCCCAAATACCTCTTCGTGCGGATGCACTATTATCCCCTTCGGAGAGATATCAAATGGATGGACCTT
>Ga0315281_10014261_pt1 | contig 10724 bp, 7 predicted proteins | sample YL17G07_0_MG_FD_204540 | JGI IMG/M metagenome (GOLD analysis project Ga0315281, IMG submission 204540) | Sediment microbial communities from Yellowstone Lake, YNP, Wyoming, USA - YL17G07_0 | ecosystem: Environmental > Aquatic > Freshwater > Lake > Sediment | place: USA: Wyoming | collected... | reverse complement strand
TCGGGGAAGTGGACGTCAATAACCTGACCCAGTCCGAGGTCGAGAAGAAGCTCATCAAGATCCTGGGCGAGAAATACCTCATCAACCCCCAGGTCGCGGTCTTCATCCTGGAATACAAAAGCAAGCGCGTTTCCGTGCTCGGGGCCGTGGAAAAGCCGGGCCCCTACGAGCTCCTCGGGCGGCAGACCATCATGTCCATCATCTCCCAGGCCGGCGGGATGACCCGTGACGCCGGAAACGACATCATCGTCATCCGCCAGCTCCCCGACGGGACCAGCACCTCGATCCGCATCTCGATCGACGAACTCTTCGTCAAGGGCGAGGCCAAGCTCAATATCCCTCTCGAGCCGAACGACATCATCAACATCCCCGTCGACAAAGTCGTCACGATCTACGTCTTCGGGCAGGTGAAGAATCCCGGCGCCCTCCAGGTCAAGCGGTCGAACCTGCCGACGCTGACCCAGGCCATCGCCCAGGCCGGCGGATTTTCCGATCGCGCCGCCAAGGGCAGCGTGACCGTCCGGAGGAAAAAGCCGTCAGGGGAGGAGATCGAGATCAAGGTCAACGCCAAGGACATCCTCAAGGGAAAGATCAAGGATTTTCCGCTCATGGAAAACGATACGGTCTACGTGCCGGAAAGCCTCTTCTGAGGCGCCGCGCCGCCGACCGGCGAGCAAGGGAGCCTGCCATGAATGGCCTCAACACCAAAAGCCAAAAAAAGGAAATCGACCTCCTGGATTATTGGCGGGTCGTCGTCAAACGCAAGTGGGTCCTGGCCACGTTCGCCGCGGTCCTTGTCGTCTTCGTGGCCGTCCTGTCCTTTACGGCCACGCCCCTCTACCGGGCCACGGCGACCATCCTCATCGACGAACCCAGCGCCAGCCTGGTCAACATCCAGGACGTCCTGAATTCCGGCGGCTACCTCCAGACCGACTACCTGGGGACCTACTTCAACACCCAGCTCAAGCTCCTCGCCAGCCGCTCGCTGGCGGAGCGGGTGGCCAAGAAGCTCAACCTCGGCTCCCGGCCGGAGTTCAAGTCCGCGCGGACGTCGCGCGCCAATCCGGTCCAGGCCATCAAGGGATTCCTGTCGCTCCGCTGGGCTTTCCCCGCCAAAAGGCCGGCGGCGTCCCCGGGCTCGCCCGCGGCGTCCTCCGCCAGTTATGCCTACGCCGTCCTGGACGGGCTCGACATCCTGCCCGTTCCGGACACCCGGATCGTGCAGGTCAGCTACTCGTCGTCCCATCCCGTGCTGGCCGCCGACATCGTCAACAGCCTGGTCGAGGAATTCGTCAGCTATTCCGTGGAGACGCGGTACGAGGCGACCAAGCAGACCTCGGAGTTCCTGAGCGAGACCGTCGCCCAGCTCCGCGACGATCTCAAGCGCAAAGAGGAGGACCTCCAGAAATACGGCGAGGAGAAGAAGCTCCTGTTCCTCAACGACAAGGAGAGCACGGTCGTCAACAAGTTCTCCGACGTCAACTCCGCCTTCACCGAAGCCCAGATCGACCGCTTCAAGAAAGAGGCCCTCTACCGGGAGTTCAAGGACCTCAACATCAACGCCCTGCCCGAGTCCGTGAACAACCCCGTCATCCAGGGCCTCAAGGCGAGCTACAGCCAGGCCAAGTCCGACACCGAAGAAAAGAGCAAGTTCTTCCGCCCCGACTATCCCGAGATGGTCAAGCTCAAGGCCCGGCTGGAGAGCACCAAGACCGCGCTCGCGGAAGAGATCCAGAAGGCGGTGGGCGCGGCGGAAGCCGATTACCGGGCCGCCCTGAACAAAGAACGGTCCCTCCAGGGGTTGCTCGACTCGCAGCGGAACGACGTCGTCCGGATGAACAACAACGCCATCCTCTACCGCAGCCTCCAGATCGAGGTCGACAACATGCGGAGCCTGCTCAGCACCCTGGTGTCCAAGCAGAACGAGATCCAGGTTTCGAGCCAGCTCGGCGGCCTGAGGACGAGCAACATCAAGATCGTCGACCGGGCCCTCGTCCCGGCCGCGCCTTTCACGCCGAACACCCGGCGCAACTTGATGATGGCCCTGCTCCTCGGCCTGTTCGGGGGGCTGGGGCTCATCTTCCTCGTCGAGTACCTCGACAACACCGTGAAAGGCCCCGAAGACGTCGAGAAACTGACCGGCCTGCCGTCCCTCGGCATCATTCCCTACCTCTCGGTCGACGGGCTGAAGAAAAAGTCCTCGCCGTACGGACAGTACAAGTACTCCTACGGGACGGAGGGCGAGGGCCGCGAGGAGGCCTTTCCCGAGACCTGCGAGATCGAGCTCATCAACTACCTCTTCCCCAAGTTTTCCATCGCCGAGGACTACCGGACCGTGAGGACCTCGATCCTCTTCTCCCACGCCGACAGCTCGCCCAAAACGGTCTGCTTCACCAGCACGCTCCCGCAGGAAGGGAAAACGGCGACGGTGTCGAACATGGCCATCTCCTTCGCCCAGCTCGAGGGCAAGGTCCTGCTTATCGACGCGGACCTGCGCAAGCCGCGGCTCCACAAGGTCTTCCAGACGCGGAACATGGTCGGCCTCAGCGGCTACCTGACCGGCAAGGTCCCCTTCGACGAGACGATCCTCAAGACGAGCATCGAGAACATCTGGATCATCCCCAGCGGCCCGCACCCGCCGAACCCGGCCGAACTGCTCAACTCGAAGCGGATGAGGGACCTGCTGGCCAAGGTCAAGGACCGGTTCGACACGGTCCTCATCGACACGCCGCCTGTCCTCGCCGTCATCGACCCGGTGATCGTCAGCTCCCTGGCCGACTGCACGGTGCTGGTCGTCCAGGCCGGCAAAACGACGCGCCGGGCCCTGGGCAAGGCCGTGGACGAAGTCCGCAAGGCCAAGGCGGAGATCGTCGGGGTCGTCTTCAACGAGGTCAAGCTCGGTCGGCAGGGGAGGGTTTCCCCCTACTATCATTATTACCAGTATGAATACTCCTCGAGCGACGATAGCGTCCGTGATGAGCCCAAGCGCCCAAGACCCAAGAAGCCGGCCAAGGATGAGCCCGGACCAGGAGCCGGGACGGATGATTAAGCCCGGGATGCGCGCATGAACCGGACCAACCGATCCAAGCTCCCGACGGGCCGGCCTGTTCCGGCCGCCAACCGCCGGCCGCTCGCCCGCCGCGTCTTGGACGGAGGCCTGCTCGGCCTCCTCGTCCTCAGCCCCCTGCCCGCGGCGTCCGTCAACGAATGGTCCGTCCTGGCCATCGAGCTCGCCGCTGCGCTCATGGCCGCGGCCTATGTGCTCCTGGAGCCCAAGCCCAGGCTCCACGCCCAAATGGGGCCGGCCCTGCGGTGGGCAAGGTTCGCCGCCCTGGGATTCTTCGGTTTTCTGGTTTTTCAAATCATCCCCCTCCCGGCGGCGGCCGTCCGGGCAATTTCGCCCGGCACATACGCTTTCCGCAAGCTCTACGACCCCGGCTTCGCCCGGGCCAAGTTCATGAGCCTGTCCGTGGTCCCCGCCAGGACGTTCGAGGCCGGGCTCGAGCTCCTGGCCTATTTCATCTTGGGATTCCTCGTGATCAGGACCGTCACCAAGAGTTCCCAGATCCGGACGCTCCTCTACGTCCTCGTGGGGTCGGGGGTATTCCAATCCCTCTACGGGCTCTTTGAGCTGACCACGAGCCGGCCCAGAACGCTCTTTTATACGAAAGCCTTCAGCCTGGATTCCGTGACGGGGACCTTCGTCAATCGCAGCCATCTCTCCGGATACCTGGAGATGATCGTTCCCCTGGCGGTCGGCCTGTTGATCGCCCGGATGAACCTCCTGTCCTTCGGCGCCAAGGGGCTCAGGGAAAAATTCCTGCTCATGATGTCGAAAGGCGCGGCCGGCAACGCCCTCATCGGGGCCGGGATCGTCATCATGTCCCTTGCGATCGTCCTGTCGAACTCGCGGGCGGGGCTCGTCGTCCTCGTCTTCAGCTTCTTCCTGTTCACCGGGCTGTCCGTCCTCGCCTTCGGGCGGGCCGGGTACCGCGAGCTCTGGACCCGGACCATCGTGCGGGCCACGGTCCTCGTCGTGCTGGGGATGGCCCTTTACGTCGGGATCGGTTCGACTATTCAGCGGTTCGCCCTGGACAACCTGCTGCGCGAGGACAGGCCGCTCTACTGGTCCAACGTCATGGGCATGGTCAGGGATTTCCCCGTCTTCGGCACCGGCCTGGGCACGTTCGCCGCGACCTATCCCGCCTACGAAAAAAAAGGCGGGCCGGAAATGCTTCTGACGCACGCCCATAACGACTACCTCGAATATCTCTCCGAGCTCGGGGTCGTCGGCACGGCCTTCCTTTTGGGCGCGGTGCTGGTCCTGGCCATCGGGGCTTTCCTGGCCTGGAAGGAACGCCGGAACCCCGAGCTCAAGGGTCTCGCGCTCGGCGGGATCGTGGCCCTGGCCGGGATGGGCATCCACACGTTGACGGATTTCAATCTCCATATCCCCGCGAACCTCGTCCTGTTCACCGTCGTCCTCTCCCTGACATTCGTTTCGGCGTACCACAAGAAATCCTGAGGAAACCCCGATGAAGAAAGCGGTCCTGGTCCTGGCCCTGGCGGCCCTGGCCGTCATTCAGTCGGCCCTCTACTGGAATATCCATCTGCTCTACCGGGCCAAAGCCGGCGCCGCCAATCCGGTGGACACGGTCCGGGTGCTCGAACGCGCGGCCCGGATTTTTCCCTGGAACGACGAGGTCGAATTCGCGCTCGGCAAGGCGGCCTTCGAAAGGGCCACGGAGTCCCTGGGCTCGGCGCCGGTCCGCGACGCGGCCCTGGGCGCCTCGGTCCGGCATTTCTCGCGGGCGCTCAGTCTCAATCCCGGCTCCGCGGCCGGCCATGTCCATCTCGCCCAGTCGCTCCAGTACATGAGCTATCTCGGACTGCCCGTCCCGGGCGCCTACTTTGACGAATACAAGAAGGCCGCCTCCCTGACCGGCCACAACAGCCAGGTTTACGCCGAGGTCGGGAAGGTCCTGCTGGCCGGATGGGAGTCGCTCCGGCCGGAAGAGAAGAGCTTCGGGCTCGAGATTCTCAGGAAAACGCTGGCCGGCAAAAACGAGGCCAGGCTCCTGGACATCCTCGAAATCTGGAATCTCCACGGCCGCGACTACGCGGCGATCGAACAGGCCCTCCCGGAGGACCCCGGGATGCTCCGGGCCTATGCGGAGTTCATTGGCGACAAGGGCCTGTCCCTGGAAATCCGGCAGAAGGCCCTGGCCCGGGCCGAGCTCCTGGACTTTTCGGAGGCGAGGAACGAGCTCGAACTGGGGCAGAGGAAGTTCGATTACCTGGACACCGAAGAGGCCGGGGCCCGCGGATCCTCCTGCCTTAAGCGTCTGGATTCAATCCACTTTTATCAGGACCTCGTCGGAGAGGAGCTGATCAGTCCGAAGGAATCCGCCCAGGTGCGCAAAGCGGCCTACCTCCTCCTGGCCAAAGCGCAGATCGACCAGACGAGGACCCTGGCCGACCCGGATGGCTTTCTGGCCGCCTATCTTGCCCTCGAAGACCAGCCGCTGGCCGTCGGTGAATTCGAGAAATTTCTCAGCGAACGGGGACTCCTGGGCGGCGGCCCGGACGCCTCGTCGCGTCCGACCGACCTCCGGGTCATGGCCCTCGAACTCGAGCTCGATTTCAAACAGAACCGGTACAGGGATATCACCAGGATGGGGGAGACGCTGGAGAAGAGCCCCTTGATCATCCCCGAAGCCGGCCGCCCCTTCTACACCCGGATCCTCGGGCTGGTCGGGGATTCCTACCTGAAGCTCGATTATCTCTATGAAGCCGAGAAGTCCTACCTGAAGGCCCTGCCGGCCGGCCGGGACGGCTTGGACGACCTCTTCCGGCTCGAGCGCTGTTACGCGCGGCTGAACGACGACACAAAACTGGCGGGGATCCGGCGGCGTATCGGGGCGCTCCTGACCCCGCCGGTGATCGCCATGGGAGGCCGGCCCCTGGAAAAGGGGAGACCCGTTGAGATTCCCCTCGTTTGTGACGGGCGGGCCCTGACCCTGACGGTCATGTTTGAGAATCCCGCGCCGGGGAGGCCGCCGCTTCTCAGGGCCCTTCTCAACGGCCGGGTCGTCCAGGAGAACTACGCGGGAGGGGGGACGATGACCATTCCGGTGACGCCCGCCGCGGGCGTCAACAGTCTCGTCCTCGATTCCGCCGGCGGGGCGGTCACGCTGATCAGGCTCGAGCACAGGGCGGCGGTCCGTCCGGCGGGACCGGGGCGCTAACGCGGACGTTTTCAAGAGCTTGACATTGCCGTCCGAAGACGGCTAAGATTAATAACGGGCTTTGGAGGAATCTATGTGTCGAGGTGCCTATAAAACCATCTGTTGGGGACTGGCCTTCGCCCTGACCCTGTTCTCGTGGCCCTCTTTCTCGAGGGCCCAGGCGGCGGGCAAAGGACAGCTCGTGGGCTACGTGTTCCATAAGGACGGCTCGACCCCGGTGCAGGGGGTCGTCGTCGTGGCCAAGAATGTGACCACGGGCACGGTATTCCAGAGCGTTAAAACGGACGGCCTGGGGCTGTTCAAATTCGAGGGATTGGACGCGGGCATTTACGCTCTCGGCGTGACTTCCGTCCAGGGCAGCTACAATTCCCAGGACCTGGTCGGAATCAAGGCCGACGAAACCGCCAAGATCTCCATCGCCCTGAGTCCGTTCGACCGCGAGTCCATCGAAGCGGCCCGGGCCGTGGCCAAGGAAGAAAAGGAGCGCGGCGAATCCCTGGTCGGGAAGGTCGCGGCTTACAGTCAGGGGACGAAAGAGGCCGTCGTCTCGATCGAGCGGGGCCTGCTCCAGTCCGGCGACCGGGTCCGGGTCAGGGGGAGCGTGACGGATTTTTCCCAGGACATCACGACCCTGAGGGTCCGCGGCGCCCGAGTCCCGAGGGCCCTTTCTGGAGACCAGGCGCTGCTCCCGGTCGCCAAATCCTGCGTCGCGGGGGACGGGGTTTATGTCGTTTGCAAGAGAGGGGTCCCGCCGTTGTTTCTGGCCCCGCTCGGTCTCGCCGCCATCGTGGCCGGCAGCGTTTCGCTGGTCACCATCGTTGATGAGGAATCGGTCACGCCGACCAAACCGCCCGGCGCGATCAAGCGCTGACCCCGCGACCTCCCGCCGGAGCATCAGCCCGGCCTCCTTCCCGTTGTCCCCATGAATAATAACCAGGACGCCCGTCGCGCCGCCCGGCTCCTCGTGCAATGCGCCCGGCCGGATTTTGAAAACCGGGACATGTCCGAAGTCATGGGCCTCCTCGACCCGGCGCCGGACTGGGCGGCCTTGCTGGAAATGGCCCGCAAGGAGGGCGTCCTGCCGCTCCTTTACTGGAACCTCCGGAACAGGCCCGACCGTATGCCCCCCGCCGTGCGCGGGCGCCTCAGGGCCCATTACCTCAGGAACCTGGCCCGGAACGTGCAGATTTCGAAGCAGGCCGAGCCCTTTTTCGCGGCGGTCCGGGATTCCGGATTGAGGGTCGTTCTCACCAAGGGCCTGCGGCTCGCATCGACGGTTTATCCCGATATCGGCCTGAGGCCGTTCTGGGATCTCGATCTCGTCGTCCGCCCGGGGGACTGGCCGGCCGTCAAGAAGATCCTGGCCGGGCAGGGCTTCGAGGACGCGCACACGGGCGCGCCCGGACCGGACGCCCGGTGCCTCGAACCCGGCTGGGCCTATTCCCCCTATTTCCGCAGCGGAGACCTGGTCCTCGAATTTCACTTCAACGCCTTCGGCCTCCATTTCCCGGTCAGCGCGGCCGAAGAGGAGGGGACGACGGCCCGGCCCATGCCGCTCCGGGGGACCGAGGTCATGGTCTTCTCGCCCGAGCATGAGCTTTGCTACCTCTGCCTCCACGCCCAGCAGCATTCTTATGGGAAGCTCATCTGGCTTGCGGACATCGCCGGGATGGCCGCCCGGAACGATCTCGACTGGGCCCGAATCTCCGCGATCTGCGACACGATGAAAATCCGCGCGCCGGTCTATCACGGTCTTTTTCTGGCGAACACTCTCTGGCCGGGCACGATCCCTCCCGGGGCCCTCGCGGGCCTTCGCCCGGCCTACCCGTCGCGGGCCGCCCTGGGTTTTTTCTGGCCCGAGGCCGCCGTCGCGGACCGCGCCAATGTCCTCGCCTGGCCGTACGACATGCCGTCGCTTTTTTCTCTTTGGGAACGGAAGTCGGCCGGACTCGCGGCCCGGACCCTTTCCGCCATCTTCTTCCCGCCGAAGGCCTGGCTGGCCCGGACCTGCGGACTGGCCGAAAACTCGCCCCGGCTTTATTATCAGTACGCACGGCGGCTGTCGAGGCCGCTCGGTCTGACCGTCCGCCGGCTGATGAACATCCCATGAACGGTAATTCCGCGATCGTCGTCGAGAACCTGGTCAAGCGCTATCCCGTGATCGGGGGATTCCGGGACCTCTTCCGCCATCCCCTGAAGCGCCGGACCAGGACCGCCCTCGACGGCGCAAGCCTTCGCGTCGAAAAGGGCCGGGCCTTCTGCCTGCTCGGTCCCAACGGCGCCGGGAAAACAACCCTTATCAAGGTCCTGACGACGCTCGTTTTGCCGGACGCGGGGAGAGCCTTCGTCGGCGGCGTCGACGCCGTGGAGTCCCCGGCGACCGTCCGGAGGATGATCGGTTACGCCATCAACGACGAGCGGAGTTTTTACTGGCGTCTGACCGGGAGGCAGAACCTCGAGTTCTTCGGCACCCTCAACGGTCTGAGGGGAAACCGCCTGGCGCGGGCGATCGGCGACGTCCTGACTCTCACGGGCCTCGAGGACGCCGCGGACCTCAGGTTCAACGCTTTTTCCACGGGGATGCGCCAGATGCTGGCTTTCGCCCGGGCCCTCTTGACGGACGCCGAGATCCTTTTCGTCGACGAGCCGACCCGGTCCCTGGATCCCCAGGCCGCGGCGAAAGTCCGGTCGTTCCTTCGGGGTGAGCTCGTGGACCGCCGTAAAAAAACCGTTTTCTGGGCGACCCACGACCTGGCCGAAGCCGTCGAGTTCGGCCACGAGATCGCGATCATCGCCGGCGGCCGGGTCCGCGTCCAAGGGCCCGTCGAAGCCCTGACCCTCGGCGGGCAGGTTCCGCTCAGGCAGGTCTATGAAAACGCCGTGGCCGGAGCGGCCTCCGCCGCGCGGCCGGCCAAGGGGGCGAGGCCATGAGGCCGGGAGCGGGGAACGGTACGGCCTCGCGGGCCGGGGCCTTTTTCTCGAGGCTCCTGGCCTTCCTCAAGCGGGACCTCCGTGAATCCCTGACCTATAAGTTCTCGTTCATTTATTCCGTCGTCGGCATCTTCTTTTCGACGGCGGCCTTCTTCTTCGTGTCCAAGCTCGTCGCCCCGGGCGTCCCATCCCTCGTCCCGTTCGGCGGGGATTACTTCTCCTTCGCCGTGGTCGGGGTGGCCTTTTCGAGCCTCCTCGGGATTTTCCAGGAAGGGCTGCCGGCCGTCATCCGGAGCGCCCAGGTGTCGGGGACGCTCGAGGCCCTTCTGGTGACCCAGACGCCCGTCTCGACCATCCTCCTCGGCTCGTCCCTTTATTCTCTGATTTTTCAGAGTGTCCGGACCGTCCTTCACCTGGTCCTGGCCCTGGCCGTGTTCGGTATGAAACTCGGCCACGTGAACTGGCCGGGGGTAATCGCGATCTTCGTTCTGACGGCCGTCTGCTTTCTGAGCCTGGGCATTCTTTCGGCCAGTTTCATCCTCGTCTACAAGATGGGTAACCCGCTGAGCTGGTTTTTTGCAAGCGTCTCGGGGCTCCTGGGCGGGATGGTTTTTCCCGTGGCGATTCTTCCGGCAGGGATCCGTTGGGCGTCCTTCCTCCTGCCCGTCACCTACTCGCTCAACGGGATGAGGAGGAGCCTCCTCGCCTCGGCCCCCTTCGGCGCCATCCTGCCCGACATCGCGGCCCTGGCGGCGTTCAACGCCGTCCTCCTGCCGCTCAGCCTTCTCGCCTTCCGGGCCGCCGTCCGCAAGGCCAAGAAGGACGGCACACTGACCCACTTTTGATCCCCGCTGAATAATCTGATTTAGGTTAGCGATGAGGTCACCCTTATCCCCCGCACCCCCGGGGAACCAGTCCCGTCGGTTCCCCCCGCCGCGCAAGCCGCCGGGTCCCCCCTCCGCTACGGGGTCTTTCGGGCGACCTCATCACTAACCTAACGTACTTACTTCGCTCATTTCGATTGCGTCCGGCCCGATGCGGTTGGCCTCCAGGGGGGAATCTGGTACCATGAGGGACGGAGTTATACCCTCATGAAGAAGATCGCGGCAGGCCTGCTGCTATCCCTGCTCATGTCGCTCGTCCTTGCCGGGAGTCAGCTGGCGCCGGAAGTCCGGGCCCGGGCCCTCAAGATCATAGCCGACCTGGAGAAGCTCGAACGCGGCCAGGACCGTCCGTCTTCCGGCTCCGCGGCCGGCTACCCCGTTTCCGAAAGCGATTTGAACGCCTGGATCGCCTATCGCATGGCCACGGAGATGGATAAGTACGTGAGGTCCTGCGAGCTCCGGCTTCGCCCCGGAAACAAGGCCGAAGGCAAACTCGTCCTCGACCTCAGCGCGACACCCGTCTCGGCCCTCCTCCCGGCCAGGCCCGAACTGTATTTCTCCGCGCGGGCCGAAACGAAAGACGGCAAAATCAGAATCACCATGGATGATCTGTTTTTGGGGACTCAGCGCTTGTCCCCTGGATTCATCGATACCGTTATCG
>Ga0315281_10014260_pt1 | contig 10724 bp, 12 predicted proteins | sample YL17G07_0_MG_FD_204540 | JGI IMG/M metagenome (GOLD analysis project Ga0315281, IMG submission 204540) | Sediment microbial communities from Yellowstone Lake, YNP, Wyoming, USA - YL17G07_0 | ecosystem: Environmental > Aquatic > Freshwater > Lake > Sediment | place: USA: Wyoming | collected... | reverse complement strand
TCATGTCCGGCCTCCTGTACCTTGGGGGTGCTGCCATGACCGGCCTGCAGATAGTACACACTGTTCTGCTAACGGGATATTCGTCCGGTGTCGTGCTGACACTCCTGTTCATAGCCGGGCCCCTCATTCTCGGCATCCTTGCAGTCCGGGCGGGGATCCGCTCACCCGGGCCGGATCATTCCCTGATGAGTGGCTTCTGGATGGCAGTGATCGGGATCCTCGGGCTGCTGCTGTGGGCGGGTCTCCTTGTCGGGCCTCTGCTCGCCCTTGCCGCCAGCGTAATCAGCCTCGTGCGCACGGCCGGAAGCACCCGCACTGCCTGACCGGGACCTGGTCCGGTACCTGGCCGGTACCGAAGGTGATACAGACAAACCGAGGTACAGCGGAAGAAAGAGAAGGTTACCCGTTTTTCAGGGCAACAATATCCTTGACACCGACCAGTTTCCAGACCGCGGAACGATCCTCGCGGACGATCACTTCCACCGGGTCATGCGAAGAGTAACCGAAGGCCGTGAGTACGTGGGATGACAACTGCCGTTTTTTGATCATGGCCACGAACTGTTCGCGTACGCTCGTTTTCTGCGCCGGATCCTGTACCTCCCTGAGTATTCCCTGAAGGCTCACAAAAGTGAAGGACGAAAGGTCCGGCGTATACTCTTCGATCTCGACCGATACCTGCGGGTTTGCGGCAAAATATTCCATCTTCCTGCCATATCTTGAGGAAAGGAAGTAAAGGTACTTTTTGTCAAAAACGTACATGAACGGTGCGATGTAGGGATGGCCTTTTCCAATAAATGCGATACGGGAAACATACTGGCGTTCAACAAGGGCATCATACTCTGCTTTGGTCATTCGGGGGATCTTCAACGGGTCCATATGCGTATCCTCACGAAAGATGCTATTGACCGTGATGCTGATAAGAGTAGTGGCTGACCAAAGGGTCCATATCATGCTGGCGGGAAGGTGAACCTGCCGTTAATCCCGTATACGTAATACTGCATGAGCCCGGCTGGTGCGGCTATGGAAACGAACGGCAGAATCAGGCACACGGAATGCACCTCTGCACGCACCGGTGCAGACCCTTCCCGAAAAATTCCTGAGCTATGCCATGGGGATTGAACCGGACGAGGCGGATCGGGAAGGCCGTCAGACTCCCTGGTCCGGGCCTTCCACCCATTGAGTGAGGGCTCCAAGATGTCTGAAGGCCTCAACCATTCGCAGTCCGATTCCTGAACGACGTGCGTTACAAAAAAATCGCCACCGGTCCCGGAACCGGGCCCCTTTCCTTCCTTCCTGCGAAAGGAAATAATCGATGGTTTCACGCTCTTTTTTCATCCATGCAAACTGCGCCAGGACAGTAGAGGCATAACGCTGATAATCGGGCCAGGAATTCACAAAAATTTTTGCACATTCCAGGGAATGAATAATACCTTCACCGGTGAATGGCGTGACGGTGCCTATTGATTCACCGATACCGACCACCACCTGGGTGGATCCGTCTTTCCCGGGTCCTTGTGACATACAATGGTGTCGAATAATAAGGGGCTGCAACCCGGACAGATCCGCGGTAGCTGCAGAGGGTTGTAAAGGAAAAATGCCCGGACATTTCTTGGTAAAAACTGTCCAGTAACCTGCTCAGGTTTGTAATACCAATACCGCCGATAGCGATATGGTACATAGTGTCACCAAGCGGAAAGACCCACAGGTACCCGAGCCCGGGAATCCGGTTCCCATAGACTCCAGCCTCAAGGCGTTCACTACCGAGCGGCTTCACGGCTACCCTGTGCTGCAGTGTCGGGAGTGTCAGGTCAGACCTGCAGGGAGGTAAGAAGGCCCGGGTAATCCCGGTCGCATCCACCACGACATCATAGTCTCCTGCCTCTCCGGACCCAGGTTTCGCTTTTTCAATCGGATATCCTTTGTAAAATCCCGGATAAGCCGGGTTTTGTCTATAGTACAGAGAGGCGTCCTTGCCACGAGGTCGTCAAAATTCATCGATGGCACCGAGGTTTGCCAGCTGTTGCACGATAGTGCCGCTCCCCAATATTACCATATCTCCACCTGCCTGTTTTTTCAGCCGGACGATCTCTTCCGGAGTTATATCATGAAGGACCGCAACATTCTTCCAGACAGGACCATCCTTCACGGGTTTCATTGTTTTTGAAAAGACTATTTTCCGGGCACTGTTCAAAACCCCGGCCACTACCGGGTCGTTTTTGACAGCATCAGGAGTTGGCCAGTAGCCTGCCATCATCTCATACGTCGTATGACCAAAAATCAGCGTGGCGGACTGGTTTGCTGCTTCATGAGTAAATGCCTTTTCCTCGTCATCGCTCCCCTTGAACCAATCGATCTCACCGTCAGGCCCGGCAAAATATCCGTCCATCGAAATATTGGTAAATGCAATAATTTTTCTCATAGGTGTTTACTAACGAGCTGAATTGGTGATAAATTTTGCCCTTTCTTCCATCTGAACATCTGACACATTAACAGTCTTAGTGACATCCGCACGGCTGGCCATGCGACCTGTGAATGGGTTCACTCCCGGAATCTTGTCTAAAAAAAGTTGGCTGACTATCCTGCTGCATCGGAAAAACAGTTAAAAATTCCACCATCCCCTTGAATGGGCAGAAAGTGGAAGAACCGTATAACTTTGTCAGGATTGTCGACCCGAGCGACGCTCGGCATAGGATATGTCACTGCTTTTCCTCGCCAGACGCTCTTCTGACGGCGTTTCATCTGCGGGCTTATCCCCATCCGGAATTATATCTATCGCGGTATCTTCTCCTTTCTCACCGGTATCCTGGACTGTATCGGATGGTGTGTGTCTTTTTCCGGTAAATGCAAACCTGCTTCGGGTCGGAGGTGATCCAGCCCCGTGAGTGGTATCAGGGGTACTCTTCATAATTCCGGCATTCCCCTCTTCTTCACCCCGTTCCGTGAACACGATGAACTGAAGGAAGGCTTCCGGCTCCCTGAATACTGATGCTTCAATTCCTTCAAATACTATTGTCCGGCTCACCGGACCGTACCACCCTGCAGTCCGTTCCGTTATAGCATCATTGCCGGCTTCGAAGATATAGACACGTTCAATTTCACCGTGCCTCCCCCACGAGGTCTCCACGATGCCATTCTGATCGAAGGTGTAGGTTTTTCCGACTGCCCCGTATTGTCCTCCCTCCCGCACAGCAATCTGCCGCCCGCCGTTTTCATACCGGAATGTCCGCGGTGGCTGACCGAACGAGAATGTTTCTTCAAGCATCCCGTTCTGATCGAAAATGAACCGTCTGAGAATCCTTTCTTTTACCTTGGGGTCTCGTTCCGTCATCATATCAGCGGTGGGACCGAAGAGATAGAGTCGTTTTAAGTTTTTTCCGGTATCCAGTACCCGAACCCCTTCCCTGCTGTACTGGTAGAATCGGGTGACCGGCCCCTTTCGCGTGCCCGCAAATTCAGTAATGACTGCATCTGCCATTATAACCATTCGCTCCGTTATTCCCGGTTTTTTAGCATTTTTCCCGGGCCGAGAAATACTTTGTTCTCAAACATGATCCCAAAAACCAGAGGACATTTTCATTCGCGTATCCACCCCATTGAGTTTATAGCATCATGGATGCAAGAGTTCAGTAGATCTGAACGTAGATTTACTTCAGATAATGTCATGAAACTGAGTAACGCTCACAATCTGAGTAACGCTCACAATCTGAGTAACGCTCACAATCAATTTTCCGGTTATGTGCTGCATAGCATTCGCCTGCAGGGTCGACTGGCGGGCTTCCTCCGGAACCCAAAACACAGTAACTGCCTGATATTCGTCCCTTTCTACTAGCGTCCGGTACCGTGACTCCTTCGCTCTTTGGATCACTCAGTTCTGTCTGGAGTGTCACATGTTGCTCTTCAAAAGCATCGGAGATGTATTTCAGGAAGATAAGCCCAGGAACCACATGCTTGTACTCCGCTGCATCTATATGCCCCGTAGTTTGTCTGCAGCAGCCCGGAATGTAGCTTCAAATCTGAGGTTTGCACCGTTACGGTTCTTCTGTTTCTGGTATTAATATATCCTCACAACCCAATAGAATTCTTAAGAATGGTTCTGAAAAAAAAGATTGCTGATCAGATAAAAAATCTATTGCAAAAAAATCCACAAGGCCTGAGTATCACGGAAATTGTGGAGTCCGTAAAAATCAACCGCAATACAGCCGGGCGATACCTCGAGAATCTCCTTATATCGGGACAAGTAGAGATGCGTCGTTTCGGGATGGCAAAAATCTACAGGATATCGCAAAGAGTCCCTCTCTCTGCAGTGCTTTCCATATCCACAGAATTAGTTGTTCAGCTCGATAGCTTTCTGCGAATTATCTTTGTCAATGAATCATTTTGTGAACTTTTAGGAACTGATAGTAAAAACCTTGTGGGAAAAAATATTGAATATACACCCGTTGCCCTGGTCTTTGATGAATTATTCGTGGGATTCATCGAACGGATAAGGGAGGGCGTTGCTGGTATTGAATGGTCCGGAGAAATTGAACTTAACTCGAAAGGCATTATCGTGTTTTGCCGGATCGCACCCACGGTTTTTGATGATGGACGCAGGGGAGTATCCATCATTCTTGAGGATATTACCCGACGAAAACATGGAGAGCGGGCGCTACTTGAGAGTGAAGCGACAGCACGTGCACTCATGAATTCACCAACAGATACGGTCATTTTAATGGATACCCGCGGTGTAATTCTGGATTTGAACGAGACCGCCGCTTTCAAGTTTAAAAAATTTGAAGATAATCTCATTGGCAAACTGGCAGATGCTCTCCTCCCTCAGGAAATTGCACAGTCCCGACGAAAACTGACAACTCAGGTAATAGAAAAGAAACAGATGGTGAGGTATGAAGACGAACGCGATGGCAGATGGTACGATACGGTTGCCTATCCCATTATTGTCAATGGAGAAGTAACACGCATCGCAATGATAGCCCGCGACATTACCGATCGAAAGAAGGCGGAAGATGCACTGCGGGAGAGCGAAGAACGGTACCGCCAGCTTGTCGAAATATCCCCGGATGCTGTCATCATTCACCAGGAAGGTATAATCACGTACCTGAATCCTGCCGCCATGAAAATGCTTGGAGCAGAGAATGCCAGTGAACTACTCGGCAAAAAAATCCTTGATTCGATCCATCCGGATTACCGTGATGCTGTCCGGAAAAATATCGAAAAAGATCTTGACGAGGAAACAACACCAACGATTGAATTGCACATGATCCGCGTTGATGGAGCAACGGTTGTTGTCGAAGGTCGGGGAGTAAAAACCACCATCAATGGTAAACCCGCGATTCAGGTTGCAATTCGGGATATAACAGAGCTCAAACGTGTTGAAGACGCATGAGCACTGCATCTGAACTGATTATCTCTTCACAAGATGTTGCCGGTACATATTCTCAAGCTCACCAAGGTTGTTAACCGGTGTCGGGATCACCCGGGAATCGTTTTCCATGATCGCCTGTGCAAGATCCCTGAAGATCTCCGCTTCCTTTGAACCGGGAGAATGCTCCACTACTGCCCTGCCTTCCAGCTCGCATGCCTGGATGACGGGACTTCTGGGAACGTACCGGACGAACGAAGTTCCCAGCTTTTTTGCAAATTCCGGGATGACGGCACGCTCAAATTCTTCATCGCCATTACTGTTGCAGATGATCCCGGCAAGCCCGGTGTCCCCCCGCTTTGCCAGGCGCTGCACTGCCCTGGCGATATTGTTAGCTGCATAGATGCTCATGAACCCGCCGGAACAGATGAGATAGATCTCTTTTGCGAATCCTTCCCGGATAGGCATCGAAAAACCCCCGCAGACAACGTCGCCAAGCACATCGTAGATCGCCACATCGATCTTGTAGGTCTCGAATGCATGGAGGTCTTTTAAGATCTGCAGCGCTGTCAGCACACCACGGCCGGCACAGCCTACCCCCGGCTCCGGCCCCCCTGCCTCGACAAGGTAGATCCCGTCGGGCGATTTGAAGACGATATGGTCAAGTTTGATTGCATATTCGTCTTTGCCGACTCTCAACTGTTCCCGGTGCTCTTCCAGGACGGCGGGGATAAAACGCCCACCGGCAAGGATCCTCGTCGAGTCCCGCTTGGGATCGCAGCCGACCTGCATGACCGTATGCCCCATTTCGCTCAGCGCTGCAGACAGGTTTGAAGCGATCGTACTCTTTCCGATGCCCCCTTTGCCGTATATTGCGATCTGTCTCATATTTTGTTCACCACTTCGCCTCGTACCTTCTCTCTTTTGAACGCCATCCCATCGTCCATTCATTCTGAACGCACTCGAATAAGTTCAGAATACCGGTATACCCGAAGTATTCCCGGTTAATCATCCTGAACTGGCGCATCATTCTCACCACTTCAACCACGTACGCCATGGGAAGCCCCTCGCTGGCGTGCCGTTCGATAGTGCTGCCGAATATAACCCGGGGCTTTACCTCCAGAAGACTCATCCTCGTCTTATATACGTCAGTACCGTACACGATTTTCGGGTTGAGCCCGAGACTTTTCAGTTCCTGTTCCAGCAGGTCTCGCACCGGGCGCTGGGAGGTGTACAGGGCAACAAGTTCCGGTGTCATCTCCATCTCCTCAGTAACAAACCGGACCAGCGGGATCCCGATCGTGGCATCGGCAATAATGGCGGCGGGAGTGCGGTAGAGGAAACGCGCCATCGGCCACTTGCGCCGGCATGTCGCCATCACCATTTTTTCGCCTTCCGCAACCATGCCTTCCGCGATGTTCTGCGCATCGAACCGCTCTCCCAGGGCGGTCAGCCAGCGCTGCGTGTTGGTCATTCCGATGGGCAGGGGTATCCCCCTGCAAACCTGTTCGGTGCCATAGGCCGCGGAAAGATAGTCAGCTGATTTCTGCCCGGCATCATGGCTTAACAGGAGGGACGTCTCGGCACATGCTATATTTTCGATCTCGGAAAGGGGAGTCCTGTGTGTAAGCGTGGCGATAACCCGGACACCCAGCCGGGAAAGTACCTGCTTCACCCACCCAAGGTCGGCAGTCCATGTCGGGTTGGCGTTCGCATGGGGGGCAATAAGGCACACGGAACCCGGGATTTTTTCATCGTTGTTCTTCACCAGTCTTTTTATGATCGTATCCAGCGCGATATCGATGCCGTCATACTGCGATCCCCTGAACCCGGCACAGGGGACAGGAACGAGCCGGAACTTCACCTCAGGTTGCATGGCCTCGCATACTGCAACGATATCGTCGCCGACAATCTCCGGTCCGCATGCGCTGATCACGAACAGGGCAGAGATCGGGAGATCCTTTGCTTCCCGTATCGTGCGGGCAAGAATGTCCTCACCGCCGTGCACAATCTCGTCCACGCACAATTTTGTACATAACGTGATTGTCTCCATGTAGTCGCATTCCTGCGAAGCGAATGCATTGTTGACAAGGTACTCACATCCCTGGGGGGAATGGGCGAGCAGGGCGGAACCGGAGACGCCCAGTGCCGTCTGGGCAGCACCATTGAAAGCGCAGCGGAGGTAGGGATCGGTGCATTGGTCCGGCGACGGGGTTGACGCCCCGGCCGTTTCTTTACCGTGTCCTTGTTCCATAGAGCATCCCCCTGAACAGCCGTGAGCGCGGGAGGTCCTTGTTCTCCAGGGCCTGCCTTACGAGAGCGGCAATGTTTTTAATCCCTTTAAAGCCGTACTGGGGCTGGAACGCCGGGTTCATGAGCGTCAGGTTCACCACCGGGCAGGGAGGGAACCGCCCGGAGTTTCCAAAGAAGATCGGGTTATCGTATTCCTTTACAATCGCCTCCAGCTCGTCTTCGGTCTCTTTTGACGAGCGGAAACTTCCCAGCCGGAAAAGCCCTTTTGTGAGGATAATTTCCGGGTTTACTCCGGTCTCCAGAAGGAATTTGATGCTGGGCATCCGCTCCCTGATCGTATACGGGTGGACATTGATCACGACGGGATGGGCCCCGAACTCCTCCGCCATCCGTGCAAGGGAGAGGGCCCGTATCGGCCCGGGAAATTCCGATATCTCGATAATTGCGGTTTTTCCTGAGAGGGCCTGCCGCAGGTAGGCAAGGTCCGGCTCAACCTCCCTCATCTCCAGCCCGATCACTTCGAGGGCTTTTTCCTCCATGCCAAGAGGGGTTGCAACGCCAAGCAGCCATTCCTTTGTTGCCTCAGGCCCGTAGGGCTGACCGGTCCTGCTGTACGGGATGCCGAACCGTTCCTGCATCAGGTCCCCAAGCTTCTGCCCCCAGTCGTAACACCACGAGGCATTCAGCTCGACTTCCCGGGCATGCCGGATCTGTTCGACGGTGCACCCTCCCGCGATGATGGCGTTTACCTTTATTCCGATCTCGGAAAGGAGCCGTTCTATCTCGTCCATGTCCCAGTTGAACTCCGTGGGGGACGGCCCCCAGCGGGCACCGAGAATATTGATTGTACCTTTCATTGTTTTTTTGGGGGGCTCCATCAGCTCCATGATGAGCTTGAACGCATCCTCGTAACCGCTCCGGAAATCGCCGCCGAAGCCCTCGCTCCTGAGTGCAAGCACCCTGCAGCCGACCAGCTTCCCGGCCTCCCTCGCGATGCTCTCAACATCGTCGCCGATGATCCCGGAACAGCAGCAGGAGAGGATGACGATGAGATCAGGGCGGTACTTTGCGTATGCTTCCTTCACCGCTTCCAGGAGTTTTCCTTCGCCACCGTAGATGATGTGACTTTCGTCAAGAGCGGTGCATGCAGTAGGTTCGAGGGGGACACCGCGGATCTCGCAGCACTCGCGGGTCCTGACAAAGTCGGACATATACAGCGGGCAGCCGGTCGGACCGTGTACCAGGGGAACAACGTGCCGGATGCCGCTGATGACATAATATGCGGTGAAAAATTTGCACATGGGAGCGTGCGATGCCTGCAGCCTGGGGATCATCTCGCCCGTCTCCACTTTCTCCAGTAACTGTTGCAGGTTACCGTGAAATACTATGGAATCGTTCTCCATGATTCACACACTCTCCCATTACACACGGGGGGTAAATAGTTTTTTACTGATTTATCATTGAGAAACGGATGTCCCGCCGGCGAAAGTGTACTTGCGATACCGGACTCATGACTGTGCGAGACCTGCACTCTCCCCTGTCTCATCTCTTCTTCCGAGACTCACCCTTTATGAAGGCGCACCGATCTGTATACCAGGACTAATTCAATAGTGCTGCTTTTTCGATGAACAGAAATGGTCTTTCCTGCCGCTGCATCCTGGACCCGAAATAAAGAATTCTGCCCGATCAAGTACCGGATTGCTTATCCCTGCATTGTCGCGACACCAGGTCCGCATGCCAGACCGGCTCGGTAATCCTGTGTATTTTAGTCGTTTTCAGTGCCATGTCAACAGCCTGGGCAAGATCCACCTTGTGCCCGGCAGAAATAAAAACCGGCTTTGCACCTGTTACGGTCCTGACTGCCATACCGATAATTTCGCTTTTGTCAAGCACCGGCTCAGTGGACCCACGTGCTGCGTCAGGCAGAGCGACGTCCCCGATCAACAGGCGCTTTGCTACGCCGATCGAAGGTACATCAAGAAGCAAGCCGACATGACCGGCAATACCAAACCTTTTCGGATGTGCATACCCGTGTCCGTTAATAAAGATGAGATCGGGAACCGTGGTAAGGTTGCTGAACGCATCCAGGATAGCCGGTCCTTCACGGAAGGACAACAGCCCGGGAATGTAAGGAAACGGGACCTCCTGTACCGTACATGTTTTTTCCACAACCTCAAGCCCGGGAAACGTCATCACGACAACGGCAGCATAAATCGTATCCTGATAATATGCAGCATCAGCTCCTGCAACATGCCGGATTTCACAGATATCGATAGTTCTTTCAAGTATGCAGTGGTGCCTCAGTATCTCCTGGATCTTTTGTGCTTCTGTAGGATCAAGAGCCCGGATGAATTCATAAGGTGCACGCTTCGGGTATTTTTTTTCTGTCTGCATAATCATGTCAGTCCGTTTTTTGCCGTCACGGTATGCCGGTATGCCGCTCACCAGCGTATCCCGAATCCGGAAAACTCACCAGTCGGTTCGTCCCGGGTGACTTCCAGCGTATCAACCCTGATTGCCGTATTGCTGTGTGTTTGTACCATTCTTACAAATGTGTCAAGAGCATCATTGCTGCCCTCGGCAACAATAGTAACTGAACCATCAGGCATATTTTTAACAAATCCGGATACGCCGCTCTCCCGTGCACAGTCAGTTACAAAGTAACGGTACCCGACACCTTGGACCCTGCCTTTTGCACATGCCGTGATCCTCATCATTGTGATGAGGATTGTATATCTCCAAATTAAATCTTCCCCTTTCCCACTGCCGGTAGTACTGCATAGTTCCTATAAGTTCCCTGCTCTTCACATATGCAGATTGTTCAGGTCCGGCCATTGACATCAGGATGGCGATATTATTAATTACTCACCTGCCGATAGCCGGTTGAACTGCCACGTTATGGGAAAAAAACCATTTCCGGTTTCAGCTGGTTTTATGCATGAAAGTTTTTGTCGGTACAAGCGGATGGTCATATGGCTGGAACAAGGGCGGAAACCTTGACTGGTACATCAGAAACTCCGGCCTGAATGCTGTCGAACTGAACGCAAGCTTCTACCGTTTTCCGTATACAAACCAGGTTGCAGGCTGGGCAGGAAAAAGTACTGAACTGCGC
>Ga0315281_10014259_pt1 | contig 10725 bp, 8 predicted proteins | sample YL17G07_0_MG_FD_204540 | JGI IMG/M metagenome (GOLD analysis project Ga0315281, IMG submission 204540) | Sediment microbial communities from Yellowstone Lake, YNP, Wyoming, USA - YL17G07_0 | ecosystem: Environmental > Aquatic > Freshwater > Lake > Sediment | place: USA: Wyoming | collected... | reverse complement strand
GCTAATAAGGTATAAAACCAATCGCGTGTTTGATCAATACCTTCAGCAATATAATCAGCCGGATAATATATTTGATTATCAATATAATCTTTGTGAGCAAAAGGATAATACCATTGAGCATAGGGCATGGCGCCGGAATCAAACCAACAATCAATTACCTCTGGCACGCGCTTCATTTCGCCTCGGCACTGATCGCATTGAATTATCACTTCATCCACATAAGGCTTGTGCAAATCAATTTTCCCTTGTTCATTAATGGGCAGAACAAAAGGTATTTCGCCCCAACTACCTAAATCAGGATAATCATTTTTGTGATTTTCGGTTTGGTAATTTTTGCCGTTTAAAATCGTTTTTAAAGCCCATAGAGGATCACCGTGACTAATAATTAAAATCTTCTTCTCAGGATATTTTATCTTGGCTTCTCTTAAACACTGCATTATTCTCAAAACGACTTGATTTAAGGTCTCGCCTTCAGGAGCTGATTTTTTAAAACGTTCATTCGCGCTTTTAAATAATTTTCGATATTCATCAGCTGGCTGATTATTTAAAATTCCAAAGTTTGTTTCCCGTAAACGAGAATCAAAAAATACTTTAACATTTAAAGCCTGGCGAATAATTTCAGCGGTTTCTTTATTGCGCTCTAAATCAGAACTGATAATTAAATCAAAGTTTAATTTTTTTAACTCCGGAATTACAGCTTTAATTTGATTTATGCCTTTTTCTGTTAAATGAGAAACATTTTTTTCCGGATAAGAGGCTAAATGATCATTAATATTATGAGTCGCTTCGCCGTGGCGTAAATAATAAAACTGAGTACCGCTTTTAATGGCTTTTTCCTTTAATTCATTTAAAGAACCAATGGCTGTTTGATGCTGACAATTCTGGCAAACCCAAATATTTAAAGGTGTGCCCCAATATCTTTTTCGGGATAAAGCCCAATCTCTAATATCTTTTAACCATTCACCAAAGCGGCCTTCTTTAATATAGCCCGGAATCCAATTAATCTGATTATTATTTTTAATCAATTGGTTCCTCAGGGCACTCATTTTAATAAACCAGGTTTCGTAAGGATAATAGATTAAAGGCGAATGACAGCGCCAGCAGAAAGGATATTCATGGGTTATTCCTTTTAAACTGCCGGTTAACAATAAATTTCTCTTTTTTAAATCTTCAAAAATAATCGGATCAGCCTCTTTAACGAACTTATTGGCCGCTCCTTCAGGCAGATTCCATTCGGCTTTGAAATATCCTTTTTCATCAACATTTAAAATAAGGGGCAGATCGTATTTTTTGGCAAACTCTAAATCATCTTCACCATAAGGCGCCATATGCACCAAACCGCTGCCTTCCTCTGAAGAAACAAAATCAGCCGGCCAAGTATAATAAAGTTTTTCACTTTTACTCGTTTTTTGACGCTGATCATAAAGAGGTTCATAAGCTAAATTTAGAAGATCCTGGCCCTTAACCTCTCCTATTATTTCTGCTTCTTTTTCTAATTCCGGAGGCAGGTGTAAAGCATAATAGATTTCTCCTTTAATTAAATACTTATGATAATTAAGGGCTGGATTAACAGCAATGGCTAAATTGGAGGGCAAAGTCCACGGCGTAGTGGTCCAAACTAATAAATATTCATTTTTATCTCTAATTTTGAATTTCAAATACAAAGATGGGTCCTGGACTGTTTCATAACCTTGGGCTACTTCATGAGATGACAAAGGCGTGCCGCAACGCGGACAATAAGGCACTACTTTATAATCTTTAAATAACAACCCTTTCTCCCAAATCTGTTTCAAAATCCACCACTCTGTTTCCATATAATAAGGATCGCAGGTAATATAGGCATCGGTTAAATTAATCCAAAAACCAATGCGTTTGGTTAAATCCTCCCAATCTTTTTGATATTGCCAAATTAATTCCCGGGCTCGTTTATTAAACTCAACCACTCCATAATTTTCAATATCGTCTTTATTTTTAAAACCTAAAGCTTTTTCCACCTGTAATTCAATGGGTAAACCATGGGTATCCCATCCGCCTTTTCTTAAAACATAATAACCTTGCATCGTTTTAAAGCGGCAAATAAGATCTTTATAAACGCGGGCCAAAATATGGTGGATGCCTGGTTTGGCATTAGCCGAAGGCGGACCTTCAAAGAAAACAAATTTTGGCCTCTGCTCGCGTTGTTTAAGCGAACAATTAAAAATGTCGTTTTCTTCCCAAAACGCTAAAATATTTTTTTCTTGTTCTACAAATTCAAATTTTTTATATTCTTCAGCCATTGAAATAATTACATTCGTAAAGGAGTTTCAATACCCAATAATTCTAAACCGATTTTAATTATATTAGCAACTGAACGCGTAATTTTCAATCTTAGAATCCGCTTCTCTCTCTTTTCTGCTTTTAAGATCGGATAATTATTATATAACTGATTATAAAGCTGAGCCAATTCAAATAAATAAGTGCTAATCAAATGAGGGCTGCATTCTCTCGCTGAGGAAATAATGACCTCTTCAAATTGACTAATTTGTCGCAAAATTTCTTTTTCTAAAGACGGCAGGGTGTTAAAAGAAAATCGCCGGCTAAAGCAGGAAAAAGGCGCTTTTAATAAAACACTCCGAGAGCGGGCATAGGTATATTGTAAGTAAGGACCTGAATTACCAGTCAAATTTAAAATTTTATTCCAATCAAAAACAATATTCCGGCTATAATGCTGGGATAAATCATTATATTTTAAAGCGCCAATCGCAATCTGTTTAATTAACTTTTTTCTCTTTAAATAACTAATCTTTGGCGCATTTTGAGCTAACAATTCTTCTACCCGTTTAATTGCCTCATTAATAACATCTTCTAAATAAACAGTTTGGCCGGCCCGGGTAGAAAGTTTGCCTTTTTCTGATTCAAAAAGGCCATGGGCAATATGAATTAATTCCGTTTCTTTAATCCAACCCAATAACTGGGCCGTCAAGAAAAGCTGCTGAAAATGAAGCGTTTGTTCCGCTCCCACTTCATAAATAATTTTTTTAGGCTGCCAACGGTTCAGGCGATATTTTAAAGCGGCTAAATCACGCGTCAAATAAGTGGTACTCTGATTAGATTTCAAAACAATGCCTGGCGGTAAATTGGAATCTGGATAAAAAACCACCAAAGCGCCTTCGCTTATTTGGGCCAAACTCTTTTCTTTAAGCTCATTAATAACCGAGGACATTTTATCTTCATAAAAACTTTCGCCATAAAAGCATTCAAATTTTACACCCAATAATTTATAAAGTCGTTTAAATTCTTTTAAGCTTATCTTCACACAAAATTTCCAAATTAATCTGGCTTCTTTGTCACCGCTTTCTAATTTTTGAAACCAAGTTCGCGCTTCATTTTGCAATTCGGGTTGTTTTTCTAATGCTCTATTAAAGTCAACATATAATTTTTCTAAATCCTTTAAGGTTAAACGGGATAAAAGATATCCCACTCGCCATTTTGGCTGGTCTTTTAAAATTGTGTTTTTGATTTGATAAAGCAGGGCGCCGAATTGCGTGCCCCAATCGCCTAAATGATTATCACCAATAACTTGATAACCTAAATATTTATGAATATTTTTTAGGGCCGCGCCAATATTGGTTGAACGGAAATGACCAATGCCAAAAGGTTTGCTAATGTTGGGCGAAGAATAATCAATGACAATCGTACCTTTAGCTTTATTTAATTTTCTTTTTGGAATTTGCCATTCATCTAAGAATTGATTTAAAACTTCTGATCTAAGCCAAAAATTCAAAAAACCATTTCTCTCTTCTATTTTCTCAAAATATTTTGAAGATAAGGGGTCTTTTTTAATTAAGAGAATTAAATTTTGACTAATTTCCGAAATCGATTTTTTTGAAATTTTGGCCAAATTAAAAACAATATTAGTAGCATAATCGCCGAATTGCTTTTCTGGCCGTTCAATTTCAAAAGTTAAAGCCGGTTGAACAGAAAAATTGATTGATTTTAAATATTGCTCCGCCGCCAGAGCAATAATTTTTTCTAAATCTTTAACAATCATAAGTTATATTATATCAGATTTTTGAATTAAACGATACCCTCTGGGCTGAAGATGCCATTGATTTAACGATAATTTAAAAAACGCAGAGCAATTTATCAAATTAATAAATTTATGTTAAAGTTTAAATATGGCTATTTTAGCAGAGAACAAAAAAGCTTTCTTTGACTATGAAATTTTAGAAAAATTCGAGGCCGGCTTAGTATTGTTTGGTTTTGAAGTGAAAGCGATTAAAAACCGTCGTCTTAATCTGGCCGGCTCTTATGTTATTGCCAAAAATGGCAGAGTTTATCTAATTAATGCAACCATTCCTCCTTATCAACCCAAAAATACGCCTCCCGATTATAATCCCTTAAGAAACCGCCAGCTCTTATTAACCAAAAAAGAATTAAAATATTTAGAGGGTAAACAAAGAGAATCGCATTTGACTTTAGTCCCTTTAAGAGTTTATAATAAGCACAACCTTATCAAATTGGAATTCGCGCTGGCAAAAGGTAAAAAAACCTTTGACAAAAGAGAGATTATTAAAAAGCGCGAAGCCCAACGTAAAATTAATCGAGTTTTAAAAGGTAATTTTGATTAGGGGATGTTGGGTTTCGATGGTTGACAATTTAATAATAAGCGAGCCAAGGAAGCTCCGTCTACCTTGAAAATCCTCGGAGCAAAAGTTCAACTGCCAAAAATGCAGTTCCGGCTTATGCTTATGCCTAATCAGGTATAAGAAGAGCCCCCTTTTAAGGGATCTTAAAGTCTATGCCTGATAAACTTTGAGATGCTTAAAAATCAGGATCGACTGCTTATTTTGCCTGAAAATAATCAGTTTAAATTAAATTCAGGCCAGCCAAAAGTATTTTTGTCCGGTTTTAATCTTTTGGCTTTAAAAACCGGGATACGCTCGTAGATTTATTATTAAATATCAACCAGACACGGGTTCAACTCCCGTCATCTCCACCTCTTATTTGGATTTCACAGCGCCTTTGGCGCTATCAGGTGTTTTTAATACCAGCAAAATCCAAAGAAGAGGCCGTCAAAATTAAATGATTATTTAATTTTTTTATTTTACTCCCATTTATACGTTTTCCCGTCCTAAATCAGATAATAAAAATTATAAGTCATTACCGAACGAAGTTCGGTTAATTGACGAAAGCGGAAAACAAATTGGCGTTGTTTCTTATGCCGACGCTTTAAAAATCAGCCAAGAGCGCCAGTTGGATTTAATACCCATTACCAATAAAGTTAATCCTCCTATTTATAAATTAGGAAATCTGGGTAAAATTCGTTATCAGCAGGAGAAAGAAAGGCATAAGCAACGATTAAAACAAACTCAAGATATTCCAAAGGGTATTCAAATCGGCTTTAATGAGAGTAATCATGATTTAGCTTTTAAAATTAAAAAATTGGAAAAATTCTTAGAGGAAAACCGAAAAGTAGAAATTGTTATGAAATTAAAAGGCCGAGAAAAAGCTCATCGCGATTTAGCTCTGGAAAAATTTAATTCTTTCTTGAAAATGATCAAAATCCCGTATAGAATTGTCCAAGACCTAAAAATTGCGCCTAACGGTTTATCAATAATGATTCATAAATAATATGAGCACCATGGGAATAAAAACTATTCGCAAAAGATTTAAGCTCACTAGAAGCGGAAAGATGATTTGTCGGGCTAGTCATCTGAGTCACAATTTAACTAAATTATCCGGTAAAGCAAAAAGGTTAAAACAAAAACCGATTTTTTTAGCCGTCGTTCATTCTAAAAAAATTAAAAAATATCTATGACCAGAGTAAAAAGAGGCACTATCGCCCATAAACGCCGAAAGTCTCTGTTAAAGCACGCTAAAGGTTTTAAATATGGCCGGAAAAATAAATATCGCCAGGCAAAAGAAGCATTAACTCATGCTTGGTCTCATGCTTTTAAAGACAGAAAAAGAAAAAAACGGGAAACGCGTCGGCTTTGGACTACCAAAATTAATGCTTTTTGTCGAAAAGAGGGCTTAACTTATAACGGAACAGGGGTCCGATATATCAAAACTCCGTTTTGTTATAATGGTTTTATTAAATTATTGATGGATAAAAATATTAAAATTGACCGAAAAATTATCGCTCAATTAGCCGAAAACGAACCCCAAATTCTAAAAGAAATTATTGACCAAATAAAGAAATAAATTATATTAAATTATATTATATTATATTATATTTTTAATATATTAGTTATATTTTTAATATATTAGTTATATTTTTAATATATCAGTTATATTTTTAATATATTAGATATTTATTTTGTTTCTATTATTTTATTAAAGCAAAAACGGTTATCCTGATAAGAAATGAGCAGACGATCGCCCTGTTTGATTTCATCTTTTAAAATCATCTGAGATATAGAGTCGCGAATGAAATTACGAATGACGGCTCGCAAAGGTCGAGCGCCATATACCGGATTATATCCCAAATTTGAAAGTTTTAAGATAACACTCTCGTCAAAAGACAAAGTAATCCCTTTGTTTTCTTTAAGCACAGCGCTTAATTCTGATAATTGAAGCTGACAAATTTGTTGGATATGCTTTAAGGTTAATGGTTTGAAAACAATAATTTCATCAAAACGATTTAATAACTCTGGCTGAAAAAAGCCGCCTAATTTATCTTTAATTATTTTTTCCAGTTCTTCGTAATCAATGCCCTTTTTAATTAATTCTCTAATAACATCGGAAAGGGCATTAGAGGTGGCAATAATAATAGTATTTTCAAAACTAATAGTCGTTCCTAAATTATCCGTCAATCGACCCTCATCAAAAACAGCCAAAAAAAGATTTAAAATATCAGGATGAGCTTTTTCAAATTCATCTAAAAGAACCAAAGAAAAGGGTGTAGCTTTAATGGCTTCAGTTAAAACACCGGTAATTTGCCCGTCCGGACTGCCGATAAAACGATAGATGGCTTTGATATCCTGATATTCAGACATATCAAATCGAACCATAGCATTTTCCTGATTGAAATAAATTTGGGCCAAAGTTTTAGCTAATTCTGTTTTACCGACTCCAGTTGGTCCGACAAATAATAAAGAGGCGATAGGTCCTTTTTTCCGGCTTAAACCGGTCCGGTATTCGCGCAAAACTGAAGCCACTGCTTTAACCGCTTCTTCTTGATTAATCAACCGCTTATGAATTTCTGCTTCTAAATTAAGCAACTTTTCTTTTTCTGTTTCAGCCAGAGGAGTAAGAGGTATTTTGGTTTTTAGGCTAACCAATTTAACCATATCTTCTTCGGTTAAAACTCTTCTACCCGCTTGTTTAATGCCAATAATAGCTTCTTTAATTAAATCTTCGGCTGAACTAGGCAAAAGTTTTGATTTTATAAACCGGCTCGCTAAATCCACGGCTCTTTTAATCGCTTTATAACTAATAATAACTTTTTCTGTCTTCTCCCAGGTTAAGGCCTCGTATGTTAAAATCCGGATGGCTTCATCTAAAGAAATTTCTTCCACCCGAATAATTTCAAAACATTGATTGATATCGCTATCATTTTCGAAATATTGATGATAGTTTAAATTAGTTAAAGCGCCGATAACCATTACTTCTTCTAAGGAAAAGAGGGGTTTAAGGGCTTCTAAAGGCGTTAATGATTTTTCTTCAATAGTTGTTTTAAGATTATGAAAATCAGGAAGATAAAGAATAATATTGCCCGCTTCCCTAACCTCTTGAGCAATCTGATTAAAACGATCTAAAACCTCGGCCGAATTTTTAGCACCGCTAATTAAATCGCTAATATTTAAAGCAATTAATCTTTTATCTTTTAATTTATTGGGAACAGCGTCGCGAGTTATCATTAAAGCCAAATAAGCCACCATTGTTTCCCGACCGCTACCAGCTTCGCCTATCAATAAAGCATTGTTTTTACCTGAGCGAGAAAGAGTTTGAATTAATAATTGATATTCTCGTTCGTGCCCAATCAAAAAACCAATTCGGGCGCGGCGGGCTAATTCTGTAAAATCTAAGCTAAAACGGTCTAAAAAGGGAGTGGGTCGAGCCAACCAAGCGCGATCCATTTTGAATTTTTGACCATATTTTTTCTTTAAACTGTAAAACTCCGCCACCCCTTTAATCAATTGTTTAGATTTAAAAATCGGCAAACTGCTTAAAATAAAAGCATTAACCAAATCCATTTTGGTAATATTAAAAAGCGAGAAAATTTCAGTCATCAAATTCTCTTCTGTTTCAAACAAGGCCAAAAAAAGACTAGAGGGTTGAATATAAGGTTGTTTTAATTCTTTTGCCCATTGATAAGCCGTTAAACCAATTTTTTCGGCTTTTTCTTTATTAGTTTTAAAACTATAGCAAAACGGAGTTTTGGTATATCGAATTTTTGATTCGCTTTTAATTTGATTAAATAATTGTTTAATCGGCAAATCGAGCCGTAAAAAACTGTTTAAAATATTAGTATTTTTTATTAATTCGTTTAAAAGAGCCAAATTAATATCAGCCCGATTAATTTCGCTGTTTTGGAAGGCCTTTAATAATAAATGATAACTAGAGTTGCTTAGGTAAGAAGCGACATTAATTGTTCCCGCCGCTTCTTGACTATCTATAGTTATCAGATAACGCCCTTTTCGAATCAAAAGATCAAAGAGAAAAAGAACAATTAAAAGGGCTAACGCCTCTAATCTGACATCATTAGAGCCAAAAAGGATAAAACTCAGAAGTCCTAATCCGACTACTAAAACATAATTAGCTAATTTGATTAAAAACCTTTGCCAAAAAGGAAAATTAAAAAGAGGTTCTTTAAAAATTAAACGATGAGAAGATAGTGAGCTCATTTTATGGCAAAATAATTCTTATTTTATGGCAAAATAATTCTTAAAATTAAGAAGATAGGAATAAAAATCCAAAATAAATAAGTGGCTGAAATTAAGAGAATAAATAAAAAGTAGATTAAACCAGCTGAAATAATCCGACCGGTTCGGAAAATAAAACCTAAAATATAACCCAAGGTGGTATAATCTTGATACAGTGGTTTAAACCAGTGACGGATGGTAATTTTAAGGGCGAAATATCTATCTAAAGTTCTGATTAAATTGAAGCCGATCTGATGCCAAAAATAAAAACTATCTAAATACCAGCGTCGAATAAAAAAGACGATTTGTAAATAAAGATTTAAGAAAAAATACCCGATGAAATTTTGACTCATATTCTTATTTTACAAAAAATTTTAATCTTTCTTAAGTCTTAGATATTTAAATTAAAAAAGAGTATTTTGATAGGAATTTATTTGAGATGTATCTTCTAAATCCTTGTCAAAAATTTTAATCTTTCCGTATTCGCCGTCATAACCCGGTTCAATAATTAAATTACCCTCTCGGACTTTTCTTACTGCTTCGCCGATTTTACTCGTCGTTAATTGAACGATATCTCCTTCGTTAGCCTTTAAAAGCACATTAAATTCAGTAGAAAAATGTTTAATAAGGAGCTGATAATATTCTTCAACTTTTTTGGTTTTGCTTTGCACCCCTAAGGCTTCGGCAATAATTTCTTTTAGAGGTACTAAACTTTTAAAGGGAATAGAATTTTCCGGGATAAAACCATCTGGTCGGTCAGCTAATTCATCTACTCTAGATAAAACACCAATAGTTAAAGGTCTGCCGCAAACTGGGCAAATATTATTAACTTTTTTTCTTTCTTCGGGCGACATTCTTATCCGGCAAAGTCTATGACCGTCGTAGTGATATTTTCCTTCTTCCGGAAAAAACTCAATGGTATATAAAAATTTCTGGGGGTCTTTCTGAATAATGGCTGTTCTTAAATCATCGTAGGATAAATTGATATCAAAGACATTGGCCTCGCGGCCTAAATTATCTGGGGAATGGGCGTCAGAATTGGAAACTAAGGTAATTTTATCTAAAGCCGATAACCGCCAATTCATTGAGGGAGAAGAACTTAATCCGGTCTCCAAAGCCGCAAGATACTTTGTATTTTCCCCAAAAGCTTCTTCTAAACTATTAAACCCCGACATTGAGCCAAAAACAGAAAACCAAGGCGTCCAGACATGAGCCGGTATAAAAAGCGCTTTTCTGTCAATATCTAAAACAATTTTTAATAATTCTTCCGAATCCATTCCTAAAATCGGCCGACCATCTGAATGTAAATTGCCTTGCCAAGATAAACGGTTATTAATTTTTCCCGCTACTTCTAAAGAAGAAAGGAGAATGAGATTATGAACCCGTCTTGTTTTTCCATTTCTAGTATAAATATTTGAAATTTCCCCGGTCACTACAAATCGTAATAAATTTTGATTTCTAACTTCTGACTTTTGACTTTTAAGTATGTATAAGCCCTCTTCTGCTGGCTCTAATTTTGTTTTTAATTCATTAAACCATTCCGGATGAGTAAAATCACCAGTACCAATAATATTAATGCCCTTTCTTTGGGCTGAAAGAGCAATATGCTCTAAATCCATATCTCGAGCAGTGGCGCGAGAATATTTAGAGTGGAGGTGAAAATCAGCAATTAAATACATGATTTCTAAATTATAGCAAATTAAATTTGATATATCAAAACTCTGCTTTGTTAGCATAAAGCAGTTGTTATATCAAAACTTCGTTTCGGTATAGAAAAATATCCACTCTAAGGACTTGACAAATAATTTCAAGCTACTATAATGAAATTGCTACCATCGAAGGTATTGGTTAGCTTCGGTTAATCTTTACTGACGGT
>Ga0315281_10014258_pt1 | contig 10725 bp, 13 predicted proteins | sample YL17G07_0_MG_FD_204540 | JGI IMG/M metagenome (GOLD analysis project Ga0315281, IMG submission 204540) | Sediment microbial communities from Yellowstone Lake, YNP, Wyoming, USA - YL17G07_0 | ecosystem: Environmental > Aquatic > Freshwater > Lake > Sediment | place: USA: Wyoming | collected... | reverse complement strand
CTTTATTAATAATAAATAGCTGTTGGAATTAATGGCCTTGCACCACTCAGGAGTTTGCCAAGTATTCTTCGAGTTGATCAAATGTTCCTTTGAATCCTTGCTGCACATTCGCGATGTGTGCTTCGAAAGTTGCTTGTTCTTCTTCGGTTGCATTGATCGGAGAGCCGCGCAGCGTAAGGGTCGTCTTGCCGTCCTGCTCGGTGAATGTTAATGTGTTAAAGACCTCCAGCGGCCAGGTCGGCCACATCGGGTGGCGCGTTATCTTTTCCTTCGCATCAGAAAATGAATTGACGAAAACGATCTTCTCCAGCGCCTTGATTTCGCGATAGACGAACTTCCCCCACCAATCGCTGCCATCGGCTGCGCGCATGCTGTAATGGAACGTCCCGCCTGGACGGAGGTAGAACTTATGAACACTGATCGGCATTCCTTTCGGTCCCCACCATTTCGTCAGCTGTTCCGGTTCGGTCCATGCCTTCCACACGAGTGTGCGCGGCGCGTTGAAGGCGCGCGTAATGACGAGATCCTTCACCCCGGCATGCGAATCAGAACTACTTCTTTTTTCTGCCACGTTTCTTCTCCTTTGCTTGTAGTGTGATAAGGTAATCCTCTAATGCGTCGAGCTTCTCCTCCCAGAGTCTTCGGTATTGTTCGACCCAGTCTGACACTTCATTCAGCTTCTCCAGCTTGAGTTCGCAGTATCGTTCGCGGCCTTGCTGAGTGGTGGCTACCAGTCCGCATTCGGAAAGAATTTTGATATGCTTGGAAATCGCCGGCCGGCTTATGTCAAAATTCTCAGCTATACCATTAAGAGTCAGTTTCTGATTTGCTAACAATCCTAATATGGCTCTTCTGTTGGGATCGGCAATCGCTTGGAAAACGTCTCTTCTCATATTATATATGTAACCAATTGGTTACATATATAATACCGCGACATCGAAAAAGCAAGTACTATTTTTTAAATTTGTGTTTGATACCGTTGATTCATGCAAACATCACCAAGACCCCTGAAATACCTGGAGTCTGCACTTATAATCTAATTCCCAGTTTTTTCGTTCCCAGCTTCGCTGCCAAACCCAAGATAGTACCAAGCGGTTCCGTGCTGCGGCTTATTGCCAAAGTTGCCATTTTGTTCTATTTTCTCCCATTCAACCACTTATACTTTACTCACGTACATCAAAGAAAGAAGATACGGAACAGTGAACACAACGAGCAAGGATCGAGGGTCGAAAAGTAAGAACGGCCTCGTCAAAGAATATTTTCGAGATGGAAAGTTATCCGGTATCGGCAGGTACAAAAATGGCAAGAAGACGGGATTGTGGAAATATTATTTGCGCAATGGAATTGTTCGAGCGATCGGAAAATTCTCGAACGGGACAATGACCGGAACATGGAAGTGGTACCGCGAGAGCGGGACGTTATGGCAGGTCGGAACATTTGACGACGACAAGAAATCAGGACCGTGGAAACGATATCACGCAAATGGCAAATTATATGATGCCGGCATATTCATTGATAACGAAAAGGCCGGCCTTTGGAAAGTCTATGATTCCAGCAGATCGCTGCGGAACACAAAGACTTATCGAAGCAAGATCAGTCGATAAAAAAGCGTTAAACTACCTCAACAAAATTAATTCAATCGATCATTGACCCATCCAACAGATTGCCTTACCGAATGTGTTGATACTCGATAAATCATCTCCGGATCCTCGGAATACATAGGTACCAGATTCGTCGCATCAGGTCCATGGTAGAGATTCATCCACTCTTGGGTGAAGCGATAGAATCCTGATGTATCCACGCCGGTCGGATTCGCTTGCGAGGCGGTTTGTTGTTGAGCTACCGTAGGCAGAGAAATACAAATGAGGAAATTAAAAGTTGAAATTGCTTTCATTATATTTGGCTCTTTGTTGACTTGTACAGGTTTGTCATTTGAGATATGCCGGCTAACAGATCGGAAATCATCTTGATATTGTGTGGTTGGAATCAGCTTATCAAGAGTTCTTTTAGAGATCCACTGTTGCCAGGCGGGAGCGATTGGTTAGCCCACTGAAGGCGTAGTTTTGCCACAGACGTTCATTGAAGTTAAGGATCTTCCTCGTCTTCAAGAATTGACTCAAGTAGGTGAGTCTTCTCCCCGCGTGCAAGATTGCGGAATTCATAGACCCGGTCCTTTTCCAGTGTCAAACCTAGAAGGCCTCCAATCGTCATGCCAGCCAAAACTCCGCCAATATCGAGGGCGATGTGGGCGTATGAGTCAAGGGGATAAAAAGCTAATATCACAGTGCCAGGATCTGATTTTTCCTCACGATCCTTGGCGAGCTCGAATATGGCCTCGCCAGCAACAAAACCTGCAATTCCACCAAAGAGGGCGCCATAGAGGAGCTTAGATCGAGGAGGCTCCTGTATCTCGGCCAGTTCGTTGATTGAGAACATGATTGGAACACCATTCCTAACCGTTCGTAGCGAATCACCTGACACTCCAATAAGCGTGAGACCATCGATTGAGCGGTGGTTGGATAAAGTGATGATCCATCCGGATCCCTGCGCCTGAGAAAGAGAGACGCAAGCTAACAGCGGCATTGTGATCAGGAGAAAGCGCATGGACAGAGCCTTTAGCGTATAACGGACGGCTTCCAAAGTGATCCCTTTGGAGTGGCCTGCCCGCTCGACAGAGTCGTCGCAGTCTGACGACCATCTTTCGCTTAAGGCATCACTTTGTGATTGACGGGAGCGGCTCGTTAGGACGCCGCTTATAGCATAATTATGATTTCTTCACTTCTGACACTAAGACCCAACCAACAAACCGCCAGGCAAGATAGTTGGTGAGCAAACTCCATGCAGCCAATGCAATAATAAGGATTGAGCAAATAATCCAAAAGGATATTCTTGCCTCTGCAAGCATGAACATCACTGGAAGAACAACTATACCAAGAACGACAATCATGAGGAATAGGTACGCGTAAACCCTTGGGCTGCGACGCAGGCTTGTAGCGCAGCTATCACATTTTGAGATCCTATATGGTTCTGCTTCGCGGAAAAATCGTTTGTAGGTCATAACTGCATTTCCGCAGTGGGGGCAAATATTTCCATTCATTGTTCTCTCTCCTAATATGTAGCCCGGTTCTTTCGCGATGGCGGCCTGACGGACCCGAGCTAATCCCAAAGGGATCACTTCGGACTTGCCTGCCCGCTCGGCAGAGTCGTCGCAGTCTGACGACCATGTTTTGCCTAATGCATCACTTTGTGATTGGTAGAAGAGGTTGATTAGGGAATAGATTCCGTGAGCTATGGGCTGCCGGAACCAAGCTGATGTAAAGGGATTCTAATGCCTTTCGATTTTCGAATCTTTCTGCCGACATGGGCGAACAATCCTCCAAAGATACGAACGGCAAGATGATATAGATGTCGGGGAGCAAATCCGGTTTCAGTCATTAACCTAAGAAAACAGCCGTCTGCTTGCTTTCGAGTAAGAGGGACACCGTCGGGAAGAAATTGGTAGAGGGCATCGTGCACAAGCGACGCATAGTATGTTTTAGGCTTTCTTGTCCGAGAATCTACGGCTCCGTCAGGCGTACCGATAAGCACATCAAATATGCAAATTTTCGGGGAGCACCCATCCCAGGCATATCCCTTGTTAACGGTGACCTTTCCGTCACGAAGAAGAACTAGTCGCACAATTCCGGCTTTGTCTTTAAAGGCAAAGTCATCCGTAAATGTAAACCCAGATTCCCAAGAAAAATCTTGTTCAAGTTCGAAGACCCATTTCTCACTATTCTGACACATTGAACTCTCCTGGATAATGGATTGGTCTGTTGCCTAACGGACTGGGGTTAATTCCAAAGGGATCCCTCTGGGATTTGCCTGCCCGCTCGACAGAGTCGTCGCAGTCTGACGACCATCTTTTGCCGAAGGCATCAATTAGTGATTGGCGGGAGCGCCTGGTTAGACTGCCAAGTTATGGGAGCAAGTCAATTTTGGTTCCGTCAAGAACGCAACGCCACAATTCTTCAATCTCAGAGTTCGAGACTGCGATACAACCATCAGTCCAATCTGGAAGGGGACGCAGAGGACCATTCCATTTGAAACTATTTGGCAACCCGTGAATCATAATCATCCCGCCCGCTGGCACACCGCGAAGTCTCGCTCGAGCCTTATCAGATGAGTCAGGGTATGATATATGCAAAGCGAGATGAAATGAACTGTTCGGTTTTCGCCAATCGATAGTGTAGCTCCCTTCGGGGGTTCGCCCATCACCTTGGCGTTCTTTGGGGCCGATGGGATTCGTGCCCAGAGAAATCCGATAAGTCTTGACCGTGTCGGCGCCTCTGAGTAAACGCAATTCTCTGAGTTTTTTGTACACCACCACTTTGTCTGCAACAAACCCTTGGGGCAGACTTTGTTCACCGGCTCTGCCGGCGTGGACGAGTAGAAGAATTTCTCCAACCACCACAACCAGAATGAGAAATCGGTTCATCATTTGTAGAATCTCTTAACGCGGCCTAACGGACCTGAACTAATGCCAAAGGGATCCCTTCGGGAGCTGTCTACGAATCAACGATTCATAGAATCGTTGATAGACTCGTAGAGCGGCGACGTGCCGTTGGATTATCGTAGCTCATTGCGCGAGTGGTGATTCGTTTAGGTGTCATCTACTCCGTTTTGTTTTGTCATCTTGTGAACACATGTCACGCGGTCGTCAGATCCGACCTGTCCGCCGCTAACTGGCGGACGAAAAAGTACACCGTATTTTTCAGCCTGTCCCGACGTTTTTCGTCGGGATCAGCTTGAGAGACTGGTTAGACTCCGGCATTATTTATTTTCTCGCAGTTCATGGCTGATGTGCGGCGTGGCAGTTATTTGTGGTGACTGACGGAGCGTTTGGTACACCACGCAGTACCGCTCCGTGAGGCTAATGAGCTTTGCGAGTTGCTCCTCAGGAGCATCAGTATCAAGATCAAAATGCAATCGGATTCGTTGAAATCCGACAGGTGTCTCTTTTGAAACTCCCAAAGTGCCTCGGAAATCCAAATCACCTTCCGCGCGTACAATCGCGTCACGCAAGCTAATATCTAACGCGGTTGCGACAGATGCAAGCGTCACACCAGCGCAAGCAACAAGCGCTTCTAGAAGCATGTCGCCGGAGCAAACACTCATCCCGTTTCCTCCTGTTGCAGGATGCAATCCTGCCTCGACTAGGGCCTTGCCGGTTTGAATATTACACGTCACTCCTTCACCAACTCTTCCTTGCGCTTTGAGGGTGATGATGGCCGTATTCGGTTGGTCGCGATAGCGCTCTTTTAATGGTTTTTGGATTGAGCGAAGTTCTTCTGCCTTCATAGAGTTTTTCCTTGATGCGATTCTCCGCGCCCTAACGGACCGGAGCTAATCCCAAAGGGATCCCTTCGGGAGTTGTCTACGACTCTACGAGTCATAGACTCGTGGAACGGCGACGTGCCGTTGGATTATCGTAGCTGATTGCGCGAGTGGTGATTCGTTTAGTTGTCATCTACTGCGTTTTGTTTTGTCATCTTGCGAACACATGTCACGCGGTCGTCAGATCCGACCTGTCCGCCGCTAACTGGCGGACGCGTTCTGGCGGACGAAGAGGCACTCCGTATTTTCCAGCCTGTCTCGACGCTTTTTGTCGGGATCAGCTTGAGCGACTGGTTAGGCCGCACCGTTAGGATACCGCCTAACGCCGAGGGTTCTTGAGGCCCGTCTGCAATTTGTTGCTTACCTCTCGATTGACCCGGGACGGCAAAACTCGTTGATATTTCTTAAGGAATAGTTTAACTGCCAAGTGCTCCCGTTTACTCAACTCTCGAAGAGCCCAGGAAAGTGCCTTGACCACCATATCGTCGCGGTCGCGGACAAGCATGCGACAGATTTTGAGAGTACGAAGAGGATCACTTGTGCCACCACGAGCATGATTGTTCAATGGGACGGTGCTCACCAGTGCCGCTCGTCTCCACCAACGATTCCGGGAGTGGGCCCAATGCTGCAGCATGCTGTCAGGAATGTTTTGCTGTCGCCATGCTGGTCCAGCAACATAACAGGCGAAGCTGTCAACTTCTCCCCAGCTGTGCATTCCGCGAGCAAGGAGGGAGACATCGTTTGGTTTCAAAGCCTCTAGCGCTGCTGGGTGATGTAAGATGATATCGTAGGCTAAGCCACGTTCCCAGAAACCCAACCGTACTAAGCGTTTCGCGAGTGCAATGATTGAAGTGCCCGGCAGATCCTTCAATCGTTTGGACCACTCGCGCCGGAGAATGCGGACGGAGGGTGCATTTTTCAGAGGCATGGCAGCCAGGGAACGGTGTATTTCCGTTGCGATCTCCCTCATGTTCTCAATTCATTCAAAGTGCGGTCTAACGGACCGGAGCAAATCCCGAAGGGATCCCTTCGGGAGCTGTCTACGACTCTACGAGTCGTTCTACGAATCAACGATTCGTAGAATCGTTGATAGACTTGTAGAGCGGCGACGTGCCGCCGTATTTAAGTAGCTCATCGCGCGAGTGGTGATGCGTTATGTTTTTTCTTTTGATGAACTCAAATCGCGCGGTCGTCAGATCCGACCTGTCCGCCGCCAACTGGCGGACGCTTTCTGGTGGACGAAATAGCACGCCGTATTTTCCAGCCCGGCCCGACGTTTTTTGTCGGGAATAGCTTGAGCGACTGGTTAGGCGGCAGCAAGGTTTTTTGCAAAACAAATACTCAGCTCGAAGTCAACATATTGTCCGTAATTTTCAATCTGTCGATAACCATGTTTCTTATATAAACGTATTGCTTCCTTTTGCTTTTCTCCCGTTTCGAGCACAGCCCTCGAAAAGCCGCGTTCAATAGCCCAACTTTCTAACTCAATTAATAGTCGTGTCGCGATTCCCATACCGCGATGTTCCGTCTTCACAAACATTCGCTTTATCTCAACAGTCTCCTTATCGTATTGTTTGAAACATCCGCAACCAACGGCTTCGCCATCGACTTTGGCTATCACAATTGTATCGAGTGATTCAATGATATTAAACTTGTCATATTTTGACTGTTCAACTCCATATCTATGAGTCAAATCAAGGTCAAGTAATTTGACCATCTTTTTGAAATCTGGACTGCTGCTATTGTCACGTACTACGGTTACCATAGATCATTTTTCCGTCGCCTAACGGACCGGAACTAATCCCGAAGGGATCCCTTCGGGAGCTGTCTACGACTCTACGAGTCGTTCTACGAATCAACGATTCGTAGAATCGTTGATAGACTCGTAGAGCGGCAACGTGCCGTTGGATTATCGTAGCTCATTGCGCGTGTGGTGATGCGTTTAGTTGTCTGCTGCTGAGTTTTGTCTTTTCGTGAACTCATGTTGCACGGTCGTCAGATCCGACCTGTCCGCCGCTAACTGGCGGACGCTTTCTGGGGGACGAAAAGGCACGCCGTATTTTCCAGTCTGTCCCGACGTTTTTTGTCGGAATCAGCTTGAGCACTGGTTAGGGCGCGAGCATTATTTGTGGTTCTTCATTAGAATTTTGTCTATGATCTCCACTTCTTGTCTTCCTCGTTACTTTCTCGAACGCGAAACGCAGTTATCTTGCGGATCAGAGACAAGGGTAGAGGCTTCTCAAGTGGAAACTGGATTGATCCTTTAGCTGTATTAAATCTCGAAAGATTCTTTGCGAAGGTCTTCACTGCTGACGGCGTGGGGTAGAAACCAATATGATGCTTGAACGCTGCAAATGTGACCAATATTCTCCGATAAGAGAAGGCGGGCATTCCCCACTTCAAGCTTTCCTTTGCTCCGGGTGCGGCTTCACGAATACACGCGTGCATTTCGCGTAACTTCTCCCGAGCTTCTTTTGGAGCGACTTTAATATATTCGGTAATAGTTTTAGGTGTTGCTTTTCTTGAAATCATAACTTTGTTCTCCATATTATATCAAAGAAAACACAATTACCAAATATTGAAATATGAGCATCATTTCTTCTTGCGCCCTAACGGACCGGAGCTAATCCCGAAGGGATCCCTTTGGGAGCTGACGGCGACGTGCAGCCGGAACTAAGTAGCTTGCTCGCGCGAGTGGTGAAGCGTTGGGTTGTCATCTACTACGTTTTGTTTTGTCGTCTAGCGAACTTAAATCGGGCGGCGCAAAAGCGCGCCGTATTTTCCAGCCTGTCCCGACGTTTTTTGTCGGGATCAGCTTGAGCGAGTGGTTAGCCAGCGCCAACTTCGTTGGGGGTAGATATTACACACAATCGCCAAAACCTTCTAGGCAATCATGGCAGTAGAACTGCAAGGGTAGACGGCTTCTGTATTCAACAATGATGAGTTCTGTTAACGTTTACTCGAATTTACGATTCTTCTTACGATGCCTTCAATCTTACTGTTTGCTTGCTTTATTGTACCGCCACTTCCTACAGTGACGGGGACGTTAAACGAGCCGCCAGTCACGGTGATCGTTTGCGAGGGATTGGGGGTGCCATTGACAAAATACATTCCATTTCCGCTAAATGTTCCCTGAGCATTACTTGATGAGAGGGCAGATATGGTAGCAGTTGTTGATGTCATCAAAAGATAGAAGTTCGATGTGGTATCGTTCAGATTGAGGGCAGGAAAATACGATATCAGCACCGACTTCGACGACGTTGATGGATATGTAAAAGTTCCGGCAGCAATTGGAGCAGTGTCCATGAATTCAATTATCGCGAGATCGAGAGAGGTTATCGAGTTGAAACGATAGGCGTAAATCGCCAGAATGTTGGATCCCGAAGAAGTCATGAGAAACCCCCCTGCACCACTCCCTGTAGTCGCACTTGGATTGTAAATTCCATTCGCCGAGAAATTTCCCTTATCCGAGTTGAACGACACGGTTCCCGATGTCCCGGTTGAGGTATATGTCTTGAATGAAATACTTTTGACATCAGATAACCAAACGGAGTCTGTTCCGGTGGATTTATTAATGAACATTTTTGTTTGAGCAAAAGCAGAAATAGAAATACTAAATACGACAAGTAAAAATAACATGCGTTTCATAAATGACTCCTGAAATAGGGAAATAGATTCATTTTATGAGAAGAAGTTTTTTAACAAGTGAAGTATTGTTAAATAGAATCTGACAAAAATATGTTCCGCTCGATACTCTAGTGCCATAGTTATTCCGTGAATCCCAAACAATAGAATGATCACCAGCTTGTTGAGCAGCATTCTCCAATGTGCGTACGGCGCGACCTTGAACGTCATAAATATCTATTGTGACATCGCCCGTAGCTGGGATCGAATATTGAATTGTCGTGCTTGGATTAAATGGGTTGGGATAATTCTGATATACAGCAAAAGAAGAAAGAACATTTTGCATCATCTGTTCTTCTCGGACACTTACAGGTTCTTCTTTAGAAAACGTTATCCCATTTATGATTGAAATAGGATAACCTCTTATTGAACCATCCATCTTTTCCACAAACATTGAATCTGTTTGCGTGTAACAGATGGAAGAACAAACTAAGAATAGAAAAACTATGACTTGTCTCATTGCCCCTCCGTTGTTTTGTTTGCTTGATTGAAAGTGGCCGACAAATGTTGCTTAACGAACCATCGCTCGCTGCGGCGACCAGCAGCCGGAACTAAGTAGCTTACTCGCGCGTGTGGTGAAGCTTTTAGTTGTCATCTACTGATTGCTGTTTTATGCCCGTAACATTTCCAGTTGAATCGATTCGAACGTCAACGACGGCATATCTTTGAATTCCAGATCTCCTGGCAATATCGGGAAAGAAAATCATACTTTTCAGCGCGGCCCATCCGATGACGGGCGTTCCTTCTTGATACTGACTATCTTACGCGAGAGCATGGCCTTGAAAAACCAGCAAGGTAGTTAGGACAAGGATACATTTTTTCATAGGGGCCTTCTTACTGAAGTCTGCGGTCGCGCTGGCTAACGGACCGGGGCTAAGCTGACGGCGACGTACCGCCGGATCAATCGTAGACTATACGCGCGGCAAGTGTCGCCATTTCCCTAAAAAATGTTTTTCACGCGGCGGAAAAGCGCGCCGTAATTTCCGTCAGCTTGAGCGAGTGGTTAGGGCGCAGCGCCAGTTGATTGTTTGTAATACAATTGTTATAATGCAACAATAATATAAGGAGCAATCCTATGCTCAAAACTGCCGTGCGTCGAGTGGGTAACAGTCTCGGAATCACACTGCCCAAAACCATTGTCGACAACTATCATCTTGCTGAGGGAGACGAACTACACCTTGTTGAAACCGATGAAGGCGTTGTTTTGACTCCGTTCAATCCAAAATTTGCCGAATGGGCGAGAGCGTACGAACGAACAAACAAGAGATTCCGAAATACACTCAAAGCTCTTGCTAAATAATGCCTGTCCACTTCATTCCTAATGAGATTGTTCTGACCATTCACACCGACTTGCTGCAAAGGTACGGTGGAGAAGCGGGGCTTCGGGATCGAAACTTGCTGGAATCTGCACTCGCTCAGCCAAAAATCACTGTTGGTGGCAAGTACGCACACAAGACAGTGTTCGATAAGGCTGCCGCTTACGGTTTCCATGTTTGTATGAACCATCCCTTTGTAGATGGAAATAAACGAGTTGCTTTTACGCTTATGGACGTCTTCCTTCAGAAAAATGGATGGGAGATTGTCGCCCATGAGGAAGAAGCCTACTCAGTGATGATGTCTCTTGCCTCCGGCAAACTCAACAAAGCCCAACTTGCCTCTTGGCTT
>Ga0315281_10014257_pt1 | contig 10725 bp, 11 predicted proteins | sample YL17G07_0_MG_FD_204540 | JGI IMG/M metagenome (GOLD analysis project Ga0315281, IMG submission 204540) | Sediment microbial communities from Yellowstone Lake, YNP, Wyoming, USA - YL17G07_0 | ecosystem: Environmental > Aquatic > Freshwater > Lake > Sediment | place: USA: Wyoming | collected... | reverse complement strand
CAAGCGTAAATGATGCCCAACCACCGTTACGGTAGGCGTCAGAGCAAGTATCAACGCCACCATCTATAACTGGGTAATGGGGTCAGACACCATTCCTTTTTAGCTGCATTAGCTGGACCCCATTAGCTGGGGGTTTTTCCTATTGTTGGCCGTTCGACGTGCGTCGAAACAGTCGCTTTGACACGCGGGGATCTTACCCGAAACGTTACGCCAGTCAGCGCAGCGAAGTTGCCTGTTCTTTCACTTTCACCACCTCCACCTGCACGATTTCATTTTCATCGGCCATTGATATCTGCCCGTCATGAATGGTGCAGTGGAGTTTCATGTTGCGCGCCGCCAGCCCGGCGAGAGCCTTGGTGACTGGCGCCGGCAGTCTGATCACCATGAGATTCCGGTTGCGTTCGAGCCTTGCGCCGTTCTGGTTCCACCAGATTTCGGCGCCGCTGCCGTAGCAGTAAACGATCACGCGTTTGGCTCGGCCGCAGGCGCGACGCAGCAGTTTTTCCTCGGGCAGCCCGACGTCGATCCACAGCTCGATGGCGCCGGTCAGGTCTTTCTGCCACAGGTCGGGGGTGTCTTCCGTTGAGAGACCCTCGCCGAACGACAGCGCTTCGTGTGCGTGCAGGGCGAAAGCGAGCAGGCGCACCATCATGCGTTCATCCGTTTCCGAGGGATGGCGCGCGAGTGTGAGCGCATGGCCGGCGTAGTAATTGCGGTCCATGTCGGCGATCTGCAGATCGGCTTTGAAAATAGTTGCTTTTAGTGCCACGATACCCTGACGATAACAATGAAATTTGAAACACCCGCCGCGCGAATCACTATAATCGACGGCAAACGAAAGCAGACATCGTGAGCTTCTTCAAGACGCTGAAATCCGCATATACCGGCAATGCAGCAGGAGACTGGTCGTTCGTGGACTGGGTCTGGCCGCTGGCGTTACGCACGCATCATACCCTGCTCGACACGCGCCGCGCCGAGGTGATCGTCTCGCGTATCGCCATCACCTCAGCGCTATTTGCGCTGCTGACACCGCTCTGGGGGGCCGCCGAATATCTTGTTCTACCTCGCGAAGTGTGGATCGGACTGGCGATCGGACGTGTGCTGGCCACCCTGGGTTTTATAGGCATATTACTGTTTCTTGCCGGCGAAAAGGAGTTCATCCGGGCGCGCCGCGCGTTGTGGATGTTGTTCTCCATTCCTACGCTGTTTTATCTCTTCTCATCCTATTGCCTTGCCGGGCACGTCTTTACCGGATACGCGGCTATCCTCGTGACGACCCATTCCCTGGTGCTGTTGATCGTCGCGACCGGGTTGAGTCTGTTCCCCCTCACGCTCGCCGAAGGCGCGCTGATCGCTCTTCCATTGCTGCTCGCCAAGGTTGCCATCACGTTCATCTACTGGCAGCCGGAGGATTGGCCGGCATCGATCGGTGCAGTGTGGCTGCTGGCGATGATCGCGGCGGTCGCCCTGCTCGCCAGCAACAGTCAGCTCGCCTTCACGGTTGCGCTGCTGCACCAGGCGATCCGCGACCGGCTCACCAACTGTTTTTCGCGCGCCAGCGGCGAGGAGCTGCTGACGCTGCAGTTCATGGCGTCGCTGCGCGGCGCCGTGCCGCTGGCGGTTGCTTTCATCGATATCGACCACTTCAAGAGAGTCAACGACGAGTATGGGCACGAGGCCGGCGACAAGGTGCTGATCGATACCGTGCAGCACATCACCTCGCAACTGCGCACCGGCGATATTCTGTGCCGCTGGGGTGGCGAGGAATTCGTGGTGATCATGCCCAACACCACCTGCGCGCAGGCTTTGGGCGCCATGGAAAGGCTGCAGAAGGCGGGATTCGGCGCGCGGCCGGAGGGCGCGCCGCTCACCGCCAGCATCGGCATCGCCGAGCGCATCGGCGATGGCGCCGCCGGCTGGAAGGTTCTGGTGGAAATGTCCGATGCGCGCATGTACCAGGCCAAGCAGGCCGGGCGCGACCGCATCGTGACGTGTCATACGGAAGGGTAAATCAGGTTGCGCCCACCGCATGCATGCGCACGGGTATGCGCTGCCTGCCGAACTGCCCCGAGAATTTTTCAAAGCGCCCTGCCAGCTTTTCGCCGCAGTGTTTGCAGCATCCCTGCTCGGTAACATCGTACGCGACGATGCGGTGCCAGTCGCGCACGATGAGCGGTTTTTTGCATGACGGACAGAAGGTCGTTCCGCCTTCGGGATCGTGCACGTTTCCCGTGTACACGTAGCGGATGCCCTCGGCGAGCGCGATGTTGCGCGCGCGTTGCAGAGTTGCAATGGGCGTGGCCGCAACGTCGTCGAGCTTGTAGTCGGGATGGAAGGCGGAAAAATGCAGCGGCACGTCGCAGCCCAGCTCGCGCACGATCCATTGCGACATCGCCTCGATCTCCTCGCTTGAGTCATTCCTGCCGGGGATCAGCAGCGTGGTGATCTCGAACCAGCAATTCGTTTCATGCTTGATGTAAACAAGCGTGTCCAGCACCGGCTGCAGATGCGCGCCGGTCAGCTTGACGTAGAAGTCGTCGGTGAAGGCCTTGAGATCGACATTGGCCGCGTCCATTTTGGCGTAGAACTCGCGCCGCGCCTGGTCGTGCATGTAGCCCGCGGTCACCGCGACCGTCTGAATGCCGAGTGCGTGGCAGGCATCGGCCGTGTCCATCGCGTATTCGGCGAAAATCACCGGGTCGTTGTAGGTGAAGGCCACGCTCCTGCTGCCGTGCGCCGCGGCGGCGCGCGCGATTTCTTCGGGCGAGGCCTGGTCCATGAGCCGGTCCATGTCGCGCGACTTGGAGATATCCCAGTTCTGGCAGAACTTGCACGCCAGATTGCAACCCGCGGTGCCGAACGACAGCACGCTCGTGCCGGGATAGAAATGGTTGAGCGGCTTTTTCTCGATCGGGTCGATGCAGAAACCCGAACTGCGCCCGTAAGTAGTGAGGATCATTTCGTCGCCGATGCGCTGGCGCACGAAGCACGCGCCGCGCTGGCCGTCGCGCAGCTTGCAGTCGCGCGGGCACAGGTCGCACTGCATGCGCCCGTCGCCGGTGAAATGCCAGTAACGCGCCTTGTAGGGATCGGTCATGTGCTCACGCCTGCTGAAACTCGGCTTCCTTCCACTTACTGACTTCGTAGCGCGAAATGCCGATGCCCGAAGCCCAGAAATCCGCCGGAAGTCCTGCCTTTTGCTTGAGGTGCGCAAGAAACTCGCGCGCATCGGGAAAGCTCTTCCACACCTGCGGCAGGAAGGTGCTGCGATACGAGGCATAACGCAGGATCACGCCATCGACGCCGGGGCGCAATTGCGCGAGCAGGTCGTCCTCGCTTTTGAAAGCCATCGGCTGCGCGGCAGTGAGCAGCGACACTTCGACCGAGACGCGAGTCAGCTCCGCGCGCGCGATTGGCGCGAAACGCGTATCGCGGAAGGCCGCGGCAACGGCGTTCTCGCGCACGTCGATGCTCAGCGCGCGATACGCTTCGAGCGAGCCGATGCAGCCGCGCAAATCCCCGCGCTGTGTGATCGTGACGAAAGTCGCCCCGGGCAGGGCTAGCGCCTCGTGTGCAGGCGAAGGCGTGCACACATTGGCGAGGCCGTAACTTTGTTCGATTGCCCCGCGCGCGAGCCGCAGGAGCGCCACGCCGAGTTCAGGAGCGTGCATGCGCAGAGTCCTCGGTGAAAGTAAAGGCCGCGTAGCCGACTACGCGCGAACGGTCGCCCGCAGTGTCGCCGGAGTTGCGCAAATCCAGCAGGCGCGCCTTGAGCCCGCGCCGTTTGGCGCATAGCAGCAGCCCGTTGATCGGATTGGCGCCGCACGCCTGTTCGTGTTCGAGGCGCGGCTTGAAAGCGAGTATTTGCTGAGTGGTAGCGCTGTCGATTTCCTGCGCGATTGCATAGCGATGGTAGTGCGACAGGTCGGAGCTGACCACGATCAGCGTTTCCGGGCCACCCCACAGCAGATCGAGCACCTCGGCGACCTCCTCGGCATCAGCGTCGCCGACCGCGAATGGCACGATCTTGAAATCCTTCAGCAGCATTTGCAGGAACGGAAGTTGCACCTCGAGCGAGTGTTCCTGCTCATGCACGCGCGCGCTTTGCACGACCTGCGGCAGGCGCAGCGCGCCGGCGACCGCTTCCGTATCGACTGTGACTGTGCCGAGCGGCGTGGCAAATGCCTGAGCGGCGGGCAGCGCCAGCCCTCGCACCGGCACACGGTGCGCCGGACCAAGCAGCACCACGCGCCGGATGGTGTCGCGCGCGGGGGCGATGCGCGCGTAGGCGGCAGCCGCTATGGGGGCCGAATAGACATAACCCGCGTGCGGCACGATCAGCGCCTTGGGCAAGCCGGCGTCATCGATCGGGGAGGACGACAGATAAGCGCGCAACTCCGTGGCAAGCTGAACAGCTTCGCCCGGATAGAACATGCCCGCGACAGCGGCGGGGCGGGTAACGATCATTTGCAAACCTGTATAAACGATATTTCCATCGGCTATATGGGGGACAAAGTCCCGGGAATCAAGGACGCCGGGATGAAGGTTACGCCGGTCCGGGACCGGCTTCCGGCTCCGCAGTCGCGCGCGCGGCCTTGCTGCACGTTACGCTCACTTTAAGTTTGCCCGCGTCGCCTCTGGCGGGATGGGTAAGCGACACCTTTCTGTCCTTGTGCAGCGAAACCTGGCGCACGACAGGCGCGCGTCCGTTCAGGCTGAATCCCACGCTGCAGCGCACCGTCTCTCTGGAACGATTGGTGAGCATGACCACCGACAGCGTCCCCCGGCGCGCCTTGATTTCGACATTGAGACCATGCAGGTCCCTGGTCAGCTCGATATCGCCGCTATCTTCTGCGACGGCGACGGCAGGAAAGACCAGCATCGCAACAACGGCAAACACGGCAAGCAAGCGGTAAGGGCTCATGGCTGCCTCCTTTCGTACCATTCTAAGGAATCTCTGAACTCGTGTCTTCCCCGCCCCCGATTAAAGCATTCGAGGGCAGGCTCCAGCGGGGAACCATTTTTCCTTGTAAAACATGGATTCCCGCTTTCGCGGAAATGACAAATCAGGGCCTGTTCTGAGTTTCTATAAGCTGCACGGGCGATGCAGGAAAGCCATTTTCGACAGGGACGGGTAGAATTCCTGCCTCCATAACAGGAATTCCAAGGATGAACGTGACTTCATTGAGTTGCCGCCAGATTCTCGCCGGCGCCGCGCCGCACGATGCGCCGGTCACATTGAAAGGCTGGGTACGCACGCGCCGCGATTCCAAGGCCGGCATATCATTCGTGCATATTTCCGATGGATCGTGCTTTCATCCGGTGCAGGTGGTCGCGCCCAGCACGCTTGCCAATTACGCCGGAGAAGTACTGCACCTCACCGCCGGGTGCGCGGTCGAGGCGACGGGGAGCATCGTGCCCTCCCCCGCCAAGGGTCAGCCGTACGAAATGCAGGCGACGGCGCTGCAAGTGATCGGGTGGGTCGATGATCCCGACTCCTATCCCATTCAGCCCAAGCCGCACACCATGGAGTTTCTGCGCGAGGTCGCGCACCTGCGGCCGCGCACCAACGTGATCGGCGCCACCACGCGCGTGCGCCACAGCATCGCGCAGGCGATCCACCGCTTTTTCCATGAACGCAATTTCCTCTGGGTCAACACACCCATCATCACCGCGAGCGACGCCGAAGGCGCAGGCGAACTGTTCCGTGTGTCCACGCTCGACCTCATGAACGTGCCGCGCACGCCCGATGGCAAGGTCGATTTCTCGCAGGATTTTTTCGGCCGCGAAACCTTCCTCACCGTTTCCGGGCAATTGAATGTCGAGACCTACTGCATGGCGCTGTCGAAGGTCTATACCTTCGGCCCGACCTTCCGCGCCGAAAATTCCAACACCAGCCGCCACCTTGCCGAATTCTGGATGATCGAACCCGAGATCGCCTTCGCCAACCTTTCCGACGACGCCACGCTCGCCGAGGCGCTCCTCAAGTATGTTTTCAAGGCGGTACTGGATGAACGCGCCGACGACATGGCGTTTTTCGACGAGCGCATCGAGAAAGGCATTGTCGCCAAGCTGCAGGGCATCGTCGACAGCGAATTCGTGCGCATGGATTACACCGAGGCCATCGCCATCCTTGAAAAGACCAGGGAGAAGTTCGAGTTCCCGGTGAAGTGGGGCATGGACCTGCAATCGGAGCACGAACGCTATGTCGCCGAAAAACACGTCGGCAAGCCGGTCATCCTCATGAACTATCCGAAAGAGATCAAGGCGTTTTACATGCGCCTCAACGACGACAATAAAACGGTCGCGGCGATGGATGTGCTCGCGCCCGGCATCGGCGAAATCATCGGCGGCAGCCAGCGCGAAGACCGCCTCGACGTGCTCGACGCGCGCATGCGCGACAGCGGCATCGATCCCGCGCATTACGGCTGGTACCGCGACCTGCGCCGCTATGGCTCGGTGCCGCACGCGGGTTTCGGGCTGGGGTTCGAGCGCACCGTGTCGTACATCACTGGTCTGAACAATGTACGTGACGTGATCCCGTTCCCGAGGACGCCGGGCAATGCGCGCTACTAGCGATAGCGATATTCCACATACTGGAGACAATGATGCAACTCATCGGCATGCTCGACTCGCCCTATGTGCGGCGCGTCGCGATTTCATTGAAACTTATGGGAATGCCGTTCGAGCACCATAGCGTGTCGGTGTTCCGCCACTTCGACCGTTTCAGCGCCATCAATCCCGTGGTCAAAGCGCCGACGCTGGTGTGCGACGACGGCGAGACACTAATGGATTCGACGCTGATACTCGGCTACCTCGAAGCCATCGCCGGCCCTGCACACAGCCTCATGCCCTCATCCAGCGCACCCGATCATATCGCACACCGCGATGCACTCAAATTGATCGGCCTGGGCCTGGCCGCAGACGAAAAAGCGGTGCAGCGCTACTACGAACTCAACCTGCGCCCCGAGGACAAGCAGCACCGGCCATGGATCGAGCGCGTCACCGGCCAGCTATTTGCCGCACTCGACTTGATTGAGCCCATCGCGGCCAAGGCGAGTCCGTGGTTGATGGGCAAACGAATCCTGCAGCCGGATGTCACCATTACCACTGCGTGGCGTTTCACGCATTTTGTCATGCCGGGACTGCTTGAGGAATCGCGCTACCCTGCGTTGCGCGCGCTCTCCGCGCGCACCGAGGCGTTGCCCGAGTTTCTGTCCACGCCGCTAGATTGAGTCAGAAAGGTAAAGGAATTCAGTGCAAAGAACGCAAGTTCAAACAGGTTTCGTTGCGTTTAGCGCCCGCAACCAGCGCGTCTGACCTGTTACAACGAAATCCGCGTTGGGACGATAAAATCGCAAGTTGCGACCTTAAATACCGGGCTTGCCGCTAAGCGGCCGCCTTGGGCACTTCAGCCGCGATCCTGGCGCCGAGCTCACGGTCAGCCGTGGCCAAATCGTAACGCGATTGAAGGTTAACCCAGAAGGTCGCGCTGTTACCAAAATAGCGCGCAAGCCGCAATGCGGTTTCCGGGCTGATGCTGCGTTTGCCGTTCAAGATATCGCTGATGCGTCCGGAGGGCACGCGCAACGATAATGCAAGGCGGTTCGCCGAAAGATCGCGCGCCACCAGTTCGCGCTTAAGTATCCGGCCCGGATGAATGGGGACCATATTAACTCCCTCTGCTAGCAAGATTTATCCACGGTGGTAATCCACCACTTCCACATCGAATGCATCGCCGGCCTTGAACCGGAAACAAATTCGCCAACGCGCATTCACGGTCATTGCCCACTGCCCTGCCCGATCCCCCTTGAGCTTGTGCAGGCCAAGACTTTTCAAAGGGCTAAGATCGCCCAGTGCCGTTGCCGCATCCAGGATCGTCAGCAGCTCTAGCGCGCCGTCCACATCCAATCCACGGAAACCGCTTTCCTTGCCTTCGGCAAACAGGCGCCCGGTCGCTCGATTTGCCCAGGATTTGATCACACGAGAATAGTACTACGTCTCGCGTAGTACTTCAAGCAGAGCCAGGAAGGAACAACGCGGATAGCGTGAGGTTTTCCGGTAGTGAAAAACGCTGGCTCGATTGAGATTTTCACTTAAGGAACCTCTGAACAAGTGTCTTCCCCGCGAAAGCGGGGAACCATTTTTCGTTGTAAAACATGGATTCCCGCTTTCGCGGGAATGACGGATCAGGACTTGTTCAGAGATTCCTTAACCGTATATCGCTGTCGGATTGCGACTGCGTAAGCCCAACTCCGCAAGCAGATCCTTCGGCTACGCACTCGCTTGGAGTGCTTCTCTCAGGATGACACGATCAAATAGATTCGAACCACAGATGAACACGGATACACACGGATAAATCCCTCGCGATCAAAACTGTGTTTATCTGTGTCCATCCCTGGTTCCGAAAAGTGTCAATCCTGGGCGCCCGAATGCTTCACTCGGAACAACAGGGATGGCACGAAATCCCTTACGTCTCTTCGCGGCCCTTCGCGGATAAAGGATTCCGATTACACACAGCATCCGCGCGGCAGAATTTCACTCTTCCTCGTGCTTGCGCGTCGCCTGATAGTCATTCACCAACTGCTGCTGCAAGTGCGGTGGCACGGGTTCATAGTGGCTGAGTTCCATGGAATATGAACCCTGCCCGCCGGTGAAGGACTTGAGGCGCGACTGATAGCCGTTCAGCTCGGACAAGGGCACAAGGCCGTCGATGGCGGCGACGCGATTTTGCAGCACGCGCGTGCCGGTGATCTGGCCGCGCTTCGAGGAAATGTCGCCGGTGATATCGCCGGTATTGGCATCGGGGCAGAGGATTTCTATTTTGACGATCGGTTCGAGCACGATCGGGTGCGCCTTGCCGATGGCGTCGAGAAACGCCTTGCGCCCCGCCGACACGAAAGCCACTTCCTTCGAATCGACGGGATGGTGTTTGCCGTCGTAAACGATGACGCGCACATCCTCGATCGGATAACCCGAGATCGCCCCCGTGGTAAGTACCTGATTGATGCCTTTCTCGACCGCTGGAATGTATTGCGAGGGAATCACGCCGCCCTTGACCTGATCGACGAACTCGAATCCCGCGCCGCGCGCGAGGGGTTCGATGCGCAGGTACACTTCGCCGAACTGTCCCGCCCCGCCGGTCTGCTTCTTGTGGCGGCTGTGACCTTCGGCCTTGGTAACGATGGTTTCGCGGAACGGGATGCGCGGCGGACGTGTGTTCACTTCGAGTTTGTACTGCTGCGCCATGCGTTCCAGTATGGAGCGCATGTGCAGATCGGAAAGACCGCGGATCACCGTCTCGTTGAGCACGACATCGTGATCGACGCGGAAGGTCGGGTCTTCGGCCATGAGCTTGCGCATCACGTCGGAAACGCGCTGCTCGTCGCCGCGCTTTTTCGATTCGATGGCCAGCCCGTACATCGGCATCGGGAATTCGAGCGGACGCATGTGGATATGGTCCTCGTCGTGCGAATCGTGCAGCACGCAGTCGAACTCGACCTCCTCGACCTTGGCCACCGCGCCGATGTCGCCGGGGACAAGGCGATCGACTTCCGTGTAGTCCTTGCCCTGCAGGAGAAACAGGTGGCCGGTCTTGAACGGCTTTCTGCCGTCGCCGACATAGAGCTGGGTATTCCTGGTGACAGTGCCCTGGTGCACACGGAAAATACCGAGCTTGCCGACGAACGGGTCCATGACCACCTTGAACACATGCGCCAGCACATGCCTGCCGGCATCGGGAATGGAGTGGAACTCCTCTTTGGCATCGCCCTCGCCTTTGTAGAACAGCGGCGGGTTGCCCTCGGCCGGATTGGGCAGCAGCTTGTCGAGAACGTCGAGCAGCTCGGCCACGCCCGCGCCGTTACGCGCCGAGGTGAAGCACACCGGAATGAGATGACCTTCGCGCAGCGCCTTTTCAAAGGGTTCGTGCAACTGTTCCGGCCTGATCTCGCCCTGTTCGAGGTAGAGCGCCATCAATGCCTCATCGACCTCGACCACCTGATCGACGAGCGCGCGGTGCGCTTCGGCCACCGACAGGAAATCCGCCTCGCCGGCCGGGTTGAAAAAGCAATCGACCACGCGCTTGCCGCCATCGGCCGGCAGGTTGATGGGCAGACACTCCTTGCCGAAAGTTTCCTGAATGTTTTTCAGGATGGCGGGAAGATCGACATTTTCGGCATCGATCTTGTTCACGATCACGATGCGGCACAATTTGCGCGCACCCGCCCACTGCATCATGCGCGAGGTGACCATTTCCACGCCGAGCTGCGCGTTGACCACCACTGCGGCCGTCTCCACGGCGTCGAGCGCACCGATCGCCTGCCCGATGAAATCGGGAAAACCGGGAGTGTCGACGAGGTGGATGCGCGTGCCGTTTTTATCCAGATGCACGAGCGACGCGCGCAGCGAATGCCGGTATTCCTTTTCCATCGAATCGAAGTCGCTCACGGTCGTGCCGCGCTCGACCGCCCCCTGGGCCGCGATGGCGCCAGCCTTGAGTAACAGCGCCTCGGTGAGGGTGGTTTTGCCGGCCGCTCCCTGACCGACAAGCGCAACGGTTCTGAGATTATGAGTTGTGTAACTTGGCATGATGAACCTCGGAGGGGTGTGAATACTGGGTCTTCACGGAATCGAGTGGGTGATTTTAGGTCATTTTAGAGCTCGGGGAGCATGCAAGTGAGAACTTTTAGCCGCAGGTATTCTTCATCACGCAGTCCATATGCA
>Ga0315281_10014256_pt1 | contig 10725 bp, 7 predicted proteins | sample YL17G07_0_MG_FD_204540 | JGI IMG/M metagenome (GOLD analysis project Ga0315281, IMG submission 204540) | Sediment microbial communities from Yellowstone Lake, YNP, Wyoming, USA - YL17G07_0 | ecosystem: Environmental > Aquatic > Freshwater > Lake > Sediment | place: USA: Wyoming | collected... | reverse complement strand
ACCTGATTGCCTTGCATGAAGGTGACACGGAAGAACTCTATATCCGGGACCGGCACCCGGCCCGGTGTTACCGGTGCGTCCGGGTTTAGCCCGCAGTTGCCGGTAATGCCGGCAGCGCAGCCACCCCCGCCACCGCCGCCACCGCCGCCCATCATTGCCATCTTTGTGTAATGGTTTATGCCTGCAAAATTAAACATGAGATCCAAGCCCTCGTGTGGGTAGTGCTGCCGAAACGTGTCGGCAACAAACAGATTGTTGTAGTTGCGCGATTCCCTAAGGCAGTTTTGCGACGCCTAAAGTCAGATCTGACTCGACAGCCGGCTTCTTTCCCAGCGCCATCATGCAATGCATCCCGTGTGGATACATGCCGCCACCTGCAGTCTGGGACATCTCCGAGTGGCAATGCATGGGAAAATTTTGCGGTTCCGTGGTAACAACCGGCCAGGCATCGGGTGGTTGTTTGAACGGAAAAATGACATCGCGACAATCGAGCGGGAACATTGAGACGACGTCCTTGTATTTTCGATTGCTGCTGAAATCTTGTCGATTGATGCTGCACACCTCGACGTGGTTGCCATGAAAATGCGGTGAGTGCACCATGCCACCGGCATTCATGAGGCGCACCAGCGCCGGCTCGCCGTACAAACCATACAGATCGGTATTGGGTTCGTGCGACTTGTCGAAGCTGTTACCGTTGATGGTAAAGTAGCGTGGCAGGAAACTGGAGGCAACAATTGAACTGACGTATGCGTTGCCGTTTGCCTTGACCGCAGCGCCCCACACGGGATCGACATTGCCCAGCAGCCATTTGAACTGGCGCTTGAAGGTTGGGCCACCCGTGAACGCCTGGTTTTTAATGCCGGCCGGCATCACCACCATCGACCCGTGCAAACCCATCACACGATTCACGCCGCTGTTTTGTGTGTCGCAATACAAATAACTGCCGGGTGCCGGCGCCGCAAAGGTGATCTGCATGGTGCCGCGCGCCGCTGCAGTGACCTTGATGCCGGTGCCCGGTACGGCAAAGACTACCGGTGTAGCCAGTGCATTACTCAATGTCAGCACAATCGTATCGCCGGCCTGACAGATAATGGTTGGTCCCGGCACGGTAATCAGTCCGGTGCTGCTGAAACCAAACATGAAAGCAGTGGTACCATCGATTTGCGTGATGTCGCCACTGATGGCCGTCAAGTTTATGGCGATGTTTTGTGCGAACGCACGCGGGGTCCATGCCAGCAGGCCAGTTGCTCCGGCCACGGTAGCAGCGATTGCCCCGCCACCAAAACGTAAAAATTCTCTTCTCTTTATCTGCATTGGTACGCTCCGAATGATGATGCGACGAGAGTCGATAGTGACGACACTGTGAACGGCACAGTGAAGCAGTAACGGTTCAGGTTCTGTCATAATTACGACAGGCGCCGCATATTTATCTGTCCTGTTTCGGACACTACAGACGGAGCGCACTGAAAAATCATGTGGAATGATTTTTAAGAAGAATGTTGCAATCTGCCTCTGAACCCCCCCCTCCCCCACTGATAATTCGGGTGATTTATCGGGTATTCCGGTAATAGCGCAAAATGAGTGGAATAAATGTCAGTGCCATTACGTCCTTTTTTTAACTTGGCCATAAATGGTGTGTATTTTTTATGTCCCCCGACGAGCCTGCTACAGCCAAAGAAAATTGGCTTTCGGTATTTCCAAAATTGGCCGCCATTGAGGACACGGTGTGGCTGGCAGCACGACATGCCGCCAAGCCGTTCGTCATACCAGCGGGGACAATCCTCATGCGGCAAGGCGAATTCAGCCAAGGATTTATCCTGTACGTGCATGGCAGTACGCGCGTTTACGAGCGAACGGATAATGGCCGGGAAATTGCCCTTTATCGCACATGGTCGGGCGAGGTCTGCCTGTTAACCCTGATAAACCTGCTCACGAACATGACGTACACTGCGGAAGCCGTGGCCGAAGACGAATTGCACATCATCAGTATTCCCCTGGACAGTTTCCGCAAGGCGCTCGCAGGTTCCGAAGGATTTCGCAATTTTATCTTCTCGACCCTCGCGCAACGGCTGAACGATTTGACGCACCTTGTGGGCCGGGTAGCCTTCCAGCGACTGGACTTGCGCCTTGCTCATTTACTCAGCCAACTCTTCAGGGAGCGAAAAACAACATACCTGGCAATGACGCATCAAAAACTGGCGCATGAGCTAGGGACGACGCGCGAGGTGGCAAGCCGCCTCTTGAAAGAACTTGAAAAACTGGGACATATTCGATTGCACCGCGGGAATATTGAATTGCTGTCGTCGCAAGATCTCGACCGGCTGTCCAGCCTCTAGCTAACGAATGTTTATTCCTGGCATACGGCCGGATGCACTGTGATTTTTGTTACAGACTTCCTCTGCACAACCTCATAGCGTTGGAGTGATGTCACAAACAGGGCGGCCACTCGATATCGCGGCTCTGAGCGACTTACGTGTGATCAGGCATTGATTCCGGATTAATTGTGACGTCCGTCCAGGGAGGAACGCCATGCTTCAGCCGCAGCAAAGAACAGATACGCCTCTAGATTTTCTGGCGCAACTGCAAGACACCGATAAAGCTCACCTTTATAAAATCGGGAAACGACGTCTTTTCTCCAAAAACGATTACATTTTCAAGGCCGGGGAAAACGAACAAAACGCTTATGTCCTGATCCGTGGACGCGTAAAATTATTTGGTAGCTCGACGGAAGGCCGCGATGTCCTGCTCTGGTTTTCCATCGCCGGTGAAGTATTTGGCCTGGCAGAATGTCTGCATGCAAAACCCCGGCAGGTATACGCACGCGCCGAAGAACCCAGCGAAGTCTTATGTATCGAACAGACCATTTTTGATGAATGGCTTATTTCCAGACCAGAGATTGCCGTTTGCCTGATGCGCATCATGGCGGCACGCATGCGCGACCTCGGTCAACGATTCCTGAGCCTGGCAAACGGCAATATCCAGATGGAAATTGCACAACTACTGATCCGGCTCGGGGCCACGTACGGAAAGCTGATAGGACGCCAAATCCACATGGCCATTCCGCTGACGGAACAGGACATTGCGGACATGGTTGGCTCCAGTCGACAGGGCGTGAGCACTTGCCTAGCTAAAATGAAACGCGAAGGCACTATTGACGTCGTGAAACGCTTTCTGACAATCAAGGATCAGGACGACCTGCGGCAGATTGCCAACGGGCCCGACGGAATTCTTGTGGTCGAGCGCAGGGCGCGTGAGCGCAGACTAAGCGAACTCGACTGGCGGAGCACGGTGACCGACGAAGGGGTCGATTCAGCGGATAGGGAATTTTCTGGCTCAGCCCAAGATCGCGCACGCGGCCGGACAGTCAATAGCAGCGAGTAGTCTGTGACGATTGAACATTTCACCGCGATAGTCCGGAGCAACCGGGCCGCGCCATATCAAGCATTCTGCGTCTCATGCTCTTGCATCGTCAAAGAAAACGGCGAAGCTTTCTCAACGAATTGTTGATGCAGGATCTGCGTGGTCAAAACGGTGAACAGTGTCCATTCGAGCTGTGTAAGGCGATAGCCAGCATTCATGTCTGACGGTTTTGGCATGTCCAATACTTGCCGTTGTATCGTGTGAACATGCCCGGGATCGAACAGGCCTGTCTTAATCAGAGCGTCGCGCGAAAGATACGGCTGTAGTTCGCTCATTCGTTCAGGCGTAAAGAACCATGCACTGATCGGCGTGTAGAAACCGCGCTTCTTATACGCGTGCGACATATCTGGTAGCCGCGGTAACATGCACTGCTTCAGCAGATACTTCTCATTCAGCCCGTTGAGCTTCATTTGCGGCGGCATGCGCGCTATCAATTCAACTAGCGGGTGGTCCAGAAACGGAGTGCGCGCTTCCACGCCATGCGCCATGCTGAGGCGATCGCTCTTCCACAGTATCCATCCCGGCAGGCGCGTTTTCATCTCAAAATACAAAGACTGGTTCAACGCATCCCGGCCTGACAACTGCGGTTGCATGCCGGCTACCAGTGCACGCATCTGCGTCTCGCTGTCGATTGCGGCATCATCGCGCATGATGCCTGCACGCTGCGCGCGCGTGACCTGCCAGAAGTCATGCCATGCCGGGTAGAACCCGTATTGGTCGATCGTCTGGCGTTGTGCACCATGTGTGTGCAGTGCCAGCAGCAGCCTCATCTGGTCTGATGGAAAATAGCGCGTGTAGCGATGCAGGTAACGCCAGCGGCGCAACAGGCTATTCAGTGGCCCATTCGACCAGAGCCGCATCTTGTCCTGGCGAAAGCAATCGTAGCCGGCCAGTACTTCGTCGGCACCATCACCGGTGTACACCACCTTGTAGTGGTTCTCGCGTACCAGGCCGGATAACAGATAGTGCGGAATGTCGACCGCCATCCGTTGCGGTTGCTCAAGGTGATAGATGCACTTCACCAGGTCGTCGAGGTAACCTTGCGGCCGTGCATCCTGCAGGTGCAGCTCGGTATTCGCCACGCCCATTGACTGCGCGATGGCGCGATACTGTGCCGATTCGTCGTAATCGGCATTGCCAAAACCAATGGAGAATGTCTGAACCTTTGACTGTCGATCGGCCAATAACCGTGTAATGCTGCACGAATCGAGTCCACCAGATAAATAGGTACCAATGTCGACATCACCGGTCGTGTGGCTGGCCACGGCGTCCTGCAAAGCGTCGGCGAAGCGCGGCGCCCAGTAGCCCTCCTCCATGCTTTCGTATTCCCCGGAAAGCGGAAAGTCCACATCCCAGTAGCGCTCCAGGTGCGGCGTGCCACCGGTTGTAATGCGCAACGTGTGCGCTGGCGGCAATTCATAGACGTTCACAAACGGCGTGTGAGGGGCGATGGAGAACTGATAGGTGAAATAATTTTTTATCGAGGCGCGATCAAGCTCTGCATCGACCAGTCCTGATGCAAAGAGCGCCTTGATTTCCGAGGCGGCGACAAACACCCGGTCGTCACTGTAATAGTAGAGAGGCTTGATACCCAGCCGGTCACGTGCCAGAAACAGCTCTCCGGAATGACGGTTGTGAATCCCGAAAGCGAACATGCCGCGCAACTTGGCCACAGACTTGTTACCGAATTCACGGTAGGCATTTAACACCACTTCAGTGTCCGACTGCGTTCGAAATACCGCGCCGCGTTTAGTGAGCGATTGCTGAAGACTGCGGAAATTGTAAATCTCACCGTTGTAGGTAATGGCCAGCTGACTGTCGGCGGTTTGCATTGGCTGAATACCGCCCTGTATATCGACAATGCTAAGCCGTGCGTGCGCCAGTGCTACAGTTGGCCGCAACAGCACATTGGCGGCGTCCGGTCCGCGGTGTGCCAAGACAAGGTGCATGGCACGTGCACGCCACGCCTCAGGTGTCCTGCCGTTGTGATAAAGAATGATGGCAATGCCGCACATAACGTTTGCAAATGGACTCCGATGGCACGCAGGGCTGTTCTTGAATTAACAACGGCGCCATCTGGCGCCGTTGTGTACTGTACAGCAGACGGAGGGCAATCAACGTCAGCCCTCCGGGGGCATTACATGCCGCCGCCCATTCCGCCGCCCATGCCACCACCCATACCGCCACCGCCCATTCCGCCACCCATGATAAACCTCCTAAAGTATGTGATTGGAGAAACACTTTCATTTTCCCTCAATACTTCTGAGGGAGCAGGGAAAATACAGAAGGCCCGAAAGAGTAGCTGTCGGATTTCGGACAGTTATTGGATTTTATTTCTGTAATATCGCATACGGTCAACCTGGTCCGATGAGCGGCTAGCGTGATCGTGCTGCAATTCAGTTCAGGCAAGGCACAATCAGCAACACATCTGGCCCCCATGGCTTACTGGTGCCCTTCCCTCAAACGCATCATCACGTATTGTCTCCGCGATGCCATTCATACTTGCTGCCAGCTTTCTTGTCCTGTCCGGTATTGCCAGCCTCGTGTACCAGGTCACTTGGGTGCGACTGCTTGGATTGAGCATGGGTTCCACCAGCGCGTCAATCAGCACCGTGCTGGCCGCATTCTTTCTGGGCATGGCGATCGGCAGCTATCTGGCGGAACGAATAACCCGCAATCATATCAACAACCTCAAACCCTACTTGCTCCTTGAGCTTGTGATCGGTATCAGCGGTTTAGCTCTGTTGCCGATACTGCTGCACCTGGATGGCCTGCTCGCCCTATTCCCGGCAATCGGAACAGAGCTTGGCTTCAAGTTTTTCCTGGCTCTGATCCTGCTATCCATCCCGACACTGTGCATGGGCGCCACATTTCCGGTCATGGCGTCGATTCTTATTCGCCGTCACGGGGAAGTCGGGCTGCGTATGAGCCAGCTGTACAGCCTGAATACGGCCGGCGCCGTATTGGGTGCAGCACTGACCGGATTCGTCTTCATCCCGAACTGGGGCCTGGATGGGGCAATCTACATCGCCTTTGCGCTGAACATGACCATCGTACTGGTTGCGCTCTCCTTGAGTCGTCACTGGACATTGCCGGCCGTTGAACCGGCCCCGACTGAAGCGGTTACTGGTTCCGCGTCGCCGGGAGAGGACGGCGCAGTCCGTCTGCGCGCCCTGATCGTGCTTGCCGTTACCGGATTTGTCTCGATTGCCACGCAAGTCGGCTGGACCAAGTATCTCGCCATCTTTACCGGAACCACCATTTACGGATTCGCCGCCATCCTGACGGTGTTTTTGAGCGGCATCGCTGCCGGCTCCTGGGCCATCAAAACGCATCTTGAGAAAATCCGCTCACCCCAGACATGGATGACGATTGGCTTGCTGCTGCTCGGCGTGGCGCTGATCATCACACGTGCGGGTTTCAGTGCGTTGCCGCCAGTGTACGATGCTATCAACCATCTCGACACGGCGCCGGCGTTACTGCACCTTGCAAAGTATACCATTGTGTTTGCGCTGTTATTCATTCCCACTTTCCTGCTGGGCGCGCTATTCCCGCTCAATCTGAAATTATATTGTGGCAGCTTGATGGCCGTGCGCACACGTATTGGCAAGGCCTATTCGATCAATACCCTGGCCAGCATTCTCGGCGCCATTTTCGCCGGTTTCTGGTTTATCCCGCAGTTCGGCACTGATCACCTGCTGACGTTGATGGCGGTGTCCGTCCTCCTGCTTGCGCTGCTGTTTCTGCCCACGCTGCCGCGACCCACGACGCGTGTTGCCTTGTTGGGCGCAGTCGTCACGGCCTGCCTCAGCGCCTGGCTGGCACCGCACCTGAGTTATCAGGCGATCGTGGCATCGGTTGGCTACCAGTGGGATAACGATGCGCAAAGCGGCAAAAAACCCGAGTTCCTGTATCTCGAGGAGGGCAAGGCCGGTGTCATCAGTCTCGTTACCTACGACGGCGCCATAGCGAAATTGCAGAACAATGGCCTGAATGAATCACTGATACACATGCACGATCCGAACCGTGCATTGCTGGTCGAGTCACTGCTGGGGCTCGTCCCCTACCTGCTGCACGAGAATCCCCAATCCGCATTTGTTGTGGGATTCGGCGGCGGTATTACAACACGTGCCCTGACGCTGACCGACCTCAAGTCGATCCGCGTGGTGGAACTGGAGCCGGCGGTGGTCGAAGCCGACCGCCATGTCGCACAGGGAGATATTCCGGCGCTGCGTGACCCGCGCGTGCGCCTGGATTTTAACGACGCCCGCAACACCCTGCTGGTCGAACAAGCACACTACGACCTGATCGCCGCGCAACCCTCGCACCCGTGGCTGGCCGGCGCTGCCAACGTCTTTACGCTGCAATTCTGGGAGATCGTCAAATCACGCCTGAACGAGAAAGGCGTGTTTGCACAATGGGTCAATCTGTTCAAAATGGATGCCACCACGCTGCGCTCTCTGTTCCAGGCGTTTTATCAGGTGTTCCCGCATGGCCTGAGTTTTGCCAATCTCAACACCGGCGACCTGGTGTTGATAGGATCCATGCAGCCAGTAATGTTCGACGAAGCACGCATGACGCGCATCCTGAAGCAACCGAAGATCAGGGCGACCCTCAACATCCATGAGATTCTGACGCCGCAAGACCTGCTCTGGTACTTCGCGCTGTCACGCAATGAGGCCATCGTCGCCGCCGGCAATGCCCGACCCAACACCGACACCAATATTATCTCCGAAGTGCGTCTATCAGCGCTGACCGGACAGCCGGTCGGCGACGAAGATCCGTATGCCTTTTTACGGAGTCACTTTCATCTGGATCTAATCCCTTACCTGGGCAGCAAGGCAGCCGACCGGCTGTATGCACAGGCAGACAGCTATTTTATCTGGAAAGACACGGCCCTGGCCGAAAAAGCGGCACAACAGCTGAAGAAAATTGATCCTGAGCGCGGTCGCGCCATTGAATATGAAATTGCCTGGCGGGCGAAAGATGCCGCGCGCGCCATGGCACTGTACGCGCAATTCCGCGAGTGGCCCGACCGCACACACCGACAGCATGCCGAGTTGCTGGTTCGGCAAGGTCATTTCGAGGAGGCGCGGAAATCACTGCTTCGCATCAAGGACCCGGTTGCGCGCAAGGCCGCCGATGCCGTGCTGCCCACACGGCCGCATGGCTGAGACCCATTAGCGTTGCTGATGGGCGAGTGCTGTGCGGTAACCTTCATGACGCTGTACCAATTCAGCATGGGTACCGATATCAGCGCTGCCATTTCCGTTCAGATACACAATCCGGTCGACGCCCTGCAGTGTGGAATAACGGTGTGCGATCACAATGGTGGTGCGGCCGTGGCGCACCGAGACCAAGGCCTGCTGCAGCGCCATCTCTGCCTGTGCGTCCAGTGCCGAGGTGGCTTCATCAAAGATCAGCAAGGAGGACTTCTTCAGTAAAACCTGGGCGATAGCCAGCCGCTGTCGTTGCCCGCTGGATAAACGTGCGCCCTGCGCGCCAAGTACCGTGTCATAACCCTGCGGTAACTGCGAGATGAATTCATGTGCCTGCGCATGTCGGGCGGCGGCAATCATCTGCGCCTCGCTCGCCTCGGCATTCACGAGCAAAAGGTTGGCGCGCACGCTGTCATCGAGTAAAAAGGGTTCCTGCCATACCACGGCCAGGTGCGCACGCAATGATGCCACCTGCACATCGCGCAAATCGTGGCCGTCCAGGAAAATTGCACCCTGGCTCGGATCGTAAAAACGCAGCAGCAGGCGCGCGAGTGTCGATTTGCCGGAACCGCTGGCGCCCACCAGGCCGATAGATTCGCCAGGGCGAATATCAAGGTTAAAGCCGTGCAGCATGGGAGGCTCACCCGGGTAAGCGAAGCTGACGTCGGCGAACCGAAGGCTACCCACAACTTCGGTCAACTGCCGGGCCGGTACCCGTTCACGCACCGTAGGCACACTGTCCAGAACCTCCGCCACGCGCGCAGCCGCTGCCGCGCGGATTTGCGATTCGACGGGGATATTGGCCAAGCCCTGCAACGGCCGGGCGAGATAGCCTGTATACAGCAGGAAGTTGATCAGCCCCCCCAAAGTCAAGACATCGCGCCCGATCGCTCCTACGCCCAGCACAACAAGCACAATCGCGCATAACGCAGCGATTAATTCAAAACTCACCACAAACGCATTTTGCGTCAGCAGATTGCGCATGGCGGCCTGGCGGAAATCGGCAAAGAGTCTGGCAAATCGCGCCAGCATCGCCGGTTCAGCGTTGAACGAATTTATGCCTTGCAGATTGGCCAGCGACTCTTCTTCGAACCCGCTCATATCGCCCTGGCGGGCCAGGAACTCTCCGGAGGAGTTCCGGGACCGCGCCGAAAAGTAACTCTGATGCAGCCAGAAGAGCGGCAATAACACGATTGCTACGATTGTCAGGCGCGGCTCGATCCACAACAACACCGCGACATACACCAGAAACGTCAGGCCGTAGGCGAACAACTGGCCAGGCACCAGCACCAACAGCTGCGACACGCGGCTGACATCCTGCGCCAAACGTGTCAGCAAATCGCCCGCGGCATATTGCGTCTTGATCGGCGTCGACAACAACAGCAGATGCGCATACAGCGCCTGCCGAATGGAAAAAATGACGCGCTGTTCCATCCATTCGTACAGGTAATAGTTGGCGTAACGCAAGAGTTGCAGAAACACCACCAGCACCGTGACCATCAGAAAGTACTCTGGCAATTCCTCGAAACGGCCGGCGTGCAACAAATCGAATCCATGACCGACCATCCAGATCAGCACCGCCGAGCTGATGGTGACACCGAAAATGACCAGTACATTGAGCAGCAGGTGCCCGGCGTCCGGCTTCAGGTAACGGGCAAACCGGCGAATGGAGCTCACCAGCTTTGCGGGTGGTATGCGCCCGGCATCATGACTCATCGGAACGTCCTGTTGTAGAGAGACAATGCCTCGGGCAAGATACTAGCGTGTGCCTTCGCCTTCCGCCATTGCAGGGCAGACGACTGAGCGGGGGCCGCGCAGACATGCCCCCGCGCGACCATCAGGGCTAGCGATCGCGCGGGGAGACTTGCAGCGAAATACTGTTTCGGGATGCTCGGGTAGCGCTATTTCGGCTCTTTGGGACTTGCCGCACTACCGCTACCCGGATCGACTTCAGCGTGCGGCTTCACCGCCGTCAGCACGATCTCTACGCGCCGGTTGCGCTGTTTGTTGGCATCGCTGTCGTTCGGCGACAGCGGCCGGTACTCGGCGTAGCCAACCGCCTCCATGCGCGCCGGGTCGATCTTGT
>Ga0315281_10014255_pt1 | contig 10726 bp, 6 predicted proteins | sample YL17G07_0_MG_FD_204540 | JGI IMG/M metagenome (GOLD analysis project Ga0315281, IMG submission 204540) | Sediment microbial communities from Yellowstone Lake, YNP, Wyoming, USA - YL17G07_0 | ecosystem: Environmental > Aquatic > Freshwater > Lake > Sediment | place: USA: Wyoming | collected... | reverse complement strand
CCAGGATGCCGGTGGTCTGTACGTGGCCGCCTAAATCATGTTTGCGTTCCAGGACCAGTGTCTTGAGATTGTGGCGGGCCGCCGCTTCAGCGCACGCCAGACCGGCGAACCCCGCCCCCACAACTATCAAATCATACGCCTTCATAACGGGATGGGCATGGACGCAGCTTGTCTTGCGATCACGAGGTAACGCAACGGCCCGCCGGGGACGATGGCGTCAAACGGATAGCAGGTGACGAGCGTGAGTGACGAATTTTCAGTGTCCGCCAGGTAATGTGTATCGGTTTCATGGACGACCCTGACCTCGGTGATGTGGTAGTCGTGTATCAGCGCATCCGGCGTCTGCAGGGTGATGACGTCACCCGGTCTGAGGTCCTGCAGGAACCTGAAATGTGTGTCGCGGTGACCGGCGATCACGATGTTGCCGCTGTCGCCGGGCAGAGGAGTCCGGGAAAAAAGTCCCGGGCCAAAAGCAAGTGATGAACCACTTGCCCCGGCCAGGACAATGCGGCTGATATCAAGGCGCGGCACGGTGAGGCGACCGACGGGCCAAGTGTCCGCCCACGGCCATGGCTTCACTTCTTTATGACCGTTGAGCGTATCGACCCAGGCCGCCTCGAGGAGGATTTGTGCAAGAACTGCCTTGGCGTGGATATAGGCGCCCAGGCCTATCTGCCACACGCCGCCGAGGGGGAGGACTATGAGTAAAAATGTGATCATTGTTTTTCTTGAAAATGTCCGCATGAGTTTCTGTGTACCCGGTACCGTTATTTCGGTGGAGGCCGGAAATGGATGTACCGTTAACGAAGCCAGAGAGGTAATCCAGTCAAGGAAGCTCCGCAAAAATGTATTTACCGTCATGCCGGTGAAAACCGGCATCCAGTAAACAATTGTTTTGACTGGATTCCGGCTTGCGCCGGAATGACGAATTATTGAAAAATGAGACCTGTTCAGAGGTTCCTTAAAACTATCAGAGACTGGGGACGGGTCTTCATCGGCATGACGACACAGGTACTGATTCAGTATGTTACTGGGCATGGCGGTATTTTCTCCCGTCAGTAAAAAATGACCAGAGCAGGCTGAGCATGAGCAGGATGATGCCGATGAGCAGGTGCAGTTCCGCGCTGGTGGCCGTCCTCGGCATGGGGCCGAAGACCTTTTCATATTCCCAGCCCGCGGGCAGGTTGACCGGCACGGCCGCGGATTTCAGGATTTCATCCCGCACCCGGGCCGGGGTGACATCGATGGCGACCAGGCTGGTAAATTTGCTGACCAGATGATGTTCCATGGCCGTGTCGATAATCGTCTTACGGATCCCGGCGTCCTCGGCGTTCGCGGTCAGTTGATCCATCAGCGCACCGATTTTCGTGCGCGCCCAGAGCACGGCAATTCCGTTTTCCCTGCTGCCACCCTGCAGTTTGAGATCGCTGTGCCATTCCTGGCCTGCGGCCCTGCCGGTGATGCGCAGTGCGTCGGGGAGGGTAGTGGCGCTCGCGGTGAGCAACAAAGGTTCGCCGGCATAGAGGTCGGGAAGCTTCTGCGGCCAGGCTTCGATATCTTTGGCGTCTTCCCAGTGGACCTGCAGGTCGGTCAATACGGGATGTTTCAGCTTGTCGAACAGTGCCTGCATTTTTTCCTGTACTTCGTTGAGCTTGCCGATATAGGTGTAGGTACCGCGACCGAAGGCCGCAGCACCGCTCATGAAATGGCTGTTGGGCGCCGAGCCGATACCCACGGTGAATAATCTGCTGTTCCCGAGTTTCTGCTTGATGATCCCGAACAGAGCATCTTCATTGCCGACGCTGCCGTCGGTCAGGAAAATGATCTGCCGCACCATGCTTTCTTCCCCGGTCTGGTCCAGCGCGGCATTGAGCGCCGGCGCCATCTCGGTGCCGCCCTGCGCCTCAAGTGCATTGACAAATTTCTTCGCTGTCCGGAGCGATTCCGCGTCAACAACTTGCGGGGACTTGAATAATTGCTCCATAACAGAATTGAACTGGATAATATTGAAACGATCGCCCGACCTCAGATCAGCCAGCGCAAGTTCAAGCGCGGCCCTGGCCTGGGTGATCGATGTGCCGGCCATGGATCCGGACGTATCGATGACGAAGATCACTTCCCGGGGCAGGATGGCAGCGACCGCCTGCTGCGGAGGGAGCAGCATGATCAATGCGTAATTTTTGCTGTTCTTCTGTTCGCTGAAGAAGGCGGCGCGCGGCATGCGATCAGGTTCCGGGCTCCAGACCAGTTCAAAGTCCCGGTCCGCCGGAGTCACGCCGCCATCCAGGGATATATCGTAAGAGCTTCTGCTGTTCTGTTTGACGACAATGGTGTGGTAACTGCTGTCAATATGTTGCAGCGGGAAACCTGCATCAAGGTTGATGTGCATCTGTACCGGATTGATCGCTCCCCGATCCGGATGTATTACCGGCGGTGTGATGCGTGAGGCATCCTTGACCTCGTCGGTATTGACGGCCCAGCCGTTCCCGGTAAATCCCGGCACTTCGACCGGCCCGACGGGTACACCCGGGATATAGCGGGGTGCCACCACCATGGGGAAGCGCAGACGGAAGGCGCCGGCGTCGAAGGGCACGGTGTGCTGGTACTGGATCTCAATCGTGATTTCTTCATGCGGGCCGATATTGGCCACGGAGGTGGTGAAAATATTCGGCCGTTCCTGTTCGATGAGGCTCGCCTTGCGCCCCTCGGTACGCGCCTGTTCATATTGTCGGCGCGCCTCCTGCCGTTCCTGGATGTTTCCTTCAATGACGCGCTCACCGATATGCATGAGCAGGTGATCGACGGCGGCATTTTCCGGCAGGGGGAAGACATAAATGCCTTCTTTCCAGGTGTCATCGGGATTCTTGAAGTGTTGTTTGACGGTCGCCCGGGTGATCATGCCGGTGACCGCGATGTCCACGTCTGTTTTCAGGATCGGTGCCATGCTGAAATCCTGTTCATTACGGAAGAGGAGCGTCCCCTGCTTCACGTCCGCAGGCCTTTCCACGCGCAGCATTCCGTTGTCGTCACTGGTATATGCGGCGGCGGGTCCGGAGAGCAACAGGACAATCACGACCAGGGCGCAGGCGCAGATGGCGCCGCTGATTATGCTGGCCGCAAGACACTGCAAGGTGCTGGCCAGTATTGAAGATGATTTGAAGTTTTTCATTGTTTGTATACTCGTTGAGGGTAAATGTTCAAGTTTCGGTATCGAGGGTGAACTGGACATCCACGCGCCGATCAAAGACATATTTGTCTACATCCACGTCACCACATCCGTCATCGGCCAGTTCTTCACCGTGGGCGTGTTGCAGGATCCGGATGGACGGCAGTCCGGCCCGGGTCAACTCTTTTTGCACGGTCAGGGCCCGGGCCTTGCTGAGTTGCAGGTTGTAACTCGGCAGGCCGCGCTCGTCGGCATAAGCATCGAGGTGCACCTTGATCTCCGGGTAGTCACGGACCAGTGTTGCCAGTTTCTGGATCTGCTGCCCCATTTCAGGGGTGATATCGGCGTCATTGGTCCTGAAGTAAACAGGGAAGGAAATGCCCTCGCCGAGTTGCAGCTTGTTTTCCATGGCGACCTTCTCCAGGTTGCCGGCATACTGGTTCCTGGCGGCCTCTAATTCATTCTGCAGCGTGGCCAGTTCCAGGCTTTTTTCCTGCAGTTGTTTTTCCAGTGCGGCTATTGCATCATCCTTTTTCGCGGCATGATTGCCAAAGATCGTGCCGCCGGCCGCCCCGATCACGGCGCCGGGAGGGCCGCCGATCAGGCCGCCTAGGATGGCACCGATGCCGAATCCCGCCGCCTCCTTGCTGGTGGTGGCCGGGGTGTCCTGTTCGGCCGCGGCCATGGATGAATTGAGAATGGAAGCCGAGAGTAACATTGCACAGATTTTCTTCATTGGGTGTCTCCTGTCAGTGGTTTAACGATTCAGTGACTGATAGTTAAACAGACGTTCCTGACGTTGCCGGGCCGCGAAAAGGGAAAGGTGACGATGAAATATGGCAAAAATATGGAAATTGACCCCGGCGGCGGTAAAACACGGCCGGCATGGTGTAAATTAGCGAATATGGGCGGATACGGAGACAGTTCATGGGCAGGCTGATTGCATTGATCGAAGACGAAAAAGGCATACGCGACAACTATGCCGATGCCCTGCGGCGGCAGGGCTATGAAATCATGAGTTGCGGCAGCCGGCGCGAGGCCTTGCAGCACTGCCAGACCCGATTGCCGGACCTGGCCGTGATCGACATCGGCCTGGGCGATGAGGCCGAAGGGGGTTTCGATCTGTGCCGTGAATTGCGCGGCATGTCCACCACGCTCCCGATCATATTTCTGACCGCGCGTGATTCGGATTTCGACGCGATCTCGGGTCTGCGGTTGGGCGCCGATGATTACCTGACCAAGGACATCACGCTGCCGCAGTTGCTGGCCCGGATTGCGGCATTGTTCCGCCGGGTCGATGCACTGCGGGCGCCGATCGACAAGAATGCCGTTATCAAACACGGCAGTCTGATGATCGACAGGAACCGCCTGTTGGTGGAGTGGCAGGGCAAGCGGATAGATCTCACCCTGACGGAATTCTGGATCGTGTGTGCGCTCGCGCATATGCCGGGATACGTCAAGAACCGCGATCAGTTGATGAGCGAGGCCAATATCTTTGTTGATGACGGAACGATCACGTCGCACGTCAAACGCATACGGAAGAAGTTCAAGGTGATCGATCCAGCTTTTGACAACGTGGAGACGATGTATGGGATGGGATATCGCTGGAAACCGGAATAACATTTTGATGCAAAACTATTACACCGTGCTTCACGGCCATCTTGGAAACTGACAGCAACACTCCATGACCAGGCGCTTCCGTTTCACCATACGCGCAAAATTATTACTCCTGTCGATGGTGGTATTGAGCGTGCCCTATCTGGGTTATGAATATATACGGGGGCTGGAACAACATCTCCGCGCCAGTCTTGAACAGTCGCTCACCGACACTGCGCGCACGATCGCCGGGGCCATGCATGAAAATTATCAGTTGTTCCCGTACGTTGAACCGGAGTCGACGCGGAGCCTGTTTATTCACCAGCTCGATGCACCGATCCAGATAGATGGTTACAGCGAGGACTGGATCAATTATCTGGATTGGGCGGACATCTATCCGACACCGGGGCAGCAGTCTCCCGATGCCAATCCCCGCTCTTTCTACAAATTGATCCTGGCAGAGGACGATCAGTACCTTTACGCCCTGTTGCAGGTCCACGACGACAAGATCATTTACCATCAGCCTGTCAGCGAGCAGACGATTGACAGCGATTATGTGGAACTGGTCCTGGGTGATGATTATCAGGTAAAGGAGCGTTACTATTTTTTGCCGTCCGCCCCGGGACGGTTCAATCCGGTGCAGATTGAAAACATACCCGGTGAATGGGAGGAGAGCCGCGAATATATCCGGTATATCACCAATATTGCCGCTGAATTGCAGTCTGTCGCGGACGGCTACAACCTGGAACTGTCGATCCCCTTGTCCCTGATCCAGGAACGCATGGGTTTCATTGTGGGCGACGTCGACCAGCAGGGTGCAGAACCTGTGGCGAAAAAAACGGGGACTGCCGGTCCCGACACGGAAAAGCGGCCGGGCCGCGTGATCAGGCCTTCCAACAGGATTACCCAGATCATCAAACGTTACAGCGGTGATGCGGGGCGCAGGATCTGGGTGCTCGACAGGCAGAAACAGGTGCTGGCAAGTGTGGGCAGCCTGCAGCGCGAATGGACTACGCATCCCCTGAATATTTTTTACAAGTTGTTGTTGCCGTCTGTAACGGGCCGTTTTGAAGACAACTTTGCCGGGGCATCCCGCCTGCAGGGCCAGGAGATACAAGCCGCTCTCGCCGGCGGGACGGAATCACGCTGGCGGGAATCACCGGATAAAAAGGCGGTGATCGTGTCGGCGGCCACGCCCGTGTGGATGGCGAACCAGGTGGCGGGGGTCGTCATGGTGGAGGAGACCACGAACAATATCCAGATCCTGCAGCGCAACGCCATGGTCAGTCTGATCAACAAAACCCTGGCGGCATTTGTCCTGGTGACTCTGGCGTTGCTGGGGTTTGCCACGAGCCTGTCGGTAAGACTGCGCAGACTCAGTCATGAGGCCGCCGCCGCCGTAGATGATCAGGGGCGCGTCACCGGCGCCATGTCTGTGAGTACCGCCGGGGATGAGATCGGGGATCTCTCCCGTAATTACGCCGCCATGATGGAACGGCTCAGGCAATATAATCTTTATCTGGAGAGCCTGGCGGGCAAACTGTCGCATGAACTGCGCACGCCCATGGCGGTCGTGCAGTCGTCACTGGAAAACCTCCGCTCCGAGGCGTCCGGTCGTGGTGACGTTTACCTGGACCGCGCACAGGAAGGCATCCAGCGCCTGAACCTGCTGGTCACCCGGCTCAGCGAGGCGGCAAGACTGGAGCAGGCGTTGCAGTCGGCAGACAGAGAGAAGATCGATTTATGCGGGTTTCTGCACAAGAGCGTGGAGGGATATCGTGCGGCCTGGCCCGCGCAGACATTTAATCTGTCTGTGCCTGCCGGAGAAATACCTCTGCGTATCTCGCATGATCTGTTCTCGCAGATGCTGGACAAGATCGTCGCCAATGCCGTTGATTTCAGCAAGCCAGCGAATCCCATTGAGATCAGACTCGAAAAGAAAACGGATTCCGCCGAACTCTCCATCATCAATCTCGGGCCGCCGTTGCCGGAATCCATGCAGGGTGAACTGTTTAATTCCATGGTGTCCGTGCGTGAGAAAGGCCGACAGGCGGAACCGCACCTGGGACTCGGACTCTACATCGCCAGGATGATCGTGGAATTTCACGGCGGCAGGATCCGGGCGGAAAATCTTGAACAGAAAAATGGCGTTTGCTTCAAGTTGATCCTTCCTCACACAGAGAAATGACAAACAATGCGCCAGAATGATCGTTCCCTGCAGGGCACGTGTGTCACGTGTCATGAAAAATGGCAAGTCGCAGACTTGCCCTACAGCAATTGGGGCAGGGTATTTACTGGATGCCGGTAAACTCCCGGTATTGAGATTGCAGTCCGAGGGCCTCGGCGACCGGTTTGCAGGTAATATAACCGTCATGGGTATTGACGCCCTTGCTGAAACCCGCGTCATCGCGGAAGGCATCCGGTCCCTGCCGGGCCAGTTTCAACACGTAGGGCAAGGTGGCGTGGGTCAATGCCTGTGTTGCCGTACGTGGATAGGCGCCGGGCATGTTGCTTACGCAATAGTGTATGACGCCGTGTTTCACGAATATCGGGTCTGAATGCGTGGTGGGCCGGGACGTTTCCATGCACCCTCCCTGATCGATGCTGACGTCAACCAGCACCGATCCGGGTTGCATGTGCATGACCATTTCTTCCGTGACCATGCGCGGCGCCCTGGCGCCCGGGACCAAGACCGCGCCGATGACCAGATCGGCGTCGCGCAGGTGCTGCTGGATGTTGTCCGGATTTGACTCCACGAAAATGATCTCGTTAAGCCACACATCGGCAAGGTCCTGATATTTTTTTCTGGATTTCCCGAACAGATAGACATTGGCGCCCATGCCGTCGGCGGTAAGGGCGGCATGTTGTCCAACCACGCCGTCGCCCAGCACCATGATCTTGCCGTGGCGTATTTCATTAATATGGCCGGGTTGCACCCCTTTGCCGCCGTTGGTCATGGCCAGATAATAACTGCCGATGACGACCGCCATGTTGCCGGCGATGGCGCTCATCGGCGCCAGTAGCGGGAAGCGGCGGTCCTGATCTTCCACGGTCTCGTAGGCAATGGCCGTGGTCCTGGCGCGGAGCAGTGCCCGGGTAAGTTCAACGGGAACACCAGCAAGATGCAGAAAGGTAAAGAGGATATTTTGTTTCAGATACTGGAATTCCACCGCCTGAGGCTCTTTTACCTTGAGGACAATATCAGCATCCCACGCCCCGGCAATGTTGGTCATGTGGGCGCCCGCAGCCTCGTAATCTGCATCACTGAAGCCCGCGCCTTGACCGGCGCCGGATTCAATGCGGACAGCGTGGCCGTCGCGAACCAATATGCCTACGCCCTCCGGGGTCAGGGCCACGCGGTTTTCCCGATCTTTGATCTCTTTAACGACACCGATAAGCATATCATCTCCAGGATAGCCTGGGCCTGTGGTCTCTGTATTGCAATTCCAGAGGCAGAGTCTACTCTTTATACGGTCGAGAAAGCCGGACATTCGCGTTATCCACCACCGCTTATTTAAATATCAGACAGCTTGTACAGCTTGTCAATTTGGCGCGGGTCAGCGCAAATAACCGGATGTGTAAATAATGTGTTAGTATCAAGCCAGTCCCCCGTCGCTGGAAGGCCACCGGCGGGGATAATAAAGACCACAATCCGGTGCCTGCGACCGACGCAAGGATATTTCGGGGTGGAGGTTTGTCCCGCTACACCTATAACGGCAGGGCGCGTCCCGGTATGCGCGTCATTGCAGGACCTGGATATGCTCCCAAGGTTGATGGTTATATAATTGGTTTCTGTAATAATACGTTCGGATATAGATTGTCCTGAGACAGGGGATTGCAGCATATGCCGGAATTACAGGAACAGGAAGAAAATGCCAAATACAGCGATCTGATCAAATCGCTGGTGCCTGTAAGCGAGCTCTCGCCCCAGATCCAGACTCAATTGATCAGCCAGGCCTCTATCCTCACGTACAAGAAAAAGGAATTTGTATTCAAGCAAGGGGACATGGACGACTACGCGTTTTATCTTCTCGAAGGACAGATCGAACTCCTTTCCCACAACCATGTACATAGCACCCTCGTCAGTGGCACTGACAGTGCGCGCTACGCCATGGCCCGTCTGCAACCGCGCCAGTTTTCAGCGAAGGCGAAAACGGACATTGTAATTATGGAACTGGAACGGACGACCCTGGATCGGTTGATGGTGATGGATCAGCAGGGTCAGGAGCAGGAAACAAATGGCGGCGCTGAAGTGGAAGTCAGTCATATCAGCGACGAAGATTCCAGCGACTGGATGACAAGACTGCTGCAATCGGAATTGTTTTCCCGCCTGCCAATCGCGAATATCCAGAAGCTGTTTGCCTTGCTCGAACCGGTTGAATACAAGGCGGGTGATACCGTGATCAAACAGGGTGATCCCGGTGATTATTATTTCATCATCCAGGAAGGCCGCTGCGAAGTCAGCCGGTCTCCCACGCAGGGGGCAAAGTTTATCAAGCTCGCGGAGCTGCACGCCGGTGACAGTTTCGGCGAAGAGGCATTGTTGACCAACGCCAACCGCAATGCCTCAATTTGCATGCTGACGGATGGTATTCTCATGCGCCTCAGCAAGGATAATTTCATCAATCTCATCAAGAAACCGACGCTGAGTGAAATAACGTATGCAGAGGCAAAAAAACTCGTTGATGAAAACACGGCTACGTGGCTGGATGTGCGTTATCAGAACGAATATGAGGAATCAAAGCTGGAGGGCAGTCTGCATATTCCGCTGACGATCCTGCGCTCGCAAACTGGCAAACTGGAGAAAGACAGGCGCTACATCATCTGCTGTGACACGGGGGGCAGGAGTTCAGCAGCGACCTTTCTCCTGACCAATTACGGTTACAATGTGTGTTATCTCAAGGGAGGGCTTTCCTCCGCCCCGCAAGCTGCGCTGGAGAAAAAATCAGCTCAGCCACTCGTGCAGGAAAATAAAACCCCTTCACCCCCACCCCCTCCCGTGAAAATCCAGGCAAAGGAAATCAAAAATACCAATATGGATCCCGGTGTTCGCAAGTCGGTACTGGAAGCCAGTCTGGCCGTGACCAGCATGGCGCTGGAAGAGACAATGAAAAATCAGGGCACTCAAACCAGTGCCGAGTGGCAGGAGGCCCAGAAACGGCTGGAAACAGAGAAGAAGAAGCTTGAGGTGGAAAAGAAATCGACTGACAAGGAAGACATAAAATTGCGCGAGCAGGAGGAGGCAAAATTCAGAAAACTCAAGGAAGAATCGGAAAAACGCATGGAGGAGGAAAAGAAAAAGCTTGAGGAAGTCTATGCCCGGAGCACCAAGGACATGGAAAAACACCAGCGTACGAGGGAGGCGGCTGAAGAGCAGCTCAGGAAAGAGAGGGAAAAACTGAAAATGGATACAGCGGGGGCATATAGAAAAATAGAAGAGGCCAGAAAGAAACTGGAGCAGGAGGCCGAAAGAAAACGCGCCGAACAAGAGGTGCAGGAACGAGCTTTACAAGCCAAGGTCAAGGCCAGCATTGAAGAGAACCGTCAAAAACTGACGCAAGAGGTTGCAAGAATTAATGAAGAACTGGATCGCGCCAGGAAAGAGAAGGAAAAGTCGGACGCCGCGCGCAAGGCCGCCGAAGACGAGGCGCGGCAGATCATTGCCGAGTACAGGCAGCAGTTCGAGCAGGAACGCAACAAGGAACGCGCCAGACTGGAAGAGGAGCGTAAAAAACTTGAAGAGGATTCGAGAAAAATACAGGCCACCCTGAAGGAGATTCAACAGTCCCGGCAGGAGGCGGAAGCATTACGTGCGGCCGCTCTGGCCGAGGCTGAGGAATTGCGCGCAAAACAGCAGGAAAGCGGGGCAAACCAGGAACAGGAGGTGCAACGGCTCGTCGCCGAACAGATCAGGCAGGTGGAAGCGAAGATGCAACAGGCGCAGCAGAATCTTGAAAGCGTCCA
>Ga0315281_10014254_pt1 | contig 10726 bp, 9 predicted proteins | sample YL17G07_0_MG_FD_204540 | JGI IMG/M metagenome (GOLD analysis project Ga0315281, IMG submission 204540) | Sediment microbial communities from Yellowstone Lake, YNP, Wyoming, USA - YL17G07_0 | ecosystem: Environmental > Aquatic > Freshwater > Lake > Sediment | place: USA: Wyoming | collected... | reverse complement strand
GGGCTCGCCTACGGGATGCTGCTGTTTCTCATCAGCGTGGGCCTGGCGGTGACCCTCGGGCTGATGAACTTCATCAATCTCGCCCACGGCGCTTTCGCCATGCTGGGCGGCTATGTGTGCGTGCTCGCATTGCAGCGCTGGGGCCTGCCTTTTCTCTTGGTGCTGCCAGTGGCGTTCGTGATTTCCGCGCTGGCCGGATTGCTGCTGGAGCGTGTGTTGTACCGCTATCTTTACCATCGCAGCCATCTCGACCAGGTGCTCGCAACTATCGGCCTGACCTTCATGGCCATTGCCGCCGCGAGCTATTTTTTCGGACCGATGCAGCAGCCGCTGCAGGTCCCGAGATTTCTTTCCGGCCAGGTCAGCGTGCTCGGCGTCGATCTCAACATCTACCGCGGCTTCCTGCTCGCAGTGGGGGCCGCGCTCACCGTCGCGCTGACGCTGGCCCTTGAACGCACGCGGTTCGGCGCTTCAGTGCGTGCGGCGGTCGACAGGCCCCGTGTCGCCGAAGCGCTGGGGATCCGGGTCGGCCTGGTATTCCAGGTCACTTTTGCCGTCGGCTGCGGCTTGGCGGGACTGGGAGGGGCGCTCGGCGTGCAGGTGCTTGGACTCGATCCCGCGTTTCCGCTCAAGTTCATCGTTTATTTCCTGCTGGTGGTGGCGGTGGGAGGCACCAGCGGCCTCAAGGGTCCGCTTTATGCCGCCCTGCTGCTGGGTGTGATCGACGTCGCCGGAAAATATTATGTTCCCCAGATCGGCGCCTTTATCATCTACGCCATGATGGTCATCCTGTTGGTGCTCAGGCCGCAGGGCCTGGTTAGTAGAAAATGAACCCTGCGCCTCCATCCGAGGTCACCACCGGCCGCGCGCCCGCGGCGGAAATCGTCTTCTGGCTGGTGCTCGCCGCCGGTTTCTGGCTATGGCCGTCTTATCTTCCGCTCGCGAGCCAGGTGCTGATCGCTGGCCTGTTCGCGCTTTCCTTCGACCTCGTCCTTGGATACGCCGGCATCGTGTCCCTGGGCCACGCGGCCTACTTCGGTGTCGGCGCCTATGCGGCCGGAGTGCTGTCCAAGCTCGGGTGGGGCGAGCCTTTCTCGGGGCTGCTGTTTGCGGCCTTGTGCGCGGGCGTGACCGGGTTTCTCACGAGTTTCCTGGTAGTGCGCGGCAAGGACCTGACCCGGCTCATGGTGACCACCGGCATTGGACTGCTGTTGTTCGAGCTGGCGAACCGGCTCACCGATATCACCGGAGGCAACGACGGCCTGATCGGCATGGAGATGAGCCCGGTGCTGGGCGCGTTCCGGTTCGACATGTACGGAAAAGTCGCGTACGGATACAGCCTGGCGGTCACCTTCGTGCTGTTTCTAATAATGCGGCGCCTCGTTAACTCGCCATTCGGATTGAGTCTGCGTGGCATCCGCGACAACCCGGGGCGCATGCTGGCGCTCGGTTATCCGGTGCACCGCCGCCTGATCGCCATGTATACGCTGGCCGCGGTCTACGCCGGGATCGCCGGCGCGTTGTTGGCGCAGACGACGCAATTCGTCGGCACCGACGTGCTTTCGTTCAACCGTTCGGCTGAACTGATGGTGATGCTGATCGTCGGCGGCACCGGCATGCTTTACGGCGGACTCGTCGGCGCCGCGGTGTTCATGGTGGCGCACCACTATCTGTCCGGCATCAACCCGACGTATTGGCAGTTCTGGCTCGGTGCATTCCTGATTGCCATCGTGATGTTCGGGCGCGATGGCGTGCTCGGCGCCTGCATGCGCCTGGCGCGCGCCTGGCGTGCGCGAATTGCCAAACCGGCTGCGGGGCTATGAACGTCGCCCTGCGCACCGTGGGTCTGGTCAAGCAATTCGGCGGTCTTCGCGCCGTGAACGCAGTATCGCTTACGCTGGCGCAGGGGCAGAGGCACGCGGTCATCGGCCCGAACGGCGCCGGCAAGACCTCGCTGATCAATTTGCTCACCGGGGTGCTTCGACCGAGCGCGGGCGAGGTGTATCTGGGCGAGGAACGCATTACCCGGCTCTCCGTTCACCAGCGCGTCAAACGCGGCCTCGCACGCACCTTTCAGATCAACAACCTGTTTCCTGAACTCACCGTGCTGCAGTCGGTGTTGCTTGCCGTGTTCGAACGGCGCGGTGTCGCCACCAACGCCTGGCGGCCCATAGCCGGATGCGCTGAAGAAATCGCCGCTGCGCGAGCGATACTGCGCACGCTCAATCTCCACCACATCGAAGGCGAAGCCGTCAGGGAACTCGCCTATGGCCAACAGCGGTTGGTGGAAATTGCGCTGGCGCTGGCGTGCAAGCCGCGCATCCTCCTGCTCGACGAGCCGGCCGCCGGCGTGCCTAAAGGCGAAAGCGAGGCGCTGTTCGGCGCAATCGCCGGCCTGCCCGGGGACGTTACGGTGCTGCTGATCGAACACGACATGGATATCGTGTTCCGCTTTGCGCAGCGGATCACGGTGCTCGTGGCCGGCGCGATCCTGATCGAAGGTACGCCGCAGGAAATCGCGCGCGACCCCCAAGTGAAGCAGGTCTATCTGGGAAATGGGGCATGAATGAGACGCTGCTCGCGGTTGACGGCCTCGTTGCGGGCTATGGCGACTCCATCGTTCTGGAGGACGTATCGATAGAGCTCGCGCAGCGCGGAAGCCTCGCGCTGCTCGGACGAAACGGCGTCGGCAAGACGACGCTGATTACTTCACTGCTCGGCCTGACCCGCATTCACCGCGGGACGATAAAGTTTGCGGGCGCCGATGTTACCGGCTGGCGGCCGTATGCGCGCGCGCTTGCGGGCATGGGCTGGGTTCCCCAGGAGCGCGACATTTTTCCATCGCTCACGGTGAAGGAAAACCTCACCGTCATCGCACGCGCCGGGCCATGGACACTGGAACGCGTCTACGCGCTGTTCCCGCGGCTCGACGAGCGCAGCGGTAACTTGGGCAACCAGCTCTCCGGCGGCGAACAGCAGATGCTCGCTATAGGGCGCGCGTTGATGCTGAATCCGAAGCTGCTGCTTCTCGACGAGCCGTTCGAGGGCCTCGCACCCAACCTCGTCGCCGAGTTGGAGCATGCTATCGGGCTGATGATGGGCGAGGGCATTGCGATCCTACTGGTGGAGCAGCATGTGGAGGCCGCATTGCGGCTGTCGGAAAACGCCGTGGTGCTAGAGCGCGGCAGGGTAACACACGCCGGTCCCAGCGCCGGGCTGAGGCAGGACCGCGCCCTGCTCGAAAGCCTGATAGCCATACCCGCGGACCGAGCGTGACCTGATCCCGAGGCCTCGTCCCGCGGCGCCTGGTACCGGTTTCCGTGCGTCACTGCGTCTGGCGGCAATGAGTCTCGCGCACGAACACGAGCAGTACGAGCGCGGCGGCTAGCCAGACCAACATCAGCGCGAAGCCGGCGCGGTAGGCGGCGAAATCGTAGATGCGGACGCCGTTTGCGAAGGTTCCGGCCCAGCGCTGGTCCAGCACCCAACCGACTGCCGGTTGCATGATCATGCCGCCCAGCATATTGCCCATGTTGGCGATGCCGCCGGCAGTGCCCGCCAGCGCGGCCGGCGCCGATTCCTTGGCGATGGCGAAACCCACCATCACTGACGCGGAAACGCAACCGGTGAATCCGAGAAGAGCAACCAGCAGGCCGAGCGGCAACCCCGGCACCAACAGCACGCCGCACCATCCAGCCGCCGCGAGCATGGCGCCGAGCGCGTACAGAGGCTTGCGCCGGCGCAGGCGGTCGGAGAAGGCTCCCACAACCGGCCCCGCCACCGCCCAACAAACCAGCAGGAGCGACGTGACCATGGAGGCCTCGGACGTAGTGAGCCCATAGTGAGTGCTCAAAAACGGCACGCCCCACAGACCGCCGAAGGTGAGGGTCGGGCCCGAAACCGCACCCGAGATCAGGAACACCAGCCAGACATTGCGCGCGGCGAGCGCTTGCCTGATGCTCTCCAGTATCGAAGTACGCCGCGCCGATGGCGCCGGCGCGTAGCTCGCGTAACCCCACTCGACGGGGTCATCGCGTACCGCCAGCCAGATAACGACGGCCAGCAGCCCGGTCAGCGCTGCGGAAACGCAAAGCACGCCGCGCCAGCCGAAGGCATCGACCAGCAGCCGCAGCGGCACTCCGGCCGACACCGCGCCGAGAATCCCGCAGGCCAGAGCGAGGCCGGAGAGCATGGCAAAGCGTGTCGGAGCGAACCAGTGGGCGGCGAGCTTGAGCATGGCGACGAAAGCGACGCCCACGGAGCCGCCGATCAGCAGCCGACCCAGGCCCGCCGCCGCGTATCCGGGAGCCAGGGCGAACAGCAGCGTGCCCGCCGCCGCGACGGCGGCTCCGGCGGTGAGCGCGCGCCGCGGCCCCCACCGATCGGCGAGCACGCCCGCCGGGATCTGCATCGCCACGTAGCTGTAGTAGTAGAACGCGGCGAGATTGCCCAGCGCCGCCGCCCCGAGCGTGAACTCGCTCATCAGCTCGCGCGTGATTACTGCCGGAGCGACGCGCTGGTAAAAGCCGATCAGGTAAAAGGCTGCGCCCAGACCCCAGACCGCGAACGCAAGGCGCAGCGGCGGATAGGACGCCTGGCGTGACTTCACATTGGCCAGCGCGGTTGTTTCTGCCGGAGCCAGGGCCCGGTATGCCGCATTCGGCCCCTGGCTGAAGCGGCGCCGGATGTGGCCGGCGCCGCGCTGATCAGCACTGCTCCCAGGGCAGGCCGTCGTGACGCCAGCCGGTGATGGAATTGCGCCGGTGATCATCGTTCAGTTCGCCCTCGAAGCCGTGCAGCACGTTGTAGACCTGGGTAAAACCGGCCTTCTCCAACGCAGCGCCCGCGTCCAGCGAACGGTTGCCGCTGCGGCAAATGAGCACCAGCGGGCGGTCCACGCTCGCCGCTTTCTTCACGTGACCGACAAAATGCGGGTTCACCTCCCAGTCGGGGCCGTCGTTCCAGGGGATCATGATCGCGCCGGTCGGGTGACCGACGAACAGGAATTCCATCTCGCTGCGGCAGTCGATGAATATCGCGCTTGGATTTCGGTGGAGGAATTCGTAGGCTTCCTTGGGGGTCAGGTGCTGCATTGTCCGGCTCTCGCATGAAAAAAACACTAGTATAAGGCCAGCCGCCGCCGGCAGGCGAATCCGCGTCCGCCGGATGGACAAGCGGGGTGGTGGCGGGCTAGAATTCATCATTGCGCCGATTTGATGTCAGATTGCGGGCGCCGCCGGTTCCGGCCGGACGAAAAACAAATGCTGCTAAAGCGAGGGAACCCGTACCTGGCTGGCAGGTCGGGTTTTTTCATTTGCTGGTCTCTTAAAATGAACAAAGCGGCACAGCTAGAGCGCCTCCTTGGCGAACGCATCCTCATCCTGGATGGCGCCATGGGCACTATGATCCAGAGGTACAAACTGGTAGAGGCCGACTATCGCGGTGAGCGTTTTGCCGCTTTCGCGCAGGACCTCAAGGGAAACAACGATCTCCTGTCGCTGACCCAGCCGGGCATCATCCGCGAGATCCACGACGCCTACCTGGAAGCCGGCGCCGACATTATTTCCACCAACACCTTCAACTCCAACCCACCGTCCATGGCTGACTACTGCATGGAGGGTTTGGTGTACGAGCTCAACTGCGAGGCCGCGCGCCTCGCGCGCGCGGCTGCGGACGCCTGCATGCACCAGGCGCCCGAGCGCCAGTGCTTTATCGCCGGAGTGCTCGGTCCGACCACCAAGACCGCGTCGATTTCGCCCGACGTCAACGACCCCGGCTTTCGCAACATCAACTTCGATACCCTGGTCGCCGCATACAGCGAGTCGCTGCGCGGCCTGCTCGACGGCGGCGTCGACTTGATCCTGGTCGAAACCATTTTTGATACACTCAACGCCAAGGCAGCCCTGTTCGCCATCGACTGCGCCTTCGAGGTGCGCGGCAGACGCTGGCCCATCGTCATCTCGGGTACCATCACGGACGCCTCCGGGCGCACTCTCAGCGGACAGACGCCGGAGGCATTCTGGAACTCGGTGCGCCACGCCCGCCCGCTCGCGGTGGGCCTGAACTGCGCCCTCGGCGCCAAGCTGATGCGGCCGTATATCGAGGAATTGTCCAACGTCGCGGACACCTACGTCAGCTGTTATCCCAACGCGGGGCTGCCCAATCCATTGGCGGAAACCGGCTACGACGAGACGCCGGGCCATACTTCCGGCCTGCTCAAGGAATTCGCCCAGAGCGGCTTCTTCAATATAGTCGGCGGCTGCTGCGGCACCACGCCGGCGCACATCAGGGCGATTGCGCAGGCGGTCCGGGGCTTGGCGCCGCGCCAACTGCCGCAAATCGAAAAAAAGCTGCGCCTGTCGGGCCTGGAGCCGCTCAATATCGGCGACGATACGCTGTTCGTCAACGTGGGCGAGCGCGCCAACGTCACCGGCTCCAAGGCCTTTGCCCGGATGATACTCGCCGGCAACTACGGCGCTGCCCTCGCCGTGGCACGCCAACAGGTCGAGAGCGGTGCGCAAATGGTGGACGTGAACATGGACGAGGCGATGCTCGACTCGGAAAAGGCCATGGTCACCTTCCTCAACCTGATTGCCTCCGAGCCCGACATCTCGCGCGTCCCGCTGATGCTAGATTCCTCCAAGTGGTCCGTGATCGAGGCCGGGCTGAAATGCGTGCAGGGCAAGCCGGTGGTGAATTCGATCTCGCTCAAGGAAGGCAAGGACGAGTTCGTGCGCCAGGCGAAGCTCGCGCGCCGCTACGGCGCGGCCGTGATCGTCATGGCGTTCGACGAGCAGGGCCAGGCCGACAGTCTGGAGCGACGCCAGACCATTTGCCAGCGCTGCTACGACATTCTGACCGGAGAAGTCGGCTTTCCCGCCGAAGACATCATTTTCGATCCGAACATATTTGCCATTGCCACCGGGATCGAAGAGCACAACAACTATGGCCGCGACTACATCGAAGCGACGCGCTGGATCCGCGCCAACCTTGCGTATGCCCGGGTGTCGGGCGGCGTGTCCAATGTTTCCTTTTCCTTCCGCGGCAACGATCCGGTGCGTGAGGCCATCCACACGGCCTTTCTCTACCACGCCATCCAGGCGGGGATGTCCATGGGCATCGTCAACGCGGGCCAGCTGGGCGTCTACGAGGAAATACCCAAGGATCTGCTCGAACGTGTGGAAGACATCATTCTCAACCGCAGACCCGATGCGGCCGAGCGCATGGTCGCGTTTGCCAATACGGTCAAGGGCGGCGGCAAGGTACAGGTCGAGGATCTGGAATGGCGCAAGCAGAGCGTGGAAGCGCGCTTGTCGCACGCGTTGGTGAAAGGCATTACCGACTGGATCATCGAGGACACCGAGGAAGCGCGGCAGCAAGCGGAGCGCAACGGCGGGCGCCCGATCCACGTGATCGAAGGCCCGCTCATGGACGGCATGAACGTGGTCGGCGACCTGTTCGGCGCGGGCAAGATGTTCCTGCCGCAGGTGGTGAAATCGGCGCGGGTGATGAAGCAGGCGGTGGCGCATCTGGTGCCCTACATCGAGGCGGAGAAGCAGAAGCTCGCGCTGGAATCGGGAGCAGCGGCCAAACCCAAAGGCAAGATCGTGGTCGCCACGGTCAAGGGGGATGTGCACGACATCGGCAAGAACATCGTCGGCGTGGTGCTCCAGTGCAACAACTACGAGGTCATCAACCTCGGCGTGATGGTGCCGGCAAGCAGGATTCTGCAGGTGGCGCGCGAGGAGAAGTGCGACATCATCGGCCTCTCGGGACTGATCACGCCTTCGCTCGAAGAAATGGCGCACGTGGCGCACGAGATGGAGCGCGAGGGCTTTACCATTCCGCTGCTGATCGGCGGGGCTACCACCTCGCGCGTGCACACCGCCGTGAAAATTGCGCCACATTACAGCGGCGTGACGCTCTATGTGCCGGATGCGTCGCGCTCGGTAAGCGTGTGTTCGAGCCTGCTGTCCGACGGATTGCGCGAAGAGTACGAGAGTTCGGTGCGCGCCGACTACGACAAGATCCGAACCCAGCACCAGGGGAAGCAAAGCCGCCCGCCGTTGCTCTCCATCGCGCAGGCGCGCGCCAACGCCGCAAATTCCGACTGGACGGCGTACACGCCGCCCGCGCCCAAGTTCACCGGAGTGAAGGAGTTTCGCGATTATGACCTGGCGGCGATCGCGCGGCACATCGACTGGTCGCCTTTTTTCCAGACCTGGGAGTTGTCCGGGTCCTATCCGAAAATTCTGCAAGACCCGGTAGTGGGCGAAGCCGCGCGCAACGTACTGGCTGAAGGCCAGGCGATGCTGGCGAAAATAGTCTCCGAAAAATGGCTCTGCGCGAATGCGGTCATCGGGCTGTTCCCCGCAAACAGCGTGGGCGACGATATCGAGATCTATACCGACGAGTCGCGCAGCCGGGTGGCGATACGTTTTCACAATCTGCGCCAGCAGGCGCAAAAACCGACGGGCAGACCGAATTACTGCCTGGCCGACTTCGTCGCCCCCAAGGGTTCCGGTGTGAAGGATTACCTCGGCGCCTTCGCCGTCACCAGCGGCATCGGCATCGAGGCGCGGGTTAAGGAATTCGAAGCCAGACACGACGACTACAACGCCATCATGCTGAAGTCCCTGGCCGACCGTCTGGCCGAAGCTTTCGCCGAGCATTTGCACCAGCGCGTGCGGCGCGAGTTCTGGGGCTATGGCGCGGATGAAGCGCTGGACAACGACGCCTTGATCCGCGAAGAGTATCGCGGCATACGACCGGCACCGGGTTACCCCGCCTGTCCCGACCACACCGAGAAGGGCGATTTGTTCCGCTTGTTGCAAGCGCCCAATCTCGGCATCACGCTGACCGAGAGCTATGCCATGTGGCCCGCGGCGGCGGTGAGCGGATTCTATTTCTCCCACCCCGAGTCGCAATACTTCGCCGTCGGCAAGATCGGGCGCGATCAGGCCGAGGACTATGCCCGGCGCAAGGGACTTCCGCTGTCCGACATCGAAAAATGGCTGGCGCCGGTGCTGGCGTACGACGCCGTGCTATCCCCCACCACATGACATGAGGAACTTCATATGAACATTGTCCGTCACCAACCCGCAAAAATTCTCTCCGGCGCCGTCGAGGCGAACGGCATGGTCTTTGTCGCCGGCACCGTCGCCGACAAGCGTCCGGCCTCGGTAAAGGTGCAGACCGAGGAGATTCTCGGCAGGATCGATGCGCTGCTCGCGCAGGCGGGCAGCCACAAGTCCCGGATCGTTTCGGCGCAGATCTGGCTTGCCGACATTCGCACGCGCGAGGAGATGAACCAGGCCTGGCTCGCCTGGGTCGATCCGAACAACCTGCCTGCGCGCGCCTGTGTCGAGGCCAAGCTTGCGGCGCCCGACATGCTGGTCGAGATCGCGGCGATCGCGACAAAATAGCGCGGTATCGAAATTGCGCGCCGGCGCGCTGAGTCTTGTTGTTTTCTGTGCCGCTCTCGCCGCTCTCGCGCGCGTCCGCGTGCAGCGAAAGTTAGGTTGCTTGTTTTGCGATTCTTGGGCGAACTCCTGGAGCTGGCGCCCCGAGAAGCATTCCTTCGACGCTCAAGTCTTCGTCAACGTCGGGCCAATGGAAACCCACACCTGGTCCTATAATCTCCCAATTCCGCCGCTGCTCCGAAGTCGCATTTGCAAGGCGCGGGTACCATACGATGGGCACCGATAGTTTGCGTCCATCGGCCAGTGAGACGATTAACTCGTCGTCGGTGACTTGAAGTTCGATGGCAAGCGGTTCATGTAGATTTTCCAAGATGCTCATTCCATTTCTCCAAGTAGCGAGCGGAATTATCGCGCACAATTCCGTGGAGTTCGCGCAGCTCGTGCGCGGCGAACCCGTGTGAAGACACCAATCCAACAGGCTGAAGCCAGAATTTCCCGAAGCTTCTATCCCGCTGAACGTGAACATGGGCAGGTTCACGTAAGTCGTGACTATAGAAGAAAATCCGATACGGACCCTGTTGGTCAATTGTCGGCATGTGCGTATTCTACTACTGCTCAACATGCGACCGCGCAACGCAAATCGAGCAGCCTCAACGTCGTGCTGTGCAACGGGCCACCGCGGTGCCGGAAAACGGTACGCCGCTTCCGGCCCGTGCGCACCGGCTAGGCATCGGCTTTCCCATGGTGGAAGACGGCCTCAATCTTGTTTCCCTCGGGGTCAAGAAGGAACGCCGCGTAGTACTCGGGATGATAGTTCCGGAGTCCAGGAGCGCCTTCGCTCTTTCCCCCGGCAACCAACCCCGCGGCATGAAAAGTGTCGACTTGCGCCGATGACGACGCCCGGAAGCACCAATGCCGACGCGGATCAGAAGAAGCGTGCTTCGATTCGAAAACACTCAAATAGGTATGCAGGTCGTTGTGGGGTCGATTCCGTTCGCCGAACCCTATTGCATCGGCGCGGTCGTAGGCCACTTTTGCGCCAAGCGCAGACATCACGGCGAGGTAAAAGGACTTCACCTCGCTCAGATTGCGGACCGTGATCGAAACGTGGTCAAGCAATTGCATGTCGCGATGCGAGGCCTAACGTTCCGCTTCACCGGCGCGCGCAGCTAGCGCGCGCGTCCGTGTGGAAGCGGCGGTGTACGCCCGACATGGGCATGAGTTTATGGGGTGAAAGTCCCCTGCAGGAGTATCGGACTTGTCGCATGCGGCAAGGATAACTGCTAGCCGAGGGCAAGGGCAAG
>Ga0315281_10014253_pt1 | contig 10727 bp, 5 predicted proteins | sample YL17G07_0_MG_FD_204540 | JGI IMG/M metagenome (GOLD analysis project Ga0315281, IMG submission 204540) | Sediment microbial communities from Yellowstone Lake, YNP, Wyoming, USA - YL17G07_0 | ecosystem: Environmental > Aquatic > Freshwater > Lake > Sediment | place: USA: Wyoming | collected... | reverse complement strand
ACGGCGTCGGGTCGGAGATGAGCTACTTCGAGCGGCAGAAGCGCATCGTGCTGCGCAACTGCGGCGAGATCAATCCCGAATCGCTCGACGAGTACCTGCAGGCCGGCGGCTACCAGGCTCTCGAGGACGTGCTCGAGAAGAACGACCCCGAGGCCATCATCGCGACGATCGTCGAGTCGGGGCTGCGCGGCAGGGGCGGCGCTGGGTTCCTGACCGGCATGAAGTGGCGCTTCACGCGCCTCGCCAGGGGCCCGCGCAAGTTCATCATCTGCAACGCCGACGAAGGCGACCCGGGCGCGTTCATGGACCGCTCGGTCCTCGAGGGGGATCCGCACTCCGTCCTGGAGGGGATGGCGGTGGGGGGGTTCGCCATCGGCGCCGACCACGGCTACATCTACGTTCGCGCGGAGTACCCGAAGGCGATCGAGCGGCTGACGATCGCGATCGCGGCCGCCGAGGAGCGCGGCTACCTCGGCGACAACATCCTCGGCACCGGCTTCACCTTCCACGTCAGGCTGAAGGAGGGCGCCGGCGCGTTCGTCTGCGGCGAGGAAACGGCGCTCATCGCGTCCATCGAGGGCCGGCGCGGCATGCCGCGCGTGCGTCCGCCGTTCCCCGCCAGCAAGGGGCTCTGGGAGTCGCCGACCTGCATCAACAACGTCGAGACGTTCGCCAACATTCCGTGGATCCTGAAGCACGGCGCAAAGGCGCTCAACTCGCTCGGCACCCAGAACAGCAAGGGCACGAAGGTGTTCGCGATGGCCGGCAAGATCCGGCGCGGCGGCCTCGTCGAGGTGCCGATGGGGATCTCGATCAAGGAGATCGTCTACGGCGTGTGCGACGGCATCAGGAACGACCGCAAGTTCAAGGCGGTGCAGATGGGCGGGCCGTCGGGCGGCTGCATCCCCGCGGAGCTGCAGGACACCCTCATCGACTACGAGTCGATCACGCGGACCGGCGCCATCATGGGCTCGGGCGGCATGGTCGTCATGGACGACACGACGTGCATGGTGGACGTCGCCCGCTTCTTCCTCGACTTCACGCAGCGCGAGTCGTGCGGCAAGTGCACCTTCTGCCGCATCGGCACCAAGCGCATGCTGGAGGTGCTGACCCGCATCACCGAGGGCACGGGGCAGGAGGGCGACATCGAGCTGCTCGAGGACCTCGCCGCGCGCGTGAAGAACTCCTCGCTCTGCGGCCTCGGCCAGGGCGCGCCGAACCCGGTGCTGACGACGCTGAAGTACTTCCGGGCGGAGTACGAGGCGCACATCAGGAACCGGAAGTGCCCGGCGCACCACTGCCAGAAGCTGCTGACCTACACGATTACCGACAAGTGCAGCGGTTGCATGCTGTGCCTGAAGGCGTGCGCCTGCGGCGCGATCACCGGCACGCGCAAGCAGAGGCACGTGATCGACCAGGACCTGTGCACGGTGTGCGGCGAGTGCTACAAGGCGTGCAACATCGCGGGGGCGATCCACAAGGACTGACGGAGGTCGTCCGAAGTCCGGCGTCCGAAGTCGACATCGGACATCGGACATCGGACCCCGGACGACGCCGACAGGATCAAGCAGAGGCGGCATCCATGGCGCTCGTCAAGCTCGAGATAGACGGCAAGCGGGTCATCGCCGACAGCAACCAGACGATCCTGCAGGTCGCGCGTCATCACGGCATCGGCAACATCCCGACGCTCTGCCACGACGAGCAGCTGGAGCCGTTCGCGTCGTGCTTCCTCTGCGTGGTCAAGGTGAGAGGCGCGCGGACGCTGCTGCCCGCGTGCTCGACGAAGGCCTCCAACGGCATGGTCGTCGAGACGAACACGGCCGACGTGCGGCTGTCGCGCACGGCGGCGCTGGAGCTCCTCCTGTCGGACCACTACGCCGACTGCATCGGTCCCTGCCAGGTCGCGTGCCCGGCCAGCGTGGACGTCCAGGGGTACGTCGCGCTGGCGGCGATCGGCAAGTACCGCGATGCGATCGCGCTCATCAAGGAGCGCAATCCGCTGCCGTCGGTCTGCGGGCGCGTCTGCACGCGGCCGTGCGAGGTGAAGGGCTGCCGACGCAACCTGCTCGACGAGCCGGTCGGGATCGACTACATCAAGCGCTATCTCACGGACCTGGACCTCGGCTCGCGCGACAGCTACCGGCCGGCGACCGCGCCACAAAGCGGCAGGCGCGTCGCGATCGTCGGCGCGGGCCCGGCGGGCCTCTCGGCCGCCTACTACCTGGCGCTGCGCGGCCATCGGGTGGACATGTTCGAGTCGCAGCCCGAGGCGGGCGGCATGCTCCGCTACGGCATCCCCGAGTACCGGCTGCCCAAGGACGTGCTCGACCTCGAGATCAACCAGATCCTCAGCCTCGGCGTGACGCTGAAGACGAACGCCGCGCTCGGCAAGGACCTGACGATCACCGCGCTGAAAGAGCGCGGCTACCACGCCGTGTTCCTGGGCATCGGCGCGTGGCGCAGCTCGCTGATGCGGGTGCAGGGCGAGGAGTCGGCCGGCGTGCTGTCGGGCATCGAGTTCCTGAGGAACTTCGGCCTGCGCAAGAAGATCGACATCCACGGCCGCGTGGTCGTCGTCGGCGGCGGCAACACGGCGATCGACTGCTCGCGCACCGCCCTCAGGCTCGGCGTCAGGGAAGTGAAGCTTCTCTACAGGCGCACGCGGACGGAGATGCCGGCCAACGCCGCCGAGATTCAGGACGGGATCGAGGAAGGCGTGCGGATGGAGTTCCTCGTGGCGCCGCAGCGCGTGATGACCAGGGAGGGGCGCGTGTGCGGCCTGGAGTGCCTGCGGATGGAGCTCGGCGAACCGGACGCCTCGGGCCGCCGCAGCCCCAAGCCGATCCGCGGCTCCGAGTTCGTCGTCGAGTGCGACTTCATCATTTCGGCGATCGGGCAGTCCACGACGGTGGCCGATCTGATCGACGGCCGGGTGCCGGGGATGCTGCCGCTCGGCGAGGTGCTGAACCTGACGCGGTGGCAGACGGTGCAGACCGCCGAGGGCACCTTCGAGACCAGCGTCGAGGGGGTGTTCGCGGGCGGCGACGTGGTGACGGGCGCGGCCACCGCGATCGAGGCGATTGCCGCGGGCCGCAAGGCCGCCTACGCCATCGACAAGTACGTCATGACGGGTGTCGTCCAGGCAGAGCCACGCGAGTTCTTCAGCCGCAAGGACACGTTCGCGACGGTGACGGTGAAGGACCTGCGTTCGCAGGAGAAGAGCCAGCGACGCATGATGCCGATGCTGCCGGTCGAGGAGCGCGTCAAGAGCTTCGCCGAGGTGGAGCAGGGCTACGGCGCCGAGGACGTGAAGCGGGAAGTGCAGCGCTGCCTGGAGTGCGGGTGCACGGCGTTGTTCGACTGCGCTCTGCGACGCCACGCCACCGAGTACGGCGTCGAGCTGAAGCGCTACCTCGGCGAGGCCCGCCAGCATCCGGTGGACCGGTCGCATCCGCTCATCGAGCTCGACCCGAACAAATGCGTGCTGTGCGCGCGCTGCCTGCGCATGTGCAGCGAAGTGGTGGGCGTGTCGGCTTTCGGGTTCGCCTACCGGGGTTTCAGCGCCGAAGTGCGACCGCCGCTCGGCATGTCGCTGGCCGACACCGGCTGCGTGTCGTGCGGCCTGTGCCTGGGGACCTGCCCGACGGGGGCGATCTCGCAGAAGATCCCGCTGGCCAAGCCCGGCCCGTGGAAGACCGCCTCGGTCGCCTCGGTCTGCCACTACTGCGGCGTCGGGTGTCGCCTCAACTACGACACGTTCGGCGACACCCTGATCAAGGTCTCGCGGCGCGAGCAGGACGAGGTGACGTTCGGCAACCACTGCCGGCGCGGGCGGTTCGGCTACAACTATGTCCACGCGTCCGACCGGCTGGCGGCGGGCAAGATCCGGCCGGGCCGCGAGATGCAGGACGCGCCGCTGGCCGACTCGATCGGGTACGCGGCGATGCGGCTGAAGGAGATGACGCGCCGCTACACGCCGAGGGAAACGGCGGTCTTCGTCTCGCCGCGCCTGACCAACGAGGAGATCTATCTCGCGCAGAAGCTGGCGCGCGTCGCGTTGAAGACGCACAACGTCACGTCGTTCTCGCAGATCCTCAATCCGGGCCAGTTCCACCCGGACGTCCTCGCCACCGCCACCTACCGCGACATCATCGACGCCCAGACGCTGCTGGTGGTCAACTCCGACCTGTCGGAAGAGCACTTCGTCGTCGATCTGCTCGGCAAGCGCGCCATCCGGGGCGGCGGCAAACTGATCTACGTCGGACCCGACGAGAACCGCACGGCGCGGTTTGCCGAGATCTTCCTGCAGTGCCGGCCCGACGCGCAGATGGTGGTCGTCGCGGCGATCCTGGCGGAGTTCGCGACGCTGGCCGGCCAGCCTGCGGCCGGGCAGACGCCGCTGGCCGCGCTCGTGGCGGGGATGGCGGAGCCGGAGCTCGAGGAGCGGACCGGTGTCGAGATGGCGCAGATTCACGAAGCGGCGCATCTCCTCGCCAGGAGCCTGCTCAAGGTGCTCATCTGCAACCGCGACTACCGCGGGCCCCGCATCGCGCATGACACCGCCATGCTGGCGCAGGCGGCGGCGGCGCTCGGCTGCACGCTGCTGCCGCTGCACGAGAAGTCGAATGCCCAGGGGCTGCTCGACATGGGCGCCAACCCGCGCTGGTACCCGGGCTACCTGGCGACCGACAGCGAAGAGGCGATCGAGAACCTCGAGAAGGAATGGTGCGTGGCGCTGCGCGACCTCGAGACCGGTGACGGCGACGTCGCGCGCCTGCTGCGCGAGAAGAAAATCAAGGTGGCGATCGTGCTCGGCGAGGATCCGCTCGGCTGCGCCGATCTGCCTGCCGAGCTGCGTGACGGCCTGCTCGCAACCGATTTCCTACTCGTCGGCGACCTGTTCCTGACCGAGACGGGCAGGGCCGCGAACGTGGTGCTGCCGCTCGGCAGCCCGATCGAAACCAACGGCAGCTTCACGAACTCCGAGCGTCGCGTGCAGCGCGTGCGGCGCGCCGTGCCGCCGCGCGCCGGCCTCGAGACCTGGGAGATCCTGTGCCAGCTCGCCGCGGGCATGGGTTATCGCTTCAAGATGAAGTACTCGGGTCCCGACGAGGTGTTCGCCGAGATTCGGCGCGTCGCCCCGATCTACCGTGACGTCGTCATCGACGGCGGCAACGGCGACGCGATCTGGGATCCGCACCGCTTTCCGCTCGCCGCGCCCGACGTTGCCGCGCCGGCGTCACCGGCGAAGCCGGCCGCCACGCTGTCGCTCGACCACCTGGAGGCGCGGTTCCGAAAGTGGTTCGACGGGTTGTTCGCGCAACCGCCAGACGCGCCGTCCGATGGAGCGTGAGGAGCACTTGCGCCCTGGGCGGCCGCGCGCGACGTGGCATGAACGACTACACGAGCATCGCTCACCTCTACGACTCGTACGTCGCCGACACCCGCGACCACGCGTTCTGGGCTCGTTGGGCCGCCCGGGCGACACGCCCGATCCTCGAATTGACCGCGGGCACCGGACGGGCCATCTTCGCCTTGCTGGGCGCGAGCAGCCAGCCGATCGTCGCCGCGGATCTCGCGCCGGCGATGCTCCGGCGGTTGGTGGCCCGCTTTCGCCGTGGGCCGCGGCCTGTCTGGCCGGTGGCCGCGGACATGACGCGCCTGCCATTCTCGTCCGGCCGATTCGGGCTGGTGGTCGTCCCGTTCAACTCGTTCGGCGAGCTCGTCGAGACCACCGATCGGGCGGCGGCCTTGCACGAGATGCACCGGGTGCTGGCACCAGCCGGCCGCGCCGTGCTCACGCTTCATGATCCGGCCCAGCGTCGAAAGACGCTCGATGGCCAGGTGCGCCGACTCGGGCCGTTCCCGGCAGGCGATGGCCGCCTCGAGGTGCTTGTCAGCGGCCGTCTGGTGCCCCCGGACCTCGCCGAGTCGGAACAGACGTACCGCGTAATCGGCGTCGGCGATGAGGTGCTCGAGGAGCACCGGCTCGTGCTGCGCTTCGTACTGTCCGATGCGGAGTCCCTGGTCGGGATGGCTGCCGAAGCGGGTCTCGACACGGAGACCCTGTTCGGGGATTACGACGAGTCGCCGTACGCGCCGGGCAGCAGTCCATTCATTCTGGCAGTCTTTGGCCGCGCGCGAGGCGCGTAGGGCGAGGTCCCATGGATCCAATTCAAGCTGCGAACGCGAGGATCCCGGTCCGACTCGCCGAGATCGACGTCGCGCAGGCGCTGGTTCTCGCCGCCTCGCAGCGCCTGCGCGCGTACGACGCCTACGTGCTCCAGGCGGTTCGAACCGAGGGCGCGTCGCTGCTCACGCTGTCCGCCTTCAGGCGGATTGCGCAATCCGGACAGCGCCGGCGAAAACGCCGCCGGCTGTTGTGACGAGCGAAATTGACCGCTTTTCGTGACAGGTGCTCTCGGCCGTTTTGTCAAAAGGCGTCAAAAGGCGCCGGCTTGACTTCCCGCCCGCTTGGCTCCAGACTTGCTTCAGTTCTGCCAACGCCTGCCGCGCCGCGCTTGCGGCTTGCAGCCGGGGGCGGCTGATGCGACGTCTTCCTCTCGTCGTCTTCCTGCTCATCCTCGCGTGTCTCTTCTACACCGCAGGTGCGCCCGTCTTCACGCAGACGGCGGGCGGAAACAGGGGTAACCCGGGCCGGCCGCCGACCAGGGGCCCTGAATCCGGCCTGCTCGGCGGCAAAGGCCCGACAACCAAACCCGGGTCGCACGAAACGTCCGTCAAGGACGAGCGAGACCGCATCGCGGGCAAGTTCCCGCCACCCAAAGAGCAGAGCGGAAGCGACGAGGAGCGGCGCACCGCGGCCGGTGTCGCCGGAACCGTCTACGTCGACGCGATCGCGCTGGAAGGGCAGCGACAGGCGCTGACGCTGACGCGCGACGACTTTCGCGTGACGATCGACGGCGGTCCGCGCAGAGTCGTGTCGGTTCACTACGTCTTCCGCGGCCCCCAGGCTCTGGTCGCCGGACGCTCCATCAAGGTCGGCGCCGGAGTCCTGGCGCACGCTGACGAGGCGCGCACGGTGGTGGTCGTCGTGGACGAGGCGAGCTTTCCTGCCGGCGCCGAGCAAACGGTGAGGCGCCAAATCGAACACCTGCTCGAGGTCGTCGGCCCCGTCGATCGCGTCGCCGTTCTGACGCTGCCGCAACCCGGTCCGCTGAAATTCGCCGGCACCCGCAGCGATCTTCTCGGCAGCGTGGCTCGCATCGTCGGCCGCCGCGCGGCAACCGGCAATGCGTCGGCGTCCTCGCTGGATGGGCTCGTCCGGCTGTTGCCGGATCTCGTGAAGCCCGAAGGGCCGAAAAGCGTGATCATCTTTTCCGCGGCGCCCGCCCGGACGACGCGGCGTGTTTCCGGGACGGCCAACGTGCAGACCACACGCGTGTCCGCGATTCTCGACGCGGCGGCCGCCTCGCGCAGTGTTCTCCATCTGGTGATCGGTTCCCAACCGCGCGTGGACGGCGCCGAAACCACAGACCTGCACTCCCTCGCGCGGTCCTCCGTTACCCGCCTGACCGGCGAACCGCGCGATCTCGCCCCGCTGGCAGCCGCCCTGCTCGGCGGCTATGTGCTCGAGGTAGAGGGCCGCGCCACGGATCGCGACGGCAGTACGCACGCGCTGTCGGTGACGACACTCGTCCAGGGAGTACGTGTACTGGCGCCCGCGCGATGGATGCCGAGGGTGGACCCGCTGCCCGCGCCGGTGATCCAGGTCACGCCGTAACGTCACGGGTGCCGCCTGCCTGGTGCGTGGTGCTGCGTGGCGCACAAGGTGTGCCGCAGATCGCAGCCAACGAGCACCAGGCGCTCAGCCCCGAGCACGCACCAGGCACTCGGCACCAGGCACCGCACCTTTCACCCGGCACACAGCACTCAGCACCCGCGCGTTCCCCCGCTTGCCGCAACTCCAGCGCCGGCATATATTCATCAGCATTACGGGCGAATTCCCCACGATGATCGGACGCACGCTCTCTCACTACACGCTCGTCGAGAAGATCGGGGTCGGCGGGATGGGAGAGGTGTACCGCGCGCGCGACACCCGGCTGCGGCGTGATGTCGCCTTGAAGGTTCTGCCCGCCGGCCTGATGAGCGACCGGAAGGCGCGGCAGCGGCTGCGTCGCGAGGCGCTCGCGCTGTCGAGAATCAGTCACCCCAACATCGCGGTGATTCACGATCTCGACGCCGACAGGGGCGTCGATTTTCTCGTCATGGAGTTCGTGCCCGGTCAGACCCTGGCGGCGATGATCGGCGAGCAACCGCTGCCGGACGGCGTCGTGCTGGCGATCGGGGCGCAGGTGGCGGCGGCTCTCGCCGAGGCGCATCGGGCCGGCGTCGTCCACCGCGACCTCAAGCCGGTGAACATCATCGTGACGCCCGCGAAGGTGGCGAAGGTGCTCGACTTCGGCCTCGCCATCCTGTTGCGGCAGGACGAGGAGACCACGCAGAGCCAGGACCTGTCGTCGGCGTTCGCGGGCACCCTCCCGTACATGGCGCCCGAGCAACTGCGCGGCGAAGCGGTGGATGCGCGGACGGACATCTACGCCTTCGGCGCCGTTCTCTACGCGATGACGACGGGGAGGCGGCCGTTTTCGGCGAGCACCAGGATCTCGCTGATGCAGTCGATGCTCGAAGGGGAACCGACGCCGCCCTCGAAGCACAACCCGAGGATCGCGCCGCTGCTCGAAGCGGTGATCGTCAAGTGCCTGGACCGGGCGCCCGACCGGCGCTACCAGTCGGTGCGTGAGATCGAGATCGATCTGGAGCGGCTGCGGTCGCCGTCCCCGTCGGCGGCCCCGCCCCGCGCATCGTCGCGATCCGCGCGCGCGAGATCGCGGCGGCCGAAGCAACGGGTCGCCGCCAGCCCCACGGCGACCGGCGGGCGGCTCTCGATCGTGGCGATGCCCGCCAAGGTGTTCGGCAGCGAAGCCGATGCCTTCCTGACCGACGCCATCGCGAACAGCCTCTCGACGCACCTCGCGCAGGTGGACGGACTCGAGATGAAGGTGCCGCCGTCGAAGGTGGACGTGGAGCGCGTCGGCAACGATTTCGTGAAGATCGCGGCGGCGTACCGCGCGAACAGGTGCCTGCTGTCATCGGCCAGCATCGAGGAAGGGCGGCTGGTCCTCGACGTCCAGGTGGTCGATCCGCGTGCCCGCCAGGTGATGTGGAGCCGCGAGTTCGAGGGAGATCGTTCGCACTACGTCGCGCTGGTCCGCGAGGCCGCCGACGGCGTCCGCGCGGCCCTCCGGCCGGATAGCGGCCCGCCCGCCGCCGCCGGGGCTTCGGCGACCGACTCCGAAGGCGAGCTCCTGATGCAGCGCGGGCTCTACTACGCGCACCTCTACGGCAGCCGCAGACGGTCGGGTGATTTCGACCGCGCGATCGACGCGTTCAATGCCGCGCTTGCCGCCGGCCCGCGGAGTGCGCGGGCCGCGGCGGAGATCGCCGCTCTGCACCTGGCCCGCCTGACGGCGGGGGTGTCGATGTTCGAGGTGGCGCCGGTGGCCGAGCGTTTCGCGCGCCAGGCGCTCGAGATCGATCCACGGTGTGCGAAGGCGTGGGCCGTGCTGAGCCGCGTGCAGGCCGAGGGGCGCCCGGAAGGGCACCGGCAGAAACTCGCGTACGCGCTCAAGGCCGCGTCGTTCGGGCCGCGCGACGCGTTCGCGCACGCGATGCTATCCAGGGTTCTCGCGCTCGATTCGTACGAGCTCGCACTGTCGGCGTCCAGCATGGCCTCGGATCTCGATCCGCTTACGCTCGACAGCCCGCTGTTTCAGGGGCTTGCGCACGCGATGATGGGTCGTGCCGACCAGGCCATGGAGCGCGTCGATCGCGCGCTCGATCTCGAGCCTGATCTTCCCTTCGGACTCCTGGTCAAGGCGCTCGTCCTCACAACGATCGGCCGGGCCGCAGAAGCGTTCCATCTCGTGGAGCCGCTCGAACGCCTTGCCGGCGAACGGCGCCTGGATGCCAGCTGGGTGCGGTTCTCCCGCGACCTGGCTGCCTTCGCGGTCGCCTTCGATACGCACGACGTTGCGGCCGCCGACGACCTGGCCGTCCGCCTGCTCGCGACGGCCCGCGGCGAGCATCCCTTCCCACGCTGGCAGTACACGACGCAGGGCGTCGCCCCGCAGCTGGCGCGCGCGGGCAGGTGCGAAGCGGCGATGCAGTTGCTGCTCTTGCGCACCGAGGCCGGGCTGCCGGACGCCCTCGACTATCTGCTGTCCTGCCCGGATCTTGCACCCCTGCGCGGCGACGAGCGGTTCCTCGTCCCGCTTCGCGCGGCCCGTGGCCGGTTCGACGAGACGCTGTCGATGCTCGAGGAGGCGCGCCAACGCGAGGAACTCCCTGCATACCTGCACAGCGCGCTCGCTGAATTGCTGGCGCGCCTGGGCACTGCCGGGTAACGTCCGATGCCGCTCTTGCTTTCGCTCCCGCCCGGTGCTGCCATCGTGCCCGGCCCGCGCGGTGGCGTCGAGCTCAGGGCCGGCAGCGGCGCCGTGCAGATTCCGTCCCCAGGTACGGCGCTGGCGATGGAGCGCCTGGTCGCCGGCCCGGCGAGCCCGGACGACCTGACCGGCCAGGTGATCGACACCGACGGTTGCGCGGCGCTCGGGGCCCTGCTGGCGTTGCTCTTTGGACTTGCCGATCGACGGCTGCTCTCCTGCACCCTCGTCGCGGACGGCGTAGCGCTGGCGACCGCCTGC
>Ga0315281_10014252_pt1 | contig 10727 bp, 5 predicted proteins | sample YL17G07_0_MG_FD_204540 | JGI IMG/M metagenome (GOLD analysis project Ga0315281, IMG submission 204540) | Sediment microbial communities from Yellowstone Lake, YNP, Wyoming, USA - YL17G07_0 | ecosystem: Environmental > Aquatic > Freshwater > Lake > Sediment | place: USA: Wyoming | collected... | reverse complement strand
GTTCGGCGCCATCTTCTACGAGATGGTGACGGGGACGAAGGCGTTCGAGGGCAAGAACCGGCCGATGCTCATCGCCGCGGTCGCCTCGCTCGATCTTGACGCGCTCTCGAAAGCGCAGCCCGCCGCGCCGCCCGCGCTCGACCACGTCGCCGAGCGCTGCCTCGAGAAAGATCCCGACGACCGCTGGCAGACCGCGCACGATCTGAATCTCCAGCTCCGGTGGATCGCCGACGGTGGCGCCGTTCTGTCCACCGCCACTCGCGGGCCCGACCGTCGCATCGTCGTGGGGCTCGCCGCCGCGCTGCTCGTCACGGTCGGCCTGGCGACGCCCGCGGTTCTGTATCTTCGAAGCCCGGGCGAGACGGACGCCTTCCAGTTCCGCGTACCCGTGTACGGCGTGAATCAGTCGGACATCGCCATCTCGCCCAACGGCGAGATGCTCGCGCTTGTTGCGCGCCCGGATCCGCCGGAAGCATCGTCGCTCTACGTGCGTCCCGTGGGCGCGACGACGTTCCGGCGCGTGGCGGGCACCGACGATGCCACACAGCCGTTCTGGTCGGCGGACAGCCGCTCGGTCGGATTCATGGCCGGCGGCAAGCTGAAGAAAGTCGACGCGTCGAGTGGCCCCCCGCAAATCATCAGCGACGCGCCGGGTTTCACCGGCGGCGCGTGGACCCGCAGCGGCCTGATTGTGTTCGGTACGGCGAAGGGATTGTTCCGCGTGTCCGCGGAAGGCGGAAAGCCTGACGCGATCACCAACGTCGAGAAGCCGGAGACCGGTCACTACTGGCCGAACTTCCTGCCGGATGGACGTCACTACGTGTACCTCGCCTGGTCGGCTGAGGCCGGGAATCGCGCCGTGTACCTGGGAACGCTGGACTCGAAAGAGAAGAAGCGGCTGATGGCCGCCGATTCGAACGTCGCGTATGCCAATCCCGGCTATCTCGTGTACCACCGCGAGGACACGTTGTTCGCGCAACGGTGGGATGCCAAAGCGTTGGCGTTGACCGGAGAGCCCGTCCACCTCGCCGACGAGCTGTCGTTCAATCCGACCAACGGCCGCGGCAATTACGACGTCTCGCAAAACGGCGAGCTGCTCTACTTTCAGGGCCAGGGCGGTCCATCGGGAAGAGGCCAGGCCGTCGCCAGCGCGCAATTCAGGTGGCGAGACCGCGGCGGAGCCCAACTGGGATCGGCTGGAGACGTGGGAACGTACGGCGACATCGATCTGTCGCCTGATGGCAAGTTGTTCGCCGTGACGCGGCAGGAGCCCGGCGCTCCCGGCGCGGACATCTGGGTGACGGATTGGCAGCGCGGCGTGACGACGCGACTGACGCTGGATCCCGCCGACGATGTCAACCCCGTGTGGTCTCCTGATGGCCTGCGGGTCGCGTTCACGACGTTCCGGAAAGGCAACGCGGACATCTACGTCAAGAACGCCAACGGCGTGGGCGCGGAGACGCCGCTCCTCGAGTCGTCGAGCAACGAATTTATCGAAGACTGGTCGAAGGACGGCCGGTATCTCGCCTACAAGCTGGGACAGGAGGCGTACGAAGATATTTATGCGCTGCCCCTGTTCGGCGACAAGAAGCCGATCCCCGTGGTCCAGGGGCAGTTTCACAAGGACGAACCCCAGTTTTCCTACGACGGGAAGTGGATCGCCTACACGTCCGACGAGTCGGGAACGTTCCAGGTGTACGTGATCGAGTTTCCAGGCGGAAAGGAGCGGCATCAGATCTCGACCAACGGTGGCGGGCAGCCGCGATGGAGGCGGGATGGGAAGGAGCTCTTCTACAAGGCGCCAGACAACGGCGTGATGGCGGTCGACATCACGCTGGGGACACGAATCGAGTCGGCCGTTCCGCGCCGTCTGTTTTTTGTCGCGCCGTCAGCGTCCTCGATCGATCCCGTCCGGCACCAGTGGTCCGTCACGCCGGACGGGCAGCGTTTTCTTCTCCGGTATGCGAATGGCGGTGGTGGAGGTCCGGCCGGCGGCCGTGGCGGCCGTGGCGCGACGGCGGCAAGCGTCGCATTCAACTTCACGCCGACGGGGCAGACCGGTCAGGCGTCGCCTCTGTCGGGAAGGGGACCCAACTTCTCGAACTTTCCTAGCAGTGGCCTGACCGTGATCCGCAACTGGACGGCGGGAATAAAAAGTCAAAAGTGAAAAGAGAAAAGTGAAAAGTCGAGACCGATGGCACTGACACCAGGTACGAAGCTCGGGCCCTACGAAATCGTCGCGCAGCTTGGCGCGGGCGGCATGGGCGAGGTCTACAAAGCGACGGACACGCGGCTCGATCGTACGGTCGCGATCAAAGTGCTCCTGGCCTCGTGGGCGGACAACCCGGATATGAAACAGCGGTTCGACCGCGAGGCGCAGACCATCGCGTCGCTGAACCATCCGCACATCTGTGTGCTGCACGACGTTGGCAATCAGAGCGGTGTCGACTTCCTCGTCATGGAATACCTGGAGGGCGAGACGCTGGCCGCGCGGCTCGAGCGGGGACCGCTGGGGTTGGACGAAGGCTTGATCGTCGCCATCGCGATTGCGGACGCGCTGGACAAAGCGCATCGCCGCGGCGTCGTGCACCGCGATCTGAAGCCGTCCAACGTCATGATCACCGAGAGCGGGGCCAAGCTGCTCGACTTCGGCCTGGCGAAGTGGAAGCCGGCGATGCAGGCGAACCCGGTCTCCATGCTGCAGACGCAGAAGGATCTGTCTACGCCGGGCACGATCATCGGCACGCTGCAGTACATGGCGCCGGAACAGCTCGAAGGCACCGAGGCCGACGCCCGCACGGACATCTTCGCGTTCGGCGCGCTCCTGCACGAAATGGTCACCGGGAAGAAGGCGTTCGAGGGCAAGAGCCAGGTGCTCCTGATTTCGGCGATTGCCACGTCTCATCCCGCGCCCATCTCGACAGTCGACCCCGCGACGCCGCCGGCGCTCGACCACGTGGTGAAGACGTGCCTGGCGAAAGATCCGGCGGATCGCTGGCAGACGGCCCGCGACCTGCTCGCCGAGTTGCAATGGGTGGCCGCCGGCGGAACCGGAACCGCTGCGGCCGCGCCCGTGGCAATGGGGTGGCGGTCACGCGCGAATGTCTACCGCCTCTCGCTTGCCGCTGCCGCGGTGCTCGCGATTGCGTTCATCGTACCTGCGTTTCTCTATCTTCGCGGGCCGAACGTCACGGGTGAACTTCGTTTTCGCGTGCCGATTCAGCTGAGCGCTCAGGCGGACGTCCTCAACGTCTCCGCGGTTGCCGCAGGCGCCTGGTTTCGCCCGGCCAGTTTCGCCGTCTCGCCGGACGGCCGCGTCATGGCGTTTGTGGCCCGGCCGAGTACCACCGAAGCCTGGTTCCTGTACGTTCGCCCGGTCGGCGCTGTCACCCCGCAGCGGCTTCCGGGAACCGAGGATGCCGCGCAGCCGTTCTGGTCGGCCGACAGCCGCTCGATTGGTTTCGTGGCCGGCCCGAAGCTCAAGAAGGTGGAGGCCTCGGGCGGACCGCCGCAGGAGCTCTGCGACGCCCCGGATTTCTCCGGCGGCACCTGGAACAGCGACGGCGTGATTCTGTTCGGTTCCACGCAGGGCGTGTACCGCGTGCCCGCCGAAGGCGGAAAACCGGAGGCGATCACGAAGGTCGACAAGTCGGAGACCGGACACCTGTGGCCGCATTTCGTGCCCGGCGGGCGCACGTACTTGTACACGGCGTGGTCGGGGGAGCCCTCCGGGCGCGCGATCTTTGCGGGCACCCTCGGCTCGAAGGACAGGACCCGTGTCATCGCGGCCGAATCCAATGCCGGCTACGCCGATCCGGGCTACCTTGTGTTCAGCCGCGCCAACGCGATCTACGCCCAATCCTTCAATGCCCGCGCGTTGACCGTCTCGGGCGAGCCGGTCCGCGTGGCGGACGAAGTCGTCTACGACACGGGCAACGGACGAAGCCACTTCGCGCTGTCGCGCAACGGCGTGCTGATCTACTTCTTCAATCACAGCGGGGCGTCGGCAGGCGGCGGTGCCAGCTCGGACATGGGCGAGTGGCAGTTGTCGTGGGTGACCCGGACGGGCCAGGCGCTCGAAAGCCTGGGTCCGCCCGGCGCGTACCGAGGTGTGGACGTCTCGCCGGATACCAAACGCATCGCGGTCCACCGCCACGATCCGAAGGGCGGCGACATCTGGGTGATCGAGCCACGCGGATCGGAAACGCACCTCACGTTCGACGCCTCGCGGCACAACTCGATGCCGGTGTGGTCGCCCGACGGCAACCGCATCGTCTACGCCTCGCTGCAAAAGGGCAAATGGGGCCTGTATCAGGTGCTCTCGAGTGGATCGGGTACCGAGGAACTGCTCTTCGAATCGGATCTGCCGAAGGCGCCGATGTCCTGGTCCCCCGACGGCAAGCGCATCGTCTTCTGGGTGCAGGATCCCAAGACCGCCGGCGATCTGTGGGTGCTGGCGCTCGACGGCGACAAGAAAGCGACGCCGCTCATCAATTCACCGTTCAACGAAACCCACGCGCAGATTTCTCCGGACGGAAAGTGGGTTGCCTACACGTCGAATCTGAAGGACAACCGGAACGAGATCTACGTGCGGCCGTTCCCGTCGGGCGCCGGCCAGTATCAGGTCTCTGACGGCGGCGGCGACTGGCCGCGGTGGAGGCGGGACGGCAAGGAGATCTTCTATCACTCGCTCGGCCTTCCGCAGAGTCCCGGGGTGAATTTTGGCCCGGGTTCATACCCCGGACCGATCTACTCCGCCGCGGTGACCGCCAGCGGGACGACGTTCGAACCGGGCAAGCCGCAGCAGGTATTGGTCGTCCCCGCGCTCAACATGGCCCACAGCGGCGGGGATTACCACATGTACGACGTCTCGCCCGACGGTCAGCGATTCCTCATCCCCCAGTACGTCGTGTCCACGGGCAGCACGACTGGGCAGCTCGGCCCCGATCTGCTCAGCGGCCTCACTGTCGCCGTCAACTGGACGGCATCGCTCAAGAAATAGCCACCGCCAGAATTCGGGCCTTCATGTCGCGCGCGCGAGCCGATAGATCGCGAAGAGCAAAAGCACGGCCCCCGCGGGAACGAGGATCACGCCGAGACCAGGGTCGCCGCTGTAGAACGCGATCCCGCCGAGAAAAAACCCGCCGGGCAAGAGGACGCTGGCGCCGATCAGACAGGTTGAAATCAGCGGCAGCGCCGGCCGTTTCACGATCGCGCCGGATCGCATCGTGAGCCCGGCGATGACGTGCACGAGGGCGAGCAGCGTGCCGTGCGCGTGCGCGAGCGTCCACATCAGACGCCGCGTTTCGTTCGACACGTCCAGGTACACGCGCACCTTGAAGCCGTGGAGCAACTCGAGCGTCAGCCCGAGCGTCGCGAAGACGAACAGCGACCACCAGCCGAACCGCAGATGCCGCCGCGCGTAATCGATGTCAGCACCCATCCCAGTTTTCACTCTTCACTTTTCACTTTTCAGTTTTCACTTTTCAGTTTCCTTCTATTCCCGATACACCACGCGCCGATTGTTGCGTTCGCGCACGAGACGGTTGACGGCGTCAGCCATGAACGTGCCGTCGGCGTTCATGAGCAGCTCCGGGCGGCCACCGCGGTCGGCGTCGCGACGCGTGTCACGCCAGATCTGCATCGCGCGGACGCGCATCGCCGCGCGCGCCGCCGCCGGCGCCACGTAGTCGTACGCGAAACCGCCAAATTCTGGCAGCGAGCGCAGGGATCGCGCGGCGATGTAGCGCACGGCGTCGTACGGATCGTCGAGAAACAGCGCGAGGTACGGCGCCAGCCATCCGGCGCGGGACGCGTGTTGCGCCGGCGCCCAGCCCATGCTCTGCGCGATGATCGCACGCTGCCCCGCGTCGCCCCGCAGGAGCCACAGCAGCGCGGCGGCCACCGATCGCTCGTCGCTGCCGGCGGGCCCGAGATCCGGCGGCGGCGTGCCGTACCATTTATTAAGCAGGTCGGCGGTCCACGCGAGGGTCTTGTCGAGATGACACAGGTTGCACGCGTTCGGCCGGCCGGTCGCGAGCGTCGCCTGTACCGACGGATTGCTGATCTGATGACTGCGGATCGTTTTCAGCAGACCGTACGTCGTGTACGGCATGTGGCAGTTGTAGCAGGAGCTGCCAGACGAGTCGGGGCCATGTTTCGTGTGCGCGCTCACGTTCGACGGTAGTGTCCGGCTTAAGCCGGACCCCACGTTGGCGGCATGACACTGCAGGCACGCGTCGTTGGCATTGTCGCCGGCGGCGCGCGGCGCGAGTTGATCGTCGGCCCACGCGGCCAGCGACCGCGTGTCGTCCGACGTCTTGTGCATGGTGTGACAGGACGAACACTCGAGCGTCCTCGCCTCGTCTCGAGCGTTCTTGAAACACGGCGACTCGATCAGCCCGTTGTACTCGCGGCCCGTCGCGCGCACCATGCCGTCGGACCAGAAGATATCCCGGATGAAGCCCGGATCCTCCTCGAGAAACGCCTTCATCGTCGGCGAGCCCATGTTTGTTGTCGGCTGCACGATGAAGCGTGTCGCGGTCAGTTCGTCACCGGGCCGGTAGGGCAGTCCCTGCGTGTTGGCGCGCCGTTCCGCCTGCGGATCCGGGAACTCCCAGAACGCGTGGCATTGGCCGCAGACCTGCGACCCGCGGCGCGGATTCAACCGCGCGGGCTGCACGATTGTGGAATCCGCGCCGCCGGTCAGATGAAGCCGGTAGCGGCGCGCCGGGCTGCGATTCGCGCGCGCGTGTGTGTCGCCCGGTCCGTGGCACGATTCGCACCCGACGCCGAATTGCGCGGCCGTCGTGTCGGCGATCTGTGTCAGCGGCGCCTGCGATCCGAACGGCGTGTTGAACGCCGGCCGGCCGTTGGTCGAGTGGCAGGATACGCACACGCCGTTCCAGGCGCCAGTCTCGGACGACGGGGCTTGTCCCGGCGGGTGCATGACCGCGGCCCGGCGTGGAATCCAGCGCGCGTCCGCCGTCAGCCAGATCGCGGGAAGCTGCCCCAGGACGCGGCTCTGGCCGGTCGCGTACCAGTAGATCTGCTGATTGTGCGACCCCGTCGTCATCACCACCTGGCGAAAAATGCGACGGGGTCCGTCGGGATCGTCGAATTCGGCCCACAATTCGCGGCCGCGCTGCTGCAGTCGCATCGACGTCCCCGGGACATCGTCGACGCGGACGTCGTCGAAGCTGGTCGCTATCGACTCGGGCGTTGCCACCTGCGTCATCGTGCGGTGGTAGGAGCGACGCCAGCTGGCGAATTGACTGGGATGACAGGCCTGGCAGGCATCAGAGGACGCGTAGCCGTCGCCGGCGACCTGGATCGGCCGGCCGACGACATGTCGTTCTGCCACTACGGGTTCGCCGACGATGCCGAAGCCCAGGCAGAGCGCCGCCACGCCTGCCAATCCTGCGACGATGAGCGGCCCGGCGCGCATGGAACGCATTGAATAAGGTGGCCCGAATATAGCGGATCGCTATGCTAGACTGGCGCTCAATTTCCAGCCGATGGCGGCGGATTCTGAGGAGGATGTATGCGAGGGCTCAGAGCGGCCGGCGTGACAGCGGCCGCAATCGTCGTCGCGGCGATCGTGGCGCACGTGAGCGTCAACGGCCAGACACCCGTCAGATCGGCCCAGGCACCGGTCACCTTCACCAAAGACGTCGCGCCGATTCTTCAGCGCGCCTGTCAGAACTGCCACCGGCCGGGACAGATGGCGCCGATGTCCCTGATGACGTATCAGGAGGTCCGGCCGTGGGTCCGTTCGATCAAGCAGCGCATCGTCGATCGGGAAATGCCGCCGTGGGGCATCGATCCGCATGTCGGCATCCAGAGCTTCAAGAACGATCCGTCGCTGCGCGACGACGAGATCGCGACGATCGTCAAGTGGGCGGACGCCGGCGCGCCGATGGGCACGGCTGCGGACATGCCGAAGCCGCGTGAGTTCGACGACTCGGCGAGGTGGCACATCGGCCAGCCGGATCTCGTCGTCACGTCGCCGCCGCACACGGTACCGGCGGAAGCGTCCGACTGGTGGGGCAGCTACGTGGTCCCGACGAAGCTCACCGAGGATCGGTACATCAAAGCCATCGAGAGCAAGGCGGGCAAGACGGCCGTCGTGCATCACCTTCTCACGTACGCGGTGGAAGGCGACGACGGTGTCGACAGCAACGGCGACGACAGCAGCGGTGACGCCGGCGAGTTCCTCAACGAGTTCGCCGTCGGCAAGAACGGCGACCTGTTCCCCGAGGGATCCGGGCGTCTCCTGAAGGCCGGCTCGAGCATCAAGTTCGATTTCCACTATCACTCCGTCGGTCAGGAGACGATCGATCAGTCGCAGCTCGGGATCGTGTTCTACCCGAAGGGCTACACGCCGAAGCACATCGAATATTCCAAGCAGCTCGGACAGCCCACCGAGCCGATCGAAATTCCGAGCAACACGGCCATGGTGAGAAGCGACGGCTATCAGCGCTTCAACATGTCGGGCCGGATCACGGCGTTTCAGCCGCACATGCACACGCGCGGCAAGCGGCAGTGCATCGAGTTGATCTATCCCGACAACAAGACCGAGCTGCTGAGCTGCACCAACTTCAGCTTCAACTGGCACATCGTCCACGTGTATGCGGACGATGCCGCGCCGATCTATCCGGCGGGGACCGTGCTGCACGTCATCAGCTGGCATGACAACTCCGCGCGCAAGGGCAACCCCGATCCGACGAACTGGGTCGGCCAGGGCAACCGGACGATTGATGAAATGGGCTTCGCGTGGATCAGCTGGTACGACACGTCGGACCAGGAATACAAGGCGGAGCTCGACGCGCGCAAAGGCGCGAAGAAGACGACGACCACCAGTCAGGGACAGCCGCAATGACGAGTCGGGCGGGTGCCGCGGTGCTGGGTGCGGTGGTGCTGGGTGCCGTGCTGCGTGCCACGGTGCCCGGTGCCGGCATGCTCCTCGCGCAAACGCAGTCCACCGAAGTTCACATCAAGTACAACACCGGTCAGAGCGTCGCTCCCATCTACGAAGGGTGGGAGCGCGTGCCGGACGGCAGCTTCAACATGGTGTTCGGGTATCTCAGCCGGAATCATGTCGAACAACTGAGCCTTCCGATCGGTCCGCAGAACAATTTCGGACCGGCTCCCGCCGATCGCGGCCAGCCGGCGTACTTCTATCCGCGCGAGAATCACTTCATCTTCAAAGTGAACGTGCCGAAGGACTGGGATCGGAAGAAGGAACTCGTCTGGACGGTCACCGCGCACGGCAAGACCGAGCAGGCGCGCGCGACGCTGATGGACATCTGGGAAATCGATCGCAAAGTCGAGGTCTCGAATGGCGGCGGCGGTGGCGGCGTGCAGACGAGCAACGCGCTGATCGCGAAGGACGAGCCGCCGAAGGTGACGGTCGCGCCCGTGTCTCGCGCCACCGTTGCGACACCGGTCGCGCTGATCGCCAGCGTCACCGACGATGGTCTGCCGCCGCCGACCAAACCGCGCGCGCCGCGTCCGCTCGAGCCGTCGCTGAAGAACAGCGGACTGCCGTCGCCGGTCAACGTGCCGATGCCCGCCAGGCCCCGTCCGCCGCAGGGCGGAGGACTGTCCGTGCTCTGGCTGGTCTATCGCGGTCCGGCTGCGGTGACGTTCGATCCGGAGGGCTACGTCAAAGTCGCCGACGGCAAGTCGTCGGTGAAAGCGACGTTCGCGCAGCCCGGCGCCTACACGATTCGCGCGTTCGCCTCCGATGGTCTGCTGCGCACGCCGGCCGACGTCGTGATCACGGTCGACGGTGGGAAATCCAGCCCGCAGCACTGACGATCTGCGATCCGGCTCTCAACCTCGACTTCCTATCCAACCCATGACAACTGCAGGGAGAGTGACCATGAAGCGCGTGCTCGTTTCAATTCTTGCGTGCGCGGCGTTGGCGATCGTGGCGTTCGCGGGGCCACTGTCACACGCCTCGCAGGCGCCGCAGGCACCCCAGACGCCGGCGCCGGCCGCGGATCCATATGCGAACAACGCGAACCCCGGCGCCACGCAGTTCCCGCTGGCCGCGCCCGCCGGCAGGGACAGCGGCGCCCGGACGACGGCGCCGGCCGGCGCCGCCAATCAGGGCCCGTTCAATCCCGCCACGTGGAAGTACGGCGGCGCGTTCGATCCGCCCGCCGGCTCGAAGATCTGGAATCCGGTCAAGCTGAAGATGATGCGCGGCGAGAAGGTGACGGGCGGCACACTCTTCAGCGCGACCGATCCGGCGACCTACTGCGCCATGGCGAATGCCGGCTACGACTTCATCTGGACCGAGATGCAGCACAACGACCGCGACTGGGAAAACGTCGCGCGCATGTGGCGCACGTGCCCCAACGCGAAGGCGGTGCCCGGCGTGCGCGTCGCGTACACCGACGAGCGCGAGATTCAGCATGCGCTCGACGCCGGCGCGCTGGTCATCGTCGTGCCGACCGTGGATTCGAAGCAGGAAGCGATCGACGCGCGGAACTGGACGTACTTCCCGCCGCTCGGCCGGCGCAGCAACGGCGGCGGTCAGGCGTTCGACACCAACATGTGGGGCGGCGTGCCCGGCGGCTACCGCAACACGATCAACGACAACGTCGTGCTGATCGAGATGATCGAGACGCTCGACGGCTTGAAGGACGCCGACGAGATCGCGAAGGTCCCGGGCGTGACGGCCGTCTTCGCCGCGAGCGGCGACCTCGGCAACTTCT
>Ga0315281_10014250_pt1 | contig 10727 bp, 8 predicted proteins | sample YL17G07_0_MG_FD_204540 | JGI IMG/M metagenome (GOLD analysis project Ga0315281, IMG submission 204540) | Sediment microbial communities from Yellowstone Lake, YNP, Wyoming, USA - YL17G07_0 | ecosystem: Environmental > Aquatic > Freshwater > Lake > Sediment | place: USA: Wyoming | collected... | reverse complement strand
CTGCTTACGGCGATGGAAAACACCGCCACATCGATACCCACGGCATCCATGACCCGCAGATGCTCGTCCACATCGGCGAGTTCCGGACGGAGATTGCCGCGGGGTCTGCCGTGCTCATAGACGATAGTCTGTTCCCCTTTCTTCCCGCCTTTCTTGAGCATCAATTCTTCGGGCAGGTAATGGTGTTCCCAGTCGATGATCATCCTGCGTTCCCTTGCCAGATTTTTCGGATGTTCTGGAAATAGAGCGAGTCAATCCAGGAGCAAATATGCCGGAAAACCGCATGGATATTGGCTTTCCGGCATTTCGCAAGGCGCTTGAGCGGCATCGTGTCTGGATGTCAAACCCAGCGCAGCGGGATGGGCGACGTCCGCTGCGTTTATTTATATACCTTGACCTGGACGCAATGATCCAGCGCGGTGGAGATCAAGTCGATATGGTCCAGGTCGGTAGGCAGGAGGGCGTTGAAGTTGACGCCCTTGCCCCGGGACACGGGCATGCCCGGCGCCCAGTGACCGAAGTGCCCTCCCACTCCGACCGCCTCGGGATGGATGCACTGGGTCACCTTCGCCGTGGCCCTGACCTTTTGCACCGGCGACTCCAGCCACACGGTATCGCCATTGCTGATTCCCTTTGCTTTCGCCACCGACTCATTGATGAGGATGCGGTAGGCGTTGGTCTGCTCGCAGATCTCGTTCACCCACGGGTTCTCATTGCCGTAGGCGCCGTAGACGAACGGGAACTTGAAGTGGACGGCGATCAGGTCGTATTCGCCCTTCTGCATGGCTTCGTAGGAAGGACACGGAATGAAATCGCCGATCGGCTTGTAGTCCGATAGGTCCCAGTCCAGGTTCATCTGGCCGAGCACGCTCTTCAACTGTTCCCCGCGCTCCAGGAAGTGCTCCAGGTAGATCGGCATTCTGGCTTCGAGGTACGGACCGATATAGGCTTCCTCGACGCCTCGCGGATGACGGATGACACCGTTCTCCTGGAACCAGGCAAGGCCGCGCTCCTCGCCAAACCACGAACGTGCCTGGTGGTCCACGACCTCGGCTATGGGATAGCGCTTGCCGGGCTTGAGCGCATGGGCTCCTTCCATCTTGTAAGTATTGTTCAGGATGCGATACAAGCCGGTCAGGATGCCGAGCCGATCCGCGATTTCCTGCACCACTTCCTGCGGATGTCGCACCCCCGGCGGCGGCTCGACCACGGGCTGGCGCACCTGCCAGTAAAAGTCGTCCTGGCCGCAGGGTGCAATCATGAACGCTCCCATGCCGGGGATGAAATCGTATCGCTCCAGATAACTCGGGAACGGCAGAATGACATCGTCGAAGTGGTTCGTCTCGTTGATCTCCACCGCGAACCCGACCATGAAACGCAGCGACTGGTAGAGCCGCTCCACCTTCTTGGTGTCGCCGAACGAGCCCAGCATCGAGTTGACCGGCGCATGCAGCAACATCTCGATGGTATCCCGCTCAGTCAGGCCGAAGGCCGAGGGATTTTCGGCGGTGATCGGCAGCAGCGTGTGGTAGTGGGAAGCCAGCGGAAACAGCTCTCCCAGATCCATGCGTGTCGGAGTCGTCGGGGCGCGACCCGGGAAAGCGCTTGGATGCGCCATCGGCATGATCTGGCCGCCATGCTCCAGCATGCCGTCGGTGCCGCCTTCGGGCCACCAGATATGAGGATACTTGCCGGCGGCGCCGGTGCTGAGGATACCTCCAGGCACGTTCACGGATCCGACCACGATGTTGAGCAGCTTGAGCAGCCAGCAGTTGTGGAAGCCGTGCTTGTGGCCCTGCGTCCCCCGCGCCCAATCAACGACGGCCGGCCGGTAAGGGAGCGCGACGCCGTCGATGGTGATCGTCTCGCCGATGCACGCCGCTTCGCCGAACTCGCGCGCGATGCGCCTGGCGGTGGCGGCAGGAATCGTACTGAACTTCTCGGTCGTCTCCGGGGGGTATTTGGCGACGTGCTCGCGCAGCAACTCGAACGCCGGGCGGCTTTGCTTCCCCTGCGCATCGTAGGACCCGGTGAGCGCCGGATCGCGCAGACCCGGATCATCATGGGTCTTGACCGTTCGGTCCGCGGCATCATAGACCAGCGGTTTCCTGGTCGCGGCGTCGCGGACATAGCGCCCGTCCGCGCCGACCAGGTAGGGTGCATTGGTCTTGCGTTTCAGGAACGGTTCATCGTATATGCCCAACTCGTTCAAGAGCACATGCAGCATGCTCAGAGCCAGGGCCGCATCGGTGCCGGGGCGAATGGGAATCCACTCGTTGGCTTTGCTCGCGGCGTAACCGCCCACCGGATCGATGACTACCAGCTTCATGCCCCGGGCCCGGGCCTCGGCCATATCGAGCAAATGGTGGTTGAAAGCGCTGCGCGAGGCGATGCCGAACTGGGTCCCGATCAGAATGCAGTACTTGGCATAGTGCAGATCGGGCTGCTGGTGGAAACCGCCGCCGGAGAAGAACTCCACCGGATGCACCACCTTGCCGCAGGTGGGCGAGGAGGCGACATTGACTTGATTGGAGCCGAAGGCGCTGCCCAGCGCCGAGATCCAGAACATGTTGTCCCCGACGACGTCCCAGGCCTGCACCCAGAGCTTCTTGGGGTTGTCGCGGATGCGCTCGAGCTGGGTGACCACCGTATCCATCGCCTCGTCCCAGGAGATCTCCGTCCACCCCGGGTCTTCATCGACACCCTTCTTCGGGTTCGTCCGTTTCAGCGGGACCTTGACCCGGTTCGGGTTGTACAGGTTCATGAAGCCGGCCTTGCCTTTGGCGCACATCTTTCCCCGGTTCTGCGGATTGTCCGGATTGCCCTCGATGTTCACCACCACGCCGTCTTCCACCAGAACCTTCACGCCGCAACCTATGTAGCACATGCCACACGAGGTCGTGACCAGCTTCGACTGCAAATTCGATTGCGTCATTTCCACGGCTATCCTCCTTCAAACATGGGCCGCATGATCACCTCTACCTCGCTATTGCCCAGTTTCGCGGCAAGGCCACCGCGTTGCCTGATATGTTCGCCAACCACGAAGGCAGGTTGCAGAGTTCTCCAACCATCATTTGTAGACCTTGACCTGCACGCAATGATCCAGAGCGGTGGAGATCAGGTCGATGTGCTCCAGGTCGGTTGGCAGGAGGGCGTTGAAGTTGACGCCCTTCCCGCGCGAGATGGGCATGCCCGGCGCCCAGTGACCGAAGTGCCCTCCCACTCCCACCGCCTCCGGATGTATGCACTGGGTCAGCTTGACCGTGGCCCGGACTTTGCGCACCGGGGATTCCAGCCACACCGAATCGCCGTGCTTGATCCCCTTGGCCTTTCCCACTGCCTCGTTGAGGACAATGCTGTAGGCGTTGGTCTGTTCGCAGACTTCGTTCACCCACGGATTCTCCGCGCCGAAGGCGCCGTAGACGTAGGCGAACTTGAAGTGGACGGCGACGAGGTCGTACTCCCCCTCCTGTACAGCGTGGTAGGAAGGGCACGGCATCCACTCCGAGAGCGGCTTGTAATCCGAGAGGTCCCAATCCAGCCCCATCTTGTCGAGGACGCCCTTCAACTCTGCACCGCGGTCCAGGAAATGCTCGAGGTAGATCGGCACTCTGGCCTCCAGGGTCGGACCGATGTACGCCTCATCGATGTCCCTGGGCAGCCGGATGACCCCGTGCTCGCGAAACCAGTCCAGGCCATGCTCCTCGCCGAACCATGAGCGCGTTGCCCTGTCCATGAAATCAACGACGGAGCAGCGCTGGCCCGGCTTCAACTTGTGGTGGTCCTTCAGGATGTAGGCATGGTTAAGGAGCCGGTACAGATCGCCGAGGATGCCAACGCGGTCGGCGAGCTCGACGATGACCTCCTGGGGGTGTTTCATCCCTGGCGGAAGCTCGACCGCTGGGTGTCGCACCTGCCAGTGGAAGTCATGCTCTCCGCAGGGGGGGATGGAATGGACTCCCGAGCCGCTGTTGAAATCGTATCGCTCCAGATAGCTGGGGAAGGGGAGCACGATGTCGTCGAAGAGAGTCATCTCGTTTATCTCAACGGCGAAGCCGGCGATGAATTTCAGCGACTTGTAGAGCCGCTCCACCTTCTTGACGTCGCCGAATGAACCGAGCACCGGATTGGTAGGCGAATGGATCAGCATTTCCAATTGATACGACAGGCCGAACGCCGACGGATTCTCGGCGGCGATCGGAATGAGCGTATGGAAATGCGAGGCAAGCGGGAACAGTTCTCCCAGGTCCATCCGCACAGGCACTGCCGGGGTACGGCCCGGGAACGCCTTGGGATGGGGTAGGGGCATGATGTGCCCGCCGTCTTCGAGCATGCCGTCGGTGCCGCCATGCGGCCCCCACTCATGAGGCCGCTTCCCACGGGCCATGGTGCTGAGAATACCGCCGGGGACATTCACCGCCCCGACCACGATGTTCAGCAGCTTGAGCGGCCAGCAGTTGTGGAAGCCGTGCTTGTGGCCCTGCGTCCCCTTGGCCCAGTCCACGCACACGGGACGGTAGGGAAGCTCCACCCCGTCGATGGTGATGGTCTCGCCGATGCGCGCTGCCTCACCGAACTCCCGCGCAATGCGCCTCACGGTGGCGGCCGGAATCGTGGTGATGCTCTCTGTCTTCTCCGGGGAATACTTGGCGACATGCTCGCGCAGCAGCTCGAGCGCCGGGCGGCCCTGCTTTCCCTGCGCATCAAAGGAGCCGGTGAGCGCCGGATCGCTCAGGCTCGGATCAGCATGGGTCTTGACCTTGCGGTCGCCTGCGTCGAAGACCAGCGGCTCGTTGGTCCCGGCATCGCGCAGGTAGCGCCCATCGGCGCCGACCAGGTAGGGCGCATTGGTCTTGTGCTTGAGGAATTCCCGGTCGTAGATGCCCAGCTCGTTCAACAGCACATGCAGCATGCTGTTGGCCAGGGCCGCATCGGTACCGGGGCGGATCGGAATCCACTCGTTGGCCTTGCTTCCGGCGGAACCGCCCACCGGATCCACCACCACCACCTTCATACCCCGGGCACGCGCCTCGGCCATGTCGAGCAAATTGTGGTTGAAGGAACCGCGCGAGGCGAAGCCGAACTGGGTCCCGATCAGAATGCAGTAGTTGGCGTAGTGCAGGTCGGGCTGCTGGTGGAATCCGCCGCCGGAGAAGAACTCCACCGGGTGGACCACTTTGCCGCAGGTGGGCGAGGCGGTGTTATTCACATGCGGAGAGCCGAAAGCGCTGCCGAACGTCTTCAGCCAGAACATGTTGTCGCCAACTGCCTCCCAGCATTGCACCCAAAGTTTTTTCGGGTCGTCCGAGATGCGCTCGAGTTGGGCGACGATGGTGTCGATCGCCTCGTCCCAGGAGATCTCCTTCCACCGCGGGTCTTCATCGATACCCTTCTTCGGGTTGGTCCGTTTCAGCGGGACCTTGACCCGATTCGGGTTGTACAGGTTCATGATCCCGGCCTTGCCTTTGGCACACATGTTTCCCCGGTTCTGCGGACTCTCCGGATTACCCTCGATGCTCACCACCACGCCGTTTTCCACCTGAACCTTGATGCCGCAGCCGACGTAGCACATGCCGCAGGCCGTCGGGATCAGCCTTGACTGCAACTTTGCCTGCGTCATTTCCACGGCTATCCTCCTCCGAACATCGGCAGCATGATCACCTCCACCTCGCCGCCGCCCAGCTTCGCTGCGAGGCCGCCGCATTGCTTGATGTTCTCGCCGTCGACGAATATCAGCATGGTGTGGTGCAGTTTCGCGGGGCCGCAGAAAACCCGGCACGTGAAAGCATCCCCATAGGTCCCCGACAAGGATTCCAGCAGTTCGCCAACCGTGGCCCCCTCCCGCATAGTGACCAGGAGTTTCCGCTGTCCGATGAGCGAGGGCAGCTCTCCCATGAACGTCACCTGGACGGCCCGGGTGGACTGCTTCGCCGCCATCGCGTCCATCGCTTCAGCCCCGCCTGCCTGCGTGGTGAGCCGCCATCCCCGCGTATTCGCGCTCCAGATCGGTGCCGGTCCGGTTCAGCCGGCTGAAGTCCATTCCCTCCTGCACCAGGGCGGGAGGAACATACACGCCCACCTTCAGCACGCAGTAGCGAAACAGGAGACTGCCGGTGAGCATGCATACCCCCGCCAGGACGACCGCTGAAGGAACCCACAGGACCAGCAACAACGGCAGCAGCATTCCCACCAGGATGACGCCGACGCGGAAGGTCCAGCTCAAGGGGGCGGAGTTCAGAAGCCGCACCGATTCCCTGGCCGGGCCGCCGGCGCGGTGCATCGCCAACAGATAAACACAAACCAGGATGCCGTTGACCACGATCAGAACCGCCGCCAGCGAGTCAAAGGGCCGCAGGCCCTCCGCGACCTCCAGAAAAGAAGAACCCAGCAAGATCATGGCGCTGGCTCCGGTGGCGGCGTAACCGACCAATACCGCCGGAAGCCAGGCCGTATTCCAGAACGGGATGGAGCGGTTCTTGGCCAGGAAAAACCCCGGATACAGCACGATCATCAGCGCACACAGCGCGGCGATCCACCCCACAGCGCGTCCGGCCAGGCCGGCGCCTTCCCAGGGCAACCAGGGCACGGGGGCGACGGAAAGAAAGCCGGTGAGAACGAAAAAGCAGACAAAAACAACGCCCCGGCTGAGCCACGAGGTGCGGATCCGCGAGACGCCCCGCCAGGCCCGCAGCGGGCTTCCCAACTCCAGCAGCAGTACCACTCCCCCGAGCACTATAGAACCGAGCGCCAGCAGCGCAAAGAAAATCGGCAGATCGAGGATCTTGAACAGCAGAAACAGCCCGCAGCCCGACCCGCTAAGGAACAGCCATATCGACAACAGCCAGCCCCACTCGCGCTGGCATTTCAGCTCCGCATTGAATCCTAGTGCCATGTTCTTCTCCCGGCTCCGGCAAACGTCTTACGTCAGATAGTAAACATTGGGATCGGCGCCCAGCTCGGCGCGCGGCTGAAAACGCGGCCTTTGCTTGATCAGCTTCGAGATCTCGCTGTGCGCGTCATTCAGATCGCCTATCACCAGCGCCCGCGTCGGACAGGTGTCGATGCAGGCCGGTTGCAGCCCCTGGTCCAGGCGATCCACGCACAGGGTGCATTTCTGCGCCGTTCCCGCCTGCCATTTCTTGAAACTCACCTCCTCGTAGGGGGTCGTGTACTTGCCGTAATAGCCCCTGGCGTTATCCGGGATGAAGCGCGCATCGTACGGACACGCGACGACGCAGGCGTGACAGCCCACGCACTGGTCCTGATCGACCAGCACCAGATTGTCATGCGCGCGTTGGTAACTGGCGCCGGTGGGGCACACCGGCACGCACGGCGGATCGCTGCAGTGGTTGCAGCGCATTGGCATGAACACCGTGTAGGCAAACGGAAATGTTCCTTCTTCCTTCTCGATCACCCGGGTCCAGAAAATCCCCGGCGGCGTACCGTTCTCCGCCTTGCACGCCATGGTGCAACTCTGGCACCCGACGCAGCGTTTCAGATCAACGGCCACCCCCCACTTTACGGTGCGGCTCTCAACCGAATTCACACTCAGTGCCATTGTCACCCTCTCCTTCGCCTCGTGACTCCACCTTCGCACCGGACAGTGCCCATCGAAGCTGGCCAAGGCTAGGCAGCGGATCGACATGAGTCAATCTCGATTCACAATCGACAATTGCATTCCCCCGGCATTCCCCGCCCCCAATAGCGAGAGTTTCGTGCAAAGCGTGATCCAGATCACACGGGAACCGGCACCCGATCCGTTCTCATAGCGGGTCCGGGCCAGGCGCGGCGTTGTAAACCATTGCCGTGCGCAGAGTCCCACCGGGAGCAGGTGCTGAAATGGCAAACATCCCACTGAGCTTCGCGATCAATCCCTACGAGCACGTGCGCGACCTGCTCGACGGCACGGTGCGGGCCGAGGGCATCGACTTCACCTTTCTGCGCTTGCCGACCGAGGAGATCTTCTATCGTTTCGTTCGCTACCGCGAGTGGGATGTATCCGAGATGGCCTTTGGCAAGTTGATCGTGCTCGCCTCGCAGGAGGATCGGAGCATCGTGGCGATTCCGGTGTTTCCGTCGCGGTCGTTCCGACACTCCTCGATCTACGTGCGCAGTGATGCCGGCATCACCCGGCCGGAACACCTCGCCGGCAAGCGCATCGGTGTGCCCACCTGGTCGCAGAGCGCCTCGATGTACTCGCGCGGCATGCTCGCTCACGAGTACGGCGTGGATCTGCAGTCCATCCACTGGCACCAGGGCGGGGTCAATCAGGCCGGGCGAGCGGAAAACGTGAATCTCGATCTTCCCCGGTGGCTACGCCTCACCAGAGTGCCGGATCGGTCCCTGTCGGAAATGCTTCTGGCGGGAGATCTGGATACGATTCTTTCGGCGAGGCCGCCGGCGCCATTTGCCTCGGGCGACCCCCGTGTACGCCGGCTATTCGAGGATTACCGCGCGGTGGAACTCGCATACTGGGAGAAAACCGGCATTTTCCCCATCATGCACGTGGTGGCGATGCGCCGCGAAGTCTACGAACGCCATCGCTGGGTGGCGATGAATCTGTTTACTGCGCTCGAGACGGCCAAGAACCGCAGCCTGGAACGCCTGAAGAGCATGACCGAATCGTCCATTCCGCTGCCTTGGGTACCCGAGCACACGCGGTTGTCGCGCAAGATGCTGGGCGAGGACTTCTGGCCCTACGGCATCGAGCCCAACCGCAAGACGCTGGAGGCCTTCACGCAGTACGCATTCGAGCACGGGGTAACCGCCCGCAAGGTGGCGGTGGAGGAGCTTTTCCCACCGGAAGTGCAGACCTTCACGCGGGTCTGACGCGTGCCGCGGAAAGAATCGCCCCCGTCACCGTGGGGGAAGACAGGAATGATCAATCCCGTGAATTGCGCGCCGGTAATGCGCCGGCGCCACCGAAGGAGAAAATTGTGAAAACGTACCTGATGCGCATCGCAGTCCTGGCGCTCGGCGCGTTCTACGCCGCCACGGCGCCGGCGCAGTATCCGGTGCGGCCGATCAGGATCCTGGTTCCGATTCCCCCCGGCGGGGCGCCCGACATCGTCGCACGGGTGACTGGGCAGAAGCTCGCGGAATCCCTGGGCCAGCCGATCGTGGTGGAGAATCGCACCGGCTCGAACGGCAATATCGCCGGGGATCTGGTGGCGAAATCGCCGGCCGACGGCTACACGCTGCTGCTCGCGCAGGACAGCCTGCTCACGCTCAATCCGCACCTGTACGCGAAAATGCCCTTCGATCCGCTCATGGATCTGGTGCCGGTGGGGAGCATAGCGTCGAGCCAGTTCATTCTTTCGGTCAATCCCTCGCTGCCGGTCAGGAATCTCAATGAGTTCATCGAGTATGCGCGCCGCGCCAATCCGCCCCTGGCATTCGCGTCCGGCGGAAACGGCAGCCTGAGCCAGTTGTCGATGGAAATGCTCAAGGCGCGTGCCGGCATCGATCTGGTGCACGTGCCCTACAAGGGCGGCACGCCCGCAACGACCGCGACCGTCGCGGGAGAAACGCCGGCGACGTTCGCGGGCGCTTCCTCGGCCGGGCAGATCAGGGCGGGCAGGCTGCGCGCCCTGGCGCAGACCGGGGCGCGCCGTGCTGCGGCATTTCCGGACTTGCCGTCCGTCGGCGAGTCATATCCCGGATTCGATGTGACCGCCTGGCATGGCCTGTTCGCCCCGGCTGGCACGCCGGAGCCCGTATTGGCGCGGCTGCGCGCCGAACTGGCCACGGTACTCGCCCAGCCTGACCTGAAGGAAAAATTGAACGCCGTGGGCGGGATGGAGCCCTACGCGATGAAACTCGAGGAATTCGCGGCCCTGATCCGGCGCGACCACGAGAGGTTCGGCAAGCTGATAAAGGAAGTCAAGCTCTCGCTGGATTAGCAGCGCGCGGATCACTCGACGAATTTCGCCCGCGGTCTGAGCAGCGCGCTCGAGAGGCGCTGCTCGATCACGTGCGCCACCCAGCCGGCGACGCGCGACAGTATGTACAGGCCGCCCGCCGCGCGTTTCGGGAATCCGAGCGCTGCGACCAGCGCCACCACGCCGAATTCCATCCGCGGCTTCAGCTCGAACCTGCTCTCGGCCTCGTGGAGAAACGCGAATACCATATCCAGGTGCCGCGACTGGCGGCCCGTCCGGCGGACCAGATCGAATATGTAAGGCGCGCGCGGATCGCCCTGCGGGTAGATGGGCTGGTTGAATCCGGGCGGCGCGCGGCCGACTGCCTGCAGGTCGCGCACGCGTCGCATCAACTCGGCCTTCGATTTGGCGCCTGCGAGGAAATCCTCGGTGCGGTCGTAGACTTCGGCAATCTGCCGTCCGGAACTCGTTTCGATCGCCGACACCAGGCAGGCGTGCAGGTCCGCGCCGCTCGAAGCCGCGACCCGGGCGGCAAACGTGGCCGGTGAAAGCTCATGATCGGCCAGCAGCACCATGAGCCCATTGACCATCCGCAAACGCTCCTCCGAGCGTGCGAGTCCCGAGGCCCGCAGCACTGCGGCGGCAATCGGCTCGCCGCTTGCGCACGGCACATACGCATGGCGCGGCGTCAGATATCCGAAGCAGCCTGAAAACGCCTGAATAAGCTGTCGCGCTGCCATTGCGGTGGTACTCGAGCGCAGGCGCTCCACACGGCTGCCGCGCGCGAGGCTGATTGACAATGCGAGCAGCGAAAACACGTGTGCGATCGGCGTGTTCCCGCGTGAG
>Ga0315281_10014249_pt1 | contig 10728 bp, 12 predicted proteins | sample YL17G07_0_MG_FD_204540 | JGI IMG/M metagenome (GOLD analysis project Ga0315281, IMG submission 204540) | Sediment microbial communities from Yellowstone Lake, YNP, Wyoming, USA - YL17G07_0 | ecosystem: Environmental > Aquatic > Freshwater > Lake > Sediment | place: USA: Wyoming | collected... | reverse complement strand
GGGGCCCTTCTGAAGGACGATGCGGCGCTCGCTATCCTCCTGCGACGAGCGGACGAGGCCGGCCTCCAGACGGCGGTTCACGCGATCGGCGATCGGGCGATCGATCAGGTCCTCCGCGCCCACAAGAGCGCACACACGTCGCCCTCTCTCCGCCACCGGATCGAGCACTTCGAGCTCCCCGACGACGGCGCGATCGAGGGGACCGCACGGCTCGGTCTCTCCGCCTGCATGCAGCCGAACTTCGTCTCCTGGTCCGGCCCGGGCGGGCTGTACGAGGCCCGGCTCGGTGCGGAGCGCGACCGCCGGACCGACCCGCACCGGGCCGTCCTCGACGCTGGAATCCCCCTTTCCTTCGGCTCGGACGGGATGCCCCTCTCCCCTCTCAAGGGCCTCCACGCCGCGGTGAACGCCCCCCACCCAGGGCAGAGGGTGAGTGTCGAGGAGGCGATCGCGGCCTACACTCTCTCCGGAGCCCGTCTGTCCTTCGAGGAGGGGGAGAAGGGAGCTCTCTCGGTCGGGTCCCTTGCCGACCTCGTCGTCCTCGACGAGGACCCGCGCCGCGATCCGGGACGACTCGCCGAGCGAAGGGTCGAGAGGACGTTCGTGGGGGGGAAGCTCGTCTACGAGCGGGAGGGAGAACGATGAGAATAGGGTTCTTCAGCGACGCCTACCTCCCTGAGGTGAGCGGCGTCGGGGTGAGCCTCTCCTGGCTCAAGAAGGCCCTGGAGAGCCTCGGGCACGAGGTGATCGTCTACGCCCCGCGCTACGCCGGGTCCCGTGAGAACGAGTCGGACGTCTACCGCTTCCGCGCCCGGCGGTTTGTCTTCCACAAGGCGAGCCGGGTCGCCCTCCCCTACCAGCACGAGGCGATCCGCACCTTCGGGACGCTCGACATCGCGCACAGCCACACCCCGTTCTCCCTGGGGTTCGTCGCCCTCGGCGCCTCCCTCCGCCACCATCTCCCGCACGTCCACTCCTACCATACCCACCTCATGGAGTTCCGCCACTACCTTCCGCCCCTCGTCCGCCCGCCGAAGAGGGCGGTGAAGGAGTTCGCGGCCGCATTCTGCAACCGCTGCACGGTGGTCACGGCGCACTCGACCCCGATCAAGGAGGAGCTCCTCCGCTACGGGGTCCGGCGGCCGATCCTCGTCCTCCCGTTCGGGATCGACCTCGACCTCTTCCGCCGCGCTCCGGTCTGGGCCCCGCGAGCGGCGCTCGGCGTCCCGGCGAGCGCTCCCCTCTGCCTGTACGCCGGCCGCCTCGCCGGCGAGAAGAACCTCTCCTTCCTCCTCCGCGCCTTCGCCCACCTTCACAGGGAGCTTCCCACGGCTCGCCTCGTCCTCGCCGGAGACGGACCGGAGAGAGGACACCTCGAGCGGCAGGTCGCCGAGGATCGGCTCGACTCCGCCGTCACCTTCGCCGGGTTCCTCGACCATCCTCACCTGATCGACTTGTACAAGGCCTCCGACCTCTTCCTCTTTGCTTCGAAGACGGAGACGCAGGGCCTCGTCCTCGTCGAGGCGATGGCGAGCGGCCTCCCCACGGTGGCGATCGGGGAGATGGGCGCGCTGGACATGATCCAGGACGGGGAGAACGGCCTCCTCGCCCCCGAGGACGAACGAGGTTTCGCACGGGTCGCCCTCTCGCTCCTCGGCGATCGTGACCGGCACGCGAAGCTCAGGCAGGGGGCCCTCGACGCCGGGGAACGCCTCTCGTCGCTGAACACCGCTCGGCGCTTCGTCGAGATCTACCAGGAGGCCCTTCGAGGACGCGGCCAGGAGGCGGGCACGCCCGCGGTTTGACCACCCTTCGAGGGGCTCCTACAATCGCCCGGCGTCACGCCGTCTTATAGTGCACGAAGGGGAAAGGAGGATCGCACGCGCGCGCTGGTCACCGGAGGGGCAGGGTTCATTGGGTCGCACTTGGTGGACCGCCTCCTCGCCTTGGGGTATGAGGTGAGGATCCTCGACACCCTGGATCCACGCGTCCACCCGCGCGGGCTGCCCTCGTACGTCCCGCGCCGGGCGGAGTTCGTCCGCGGCGATGCAGCGGACCGCGCCGACCTGGACCGAGCCCTCGCCGGCGTGGAGGTGGTCTTCCACCAGGCGGCCTATCAGGACTACATGCCGGACTACTCGCGCTTCTTCACCACGAACGTGGGGAGCACCGCCCTCCTGTACGAGCTCATCCAGGAGCACGGATACCCGGTCAGAAAGGTCATCGTCGCCTCCTCGCAAGCGGTCTACGGCGAGGGGCAGTACCTCTGTCCGGAGCACGGGGTCGTCCAGCCGCCGGCCAGGCCGGCAGAGCAGATGGCGCGCGGCGAGTGGGAGATCGCCTGCCCGACCTGTGGGGCGCCGATGACCCCCCACCGCCTCGAGGAGATCTACGCCAACCCGTACAACCCGTACGCCCTCTCGAAGTACAGCGAGGAGCTCGTCGCTCTGCGTCTGGGGAGGAGGATCGGAGTGCCGACCGTCGCTCTCCGCTACTCGATCACCCAGGGAGCCCGTCAGTCCCTGTACAACCAGTACTCCGGCGTCTGCCGGATCTTCACCCTGCGCCTCCTTTCCGGGGAGCCCCCGATCGTCTTCGAGGACGGCCGTCAGGAGAGGGACTACGTCCACGTCGACGACGTCGTCGACGCGAACCTCCTCGTTCTGTCGAAGGAGGAAGCGGATGGGGAGGCGTTCAACGTAGGCGGAGATCGGGCGGTGACCGTCCTCGACTACGCGCGTGCCCTCGCCGAGCGGATCGGGAAGAGGATCGCCCCATCCCTGAACGGGGAGTACCGCGTGGGGGACAATCGACACAGCGTGTCGAGCGTCGAGAAGCTCCGGCGCCTGGGCTGGAGGCCGAAGAAGGGCCTCTCAGAGATCCTGGACGACTACCTCGGTTGGGTGCGCTCCCTCGGGGAGATCGACCCGGCGCTCTTCGCCGCCGCCGACCGCGCGATGCGGGACAAGGCGATCATCCGCCGGGCGAAGGCCGGAGGGTAGAAGGAGGAGAGTATGCCGCGGATGGGCATCCTGACAAGCGGGGGCGATGCCCCAGGGATGAACTCCGCCTTGCGGGCGGCCGTCCGCTCCGGGCTCAGGCTCGGCTACGAGATCGTCGGGATCCGGCGCGGGTATACCGGTCTGATCGAGGGGGACACGGTCCCGCTCGACAGCCCCTCGGTCAGCGGCATCATCGATCGCGGCGGGACGATCCTCCTCACCGCCCGTTCCGCGGAGTTCATGACGAAGGAGGGGCAGAAGCGCGCCCTCGCTACGGTCGCCTCGCTAGGCCTGGACGGACTCGTGGTCATCGGGGGGAACGGGTCGCTCAAGGGCGCACGGGCCCTCCAGAGTCAGGGCGTGCCGACGGTCGGCGTCCCGGCGTCGATCGACAACGACATCTACGGGACGGTGATGGCGATCGGGGTCGACACGGCCCTGAACACCGTGGTCGAGAGCCTGAGCCGGATCCGCGACACCGCCTTCTCCCACGAGCGTGCGTTCATCGTCGAGGTCATGGGGCGGGACTCGGGGTACATCGCCTTGATGGGCGGACTCGCCGGCGGGGCCGAGGTCGTCCTCATCCCCGAGGTCTCGACAACGCTCGACGAGGTCGCCCTGCGGGTCCAGGAACGCCTCCGCCGCGGGAAGCGGCACTCGATCCTCGTCGTCGCCGAGGGGTTCACCCCCGACGGGGAGGACCCGGGGACCTTCGCCGGCGCCGGCCACGCGGTGTGCGCGCACCTAGAGAGGACCCTCACCCTCGAGACGCGCCTCACGATCCTCGGTCACGTCCAGCGCGGCGGCTCCCCGACCGCCTTCGACCGGATCCTCGCCTCGCGCCTCGGAGAGGCGGCGGTCCGCTTCCTGTCGGAGGGGAAGAGCGGGGTGATGGCCGCCCTGTCCTGCCGCGACATCGTCGCCATCCCCCTTACCGAGGCGGACCGCGCGAGCGGAAACGTCGATCTCGAGGTGTATCGGCTCGTGGACGACCTCTCCCGCTAGCGTCCGCGGCGCGAGTGTGATGCGCATCGTTGTCGGCCCGGAGAGCCCCCGCTATAATGAGGCGCCGACGTTCGCCCGAAGACTAAAGGAGACTCGCCATGCGAGAGGCGGAGATCAAAGCCCTCTTGGTAGATCCTTCCTCCAACTCCCCTGTGATCCTGCTCAAGGACCGTCACTCCAGCCGGGCGATGCCGATCTGGATCGGCGAGGCGGAGGCGATGTCGATTGCCTTGGGGCTGCAGCAGGGCCAGTTCCCGCGCCCGCTCTCCCACGACCTGATGAAGTCGATCATCGACGACCTGCAGGCGAGCGTGGAGAAGGTCATCATTAGTGAGCTTCGGGACCAAACCTACTACGCCACGATCTTCCTGCGGAACCCCAACGGGGAGGTGGTGGAGGTCGACGCCCGTCCGTCGGACTCCCTTGCCCTCGCCCTGCGGATGGGGAGCCCGATCTACGTCGCCGACGAGGTCTTCGAGGCGTCGTCGATCGAGTCGCCGTTCGAGGAAGAGGACGCCTTCCAGGAGTTCATCGAGTTCGGGATGAACCTCTCCCAGTTCAAGAGGATCATCAAGAGCTAGAGGGCACTCACCCGCGAACGATTCGCACGTCCGCCCCGCGAGGAAGGTCGAGCACGTCCCGCGGGGCAAGCTCTTGGTTCGTCACGATCTGCTCGAGGCGAAGGCTGCTCGTCTGCCGGCCCCTCTCGAAGAAGATCACCTTCGTCACGAGGAAGGTCTCGCGGTCGACCCAGACGAGGCGAACGAGCTCACCGGTCCGGGCGTCGGTCGCCTCCAGGACGAACCCGCCCGGGATCGCCGCGTCACTCCCCTCCCCAAGGCCGGCGACACTCGGCGCCCCGGCTTCACCGACGCCGTCCGCAGGAAGGAAGGAGAGGATCTCCGGAGTGGCGACCCCCGCCACGGTCGTGGGGAGCCGGATCGGAGCGGAGAGACCTTCGCCCGAGAAGTGAAGGACGTCCCGCCGGACGCGCAGCGCCACCCGGCCCGCCTGCGCGTCACGCGCTAGTCGAGACACGTCCAGCCCCGCCAACCCAACCGCCGCCAGCGGGGTCCCAAACCAGCGCTTGACGACGATCAGCTTCTCGGCCGGGAAGTACTGCGATAGGAGGTCCCCGTCCACCGTCATCACCTGATCCTTGAGCGAAGCCGGCTCGAGGTAGCGGATGGAGACAGCGGGCCGCGCCCCGCTGACGTAGCGGACAACGGCCCTCACCGGCTCCACCTCGGCCCCGCCCGTCGTCTCCAGGGTCGCTTCGAGATCCCTCACGCGGGAAAAGGCCGCCTCGACGCGCCAGATCAGGCCCCCCGGGTCCATCGGGTCGTGCTCGGCGAGGAGATAGCGATCGACCACGATGAGCGCGGCGATCAGACTGACGAAAACGCCGATCCCAAGCAGGATCAGGTTTTGACTGTTCATCGACGCGCATTATAATCGCCTCCTCAGGAACATCCAACGGAACGTCATTCGAAGGAGGAAGGAGATGGCTGGGCTGCTAGGCGGGCTGCGACGGGTTCAGGATGCGGCGGTAGGGGGGAAGACCGTCCTCGTTCGCGTCGACTACAACGTCCCTCTCAGGAACGGCGACGTGGCGGACGACGCGCGGATCGTGGCCTCGCTCCCCACCGTAACCTTCCTCCTCGACCAAGGAGCGAAGGTCGTCCTGGCGAGCCACCTCGGCGACCCGGAGGGGAAGGTCGTCCCTGAGCTTCGCCTTGACCCCGTCGCGGACAGGCTCCGGAAGCTCCTCGGGAAGCCCGTGCGCAAGCTCAACGACTGCATCGGCGAGGAGGTCCGCCACGACATCGCGGCCGGCGAGGCGGGGGACGTCTTCCTCCTCGAGAACCTCCGATTCCACGCAGGCGAATCCGCCAACGAGACCGCGTTTGCGCGCGCGCTGGCCAGCCTCGCGGACCTGTACGTGAACGACGCCTTCGCGGCGATCCACCGTGCCCACGCCTCGACCGCCGGCGTCCCCCTGTTCCTCCCGGCCTACGCCGGGCTCCTCGTCCAGAAGGAGATCGAGGCCCTCTCTCACCTCACCGACACGCCGGAGCACCCCTACCTCGCGATCGTTGGAGGGGCAAAGGCGAAGAGCAAGCTCGGCGCCCTGCGCGACCTGCTTTCCCGCGTCGACGCGCTCCTCCTCGGCGGAGGGACCGCGTTCACCTTCCTCCGCGTGAGAGAGGGGAACGCGGCGGGTGTCGAGCCGGACCTCGCCAGGGAGATCCATGACCTCATCCGGGCCGCGGGCGAGAAGGGCGTCCGAATCGTCCTCCCCGAGGACGCCGTGATCGCCAAGGAACGAAGTGCGATCGCCAAGACGGAGGTCTGCCCCGCGACGGCGATCCCCGCTGGGTGGCTCGCCCTCGACATCGGCCCGAAGAGCGTGGAGCGCTTCAGGGACGAGATCGGGAAGGCGAAGACAATCGTCTGGACCGGCCCTCTGGGGGTGTTCGAGTTGGCTCCGTTTGCAGCCGGCACGCGCGCCATCGCCGAGGCCGTGGGGGCCTCGGGCGCGTACACCGTCGTCGGCGGAGGCGAGACCGGAGAGGCCATCGTCGAGATGGGGCAAGCCGACGCCGTCTCGTTCATCTCGACCGGCGGCGGCGCCTGCCTCGCCCTCCTGCGCGGCAAGGCCCTCCCTGCCCTCGAGGCCCTGCGCGAGTAGAGCCGGACACCGCACCGCCTGACGCGGCGCCTGGCCGGCTACGGGATCACGGAGGTGACGAGGTCCTTGTCGCCGAACGTCTCGCGCCATTCGGCCATCCCGCCGAAGAGCGCTTGGGCGTTTACGTACCGGGCGTTGCGCAAGGCGAGCGCGAGCCCGCGGGCGGTCGTGCCGTCCTCGTCGTAGAGGATCACCCGTCCGTCCATGGGAAGGCCGCCGGCCCACGAGAGGAGGTCTGCCGGGGCGACGTTCACCGCACCCGCAAAGTGCGCTGCCGCGTAGGCCTCCTGGCTCCGCAGGTCCACGAGCACGAGGTAGTTCTGCCGCAGGTAGGCCGCGTCTACCCCGGTCAGGGCGGGAGCCACGCCGGGGCCGCTCACGCCGGACGGCATCAGGAAGCGCTCCGCGACCCTAGGACCGGCGACCCCCAAGCGGCGTGCGTACTCCGTTGTCCACGAGTCAAGTCCTCCCTGGAGGTACTGCACATCGGGGTAGCCCGCGTTCCGGAGCGTGCGCGCCGCCGTCGCGGCGACCGTTCCGGACTGGTCGTAGAGGAGGGTGAAGACGCCGCGAGGAAGGAGACCGACCCAGGACGCAAGCTGGTCGTAGGGGATAGAGAGGGCGCCCAGGAGATGCCGGGCGGCGTAGGCCTCCGCACTCCGCAGGTCGATGAGGAGATAGAAGTCGAGGTCGAGGTTTCCTGTAGCCACGTCGTAGGATTCCCTCTCCACGACGGTCGCGTAGATCACAAGATCAAGGCGCTGGTAGGCGGGTCCCCCCTGCGCCGAGTACGAGACGTAGATCCCTTTGGAGACCCGCCCGTGGAAGCCGTTGCTCGCGAAGCGGACGGAGAGGTAGGTCGTCCCTCCGGGTTGGACAGTCGCTGCATCCGTGGACGCCGTAGTGCACGGGCACGAGGTCTCCACCTTCGTCACAGTCACAGCCGTATTCCCCGCGTTCGCGAGGACGAAGGTGTGGGCTACGACCTGCCCTTCGAGGAGCGTCCCGAAGTCGTGCGTCGCGGTGTCGGGCGTGAGCACGCCCGCAGCGACCGCCGCCACGGAGACCAGGAAACAGGCCACGAGCCAAGCAGCGAGGAGTCTCTTCAAGTTCCATCCCCTCCCGATGAGCTGAGGCAAGCGTTCCGGTCGGCCTCCGCTTCGGACACCGCCGGCGAGCCTGCCGCGCTGGGCGCCCTGATCATACCCCCGTCGGTCCCGTGGTTCCCAGCAGAGTTGACGCGAACTCTGAGCTGGCTCCGCCACGCCAGACCCGGCAGGGCCGCCCGCCTGTGGCATCTCACGGGCATCAGAGACGCCGGTACGCCTCGCTCCGGCTACGCGATCCTCACCACGAGAACGACCTTCTCCATGAGGGCGTAGACGATGACGTAGTCCTTTCCGGCATGCACCCGCCGCAGTTCCTTCTTCGCGGAGAGCTGCTTCGATCCCTCACAGCGAGGATCGGTGACCAGGAGGTCGAGCCAACGGGCGACCCTCTTCTGGATCTGCTTGGGAAGGTCTCGCAGCTCCTTCGCTGCTCTCTTCGTCAGCTCGATGCGGTAGGGCATGGACTACAAGCCGAGCTGCTTGCGCACCCCGGAGAAGGGCGCAGAAGACTCTCCCGAACGCTCGTGCTCATCCAGAGCCCGCTCCCCTTCCTCTGCCCAGTAGGCGTCTTCGAGGCGCGAGAGGAGCGCCAGGTCTTCTTCTGAGATGAGGTACACACTCTTCCCGTCCCGGCGGTCGACCCTCACGCGCTCCCCTTGGTACGCGACGCGGTTGAACGTGTCCGGCGGGATCCGTGTCTCCGACGCTTTGAGCGGCTTCATCGATCACCCTGGACTCAACAACCCGGACTACACTACTCGTCTGCTCCCTGGATCATGCAGCCGAGACCCACGTTGAGGCGGGCGTCAGGCCTCAATCGATCTGCACAGGGTGCGCTAGGCAGGGCGCCGAAGCGGAGCGGCATGTCGTCGCCAGGTGCGTTCCTCTATCGCTCAAGCGTCAGTGCTTCCAGGTGGATTCTCAACCATGAGGTAGTCCCCGCGTCTGGATGAGCAGGGCAAGCCGCGCGCTCGTGGCACGCCAAAGCCTCAATGCGCAGCTCTATGCTGACGATAGGCTTCCTGGCAAGCTCCAGCTTTGAGTAGAACCAATACCCCACTGTATCCAGAGCCCCATACGGAACACCAGGGATCTTCCGATGCCCCAGGCATTCCTGATTGTCAGGCCGAGCGTACGCCCACTCAGCGATGTTCTTCCCCATCACGAGTTCGAGAGTGCTGCAGGTCCCGTCAGTATGGTGGACCATGACCCAGCCAACGAGAACGCCGTCCGGCACGGAAGTTGCATGACCTGCGCTAACGAGCAGATGTAGCCAGCTGTAGGCGCTGACGTACGCCTGCGGAACTCCGATCTGGGCTGAAAGAGGCCCGGTCGAGCCCTCGGTCCCTGGGCACTGAACCATCAACATCCAACTCTGCACCACGAATGGGACGCCTTCAACCCGGCGCACAGTCTGCGAGGCCCCGCCCCCGAAGCGCCACACGTCGGCACTGGTTGGTACTTCAATGCCTTGCTCAAGACCTCGCCACAAGATGACAAACCTACCTCTCTCCTCGGCTGCGGCCGTCGCCGCCAGCAGGGCGGTCGCTGCTATGACAAGAAAACGCCCTGCCCAGCGCATCTTTGACCTCCCTTGGGCCACAAGTCTAGTTGCGAAGCATCGGAGGTGCAAGTCCCCGTATTGCCTCCGCGAAAGCGTTGTCGAGGCGGCGGTATACTCCTCTTTGAGTTGAGCTAGTGTGATTGTGGTGCCCATCTCGCGCATGGCCTGCCCCCTGCAGAACGGTCCAAGCTGAATGCTAGGATCGGGAGAAGGAGGCAGGGATGTCGAAGAGGCGGTACCGGCCAGAGGAGATCATCGCCAAGCTGCGTGAGGCCGACGTTCTGCTGAGTCAGGACAGCAAGATGGGCGACGTGGTGAAAGCAATTGGCATTCACGAGGTGACCTACTACCGCTGGCGGAAGGAGTACGGCGGGCTCAAGGTCACTCAGGTCAAGCGCCTGCGTGAGCTGGAGAAGGAGAACGCCCGACTGCGCAAAGCCGTCTCCGACCTCACCCTGGACAAGATGATTCTGCAGGAGGCAGCCCGGGGAAACTTCTGAGCCCCGAACGCCGCCGTGCCTGTGTGCGGGTTGTCTGTGACAAGCTCCAGGTGTCTGAGCGGCGCGCGTGTCGGGTCCTCGGGCAGCATCGATCGGTGCAGCGCCAGCCACCACAGCCAACGGATGATGAGGTCGTTCTCACAGCGGCCATCGTCTCCTTGGCGCGGCAGTACGGGCGCTACGGCTACCGGCGGGATCACCGCTCTCCTGCGCCATGCGGGGTGGGAGGTGAACCACAAGCGGGTGGAGCGGATCTGGCGGCGTGAGAGGCTGAAGGTGCCGCAGAAGCAGCCCAAGCGAGGCCGGCTGTGGCTGAACGACGGTTCCTGCCTTCGTCTCCGGCCGGAGTACACCGACCACGTGTGGGCGTACGACTTCGTGGCCGATCGCACCCATGACGGGAAGGCTGTGCGGATGCTGACAGTGGTGGACGAGTACAGCCGGGAGTGCCTGGCGATTGTGCCGGCGAGGGCCCTGTGCTCCGATGACGTGATCGAGACGCTGGCCGACCTGTTCGTAGGGAGAGGAGCACCGGACTACCTGCGCTCGGACAACGGGCCAGAGTTCTGTTCCCGAGCGGTGCGAGGGTGGCTAGAGCGGTTAGGGGTGAGGACGCTGCTCATCGAGCCGGGGAGTCCGTGGGAGAACGGGTACAACGAGAGCTTCAACGGCAAGCTGCGCGACGAGCTGTTGGACCGGGAGATCTTCTACACCCTGGAGGAGGCCAAGGTGCTGATTGAGAACTGGCGACGGGAGTACAACACGGTCCGTCCCCACAGCAGTCTGGGCTACTGGCCACCGGCACCGGAGGCGCTGGCCTGTGTCGCCGGGGGCGGGCTACACTAGCTTGGAAAGC
>Ga0315281_10014248_pt1 | contig 10729 bp, 10 predicted proteins | sample YL17G07_0_MG_FD_204540 | JGI IMG/M metagenome (GOLD analysis project Ga0315281, IMG submission 204540) | Sediment microbial communities from Yellowstone Lake, YNP, Wyoming, USA - YL17G07_0 | ecosystem: Environmental > Aquatic > Freshwater > Lake > Sediment | place: USA: Wyoming | collected... | reverse complement strand
AGTGCAGCGCGCTCCAGGCCGAACAGCTGGTGGACCTCGCACGTGCGCGCGGCCTCGATGGCATCTGCCTCACCGAACACGACCGCACCTGGGATCGCGAAGCGCTGAGCGACCTTCGCCGCCGCACCGGCTTTCTCGTGCTTGCGGGCATGGAGTTGACCACCGATATGGGCCACGTGCTCGCGTTCGGCCTGCCCACCGGCAACGCCGCCTTCGCGGAGGGGCGCGCGGCATTCGAAGCAGCCCAGCAAGCCGGTGGCCTCCTGTTCCTCGCCCACCCTGCCCGCGACGGCCTGCTGAGAGTGACAGCCGACACCGTCGAAATCTTCGAGTCGGTGGAGGCGGTGAACGGCTCCGATTCCCGTCTCCAGAACCTGGCCGCTACGGGCCTCGCTCGCGGTTTCCGCCTCCCCGGCATCGGCGGCTCCGATGCCCACACCACGGCCGAAGCCGGCCGTGCCGCAACCCGTTTCGACGGGCACATCACCGACGAGGAATCGCTCCTGGCGGCCCTCCGCAGCGGCCAATACGAAGCCGTCGCTCTGCCCTAGGACTGCGCCCCCGTCCCCGAGCCGCGACCGCAAGGGAGCGCTAAACACCCGACCGCGACTCTCCCTCGGCTCTCCGAGTGCTGCCGCGTCCTGAGGGCTTCCTTCCATCCACATCCGGCGTCTGCCCGATACCGCGCGCAGACAGTCCGACCCTACGCTGGCACGGTCATGCCGATCGACCGCACGGCCTCGGGGCTCCCTTCCGCTGCCCATGTCTCCCTCCGCGAAGCGGGCGCCCTGCGCCACGGGCAGGCCGTAACGTTCTCGCTGACCGATGCGGGCCGGCCGCCTTCAACCGCGCCCGGGCCCGCTGTCCCGGCAAGGTCGGCTGCAGCGGCGGCGGCGGTCCGCCAACCCGCCGCCGCTGTCTCCGCCCCCTTCGAACCGCACACGCCCGTCACAAGTGCCTCCAATGACCCCGCCGAGGCCAATCGCTGGGACGCGATGCTCAACCGGGTGGGCAAGAAGTACAACGTCCCGCCCGTGTTCCTCAAAGCGGTGATGCTCTCGGAGAGCGCCGGCCGGCCCGACGCCATCGGCGATGGCGGCCACTCCGTCGGCCTCTTCCAGCTCCACGACCACGGTTACGGCGCCGGCATGGGCGATACCCGCTTCGACCCCGAGGTGAACGCCGACCGCGCCGCAAAGGGCCTGGCGGAGGCCTGGCATGCGGGTGAGTCGGCGGGCTTCACAGGCGAATACGCCGTCCGGGCGGCCTACAACTACTCGTTCAACCCGGGCGGCGGGTGGGCGTACCAGGGCGATAGCGTGGTCAAGAACTACAACCGGCTGTTGGCCGCGCAGGGCGTGCCGCCCCTCCCGCCCGGTACCGTTTCTTAAGCCTTCGGGCCCCAGCCTTCGACGCTCCCGGTGCTATCATCGATGCCGCCCGCAGTTCATCTGGGCCAACGTGCCACGCGGAGGCAAGCCATGGTTACCACCGGTTATCTCGAGCACGATGTCCACGTACGGGACATGAAGTTCCACTACCAGGAGTGGGGCAATCCCTCCGCTCCAACGATCGTCATGCTCCACGGCTTCGGCGTGTCCGGCCACATGTTCGATGAGTTCGCCGAACGTATGCAGGATCGCTATCACCTGATCGCGCTCGACCAGCGCGGCCACGGCGATAGCGATTGGGCGCCCGAAGGCGACTACTCACGCGACGCCTACGTGACCGACCTCGAAGGCTTCCGGGAGACGCTCGGTATCGGGCGGTTCATCCTCGTCGGCCACAGCATGGGTGGGCTCATCTCCGTGGGTTACACGGTGCGCAACCCCGGCGTCGTCCGCGCGTTGGTGCTGGTCGATGTCGGGCCGGAAGCCTCGCGCGAAGGCGTCGAGAACATTCAGCGTTTTACCCGCGGCCCCGATGAACTTGATTTCGAAGAGTTCGTGCAGATGGCCCATCGCTTCAACCAGCGCCGCACCCTTGAGAACATCCGCGAGCGCATGCGCCACCGCCTCAAGCAGACCGATAGCGGCAAATGGACGTGGAAGTTCGATAAACGCTTCCGCGAAGCCCCCACCGAGCTCCGAATAGGCAGCCAGCTTTCGAACGACGAGATGTGGCAGATGTTCCGCGGCGTCGAAGCCCCGACCCTCCTCGTGCGCGGCGCGGAAAGCGATGTCCTCTCCCCCGCCGTGGCCGAACGCGCCGTCTCGGAGATGCGGCGGGCGCGCCTGGTGACGGTGCCGGCGGCCGGACACAGCGTCCCCGGCGATAACCCCGACGACTTCACCGCGGCCGTCACGGAATTCCTCGGTGACCTGGAGATGGGCCGCTTCGAGCCCGCCTCCGCCAGTGAACCGCCGCCACTGGATGCCCGCCTGGACGCGGATACGATGCGGCGCCGCGGGGGGCATATAGGCACGTTCCTTCTCGCCGGTTTGGGCGCTACCGTCGCGCTGGGCGTTGCCGCCTTCGCGGTCCAGCGAGCGACGTCGAAGCGCAAGCAACAGACGCTCCGCGCTCGGGCCGAAGCGGCGGCCCTTTATCCGGGCCGCTCGGTTGACCTTGATCACGCGCGCCGCCGTGCGCTTGAACTCGCGGCCGAGTTGAGTGCTGTAGGGCAGGCGGGCGTCTCGCGGGCCCGCGCGACCCTGCAGGAAGTCGACCTCGAACGTGCGCGCGCCACCGCGCGGGACCTCGCCCACACCCTCGGTGATTCTTCGCTGGCCGTGCGCGAGCGTGTTGGCAGCACCCGCGTGCGGGCCGGGCATAAACGGCGCCGGGGCCATCGCTCGGTCCTCTCGTCCGGCCTCGCGCTGGCGGCGGGCTTGCTCAACCCGCCCCGGAAGAAATCGCGTTCCCGCTGGCTCGCATGGCGAAGCTGACCGTCAACGGGGTCGAGTTGGCGTACGACGATGTGGGCAAGGGTGACCCGCCCTTCGTCTTTATCCACGGGTTCGCCTGTGACCGGACGTTCTGGGCGCCCCAGGTGGAAGACCTGGGCCGCGACTTCCGCTGCGTCACGGTCGACCTTCGCGGCCGGGGCGAATCAGTTGCGGTCGGCCCGTTCGACACGACCACCGCTGCGGAGGATGTGGCTGCCCTGATCCAGGCGCTCAAACTCGATCGCCCGGTGGTCGTCGGCCACAGCCTCGGGGGGCTTGTCTGCCTTCGCCTGAATGACCTTCATCCGGGGCTCGTCCGCGGCATCGTCCTCGGTGATTCGCCCCTGAACGGGGCGCGCGGCGGTTTCGACAGCGCGGTCGCGGCGATTAACGCCGAGGGCTCAATGGGTCCCATGGCGACGATGATCGAAAGCTTCTTTGTTGAAGACACGCCACACGATGTCCGAGACCATGCCCGCACGACGATGCTGACCTGCCCCGCGGACGTGGCGGCTGGCATGCTCAGCAACTCGCAGGTGTTTGTCGACCGGCTCGATGAGATGCTGAAGGAAGCGGACAAGAAGCCGTTCATGGCCATCTGGGCCGACCGGCCGCTCGGCGACCCGAACCACCTGCGTGACATCACGATGTTTGTGCGGCAGGAGCCAATCCCGGGCGCGGGTCATTTCTTCCAACTGGAGCAGCCAGCGATCACGAATGCGCTTCTTCGCGCGTTTGTTGACGATGTCCGGCGGGACCCGCGGCTGAACTCCGCCTGAACGCGTCGGGCGTAGGCCGAAAGCGCGGCTCGCGCTACTGTGGAACCGATGCAACGGGGTTCCAGGCGGCCGGCGACCGGCGGTAGCGGACAGAGGACGCGGAGGCCGGCTCGGACCGCCCCGCGCTGGCGAGCCCTCTTCGTTGTGGCCCTCGCGATTTTCGGTGTGAGCGTGACAGCCCTCACGGCCGTCATCGTCACCGGTACGTTCGGGAAGAGTCCCACCCCCGAGGCGGTGGTCTCGGTCGCGGTTACCCCCACTCGCCTGCCGGGGAGTATCACGCTGCCTTCCCCCACGCACACTGCCGTGCCGACCGTCGCGCCGTCGCCCACCCTCCCCCCGGCGACGTACGCCGAGTTGCCGGTGCCCTGCAACGACCTGCTCGTGCCGCTCGATAAGCAGCACGTCCTCGCCCGCGATTGTGTCCCTCGCGACCTGGTACAGCTGCCGGCCGCAATTTCCGTCGGTGGGCAGACCCTCACGGCCGCAACGATCGCCGCCCTCCAGGAGCTGTTCGCCGCCGCCGCGAAGGATGGGTACTCGACGTTCAAAGTGAACAGCAGCTACCGCAGCTACGACGTGCAGGCGGCGACCTATAACGGCTACGTCACGTCACTCGGCCAGGAGCAGGCCGACCGTACCAGCGCCCGCCCCGGCCACAGCGAACATCAGCTCGGGACGACCGCCGACGTCTGCGCGCGCGGCCTCTGCCTCGAAGACTTCATCGGTACTCCCGAAGCCGTGTGGCTCTTCGAAAACTCGTGGAAGTACGGCTTCATTGTCAGCTACCCCGATGGCAAAGAGCCGATCACGGGGTACGCCTACGAGCCGTGGCACGTCCGCTACCTTGGCAAGGAGGTCGCCCGGCAGGCGCACGACAGCGGCCTCACGCTTCACGAGTTCCTCCTCCGCCGCTAGCGGCGGGTCGGTTGCGATGGACAACCCGCGATGCCACACTCGCCGGGCGCGGAAATCTCTCGCCCGGAGGCCGTTATGACCGAAGATCTGCTAGTCGAACGTACCGACAACATCCTCACCATCACCCTGAATCGTCCCGACCGGCTGAACGCGATCAGCGGGCCGATGCTCTCCACGCTCTCCTCGACGCTGCAGGAGGCGAACATCGACCGCGAGATCCGCGTCGTCATCCTTACCGGCGCGGGACGCGGATTCTGCGCCGGACTCGACCTGAAGGACCAGGCGGCCGGCGGCGGGGTTGCCGCGGGTTCGCGCGGCTACCAGATGTTCGACCTCCACAACTCGCCGCCGATCGTCATCAACCGCATGGACAAGCCGATCATCTGTGCGCTCAACGGCGCGGCGGCTGGCTACGGCATGGACCTCGCCCTCGGCTGCGATATCCGCATCGCCAGTGAACACGCCAAGATGGGTGCCGTCTTCGCGAAGCGCGGTGTGTTGCCCGAGTCAGGCGGCTGCTGGTATCTGCCACGCCTGCTCGGCTGGGCGAAGGCGGCCGAGGTCGCCTTCCTCGGCGATGTGCTCGATGCCCAGCGATCGCTGGAACTCGGCCTGGTAAACCGCGTCGTCCCCCACGACGACCTGATGCCCGAGACGATGAAGATGGCCCAGCAGATCGCGAAGAACGCGCCGCTGAGCGTCCAATCGACCAAGCGCATGATGCGCCTCGGCATGGACGAGACGTTCGAGGCGGCGGTGGACCACATCTACTTGCAGCTTCTTCCGCTCTTCCAGAGCGAAGACTTCAAGGAGGGCTTGAGCGCCTTCGCCGAACGTCGCGAGCCCACGTTCAAGGGCCGCTAGAGGCGCTCCTTCAGACTCTGGGGAAGGTCATCGGGTATCTCGGATACCGGCTTCGTCGCGAGCGAGATGGTGATATCGAAGATGTCGCCCCAGGCGGCTTCGTAGTAGTCGCCCGGGCCTTCGTCGTCGGCCTCCCACATCACGACCACCTGCGGGTCGCCGGCTGGGGCGTTCACCCAGTACTCGCCCAGCACGGTCGCTTGCACGGGATGTTCGAACGTCTTGCGCCGCTCGAACGCGGCTAGCCCCTGGAGCGCGTTCGAGTCCGGCTTGAACTTGAAGTAGGCCACGTACAACGACACGCCCGGATTATAGGGGCGGTCGGCTCTCATCATCCCGTCTGCTAGACTGGGCCTCCCTTCGCGGGCCGCCGCGGCGGAATCACGCACGGGAGCACCCATGTACCGCCGGATGTTCAGCGGGATCATCGACCAGGGCAAGACCTCTGCGTTCCTCGCCGCTATGCGCGAGTCAAGCTCGTACCAGGTCGACCGCGGTATCCGGGCGCGCACCACGGTCTGGGGCGCAATGACAGGGCAGACCAACGGTGTCGCTATCGCCAGCGACTTCAACACGCTCGATGACCTTGAAAAGTTCACCGAACTCGCCGCCCTCGATGCCGGCTTCGCCAACGTCCGCCGGGCCGTGCGATCGCTCATGCGGTTCGAGTCCACCGAAGTGCGCATCCACCGCCTCGCCTACCACTCCGAAGGCATGATCTCCAGCGAAGATGCGACCGCCCCGAGAAAGTACCTCCGGACGCTGAAGGGTGAAGTGCAGCCGGGCCGCCACCGCGAGTTCGTGATGTCGATCTCGCAGGCGCTCGATTACCAGAAGGAGCGCGGCATCGAGGCGACCACCAGCGTCTGGACGGCCGTAACGGGCGGGACCAGCGGGGTCGAAATCGTGGCCGAGTTCGACTCCCTCGTCGAACTCGAAAAGTTCGACGAAATGGCGATGCAGGATGCCGAGTTCGGCCGCCTCCGCAAGGCCACGCGCGAATCGATGGTCTTCCTCACAAGCGAAGTCCACATCATGCGCAACCTGCTGTAGTCAGGATCGAGGGATGAGGAGCGAGGGATGAGGCCGCAGCACCCCGGCGCCGAGCCGCGCGCTAACGCGTAACGAAAGAGGCGGCCCCATGGGGCCGCCTCTTGTTCCTGTGTCTGGAACCAGTGTCTACGAAGAGCAGGACCGCGCCTGGCCACTTCCGTCGGCGGTCTGGAAGCTGGAGCCACATGCGCACGACTTCGTCGCGTTCGGGTTAAAGATGCTGAAACCGCTCTTCATGATGTCGTCGACATAGTCGATCTCGGCGCCCTGCAGATACTGCGCGCTCTCAGGGTCAACCAGGATGCGGACGCCCATGCGCTCAAGGACGATATCGTCCTCTTCGGCCGAGCGGGCGAGCGCCATGCCGTACTGGTAGCCCGAGCAACCGCCGCCCGCCACGAACACGCGAAGGGCGCCGTCTGGGATCTCCCGCGCCTGAAGCAGGGCGATAGCCTTCTCGGCCGCTTTATCGGTGATCGTTACGAGTTCGACTGCCGTTTCGCTGGTGGCTTCCAGGGTCATTGCGTTGTTCTCCATTCGATAGGTGACGGAGCTAGCGAGTCCAATGGACTGTCGCTATCAAAAGTATAGCTACTACCCGATCGACCCGTCCACAAGCACACGGCATCGGAAACCCGCTACGCTTGGGTGCAGATGGCCCGCATCTACCTCGACCACGCCGCCACAACCCCGCCGGATCCGCGCGTGCTCGAAGCCATGTGGCCGATGTACACGCGCTACTGGGGCAACCCGTCCAGCATCTCGCTCGAAGGTCAGGAAGCGCACCACGCCCTTGATGCCGCCCGCAAGGTCTGCGCTGGCCTGCTTGGCGCCACGCCGAAAGAGATCGTGTTCACGAGCGGCGGCACGGAAGGCGATAACGCCGCTATCCGGGGCGCAGCCTTCGCCCAGCGCGCGCGGGGTCGCGGCAACCGCATCGTTACAACGCAGATCGAGCACCACGCCGTCCTCCACACCGTCGAACAGCTCGAGCGGGAGGGCTTCCGCGCGACCTACCTGCCCGTCGACCGCGATGGCCTTGTCGACCTCGCGGCTCTTGAAGCAGCCGTTGGCCCGGAGACGACCGTGGTCAGCATCATGGCGGCGAATAACGAGGTCGGGACAATCGAGCCTATCGCCGAAGCGGGGCGCATCGCGAAGGCCCGGAATCCTCACGTCGTCTTCCACACCGACGCGGTGCAGGCGGCCGGCGCTATCGACATAACACCCACGACGCTCGGCGTCGATCTGCTCACAATCGCCGCGCACAAGTTTTACGGCCCCAAGGGCGTGGGCCTGCTCTACGTGAAGAACCGCACTCCCTGGCAGGCCACGCAGCTTGGCGGGAGCCAGGAGAAGGAACGTCGGGCCGGCACAGAAAATGCTGCGGGAATCGCGGGTCTCGCCGCCGCGATGCAGCTCGCCTGGGACGAAATGGAAGCCCGTAATGCCCACGCTCGCCGTCTCCGCGATCGCCTCCTTTACGGCCTCCCCGAGCGCATCCCGGATACGGTTATTACCGGGCCCGCAGATCCCACCCGACGTCTGTCGAACAACTTCAGCTGCTGTTTCCGCAACGTGGAGGGGGAAAGCGTCCTGCTCGCGCTCGACATGGCCGATATCGCCGCCAGTTCGGGCAGCGCCTGCACCACGGGCGCCCTCGAACCCTCGCACGTCCTCACGGCGATGGGCATCGACTCCGACCTCGCCCACGCCTCCCTTCGGCTCACGGTCGGCAAAGACAACACCGATGCCGAGGTCGACCGCGTGTTGGAGGTGCTCCCCGGCATCGTGGCCCGCCTGAGGGCGCTGGCCGGCGGCTAGCGAGCGCGGGTCGCGGTCAGGCGGTAGCCGTCCGTCCGGATGGTCACTCGCCCGTTCAGATCCGTCCGGAGGATCGTCGCGGCGCTGAGTTCGCCCAGGGTCTCGTCTGCCGGGTGGCCAAACTGGTTCTTCGCACCGACGGAGATGACCGCGACCCGCGGGGCGGCTGCTGCCAGGAAGGTGCCGCCCGTGGTCTTCGACCCGTGATGCGGCACCTTCAGGACGTCCGCGCGAACGTTCGCGACTTCCATCAGCGCGGCCAGTGCGGGGGCTTCGATGTCACCCGTCAGCAGCACCGTGACATCGCCGAACTTCAGGCGCACCACCATCGAGGTGTCGTTGATCTCCGGGTCGGTGAAACCCGCGGGTGGCCAGAGCACATCGAGGCGCACCCCGTCTTCTTCGAAAGCATCGCCTGCGGTCAGTACCGTGCGGTGCGTTGCGGCGCGGAGGTACAGCGCGTCCGCGTGGGTCGAGTTCCGCACGCCGGTGTCGGCTTCGCGCTGCACGTCATAACGACGAAGGAGCGTGGGGAACCCACCGATGTGGTCCTGCTGCGGATGCGTGAGAAACACGCGGCTGATGGTCCGTTCCGAAGGTCGCAGCACCGTGCCCAGCTCCCGCGCAAGGACGATCCCGCTCGGCCCGCCGTCGAAGAGCCAGCGGTGACCGTTCGGCGTGGTCACGAGGATCGCATCGCCCTGCCCGACATCAAGGGCGGTCACTTCCAGTTCGTCGCCGGTGGTGCTCCCGTCGAAGCCGGCCATCGCGAACACGGTCGCTGCTGCTAGCCCGGCGCTGTACACGGCCACCCTTCGCGGAGGACGTACCTTCCGGCCGGTTGTGACCCCGTGCGGCGCCAGCCGCAGGTATGCAGGGCGCGCGAGAAGGGCAAGCCCGGCGTACGCGGCCATCGCCCACTCCCCGTCGGCGCGGGGGAGGTCGACCGCCGCTCCCGGCGCATTCGCGGCGGTCCGCGCGAACCAGGTGATAAAGCTGAGTGGCAGGTACGCCACCAGCCCGAGATGGCGGGCGGCTTCGTCCGACACGAGCCCCGCGAACGCCGTCAGCGCCGAGAGCCAGAACGCCACCACGAACAACGGCTCGATGACAACGTTCGCCAGCGGCCCCACCAGCGACACCTGCCCGAAATTCGTCCAGACCACCGGCAACGTCGCAATCGAGGCCGAAAGCGAGAACGCGACCGTTTGCCCGACCACTTCCGGCACGAACGCTTCGAGTTTCACCCCGCGGAGCGCCGCCTGTACGCCCGTGCGCACCCATGGTCCGAACACGATCAGTCCCGCCGTCGCGGCGAGGCTCAATTGGAACCCCAGGTCCAACGCCGAGGCGGGCTGGACGGCGGTCATCAGGATCGCTGCCGCCCCAAGCGCCGCGAGTGCGCTCTGCTGCCGCCCGAGGTACTCCCCCGCGAGGAAGACCATGGCCATGATTCCCGCGCGAACGACACTCCCCGAGAGCCCTGCGATCCCGAGGTAGGCCACCACGGTTACCGCTGCCGGGTAGGCTGCGGCGCGCCGGCCGACAACCGGGATGAAGAGCGCGAACACCATCGCCGCCACAATCGACACGTTCGACCCGGAGACTGCCACGATGTGCGCCAGCCCGGTGGAGCGGAAATCGGCGTAGAGGGTGTCGGGCATGTTCCCGTCTCGACCGAAGGCGATACCCGCCGCGAGGGAAGCCTCTGGCTCGGGCAACGAGCGCTGGAGCGATGCGTCTAGCCTCCCTCGTAATTCGGCGGTACCTCGCGCTGGTTCCCACCGGGACCCCTCGCCCAGTACCTCGACGCGCGGCAGATACATCGTCGCGACCACATCGCTGCGCGCGAGGTAGCCGCGGTAGTCGAAGTCCGGGTAGACCGGCGGCTCCTCGATCTTTCCTGTTAGCACGACGTGGTCGCCGGGCAGGTACTCCGCGTACTGGTCGAAGATCGCCAGTACTTTCCCCGATGTGGCCGCCCAGTCGTCGCCAACCTGCACGTGGTCCACGGCGACCCGATAGGAAGCTGTCGTCTCGCCCGGGTTCACGTCGGAGTCGATGTGCCCTTCGACGGTGATGTCGCGGCCCGTGTAGCGCACGAGGTCGGGGGACGGGCGGTCGTACCAGCCGCCAAACCGCACTCCCGCCACGAGTGCAACCACTGCCAGCAGCGCCATGAACCCCGCCGCCTTCGGCCCGCGCCGGACCGCCGCCACGGGTACGAGCGCCCCGAACCACGCCGCGCCCATCCACACGGGAGCGCCCCACAGCGCTATCGCCGCGATTGCGAGGAGCCATGCAACTGCGAAAAGTGGGAGTGTCACGCTCGGTGCGGGAGCGTAGCAGAGGGGCCTGCCCACCGCCAGCCCCCCGAGCGGTCAGCTGTCAGCTCTGGTGGTT
>Ga0315281_10014247_pt1 | contig 10730 bp, 9 predicted proteins | sample YL17G07_0_MG_FD_204540 | JGI IMG/M metagenome (GOLD analysis project Ga0315281, IMG submission 204540) | Sediment microbial communities from Yellowstone Lake, YNP, Wyoming, USA - YL17G07_0 | ecosystem: Environmental > Aquatic > Freshwater > Lake > Sediment | place: USA: Wyoming | collected... | reverse complement strand
TTATATTCCCTGGCCCAGATGTTAGGAAAGATTTTCTTATTTCTGCCCTCAGCAATAAGTATTGTGATGTTTCCCAGAGCCAGTGGATTAAAGGCAAAAAATATGGATACTATTTTTACCTTACAGAAGTCACTTTTATATACGGTAATTTTATGCATTATCGCTAGTTTAGTGTATAACCTTTTTCCTGGCTTTATCTTAAAATTGCTTACGGGAAAGGTGTATCCTGAATCTGTTGTTTTAGGTAGGTTATTTAGTATATCTATGAGTTTCTTCGCGCTTTTATTTATTCTGATTTCTTATTTTCTTTCTCTTGGAGACCTGCGCTTCATTAAGTATTTATTTGTATTTACGTTATTGGAGCTTTTCGCCATTATTTTATTCCACAAGAGCCTCATTCAAGTGCAGCTGGTGCTTTGCGCAAATGCAATTCTGCTTTTCTTTATTCATCTGACACTGGTTTTTAAAAAAAGCCATAAAGAATGAAGAATTTGAAGGAAAAGGTTTCTATAATTATGCCGGCCTATAATGAAGCGAGCTGGATTAAATCCAGCATAGAAGAGACGGCCAGGACGTTTAATGAATTTGGCTGCGCTTGGGAGTTGGTGGTTATGGATGATGGCTCATCTGATGATACATACGAGAAGGCGTTAGAACTTCTAGAAAAATACCCCCAGCAACTCATCGTCAAAAAAAATCCCTATAATCTCGGCAAAGGAAGGGCAATAAAGAAGGCATTGCGCTACATAAGCGGCGATTATGTAGTCTTTCTGGATGCGGATATGGATTTACCTCCTATTCAGATTCAGACCCTTTTTGATATCATGCGCCTGGATTGCGCCGATATAGTTATTGGTTCCAAATTACATCCTAATTCAATAGTGAATTACCCGGCAAGCCGACGGGTGGTCAGTTTTGTTTATTATTTATTGGTGAGGCTCCTGTTTAATCTTCCCTGTCATGATACGCAGACCGGCCTTAAGCTATTTAAGGCCGAAGTCTTACGGAATGTATTCCCCCGAATTTTAGTAAAAAAATTTGCCTTTGATTTGGAGGTCTTGGTAAATGCCCATCATTTAGGATATAAAATTACTGAAGCGCCCATCGTGCTTAATCCTCAAAGGCGTTATGGACGCATTGGTCTGCGCGCAATATTCACTACCTCTTGGGACACCCTGGCTGTATTTTATCGGATGCATATCCTAAAATATTATGACCATATCGATTATTATCGCCGTAAAAACCTGGCAAGAGAATTTAGAAGATTGCGTCGGTAGGTGTCTTCAGCTGGATTACCCTGATTTTGAGATATTAATTTTACCCGATGATTCTTTTACTTTTTCGGTTTCTGGTTCTCGGTTTTCGGTTCTCGCCGAACACCGAACACCGAACACCGAACACCGAGATAGAGGGAATATTCCTATAAAGATTATTCCCACCGGAACTGTAAGTCCGGCTAATAAGCGCGATGTAGCCTTAAAATATGCCAAAGGAGAAATTCTCGCTTTTATCGATGATGATGTCTATCCTCAAAAAGATTGGTTAAAAAATGCGGCCAAGAATTTTCTTGGTCCAGAAGTTGCCGCTGTAGGAGGGCCAGCCATAACTCCAACGGAAGATAATATGAGGCAGAAGGCGAGTGGTTTGGTTTATGCGTCATTCTTAGTGAGCGCTAAATTCGTCTATAGATACTTACCCAAAGATAGACAGGAGGTCGATGATTATCCCAGTTGTAATTTTTTGGTGCGTAAATCGATAATGCAGGAATTGGGCGGTTTTAAAACCAGCTTTTGGCCAGGAGAAGATACTAAGCTGTGTTTAGATATAACCAAAAGATTAAACCAAAAGATAATTTATGACCCAGAGGTTTTAGTCTACCATCACCGCAGGCCTTTGTTTTTACCGCATCTTAGACAAATAGCTAACTATGCCCTTCATCGGGGTTATTTTGTAAAGCGCTACCCGCAAACCTCCCTAAGGATTTCTTATTTTATCCCCAGCCTATTCTTATTCGTTCTTGTTATGGGGGAATTTTTTTCTTTGTTTTCAATTCCTTTAAGGATAACCTATTCTTTAGGATTATCTTTATATTTATCGCTGGTATTTATTTTTAGCATTATAGGGATTGTCCCCGACCTGTCCCGAGCGAAGCCTCGGGAACGGGAACTGCCCCTAAGGATACTTTTAATTCCATTGGTATCTTCCGGTATTGTATTGACCCATTTAACTTATGGTTTTTATTTTATAAAAGGCCTATTATCCAAAAAGCTGAAAGAAGAATGAACCCCGCACCTTCTTTACATTTTAAAATGTATTATGTATATCTTTTGAAGAGTCTAAAAAGATGAATTTAACAAAGGTGCGGGATGAATAAAAGAGAAGGTGCGGGGTGAAAATAATAATATGTTATCCTCCTTTTTCAGAGATTAAGGGAACGCCTTTGCTTTCGCAGAACCGTCAATATCAAGTTTTTAGCGAGAGGACAGTAATTTATCCCATTGTCCCTGCCCAGGCAGCAACTCTTTTAAAGCAGGCTGGACACGAGGTTATCTGGCTTGACTGTATTGCAGAAGGTATCCCTTATGATAGCTTTATAGAAATTATCCGACGAGAAAAACCAGATTTGATTGCCTTTGAGACCAAAACGCCGGTACTAAAGCAGCATTGGAAGATAATAGATGAGATTAAGAAGGGACTGTCCCCGCAGGGGACTGTCCCTCAGATTGTTTTATTTGGCGATCACGTGACTGCCTTGCCTGAGGAGTCTTTTCAGAATAGCCAGGTCGATTTTGTTTTAACCGGTGGCGATTACGACTTTCTTTTATTAAATTTATGTAAATCCCTAACACCTAACACCTATGACCTAAGACCTAATTTGCTTGAACCAGGTATCTACTACCGCGATAACGGCCAAATCAATCCTTCGACTGCGCTCAAGGCTGATGGTGAGCGGAGTCGAACCATCAATCCTTCGACGACGCTCTGCTTCGACAGGCTCAGCATTCGCCCTGAGCGAGTAAAACGAGTCGAAGGGCTCAAGGCCGATGGTGAGCAGAGCCGAACTATCAGAAGCACTGGCCAATTTCAACTCAACCACGACTTAAACGCTTTGCCATTTATTGACCGTGACCTTACCAAATGGCAACTCTATGCTTATGAGAATGGAAATTATAAGCGGACACCGGGAACATATATTATGAGTGGAAGAGATTGTTGGCACAGAGAAGGTGGTGGATGTACATTCTGTGCTTGGTCTTTATTGTATCCTAAGTTTCGAGTAAGAAAGGTAGAAAATGTTTTAGATGAAGTTGGTCAATTAATTGAAAAATATAAAATTCGCGAGGTGATGGATGACACGGGTACTTTTCCAGCGGGAGATTGGCTAAGAGAATTCTGTAAAGGGATGATCGAACGCGGCTACAATAAAAAGATATTTTTAGATTGCAATATGCGTTTTGGCGCACTATATTATGAAGATTTTGCTTTAATGAAAAAAGCAAATTTTCGCCTGCTTCTTTTTGGCCTGGAATCCGCAAATCAAAAGACTCTGGATAGGATAAATAAGAGGGTAGCAGTAGAGAGGATTATCCAAGATTGTAAATTAGCCACTAAAGCCAGGCTATATCCGCACATCACGATAATGTTTGGTTATCCCTGGGAGAGTTATGCAGAGGCTCTCAATACATTGAAATTAGGCAGGTGGCTTTTACAAAAAGGCTATGCCTATACGATGCAGGCAACTGTAGTTATTCCCTATCCGGGAACGCCTTTATTTGCAGAATGTAAACAAAAGGGATGGCTTAAGACGCTGGATTGGGATGATTATGATATGAAACAACCGGTGATGGAGACGTCTGTACCGGATGAAGAGATTATGAAATTAGTGCAAGGGATGTATAAGGTTTCTTTTCAGCCCGAGTTTATGTTAAGAAAACTCTTTTCCTTAAGAGACGTCGATGATTTAAAGTATGCTTTACGCGCAGCTGAAAAGGTAATTGGGCACATCTTTGATTTTAAGAAGGCTAAGGCGCAAAAATGAAATATAAATATTCCGTAGACGATAATAATCAGCTCATGATAAAGCCGCCAGAGAAAGGCAGGCCAGTAGTAGCCAGCGGTAAATTTTCTATAGGCCAATATAATCGCCTGATTTATTGGCTTAATGAACCAGCGCCCTGGCGCAGAGAATACGGTTTAGCCCCTAAAATTGTTTTTAAAGGTAAATGGCAGCTTAACTCAGATTACGATTTGGAACTTATTCTAAAGGAAGCAAAAGATCAATGTAAAGGCGACCGATTAGCGATTAAGGGGGAGATTATTTCCACGGATAGCGATACCCTTGTCTTTGAGATAAAAAGTATCGATAAGCAAGGCCTAAGTCATATGCAACTGCTTAAGTTATCCGGTATCTGGCAGGCAGATGAATATAATCGGCTCAGTTTTGCGGTAGAGAAGAAGGCTTCACCCGATATGCTTACCCTGGAAGGTATCTGGCAGATAAATCAAAACCAACAGATTATCTATGTTTATGAGAAGACTAATCTTAAAAGGAAGACCAAAACCTCGCATATCCTGATTTTTGAAGGTTTTTGGCAGATAAATCGCAGCCATAGGCTAACCTATATCCTTGAGCGTAGCTCAGGTTCACGTTTTGATTTCCGTGTCCAAATCGAAAGTCCTAACCTTTACCCTAAGAAGGGGGTAGTTAAATATCGCTTAGGCATTGGTTTAAGAGGAAAGAAGGCGCCTGGTGATAGGGTTATCTGTCTTTATGGCACTTGGAAATTCAGCCGTAAGCTGGGGCTTGTGTTTCAAATGGATTATGGCCAAGGCCAAGTCCAGAGTCTCGAATTTGGCACAGAACTTTCCTTAACTCAAAGAGATAAAGTCACTTTTGCGCTTAAAAATGAAACAGGAGAGCGGTTAGGCATAAATATTACCTTTACGCATAAGTTTTTAAAGCAAAATGAGGCAGAGGTTTTTTTACGTTTGAAGGAGATTCTCCAGAGGGAATCCGCTATTGAGACAGGTATACGCATCCCCTTTTAGCCCACCACTTATAAGTAGGGGTTACCGTGTGTGGTATTGATAAATTCTCTTGACTTTTTTTAATCTTTTGTTAGGATATGTTCAAGGCTTGAACAGATGAATAACCACAAAACCGATATTTTAGAGCACGAAAAAATCCTCCACGTAATCAAGGAGTTAGAACAAAACCCTCAGGTAACTCAGCGTGACCTGGCTCAAAAGTTAGGTATCAGCTTAGGTAAGATAAATTTCCTGATTAATGCCCTCATAGACAAAGGTATAATCGAGGCCAAAAACTTCAAAAACTCCAAAAATAAACTCGCCTATATGTACTTGCTTACGCCGTATGGCGTAAAAACAAAAATTCATTTAACACATCAATTTTTCACCTGGAAGATACAGGAATACGAGAGATTAAAAGAAGAAATAGAAGATTTTAAAAAAGAGATGGCTAAAAATGTCTAAAATTGAACTGCCGACGAAAAGAATAATGGTTACCGGAGGTGCCGGTTTCTTGGGTTCCTACCTGGTGCGGAAACTAAAAGAAAGAGGATGCGCTAATATCTTTATCCCCACCATCGAAAATTATGACTTGGTACAAATGGAAGCGGTAAGGAGGGCTTACGCGGACGCAAAACCCGATATAGTTATTCATTTGGCCGCGGTTGTGGGAGGAATAGGGGCAAACCAACGCAATCCGGGAAAATTCTTTTACGATAACTTAATGATGGGTGTTCAAATGATGGAAGTAGGCAGGCAATTAGGGATGGAAAAGTTTGTTACTTTAGGTACGATATGTTGCTATCCAAAATTTACCCCTGTACCATTTAAAGAAGAGAACCTTTGGAATGGCTATCCTGAGGAAACTAATGCCCCTTATGGATTAGCAAAAAAAATGCTTCTGGTGCAATCGCAGTCTTATCGTCAGCAATATGGATTTAACTCCATATTTTTGATGCCGGTAAATTTATACGGCCCGGGTGATAATTTTAATCCCGAATCTTCCCATGTAATACCAGCCCTGATAAAAAAATGTTTTGACGCGCAAAAACAGGGACTCATCCCCAAGAAGAGGACTGTCCCTGAAATCGTAGTTTGGGGAACAGGAAAACCCACGCGGGAGTTTTTGTATGTGGAAGATGCGGCAGAGGGAATCTTATTGGCTACTGAGAGTTATGATAAACCTGATCCTGTAAATCTGGGGTCAGGATTCCAGATTTCTATAAAAGATTTGGTGGAACTTATTGCTGAATTGAGCGGTTTTAAAGGAAGAATTGTTTGGGATACTGCAAAACCGGATGGCCAGCCAAAGAGGAATTTAGATACCTCGAAGGCTCTTGGAGAATTTGGCTTTAAGGCAAAGACTGATTTTAAAGAAGGATTACGAAAAACCATAGAATGGTATAAACAATATGGAAGATAACATTTCTTTAGGAAATTTGACAGTTATAAAATCGCCGAAAGGCTGGCTGAATATTGGCTTAAAAGAGTTATGGGCTTACCGGGAACTGGTTTATTTTTTTATCTGGAGAGATATCAAGGTTAGATACAAACAGACGGCAATAGGAGCGCTTTGGGCAATATTTCAACCGCTTGTTACTATGTTGATTTTTACCATCTTTTTTGGTAGGTTTGCCAAAATGCCATCGGATAATATACCTTATCCCATTTTTGTTTATACAGGATTGCTTCTCTGGAATTATTTTTCCTTCGGTCTTTCGCACTCAAGCGATAGTATGGTCAGTAACGCAAACATAATCCAAAAAGTATATTTTCCGAGATTAATTATACCCATTTCTTCATCTTTAACCGGATTAATCGATTTTTTTATCGCTTCAGCTATTTTTATAGGGCTGATGGTTTATTATAGCTTTAGCCCCCATATTTCTATTATTATTTATCTGCCTATTTTGATTCTGATAACTTTTTTGTCTTCTGTAGGATTAGGTTGTTTCTTTGCTTCAGTCAACGTAAAGTACAGAGATGTCCGTTATGCCCTGCCATTTTTTATCCAGATGTTAATGTTTCTTACCCCGGTAATCTATCCGATGAGTATGTTAGGTAATAAATATAAATGGCTTCTTTATTTTAATCCTATGTCGGGAGTAATTGAAACTGCCAGAGGGGTCATCTTTAGGAATAGGGCTATTGATGGACTTCTTTTGTTATCTTCTATAATCGTAAGCCTGATTTTATTTATATTCGGAATAATGTATTTTAGAAAAACCGAAAGATATTTTGCCGATATAATTTAGAAATGCCAAGGCCAATAATTGAAGTAAAAGGTTTATCCAAAAAATATAGGATTTCTCATCAAGGAGGTTATCTTGTGCTCAGGGATACACTTGCTTCTTGCCTAAGGAAACCTTTCCAGATTTTTAGGTCTAGAAAAGAAAAATTGCCTTCAAGAGAAGATATCTGGGCATTGAAGGACGTTTCTCTTGACATCAAGCAGGGCGAAGTGGTGGGTATAATTGGTAGAAATGGGGCAGGAAAAACTACACTACTTAAGATACTTTCCAAGATTACCTATCCCACCGATGGTGAAGTTTATTTATGGGGCAGGGTAGGAAGCCTGCTTGAGGTGGGCACTGGTTTCCATGCCGAATTGACCGGAAGGGAGAATATTTATTTTAGCGGAGCAATCCTCGGGATGAAAAAGAGGGAAATTGATAAAAAGTTTGATGAAATTGTAGCTTTTTCCGGAGTAGGGAAGTTTTTGGATGCGCCAGTCAAACGCTTCTCCAGCGGCATGCAGGTCAGGCTGGCTTTTTCAGTAGCTGCCCATCTTGATCCCGAAATCCTTTTGGTAGATGAAGTCTTGGCAGTAGGCGACGCCCAATTTCAGAAAAAATGCTTAGGCAAAATCAAAGATATCTCAGGTGGAGGCCGCACGGTCTTATTCGTCAGTCATAATATGTCGGCTATCCGCAGCTTATGCCGCCGTTGCCTGCTTCTGGAAAGCGGTAAAATAATTGAGGATGGGGACGCCGAAACGGTAGTCAGCCGTTACCTTCAGGAGAATTTAAAGGTTGCTTCCGGAATTTCGGGTAGAGAATTGGAGATAAAATTAGAAGGGAGGATTAACCGTAGTCATCCGACCGTCCGCTTCAAAGAAATATTATTGCTTAACCAGAACGGTACTCCTGTCAGTAGTTTTAATTCTGACGAACCAATTAAGATCCGTGTTGCTTATGAATGTTTGACCGAGGTGAATAATCTGCAATTGGCCATCTTCATAGTAGATGAAGAAGGAAGAATGATTCTGGCTACCCAGAATATTGACAGCCAGGAAGAAATAAACATTTACGAGAGAAAGGCAGGGTCCTATGCTGCCACCTGCATTATCCCGCCGAATATCTTTGGCGAGAAACGGCTTTTTCTTTCTCTGCATTTACAGAATCCCAAGATTGAACACCTCATTCTGGACCGCGTCTTAGGGTTTAACGTTACCTTCCAGGGATTTAATACTGTATCCGCAGACCTGAAAGACGCTTTTTTGCGTCCAGATTTAAAATGGACTAACGAGTTAATCCAAGATAAAAGATAAGGAGAAGATTATGTTGAATAACAAAGTTATCCTGGTGACCGGTGGAACCGGTTCTTTTGGCCAAAAATTTACGGAAATAGTGTTAAGGAAGTATAAGCCGAAAAAATTAATTATATTTAGCAGGGATGAAATGAAACAATACGACATGAAAGAGGCCTTTAGCGATAAAAAATACCCTAATATACGTTATTTTATCGGTGATGTGCGCGATCCGGAGCGTTTGCATAGGGCCTTTCATGGCGTAGACATTATCGTGCATGCCGCGGCCTTAAAGATAGTGCCTACTGCCGAATATAATCCCTTTGAGGCCGTAAGGACAAATATATTGGGCGCTGAAAACGTCATAAATGTTGCTATAGACAACAATGTCAAAAAAGTGATAGCCTTAAGTACCGATAAGGCAGCAAACCCAATAAATCTTTACGGGGCTACCAAGCTCTGCGCCGAAAAAATGTTTGTGGCAGCCAATAATTATTCGCCTTACGGGACAAAATTTAGCGTAGTAAGATACGGAAATGTTTTTAGTTCTCGGGGTAGCGTCGTTCCTTTTTTTAAGGAGTGCCGCAAGACCGGGATTGTGCCTATTACGGATAAAAGGATGACCCGTTTCTGGATAACCTTAGAGCAGGGGGTGGGATTTGTCCTAGATTGTTTAAGGATTATGCAGGGCGGAGAGATTTTTATCCCCAAAATCCCCAGCATGAGAATTGTGGATTTAGCGAAAGCGCTATGCCCCTCCTGCAAACAGAAGGTCATTGGAATTAGGCCGGGAGAGAAACTGCACGAGACGCTTCTTTCCGCAGATGACGGAGTCCATAGCTACGAATTTAAAGACAGGTTTATTATTTACCCTAAAGTAGTCAGCCGGAATAGAAATAGTAAAACCGGAAGGTATTTAGGGATAGAGTTTCCTGGATACAGGAGCGATAACAACGCCCAATGGCTTAATGTTGAGCAATTAAAGAAACTCATAAATATTTAAAAAGATGAAATATATTCCTTACGGTAGGCAATCTATAAATCAGGCCGATATTCGGGCAGTGGTAAAAGTGCTTAATTCTGTCTTGGTTACGCAGGGACCGAAGATAGAAGAATTTGAGCAGGCGCTCTGTAAATATACGGGGGCAAAATATGCGGTAGCGGTTTCCAGCGGCACCGCGGCACTGCACCTGGCAGCCTTGACCGCAGGGTTAAAACCAAAAGATGAAGCGATTACTTCGCCGATTACATTCCTGGCTACCGCAAACTCTATTATTTATACTGGCGCTAGGCCTGTATTTGCGGATATCCAGCCTGAGACGACGAATATCGATCCCGCCGAAATCATAAAAAAAATGGGCAAAAAGACAAAAGTGATATTTCCGGTGCATTTTGCTGGCCTTGCCTGCGATATGCCGCAGATACGCAATATTGCCCGTAAGTATCAAGTGATGATAATCGAAGATGCCTCGCATGCCTTAGGAGCAGAGTATCGCTTAGACGGTAAATGGATAAAGGTAGGTAGTTGCCGACACTCGGATATGGCGATTTTAAGTTTTCACCCCGTCAAGCTCATTACTACCGGTGAAGGCGGGGCAATCTTGACTAATAATCTTAAGCTTTATATGCGGCTGAGGGCATTAAGGTCGCACGGAATGTATAAAACTCAGGCGATGACAGAGAAACAGGGTTTGTGGTATTACGAAATGCGCGATTTGGGTTTTAATTATAGATTAACTGATTTTCAATGTGCCTTGGGAATTTCGCAGCTTAGGAGATTAAACGATTTTATTGCCAAGAGAAGATACATAGCATCTTTATATGATTGTGCTTTCAATAATATCGAGGGCGTTGAAATCACCCCTAGAGAAACAGACAAAAAACATGCCTATCATCTCTATGTACTAAGAATAGATTTTAAAAAGTTTAGAACTTCAAGGAGAGAATTTGTGCTAAAACTAAAAGAAAATGGAATTTTGACGCAGGTGCATTATATCCCCATTTATCGTCAACCATATTATGCAAGGAAATTTCACTGCAGTTTTAAAGACTTTCCGGATGCCGAAAGGTATTACCAGAGGAGTTTGTCTATTCCTATCTATTCAAATATGGATATAAATGATGTAAAAAGAGTAATAAGGGTAATTAAAGAGATGCTTTTACTTTCCTAAGA
>Ga0315281_10014245_pt1 | contig 10730 bp, 13 predicted proteins | sample YL17G07_0_MG_FD_204540 | JGI IMG/M metagenome (GOLD analysis project Ga0315281, IMG submission 204540) | Sediment microbial communities from Yellowstone Lake, YNP, Wyoming, USA - YL17G07_0 | ecosystem: Environmental > Aquatic > Freshwater > Lake > Sediment | place: USA: Wyoming | collected... | reverse complement strand
TGTTGCACCGCCGCCAGGTAAAGTTCCGGCGTTTGATCATTGACGTACTCAAGTGCAAAACCGTTTTGATTGACTGCCGCCAAGCAAATCTCCGGCGTTTGGTTTTTGACGTAACAGAGCACATAACCGTTCTGCGTCACCGCCGCCAGGCATATCTCCGGCGTCTGGTTCTTGACGTACGCAAGCATAAAGCCATTTCGCCGCACCGCCGACAGGCATAGCTCCGGCGTTTGGTTTTTGACGTATTGGAGCGAAAGACCGTTTTTCTCGACTTTTTCGAGATCGGATAAATCGTCTTTTTTGTTACCTTGAAATTTGATCATTTTGGCTTCCTTTATTGACTATCAGTATCCTCTGCTACCAGCAACATCTTCAAACCGGGCGTGATGACCGATAAACGCGCAACCAACCGTGCCAAGCGCCCCGTTTCTGTGCTTGCCAATAATGATCTCGGCGAGTCCTTTTTCCTTGCTGTCGCTGTTGTACACCTCGTCGCGGTAGAGGAACAGGATCAGGTCGGCATCCTGTTCGAGTGCACCGGACTCGCGCATATCCGACATCACCGGGCGCTTGTTGGTGCGAGATTCGAGATTGCGATTTAGCTGCGACAGGACAATCACCGGCACATTCAATTCTCTCGCCATATTCTTCATCTGGCGCGAAAGCTCGGTCACGTCCTCGGTGCGCGTGCCATTTTTTCTTCCGCCCGTCGATGACATAAGTTGCAGATAATCCACAACGATGAAATCCAACCCGTTTTCCGATCTGGATACTTTTTTCGCGGCGCGCAACATGTCGGACGGGGTCATCGCTGATGTCTCGTCGATATGCAGGTTATATTTCCCAATTTTCGCCAGCGTATAACTCAACCGATCCCAATCGTCATCGGCAAGATCACCCTTGCGATATCTGTTTGCGTCGATCCTGCCAATACTGCATATCATCCGTCCGGCCAGTTGCTCCGCTGACATTTCCATCGAAAACACCAGCCCGGACTTGCCTTTTTCGCAAAACGACTCGGCTACACGCATCGCAAAGGCGGTCTTGCCCATGCTCGGCCTGCCGGCGATGTAGATAAGATCGCCACGATGTGCGCCACAGGTAATTTCGTCCAGGTTTACAAACCCATAAGGGAATTCAGGTTCTTTGTTATCTGACGCATACGCTTTTTCGATGCTATTGATCGATAATGACATCGCGTTACTGATAGTGAACGTGTGTTGTTTTTCTGGCTCGACATCGATACCCCGGATCACCTCGTCGGCGATACTCAACCTTTCGACGTGACCTATATTGGGATTCAAAAGCGCCAGCGATATTTTTTCGTTGGCCGCAGCCATTTCCCTGTCTTTAGCGTGACTGACGACAATCGCGGCGTAGTGTTTGGCGTTGGACGATGACGGGGTATGGAACATCATGTCGCCGATATAGGTCAGCCAGTTAAATCCAGGGTCAATTCGTTCCAGCCGCTCGGCAACCAGAAAAACATCAACATCTTCGTTGCCCTTGATGCGACGGTCAATCTCGGCAAAAATCAACCTGTGGCGTTTTGAGATAAAAGTGGTTTCGTTGAGATTGGACACATCGTTCAGCAATGAAGCGTTGTGCATCAGCGCGCCCAGGAATACTTTCTCGGCTAAAATGGACTTATCGCCCAATGATTGATGATCAACCATGGAACACCTCATCTCCACGGAATTGCCAGCTACATGCATAAAATACCCCGTTTGACCGCGTTAGCCGGGTCATAACCCTATCGCCCAGCGATAACGATATTTCGGCGGCGGTCAGGTTGCTGGTAATGACGAGTGATTTTTTATTTTCATAGCGACGGTTGATCACATCATAAATAATCGCGCGGTCAGTCTCGCTTTCAAGTTTGACACCCACGTCATCGATCACCAGCAATTCTGGTTCAGACAGGATGTCAATCACGTCATTTTCAGTAATTTCCGAATTATTTCGGTATGTTGCCTTGACGCTGCGCAGCATATTGTTCATTGCAATGAATTTTGTGGTGAAGCCTTTTTGGGCTATAGCGGACATAATGCCTGCCGCGATATGGGTTTTACCGCACCCTGATACGCCGATCATCCCAAACACTTCGCCTGACCCAGAGCGAAAAGAATGGACAAACCTGTTCGCGCCATCAACAACCAACAACTGATCACGGTTGGATTGATCTACAACGTAGTTATCTAGCGTTTTAGCTTCGAAAAGAGGTGGCAGGGCGGCGGACAATCGCTTCGATTCGTTGTGGTCGGCAATTGATTTCAAATCAAGCGAGACATCACGACGAATTTCGACTCCAATGCAGGATGGGCATCGCGTTAGCGAGCCGCTCGGAATAGCAAACGCATCATATCTGCCATGGTCACGGCAAAAGCACACCCTTGTGCCAGATTTATTCATTAAGCTGCTCAATGGCAACGGCAAAATCATTGTTTCCCCCTATGGGTAATTATTGTAAATCTTGGCGCACTTTTACGCAAGAAAAAGAAATGCGGAAAATTGTCAAAAAATAATCTTGCCGCTTTCGCTTATGCCGCTACCGTAATCCTTGCTCTTGAATCCGGTGTGACGAGGCTGGTTTGCTTGCGCACCTGCGGGCTGGTTGCCACGAAGCCACGAGGCATCAAACGTCTGCCAGCCACGCTCACAGCACATGGTTATCGCGGCGGTCAGGGTCAACCCCGCTTTCAATGCCTCACGTTCGATTGCGGCGCATACCCGTTCAGTGATTGGCACAGCATGTTTGGCTCGACGAACGGACATCCATTCGAGAACCAAAGACCTGTCTTCGATCGAAGGGAAAACCTGTTCAGCAGAAGACAGCAATACCCGGCTTGACTTGCGCGGCTTTTTTTCCAGTGTCTCGGTGGATTGACCTGCTTCCTCATCCATGTTGCTTTTCGTTTTAGCCGCGTGAGCGGCGGTGATGGCATCGTCATTCCGGTTAACTAATGGCGATGCGGGTGAATTTCCGTTTTCTAAAGGCAATACATCACCGGAGGTGATGACTATAGTATTTGGAACAAATACTGTATCTGTATCTGTATCTGTGGCGTTACTGTGACGTTTCTGTAACGTTGCGTCCACCGTTACATCGCCGTTACCGTAACAATCTTGCGACGTTACAGTAACGTTACATTTTTCATTATCCTGTTGTTTTGATTGATTATTATTTTTTTGCCAATCAATTTGCGAAAATTCCTCGCAAATTTTCACGTCGGATTGATTTTTTGTAAAACGGGGGTGATTTCCGCCAGTTTCCACTGGAAAATTCTGGCAGACGCCAGAAAACGCTGGCGACCGGATTTCATCACCGTTATTACCACCGTTACTGCGTATATCGGACGGCTGGTTTTTGTCGTTTTTTTCGCGCTTACGCTCACGGTGAGCGGCGACTCTATTTTTGCTGTTATCAGAAAGAAACTGCCTTTTTTCCCATGCGGTCGGCAGGTTGTTTTCATCGATCAGCTGTTGCTCTTTGAGTAGCTTTTTCGTCTCGTTCCATCGCTCAACAGAAATGCGCAGAACAAAGGCGATGTCATCATCTGACAGGGCGGCAGGGGTTTCTTTTTGGCATCGCATGCACAAGAGCATGACGTAACGGCGCTGGTTGACCTCGGATAGTTTTTGCACCTTCGGGTCATGCGCGAACTCATGATAAAACCGGAACCATGGATTACTCATATTTCACCCCGCACGGGACGAACACTATTCCCTGCACCAAAAACAAGGTCAGAATTGCCTGAAAGGACTGGCGCGCAGCCGATTGAAGGCTCTTGCAGTTGATGCAGGGAATAGTGTTCTTCATGACGGAAATTATCCTTTCAATTGGGCTTCTGACGGCCTGGTGGTCATTATAACGAACTAAGCACTTTTACGCAAGTAGTAAAATTGCGTAAAACAAGAAAAATGCTAAAACAAGTTATTGCGGGTCGATCGATCCTGGAAAGTGTCGCGGCAATCGTCTTTGTTGCGGAGCAGTAATTCGTATCGCATTAAGAACACCGACTTGGTTGCCGTGGGTGGCATGCATTTAATATCAGGCTTGTGTTCCAAATGGAATTTCTCCGGGTACAAGCTGCGCATTTCGATTTTAAGTATATCGGCATCGGCCTTTTTTACTTCCGGCGACATGCTGGGCGGCAGGTTGAATTTGATCCTGATGGCGCTGTCGATGCGACGTTCTAGCTCTTGGTAGTCGGGCAGCATTCGCTTGAGCGGCGACGGGATATCCTTTAGGTAAGCCTCGGACGCGTCATGCAACAACGCCTCCATGGAAAAATCAGGATGAACCATCGCGCTCATTTCAAAAGAGTGCTGCGCGACCGAATAGAACTCGTGGCAATGCCCGGCAAAACGGCATTCTTTCGATAGTGCCGATGCAATGTCCACGATATCGAAATCATCGGGGCTGAATGACGCATAATCAAACAGCCTGCCGGTGAATGTTCTAATAACCGTCATCTGAACCGCCGTTTTTAACCGAACATGCCGGTGTTGGACGCAAACCCGAAAGTCGATGATGTCATCGCTACAAAGCCGGTGAACGCCACCAGGATGATGCCGGTGATGATCGGGATGACGACCGATTTGAATTCGATCTGTCCGCCACCGTGCTCGTTGGACGATTTTTTCCAGTTCATTACGCCCGACACAACGAACCATCCGCCCACCAGCGCAGCGCCAACATTAAGCAGCTTGGCCAGCGACATGATCAGGCTGGTGGCTCCGGTTGTCATTTGCTCCAATCCCGCCATAGCTACGTCTGGAATCATTGCAACCAGAGTGATGGTCAACAATACCAAGATTTTTTGTTGCTTTTTCATTTTGCTTCTCCTTTTGGTTAAAAATCACACTACAGTTTCATTAATAATATGCCGCCCATCACATGCCAGAACGCACCCCATGCCGGGTTTTGTTGCCCCCCGTGACTGCCGTCGCCAAGAGATTTGGCGAGCAGGAAACCGCGAAACACCATGATCGTGCCAAACCCGTTCAAAACCACGCGAAGCGCGTTCCACATCTGTTGCAAATGTTGCGATGGCAGGGTAGGGGAAAGTACGCCACCGCTCAGTGCGAACTGGTCAGAAATCTGCTGTTGCGCTTGCCAGAAGTTGACCAGTATCACCCCGAAAAATAGCGGCATGAGAATTCGTTCCATTCCACCCTGCTGCCCACCGCCATGTGGTTGAGCCATGTGGTAAGCACGATAGGCCGATTGCAGGACAAAAAAACCACCTACCAGCCCGGATAGAATAGCGATCAGGCCGCTTTCCCCACCAAAAAGCTTCGACACCCCGCCCAGGTGAACGAGTATTTCGGTTACGTCAGGAATGCCCGGCAATACGGCCATGAATCACCTCGTTATTGGATAACACCACCAGCGGTGCTGACGCTGCCGGACTGATCGTTCACGCCAGACACCATCCCATAAGGCGACGGCAGATAATCCCCGCGCCGCACCGAATGGATCGTCCCGTCACAATCCACCCATGCGCGGTTGTTGATGCCGCCACGATAAGAGCAGGATGCTTTGGGTTCGGCTTGAACTGGTTTATCGACCACGTCAACCCATTCAGCTTGTTGGGCGATCGTCGCGGCAATGGGAGCAGGTAATGCTATCGCCACTTTTTTTGTCACCGGATCAGGTTTTGCTTTGTCCGTAACTTTAACTTTCTGATCCGGTTTTTTTTGCTTTGCGGACGACCTCTCTTTTGACAAAGACGACAGGTATTCTTCAATGCGATCAAGCCTTGATTCAACCATCGCAAGACGATTGTCCGTTGGTTGGTTGGCGGCGGCAGGCTTGATGTCTGGCTGCATTGCTGTTACCGGCACATTAGCCGATGGCAACGGTGCAGTCGTCACCCCGTTGATTGTTTGCTGGGGGGCATCAGCAACGACTTTTGCGGGCGCGTCGGATGGCTTTTGTTGCGCAACATCATCCAGCGACATAGCCTGGTTGTCGGCTTTTGGCGCAGTATGCTGCTGACGGCTCATATCAAAAGCGACGAAAGCCACCGAGGCTGCGATTACGGCAACGGTGATCCCGGCAATCTTGACCATCTTGTTCATTGGTTTTTTGTCCGATTTGCCCTTGTCGGCAACTTGCTTTTTGCCCGAACCCGTGTCGTTTTCGTTTTTGGTCTCGGCCGTGCCGGGTTCGTAACCATGTCCGCCATCCGGCTCTTCCGGCAATATATCTTGTTGATCATCCATAATGTTGCTCATGACTGTTGTCCTTTCTGATCTACAGCGTCACTGATAATACTGACGATCTCACTGACCGACAGCGGGTAAAAACGCGCCATTGAAGAGGTCAGCTCCGACTTCCAGACCATCTTGTGTTTGCGCAGCTTGGCTTCGTTATCCTTGCGCTTTTTAGCCTCGATCTCACGCAACTGAGCGCGGGCTTCGTCAATCTGCATCTGGTGACGATTGATGCGCTCATTCAGCCGTACAAGCTTTGCGTCACGCTCGTCGCCGGTAACGGGTGGTGTTTCTTGTTTTTCTGTTTGCTGCATAGCTTGCGCTCCTTTTTAACGTAAAACAGTTTATTGCATAATTTTACACGCCGACAAAATCCAGATATGGCTTCCTGATCTTTTCGTGAAACAATTTTTCCGCCTTTTTGTCGTGATCGATCTCGGCACGACTTTTGACCCCGCATACATGACGGATGAAGGCGGCAGCTTCGGCGCTGGTTTGAACATCCTCGCCAAATTGGTTCAAGACAAACCGGTGAAAATCCGGCTGGTTCCCAAACATAGCCGCCAGGATGGATAGCTTCCCACCCTTTGGATGGTGGTCTTTGTCGTTAATCTCAGCGACGGCATCGATAGGGGCGCGAGGCGCGGGTGTACCGTATTCACCACCATCACCAATGGTAATAGCATCAAGGATGAACGCTATGTCATCATTGCACACATGACCATCCTCTTCGTCTTCGATAATCGCGTCTGCACATCCGCCGTCACTATCGTCGATCTCAACCAGCGCCATAGCGAGTCGCTGCCCGGATATGTTACCTTTTCGCGTAGTCGTGGTGCGAAAAGCATCAAGGTCGCTCGGGTCTGACAGCCAGAACGTAACCTTTGCGCCTGCGGTATGGGATTCGATCCACCCGGCAAGCTGTACTTCGCCGTTGAATAAATGGTTCAAATCATTAACTCCTGCATAAAGATGACCTCGATACCCAAATTGCGCTCCGTGGTGACAGACGGCTTGGCTTCTGATGCGCTTTTCCCCAGCGCGCCAGATACAGAACCAACCCCCGCGCCAATCGATGCGTTGCGTATCTCTTGCGCCGTCATGTTCTGTGTGGTTGTGGTTACGCCTGTCAGCGGCGCGACGGATGATGTCTTGCCCTGTTGCCCCATGATTTCACCATATTTACTGAGTCCTGCGGTCAGTGCCGGCAGGACAAACCGCTCGAATATCTTGTGATCGACGCTACCTTCGACCGACGTGCGACCGGTATTTGGGTCGATGGCAAACGCCGATATCGGCGCGGACTTACCGGACGGCAGCGCGATGCGGTTAAACTCGACAGAAATGGTGTTATTCGGGTTGTGGCGCGACTGACCGAATACGGTCATACCCCGCGCGTTGCCGGACAAAATCATGGCGATAACAGGGGATGGCTCATCGGTATTGATCGCAGTATCGATAGAAACAAACACCCGCTCACCGGACTTGATTATCATGTTGGACGGCTGCTGTGGTGAGGTCGTCGCGCCTTGTGCTACGGAAGAAGCGGCTGCGACACCGGTGGTTTTCGGTGTCCAGTTCTCGCCCGTCTTGACGGGTGCGTATCCTTCGTTAAGTAATGCAGACGAAACCTGTTCCAGCCGCTTCATGCGTTCGGACATCAGTTTCTCGGCACTGTCGTCAACTTGCCGCATACCGTTATTTTGCGCGGGCTGACCCATTGTAATATTCTCGTAGGGCTTTGGCTGATTGTCGGCGGATACCGCCTGTTGCGGCGGGTGTTTATCTTCCGCCGCAGGGGCAAAGGTCGGTACAAATGAAGTACCACCGGCAATTGCAGCCGTCGCCCGATCCGTGTCCGACTTGATTGCCATTCCCGCATAGTTCGAGGTCGGATCTCCCTGTGTGCCGGTTTTTTTTACGTCCTGAATGTTGCTAACATTGGGGATGGTCGCAGCGGAGTCGCTTTTGTTGGCGTTGTTTTTCGCCAGAATAACAAACACAACCAGGATTAGTGCGATAAACGCGACAAGCCCCATGACGATGATTGCCGACTTTTTGGCACCCGGGTCGATTTTTTTCACTTCGAACCTTTCCCGAGAGTAACTACAATCGATTTTCCGCCTGACATCATGCTGACAACAGGTGTATCGGGAATCAAGTACGCCCGAGTGCCATCAGACCCGACAATTTTCTTTCCGTCGATGGTGGCAGGGGAGAGCAGTATCCCGCCGCTGCGGATGATGATGCCGTCACGACATTGCCACGCGGATACCTCACGACTGTCCGAGGATAGCGCGCCGCATTCGGTTGGGGTAATCCCCATAATCGCAGAGGTCAGTCTCGCATCGAACTCCTGCCGGTCTGGTGATATGGATGTGGACTGCCCGTTTATGTTCGCCGGAACGCGGAAGTCAACCCTGTAATCCACATCCTTCTGTCCTGCCAGCAAGGTAATAATGATCGGGGTGTCGAATCCGCGCAGGTAAACCGCGACGTTTCCCGTTGCCCCGAACCGTTTGGCCTTGACGAAAATACTGCTTTGATCTTTGGTTTGATCGAACGGCTTATCCTGCGTTTCGATCGCATTGTCCGACAGGTTGGTGACGTGATCGATCGCCCAGCGTTTGCCGCTTGAATCCATAAATAACAAGATCGCGCCGGTCTGGTTTGATATCCTGACCAGTGGTGGCGTGCTGCCCGGAGATAAATCCAGGTTGACCATAGAGATGACCGGGCGAGGTTGGTCACCCGCCGGTTTTTCCTGCGCCCGGCGCATTTCCTCCCAAATCGTTTTGATCTGACCGATATCTTCCGAGGTGGGTTCGCGCGAGCGCACCTCGCCCACCAGGTCAAAATCGGTTTTGGGTATGGGTGCGATAGCTGGTGTTGTGCCGCCTTGGGGTAGAGGTGCAGGTATCGTTTCGGCAAACGCGTTGGACGCGATTGCCGCCAACATCACCAACAGCAGATTGTTTAATAGATTAAGCAATTTTCCCTCCCGATGCTGCGCGGATAATAATTCTGGCGTGCCTGACACCTTCGAGGAATTTTCGGCGCGAGAAGTAATCGTCGCCAGCTTGCTGCATCCTATCAATCTCTTCGTCAAGTTCCTTGATCGGACAAAAAACCGGACACCAACCATCTTCGTGGTTAAAAGAATCATTCTTTTCAACATCAACAGTGGCCATGATTTCCCCCTATGATTATTTTTTAGTTGGTTTGTGATAACGGTTTTGCTACGATGGAACTGATTGCGATACCTATCGGACTTTTGTTGGTGGGTATCCTGTCAACAATGACATCCACCTGCCACGTCTGCGGCGAAATACGTTTTGTTTGCCCCTCGAAGCCGATGATGACGTTCATCTTGACCCGGTATTTCATAACGCCATCCACTACCGCCGATTTGACAATCAACGGTGGGGACGACAGTCCGACGGCAGCGATATATCCGCCGTCAACCACTCTGTCCTTGAGCGGACTGACCGATTGCATGAATGCGTTGTACCCGCTCTCGGTGTAAAGCGGGGCGAGCGCGCCGAGTTGTTTTTCCCAGTTCAGGAAGTCGATCGAATAGCTGGCGATTACCGCGCGCCCGACAAAATCGATCAAGCCTTCCGTCCCCACGCTTTCCGACAACGGTATCAATTTTGTGACACGCCCATCCGGTGTGACAGCATAAGATTGCGGCCCGGGTTGGAAGATATACCCGCCAGCCAGCGCAAGGATGAGTGCCATTGATACCCCGGCGTTCCAGATGGCGATTCGCGACAACCGCTCCATTGCTTCGGGCATGAATCCGTTGCGCAAGCCTACCTGTTCGATCATTTCTTTGTTTTGTATATTGCTCATAGCGGACTACCTGTCGCGCGGGCGGTTTTGTTCAGATTGATGTTTAAGCGCCGAGACCTGTTTGAATTCCGGGTGTCCGCTGCGTCGCTTGCCGTAGTGATTGGTGGCTGTTTCGATCGATCCGTGACCAAGCAGCAGGGCGACCTCTTCTTTGGAATAGATGTTTTTCATGTTGGCGGCGAATTGGTGTCGTGCGGTATAGAGCGTGACACGCTTGCCGCCGTAAGATATGTTTGCAGCCAACACATGAGCGCGAGCTTCGTTGTAAATGCGTTCCGGTGTAATTGCTCTACCAGACATCGCCCGCCGTGACAACAAGTCTGACAGGTACTTGATACATGCCGCCACATCATCGAGAGGTTGTCCGGGTGGAATGATCAGTGTCCGCGTGTCACCAAAACACCTGCCGTTACTGTTTTTTGCGTTCTGCACAACCAGCATCCCGCTGTCGCTGCCATCCCGGGCGGGGGAGATTGACGCGGAGAACCACTCGGACGGACGTAACCCTGCAACGATGGATGCCTTGAATATCAGCAGAGCGGCTTTGGCGAAAATTGATTTCTTGTTTTCGAGCCGGTTGGTGAGGGCATCAATTTGCCGGGTGGTGATGAATTTGGCTTTAAGGGCAGAAGTCCGGTTTCGCAGATTCCATT
>Ga0315281_10014244_pt1 | contig 10730 bp, 8 predicted proteins | sample YL17G07_0_MG_FD_204540 | JGI IMG/M metagenome (GOLD analysis project Ga0315281, IMG submission 204540) | Sediment microbial communities from Yellowstone Lake, YNP, Wyoming, USA - YL17G07_0 | ecosystem: Environmental > Aquatic > Freshwater > Lake > Sediment | place: USA: Wyoming | collected... | reverse complement strand
CGTTGCCCTCCTTTGAAGAGGTCCGCTCGAAGCCGCAGGCGCAGGTCCGCGCCTTCCAGAAGGAAATCGAGTCGCGCGAGACCGGCCTTTACCAGGAGTGCGCCGGATACCGCGTCGTGGCGAATCCGCCCTCGCGGGCGCTGACAACGGCGGAGATGGACTCGCTCTACTCGATACGCTTCCGGCGCGAGGCGCACCCATCGTACCGCGAGCGCGTCCCGGCGCTCGAACAGGTGCAGTTCTCCATCACCAGCCATCGCGGCTGCTTCGGCGGCTGCGCGTTCTGCGGCCTCTACACGCACCAGGGCAAGGCCGTGCAGAGCCGCTCCCGCAACTCGATCCTGCGCGAGGTGAAGGAGATCGTCCGCCATCCGCAGTTCAAGGGCACCATCCGCGACATCGGCGGCCCGTCGGCGAACATGTGGATGCTCGGCTGCAGACGAGAGTGCGCCGCGTACGGCGCACGACACGGCGCGCCGTGCGCCAAGCCGAGTTGCCTGGCCCCGCGCATCTGCCGGAACCTGAACGCGGACGGCGCGCCGTATCTGGAGCTGCTCGCCGCGGCGCGGAAGATCAAGGGCGTCAAGCACCTCTTCGTGACGACCGGCGTGCGGATGGACCTGGCGCTGGCGTGCGACCCGTTCGTTGAGGAGTTCGCCGCGCATTACACCAGCGGCCACGCCAAAGTCGCGCCGGAGCACGTCGTCCCGGCCGTCCTGCAATTGATGATGAAGCCGGAGGGGGAAGTGTTCGTGCGGTTCCTGGAGAAATTCCGCCGCGCCTCCGCGAAAGCCGGCAAGGAGCAATATGTCCTGCCGTACATCATCGCCGCGCATCCCGGTTCGAGGCTGGAAGACATGCTCGAAGTCGCGCTCTATCTGCATCGCGAGCGGTTGCGCGTGGAGCAGTGCCAGGTCTTCATCCCGCTGCCGGGCACGGCCAGCGCGGTGATGTACGCGACTGGAATCAACCCGTTCACCGGCGAGCGCGTCTTCGTCGAGCGCGACCCGCGCCGCCGCGAAATGCAGAAAGCGCTCGTGCTCTATCATCTCCCGGAAAGCCGCAAGCTGGTCCTCGAAGCGCTGGACATCTGCAAACGTCCGGAACTGGCTGCCGGCCTGTTCCCACGAAAAAATCGTAACTGAGCACTTGACAAGTAAGAAAAATTATGGTATGTAGGCTGTAGGTCGCAACGTGGCGCGGTGGGGAAAGATACGCAGCAAAGGCGATTTGAAAAAAAACGAACCCAATTCTCATTTTGAAACAGGACGCCGTGCAAAGACTCGTACACGCCTTCTCGACGTGAGGTGCGCTTGAAAAAACGAACCCAATCTTTCGCAACAGACTGTGCCACCATGCCTTATGATAACATCACTGGCGCGAAACCTAACGAAGGTTCGCTTTCTATTCCGCACTCCGCACTCCGCACTCCGCACTTTCTCGCCGTTCTAGGTGCCGTCGCGATTCTCGGATATCTCGTCCTGCCCGGTCTTCACTGGGGACTTCCGTCCGAGGAGCGCAACCGCCTCACGCTCGGCGCGGACCGCAGCGCGTGGCGCGCGCCGCCGATGTCCGAGCGCGAAAAGGATTCGCCGTGGGAGTATTACCCGAACAATCTCGCCGGCGGCCCCGCGCGAGCGGGGGCCTCGCCGCGGAGCGCGTTCAATCCGCTGCGCAGCTACCATCCCGACGAGTACGTTTTCCTCAAGAGCCTCAGCGCGATGAAGCCGTCGGAACTGAAGCTCTTCCCCGGCTTCTTCGGCTGGCCGGCGCTGCAGTTCTACGTCAGCGGCGTCGCGCTGAAAGTCTCGTCGTGGTTCGGCGCGGTCACGCTCGTCCGCGACATGGACTTCTACTTCCAGCATCCCGAGCGGACGGCGCGGCTGTACGAGGTCGGGCGGATCATCACGCTGCTTTTCGCGGTCGGCTGCATCCTCGTCGTCTGGCGCGCGGCGGGAAGGCTGTTCGGACCGGCGGGCGGGAACGCCGCGGCGCTGCTGCTCGCCGTGGTTCCGCTCTTCACAATCAACGCGCGCTACTGGACCGCCGACATGCCGATGCTGTTCTGGATTTCGCTGGTGTTCCTTTTCTCGACGCACATCCTCGAGGGTGGCGGACGGCGATGGTACATCCTCGGCGGAATCGCGTTGGGACTAGCCGCCGCCACGCGCTATCAGGGCGTCGCCGCCGCGTTCCTGATTGCCGCCGCGCATGGGTTCCGGCCCGACGGCGTTGTAGCGCGGGCTATCAGCCCGCGGTCGGGCAAGATTGCCCGACCTACGATGAACAAACTAGACGCGAGCGAAACCTGGAGCGAGAGGATGCGCCGGTTCTTCTGCTCAGAAGATTTGTGGCTCGCCGCCGCGGTCTCGCTCGCGGTGTTCCTGGCGTGCAACCCGTACATCATCGCGCGGCCGGGGCAATTCGTGCAGGAGTTCTCCGGCGAACTGCAGGGAAGCCATGATGACTGGGCACGGTTCGCGCTGAATGGGACCTTATCCGTCGTGACCGGACTTGGCCCCTTCTTTTTCTTCGCGATCTTTGCGGCCTCGTTCCTCGCGGCGATCCGACGCGACCGGGTGATGTCGTTTGTCCTTCTCGGCTTTGGCCTGCCCGCGTTGATCCTCTTCGTCGGCCGACCGGCGATGGCGCGGTACTGGATGCCGGTCTTGCCGTTGCCGGTGCTGCTGATCGCCTGGGCGTTCGCCACGATGCATCGGCGCGGAATGGAACGGCGCAAGGCGGGCGCGAAAGTCGCCGCGCCGATACTGCTGATTATTGTGCTGCTCGCGACGGGCTGGCAATCCGCCGCCTTTGGCCGTCTCTATAGCGATCCGCAATATGACACGCGCACGCGCGCGGGCGAATGGATCGCGCAGAACGTCCCGGCCGGATCGTCCATCGGCGTAATGTCCGAACCGTGGCAGTTCGAACTGCCGCCGCTCGACTCGCGGAAGTTCAAGATCGTCATATCCTCCCATTTCGCATTCGCAGAAGGCCAAACGCTCGATTACATCCTCACCAGCGCCTTTCAATATCGTCCAGTGACGTTACGCGTCATACTGAATCAGCCACTCTGGAGCGAGTCGTGGATAGGTCCGCATCGATACGCCGTCATGCAGCGCTTCGAGGCATGGCCGGTCGGCCAGAAGGCTGCTCTGGCGTACGGTCCGCAGGACATGCGGTACGCAAACCCGGTCATCACGATCTCCGAGCGCATATCGAAGGACGGACTCTGAATGTGCGGCATCTGCGGAATTGCAGGGCTGAACAGCGCGGCGGGTTTCGGCCAGCCGGACATCGCCCGCATGCGCGATGCGCTCGCGCATCGCGGTCCCGATGACTCGGGATGCTACGTCGCCGATTTCAAGGGCGCGAGCGGACCGGGCCGCGTCGGACTCGGCCACTGCCGGCTGAGCATCATTGACCTCGCCAAGGGGCATCAGCCGCTCTCGAATGAGGACGGCACGGTCTGGATCGTCTTCAACGGCGAGATTTACAATTTTCAGGAGCTTCGCCCGGCGCTCGTCGCGCAGGGGCATCAGTTCCGCACCGACTCCGATACGGAAGTCATCCTCCACCTCTACGAGCAGAAGGGCGCGGACTGCCTTCAGGAACTTCGCGGGATGTTCGCCTTTGCGATCTGGGACGCGCGCGCGCGGACGCTGTTCCTGGCGCGCGACCGGATCGGCAAGAAGCCGCTGTGCTACCGCGTCGAGAAGGACCGCATCCTCTTCGCGTCGGAGATCAAGTCCATCCTCCAGGCCGGCGGCGTGCCGCGCGAGCTTTCCCTCGAAGCGCTCCACCATTACCTGACCTACCAGTACGTGCCGCACCCGCTGACGATGTTCCAGGGCATCGCCAAGCTGCCGCCGGGCCATTATCTGACCTGGAAGGACGGCCGCGCGGAAGTGCGCGAGTACTGGCGTCCGCCGTGCCGGCCCGAACCGCTGACGGAGGCGGAGTGCATCGCCCGAGTCCGCGAACTGCTGACGGAATCCGTCCGGCTGCGGCTGATCAGCGACGTTCCGCTCGGCGCGTTCCTCAGCGGCGGGATGGATTCGAGCATCGTCGTCGGGCTGATGGCGAAGCTCTCCAACGCGCCGGTGAAGACCTTCTCGATCGGCTTCGCCGAGAAGCGGTACGACGAGCTGGACTACGCGCGCGTGGTTGCGCGGCATTTCAAGACCGACCACCGGGAATTCGTCGTGCGGCCGAACGCCATCGAGATCATCCCGAAGCTCGTCTGGCATTACGACGAGCCGTTCGCGGATTCCAGCGCGATCCCGACGTACTACGTCAGCCAGATCACGCGGCAGCACGTAAAGGTGGCGCTCACCGGCGACGCGGGCGACGAGGGCTTTGCCGGATATCCGCGATACCGCGCGGTGAAACTGGGATTGTGGTTCGACCGGCTGCCGGGATTCCTGCGCCGCGCGCTCGCGGGAAGATTCTGGGAGCGGCTGCCGGTGTCGGTCGAGCAGAAGACGAAACGGCGCCGGCTGAGGCGCCTGTTCGAGGCGCTGAACCTGCCTCCGAAAGAGCGCTACGTCCGCTGGTGCGCGATCTTCGACGACGGCCGCAAGTCGGCGCTATACTCGCCCGAGCTGCGCGCGGCCCTCGCGCCGGTATCGTCCGCGAAAGTCTTCGAGGAGGAATACGCCAAGGTCCCCGACGCGGATTTCCTCGCCGCGACGATGTTCGTGGATTTCATGCGCTACCTGCCCGACGACCTGCTCTACAAAGTGGACATCGCGAGCATGGCGCACGGGCTGGAATGCCGCGCGCCGTTCCTGGATCACAAGCTGGTCGAGTTCATCGGGCGGATCCCGACGGACCTGAAGCTGCGCGGGTTCACGACGAAGTATCTGCTGCGCCGCGCGTTCGGGGAGATGCTGCCGCCGGAAATCCTGCGGCGCCCGAAGATGGGGTTCGGCGTGCCGATCTCAGACTGGTTCCGGGGCGAGTTGCAGGGATTCCTGCGCGAGACGCTGCTCGATCCGGCCACGCTCCGCCGGGGCTATTTCGCGCCGGAGTCCGTCCGCCGACTGGTGGAAGACCACGTCGCCGCGCGCGCCGACCACGGCTATCGGCTCTGGTCGCTGCTGATGTTCGAACTGTGGCACCGGCGTTTTCTTGAAGTATGAGTGTTGAGTGATGAGTGATGAAGTACTTCTTCATTCATCATTCGCACTTCTGACTTCCATTGCGGTATGAGAACGACACGGCGTACGCCTCGACCATCGCCGAGACGAAGAGGATCGGCAGGATGATCGTGAGGTACGCGGTGACGCGCTGCGCGATCGGGGACCCGTCCGCGCTCCGCCACATCTCGAAGAGGCTCGGCTTCATCCGTAGCGTCATGCCCATCGTGTACCAGAAGCAGGGCAGTTCGAGGAGGAGCGTGAGCAGGCCGCAGATGCGGACGGAGATCGGCGGCGCGCGCCGCGGGGCGGCGTCGTCCGACGGCATTTCGCGCGCGAGGAGGCCGATCAGGATGACGTTCAACCCGGTGAGGAAGGTAATGAGCGCGGCCAGGCCTGGGATGATCCCGAGCAGCATGTAGACCGGCATCGCGACGCCGTTGAATGCGAAGATGAAGAGGCCCAGCGCCGGCACGGACGGCTTCTTTTCGCGGATCCGCCGGAGCTTGAGCACGACCCATCTCGGGAACGAGAGCAGCCATTCCATCCGCCGCCGATACACCGGCGTCGCGCAGGCCATCCCCGCGGCGAACAGCGCCGCCGCCGCGCAGGCGTGCAACGTATGATGGAGCAGAAATTCGGCCGATCCAATCATGCCGGCCATTATATCGCAGATTCCGCAGCCGTCGCCAACTCATCCTTCCCGCAGGAATGACGGGAGGTGGAGAATTTAGGTCTTGAAGCGGGGCAAGCACTCTGGTAAAATATAGCCTCGATCAGGGCGCCACTCGAGGGGACGAGATGGTCATACGATTCAGGTGTCCGTGCGGACAGAAGCTCAAGGCGCGCGACGGCAGTGAAAGGCGACACGCCAAGTGTTCGAACTGCCTGACGCTGCTGCGCGTTCCTGTCGGTGGAATGTCCACGTACGAGACCGTTGCGGAGATATACACTCCCCACAGCCACGACGCGCCGCCGGCCGGGTCCGCCGCACCGGAAGTCGCAAAAGCGCCGGCCGCCGCCGAGCCTGCCCAGGTGCGTATCCTGATCGCGGACAGCAACGCGGCGGATCTCCGGAATGCCGTGCGGATTTTCCAGGAACACAACTACATGGTATTTGAGGCGGTGGACGGGCCGAAGGCGCTGGAGATGATCCGGGCCGAGCGTCCGGCGGCGGTGCTGCTCAACGTGAAGCTCGACATCATGAGCGGGTTCCAGGTCGTTCAGCAATTGCGGAGCCCGGCGAATGCCCTGAACAAGGACGTGTGGGACACGCCGGTGCTGATGACCACCGAGCGTCTGATCGGCCGCGACAAGCAGTATTCGATGTCCATCGGCGCGCACGGCTACTTCGTGAAGCCGTTGAAGCCGGCAGAGATTTGCCCGAGGCTGGAAAAGATCGCCGCGAAGTATCACCCGCACTAAGTTGGCATTTTCCGCGCCCCGCGTGCGCGATAAAGTGTGCGTCCCGCGTGAACACCCCGATTCGGAATATCCTGGCCGTCACCGGCCGCGTGCGCGTTCGCAGCGGCCACCTCAACATGCTGGGCCTTCTCGCCGGACTCGGCGGGCACGGGTATGGCGCGTCCCTCGCCTGCACCTCCATGCCGTTGGAGATCGCCGAAAGGGGGCTGCCCTTTCCGGTGACGACCTGGAGCGCGCTGGGCGAGCGCTGGACCGGGTTCATCGGCGCCGGGGCGTTCCGCGAATTCTTCCGCCGGTCGGAAGCGGAAGTGATCCACGTCCACGGGACCGGGTTGCACTTTTCGGGGCGCCGCTTCCTCAGGGCCGTGCGCGCGCCGTTGGTCTTCACGCCCTATGCGCTGAGCGGCGACCGCTGCGAGGTCGCGCGCATCCGGCGCCGTGCCGGCCGCGTGATTGCGCTGAGTGAATTCATGCGCGAGGGACTCGTCAACCGCAGCCGGATTCCGCGCGAGATGCTGCGCGTGGTGCCGCCGGGCGTGGATTTGAAGCTCTACGACTTCCTGCCGCCGAGGATCGGCGAGCGCATCCCCGTGGTCGGCGCCGTGGCGCCGCTCGAGCCGGGGCGCGGCCAGTCGGTGTTCCTCCGGGCGGTCAAAATCCTGGCCGGTTCGGCCCGGGAGGCTGAGTTCATCGTGGCGGGCGACGGCCCCGCGGAGCGCTCGCTCCGGAAGGAGGCCGCCGCGCTCGGGATCGAGAAGCGCGTGACCTTTGTGACGCGGCTGGCGAATTATCGCGGCGCGATCTCGGCCCTGGATATTTTCGTGCGCCCCGCCTTGGCCGGCGGACTCGGCTACGGCGTTCTCGAAGCGATGGCGATGGGCAAGGCGGTGGTCGCCACATCCACCGGCAGCGTCCCGGAAATGGTCGTCGAAGGGGAGACCGCGCGCCTGGTCGCCAAGGGCAACGCCGCCGCGCTGGCGGAGGCGGTGGGACAACTTCTGACGCATCCGCAGGCCGCTCGCGACCTCGGCGCCGCCGCGCGCCTCAGCGTCGCGGAACGGTTCAGCATGCAGCGCCTCGTCGCGGACACCGTCGCGGTGTACGCCGAGGCGATCAAGGAGAGCAAGCCATGACCTGCGCCGTCATCATCCCGGCTCGATTCGGTTCCACGCGTTTTCCCGGCAAGCTGCTGATGCGCGGCCCGTCCGGCAAGCCGCTGATCCAATACACATGGGAAGCGGCGACGCGCGCCGAGGGCGTGGACGAAACGCTGGTGGCCGCCGCCGACGAGCGCATCGCCGAGGCGGTCCGCGCTTTCGGAGGCGAAGCGCGCATGACGCAGTCCGCGCATCCGAGCGGCAGCGACCGCTGCGCCGAGGTCGCGCGCGGACTCCGGCACGACCTGGTCGTCAACCTCCAGGCCGACGAGGCGGGCATCCTTCCGGAGATGATCTCGCAGACCGTCCGCCTGTTGCGCGAGGACCCGGAATGCGATATCTCCACGCTCGCGTGCCGAATCCGCGACGAGTCGGAATTGGCGGATCCGGGAGTGGTGAAGGTCGTGCTGGACTGCCGATCGAGGGCGCTGTACTTCTCGAGGTCGGTCATCCCGCACGTACGGGGATCCGGCTCGCCGCTGCGCGAGAGTCCGTTTCCGCACCTGCGGCATCACGGCATTTACGGCTACCGCCGCGAGGCGCTTCTGGCCTTCGCCGCGCTGCCGCCGCACCCGCTCGAGGAGGCCGAGAAGCTGGAACAGTTGCGCGCGCTGGCAAACGGATATAAGATCACGGTCGGCGTGACGCCGCACCGGACGCTGAAAGTGGATACGCGCGAGGACTTCGAGGCGTTTTGCGCGGCGGAGAAAGAAATTTAGACAGGATTACAGGATAAACGGGATTGATAAGAGGAGACCGGAATCCGGGACGCCTTTAAGCTGAATTATCCGGTTGATCCTGTAATCCTGTCAAAGAATTATAAGGTCCATAAATGGCCAAGCATATTTTCGTCACCGGCGGGGTGGTCAGTTCGCTCGGCAAGGGGCTGACCTCGGGCGCGACGGGGTTGCTGCTCGAGAGCCGCGGGCTGCGCGTGGCGATGCAGAAGTTCGATCCGTACCTGAACGTGGACCCGGGCACGATGAGCCCGTACCAGCACGGCGAGGTCTACGTTACCGACGACGGCGCGGAGACCGACCTCGACCTGGGCCACTACGAGCGGTTCACGCGCGCGCGGACCACGCGCGACAGCAACTTCACCAGCGGGCAGATTTACAACTCCGTCATCTCCAAAGAGCGGCGCGGCGAATACCTCGGCCGGACGATCCAGGTCGTCCCGCACATCACCAACGAGATCAAGAGCGCCATCCGGCGGATCGCGCGTCCGGACGTGGACGTGGTGATCACCGAGATCGGCGGCACGGTCGGCGACATCGAAGGCCTGCCGTTCCTCGAGGCGATCCGCCAGTTCGGCCAGGAGGTCGGACGGCAGAACGCGGTGTTCGTCCACCTCACGCTCATCCCGTACCTGCGCGTGAGCCAGGAGATCAAGACGAAGCCCACGCAGCACTCTGTCGGCAAGTTGCGCGAACTGGGCATCCTGCCCGACGTGCTGGTCTGCCGCACGGAGAAGCCGCTCTCCGACGAAGTGCGCGACAAGATCGCCATGTTCTGCAGCGTCGAGCGCCGCGCGGTGATCGAGGAGATTGACCTGGCCGAGACGAGCACGATCTACGAGCTGCCGCTCGTCCTCCAGCGCGAGGGCCTCGACAGCCTGCTCGCCGAGAAGCTCCAGCTCAAGACCGACGGCCCCGGCCTCGACGACTGGAAGGCGATGCTGCAAGTCCTCCAGAACCCGAAGCACGAGGTGACGGTGGCGGTGATCGGGAAATACATCCACCTGAACTCGGCGTACGAGTCCATCTACGAGGCGCTCACGCACGGCGGAATCGCGAACCACGCGCGCGTCATCAAACGCAAGATCGAGGCGGAGGAACTCGTCGCCGGCGACCCTCAGAAACTGCTCGCCGGAGTGGACGGCATCCTCGTCCCGGGCGGGTTCGGGATGCGCGGGATTGACGGCAAGGTCCGCGCGATCCAGCACGCGCGCGAGAAGAAAATTCCGTTCTTCGGCATCTGCCTCGGCATGCAGTGCGCCGCGATCGAGTTTGCCCGCGACGTGTGCGGACTCCAGAACGCCAACAGCTCCGAGTTCGACGCCGACACGCCGCACCCGGTCGTCTGCCTGATGGACGAGCAGCGGCGCGTGGTGAACCTGGGCGGCACGATGCGCCTCGGCGCGCAGACGAGCCTCCTCGCGCCGAAGAGCCTGGCGCGCGCCGCGTACGGCGCGGAGCGGATTTCCGAGCGCCACCGGCATCGCTACGAGTTCAACAACGCCTATCGCGCCCAGTTCGAGGAGGCCGGAATGCGCTTCAGCGGCGCCTCGCCGGACGGCAAGCTCGTGGAGATCATGGAGCTCGAAGGGCATCCGTGGTTCCTGTCCGTGCAGTTCCACCCCGAACTCAAATCGCGTCCGATCGAGGCGCACCCGCTCTTCCGAGCCTTCATCGGCGCCGCGCTGGCCAGGAAACAATCACAGCATAAATCAGGCGGATAGCTTGACTTGTTCATGAACCACCCAGACATCAAGAACTGAAAACTGAGAGTCTTCCTTCTCTCTCGCCTCTCAGTTCTCACTTTTCAGTTCTCAGTTCTCGCCGTACTTTGTGCATTGGTGGCGAGTAATATTCTGAATTCTAAGCCAAGGAACGCATGGCCCCATGACTGAACAGGATCATCAAGCGCCGGCGGACGAACCGGCGACGCCTCGTCCGAAGTCCGAGCGCGCCCCGCTCCCGGAACCGAGCCTCAAGACCTTCGTCTCCGGCCTCGCCGGACAAGTCCTCATCAACCTGGGCCTCTTCGAGAACCCGCTCACCGGCAAACGCGAAGCGGACCTCGAACAGGCCAAATACTCCATAGACCTCCTGCAGATCCTCCAGGACAAAATGCGGGGCAACCTGACCGACGAGGAAGCGAAGCTCATCAGCGCCATCCTCTACGACCTCCGCATGCGATACGTCGAGGCGTGCCGGTGAAAACCGATCCGGCGCACGACCCGAAACCTGCAATTATTCACCGCCGCATAACTTGACAGGGT
>Ga0315281_10014243_pt1 | contig 10731 bp, 10 predicted proteins | sample YL17G07_0_MG_FD_204540 | JGI IMG/M metagenome (GOLD analysis project Ga0315281, IMG submission 204540) | Sediment microbial communities from Yellowstone Lake, YNP, Wyoming, USA - YL17G07_0 | ecosystem: Environmental > Aquatic > Freshwater > Lake > Sediment | place: USA: Wyoming | collected... | reverse complement strand
ACCCCGACGTTGTTTACGTCGCCAAGCAGCGCTTCCGCCTCATGCGCTCGGGGCCGGGCGACGTCTTTACGCAGGTGAGCGCCGGCATCAACAGCGCCGACCGCGTCAGTTTCTACCCGCCCATAACCGTTCAGCCGGGCAATACCCCGGTGCTCTACTTCGGGACCTACCGTCTATGGGCCTCCTCGAACAGGGGAGACACCTGGACCGCGGTCAGCGGAGACCTGACCAACGGGGGCACGCTGACCGCCATCGCCGTCTCCCCGGACGGCAGCATCTACAGCGGCAGCAGCGACGGGCGGATCTCGGTTTCCAACGGGTCAGGATCATCGCGCAGCGGCGGCGGCCTGCCCAACCGCACGGTGACGTCCATTGCCGTCGACCCGCGGCTTCCCGGTACCGCCTATCTCACGGTTTGGGGCTTTGGCACGGGGCACGTTTTCCGGACTGCCGACGCCGGATACACCTGGACGGAAATCAACGGAAACCTGCCGGACGCTCCGGCTAACGCGGTGGTAGTGGATCCCAGCGGCCCCATCTACGTAGCCACCGACATGGGCGTGTTCCGCAGCGACGATGGCGCTTCATGGTCCTCGTTCAACGTGGGGCTGCCCAGCTCGATTGTCACTTCCCTGGCTCTGGATGCGCGATCGCAGACGCTGACCGCCTGCACCTATGGGCGCGGCGTGTACCAGATCAGCCTGCAGGCCGCGCAGGCCGGGCCGGACCTGCTGGCCCAGGGCGTGGTCAACGCCGCGAACTTCCAGGCGGCAGTGGCCCCCGGCGCCATTGTGTCGCTGTTCGGAACCCGATTGGCCGCCGCCCAGGCCTCGGCCCCCGGTCTGCCGCTGCCCACCACCCTGGCCGGCACCTCCATTACGGTCAACGGGCAGCCAGCGCCTTTGTTCTTCGTCTCGCCCACGCAAATCAATTTCCAGTTCCCCTTTGAGGTTACCGGCGCTCAGGCCCTGGTCGAGGTGACCACCTTGGATGGCGCCACAGCCCTGGTGGTGCCTGTTATGCCGGTGGCGCCCGCAATTATCAACGGCAGCATTATCCACGCCGCGACGGGCGCGCTGGTGAACGCAGACAATCCGGCCGTGGCGGGCGAGGTTTTGACCCTGTTTGTCGCCGGCTTGGGGGCCACCAGCCCGGCGGTACCCTCCGGCGTTCCCGCACCCTCCGCTCCTTTCGCTGTCACGGTAGCTCAAGTGACAGTGGTTATGCGCGATTGGAGCGCCAACGTCGTCTTCAGTGGCCTGGCGCCTGGTTCGGTCGGCCTTTACCAGGTGAGTTTTGTGGTGCCCGAGGGAGCGTCGGGAAATGTGTTGCTCACGGTTTCCGCGGCCGGAAGGGTCAGCAGTCCCGTTTTGGTTCCGACCAGGTAGCATCTTTTCTTTCGTGGCCGGCGTTCGCCGGGCGACAAACCCGTATAATCTTCAGACACGGATAAGCGCGGATGATTGTCCGCGTGCATCCGTAGTGAACACAGGAGCACACTATGAAACGCTACCGCTCATGGACCGGCGCCTTGCTCCTTGCGCTGCCGCTCGCGCTCCTGCTCGCGCCGGCCAGCGTTCTGGCGCAAGAGCAGAAGGCGCAGCCGAGGCCGGCGCGGCCGGCGGACGTCGAGAACGCCGCCTACGGCCCGCACGAGCGAAACGTCCTGGACTTGTATAAGGCGAAAAGCGAGCGGCCCACGCCGCTGGTGGTCTTCATCCACGGCGGCGGCTTTGTCGGGGGCGACAAGCGCGGCGTGGCGGTGGCGCTGCTGGAGGCCTGCCTGGAGAACGGCATCTCGGTGGCTTCCATCAACTACCGCTACTCGACGCAGGCGCCCTATCCCGGCCCCATGCACGACGGCGCCCGCGCGGTCCAGTTCCTCCGCTCGAAAGCGCGGGAGTGGAACCTGAACCCCAAAGCGTTTGCCGCCTCCGGCGGGTCGGCGGGCGCGGGCATGTCGCTGTGGATCGGCTTCCACGACGACATGGCGGATGGTGCCGGCAGCGACCCGGTGAAGCGGCAATCGACGCGCCTGTCGGCCATGGGCGTCATCGGCGCGCAGAGCAGTTACGATCCGCGGACCATCGAGAAGCTCATCGGCATTCCCGCTTCGCAGCACCCCGCGCTGGAAACCTTGTATGGCCTCAAGGGTGAGGAGTTGAAGACCGCACGCGCTTACCGCCTGTTCGAAGACGCCTCGCCCATCACCCACCTGAGCGCCGGCGACCCCCCGGTCTTCATGTTCTATTCCGAGCCCAATGAGCCGCTGCCGCCCGACGCCAAGCCCGGCGCCGGCATCCATCATCCGCGCTTCGGCTTCTTCCTGAAAGAGCGCATGGACAAGCTGGGGATCGAGTGCCAGGTGCACCTGCGCGAGGAATACGGCGGCGACCGCACGCCGCAAATGTTCCGCGACATGGTCGCCTTCTTCCAGAAATACTTCCCCAAGTAGGGCCGCGCCCCTATCCACCGCCTGGCGGAAGAGAATCCGACCTGGGGTGCACCGAAGATCCACTCGGTGTACGTCTGAAAGTTGCCGAGCAGGGCGCCGGCGAGCGCGTATCCGGCAGTGTTGGGATTGCCGCTGGTACTGAAGGTGATGCTGCCGTTGTAGTTCGAGCGGCCGTTCTGGACTTTGCGGTAGCGGATTACGGATGCGCCCGCCTTAATGCCAGAATTTCGTTCAGGCGCTGGTGCATGCTGGCCTTGAGGCCGCTCACCTGCGGGTCCGTGGCGAGATTGCGTAACTCGCGTGGGTCCTTCTGGTAGTCGTACAATTCCTCGCCGAGGCTGCCGCCATTCCATTGGCTGTAGCGGTAGCGTTCGGTGCGCATCGAGTAGCCGTCAACCGGCGAGCCCACGTTGGCCCGGCGCACCTGGCTGATCGCCGGCTTGTCGCACGCTGCGTTCGGGTTGTCCAGCAGCGGCCTCAGGCTGCGGCCCTGGAGATTCGGCGGCGTGCCTTCCAGGCCGCACACCTCCGCCAGTGTGGGATAAATGTCGAGCAATTCCACGGTCCGGGCGCAGCCGCCCCCTCGCGTTCGGATGCCCGCGCCGCCCATCAGCAAAGGAATGCGCGACGCCGGCTCGAACACCATCTGCTTCATCCACTGGCCGTGCTCGCCGAGGTGGTAGCCGTTATCGCCCCAGAAAACGATGGTGGTGTTCTGAGTGAGCCGCAGACGGTCGACTGCGTCGAGCAACTTGCCAACCTGGACGTCGAGGAACGCGACCGACGCATAGTAGGCGCGGATGGCCTCCCGGCGCTGCAGCACGGTCATGCCCCAGTTCGCCGGCTTGGTGAAATAGGCCCACTCGGGCGCGATGCTCATCTCGCTTTCATCGAATGGCGGCGCCTGGATTTGTTCCAGCGGATAAAGGTCGAAATACTTGCTCGGAGCGATCCAGGGCACGTGCGGGCGATAGAAGCCGGCGCCCAGGAAGAACGGCTCATTGCCATGCTCCTCCATCATTTGGATGATTTCCGCGGCGACGATGCCGTCGGTGTGCTCCTCGTCTTTCGCCTCGGACGCGTGGAAGCAGATGGAGGAACCCAGCCCGCGCTTCGGAGTGTAGTTGGTGAGCAGCGGCTCCTCTTTGCTGTGGTCGACCCCGCACGGGTTTACCGCTTTGTTCCAGGAAGCCTTGTCATCGAGGCCGGGGGTGCCGATGTCGCCCGGGACGCCGTAGTGATAGATCTTCCCCGCCCGGCCCGCGAAGTAGCCGTTTTTCTGAAACAGTTGCGGAAGCGTCACGACATCGGGCAGTACGTCGCGGAAGTGCTTCTTCAGGTCGTAAACGGTGGTGGTGTCTGGAGCCAGCCCGGTCATCAGCGAGGTGCGCGATGGGCTGCACAACGGGAACTGGCAATACGACCGGTCAAAACGGACACCCGTCCGGGCAATTCGATCGATATTCGGCGTACGAATGATCGGATGGCCGTAGCAACTGAGCGTGTTGTTTAGATCGTCTGAGGCGATGAAGAGAACGTTGCGCTTTTTCGGCGGCGCGGAAATCAGAGGACCGGCAGCCAGGGCGGCTCCGCCAAGCAGGAAACTTCTACGCGAAAGGGTCCGCATCGTACACCTCGTGCTGGGCAGCCTACTCGATTGAGAGAGGCTGGCGCAGCCAGTATAAACACCTATCCACCCAAGATCTCAGCGAATTCTCCCATCGGGCGGCTTCACCTGGCTCGAGATCCATGTCGCTCAACGGCTGTGCCGGAGGGACGGTCAGCGGGTGGCGGGCGGTGCGCCCCAACCAACTCCAAGAGTCGATCATTCAGATCGCCCGACGCCAAGCCCGGCGCCGGCATCCATCATCCGCGCTTCGGCTTCTTCCTGAAAGAGCGCATGGACAAGCTGGGGATCGAGTGCCAGGTGCGTCTGCGCGAGGAATACGGCGGCGACCGCACGCCGCAAATGTTCCGCGACATGGTCGCCTTCTTCCAGAAATACTTCCCCAAGTAGGGCCGCGCCCAGGCCGCGACCCGACCACCGGGTTAAGCAAACGGCATCCAGGCTAGAAGACGATGATTTTCTCGGCCTGCCCGGTCCAGCGGGTCAGCTCGGCGAGAGAACCGCGATGCGCAGCCTCGACAAGCGTTTCCGGCTTGATCCCGCGGGCATCCATACGGAGGATCGTTGAGAATGATGAGGTAGTTCATGATGGTGAAAAGCGAACCCGGTGGGCTCAGAGCGTGACCGGGATACCGTAGAATTTCCCGCCGGCCTTCAAGGCCCACCCGATCAAGTCCCGTTTCAGGCCCAGTGGGGCCAGCCACCACTTCTCGTACAGGACCTTGCCGAGATGCCACGCTCGCCCCACCTGCCGCAGTTCGATGGCGGGCGAGGGTTGTGCGAAGAAGTTGCCAAAGGCAAATCCCGCCAGGTCGCCGCCGGCCTCGAGCATGCAAGAACCGTCGCCGCAGAATTCCGCAGCCGGGCTGCGCCCCTCCAGCGCGGCCGCGATCCGGTCCGCAACGACCGCCGCCTGCAAGTGCGCGAACACACCCGCCTTGGGAAGCATGAGCGGCGTGTCCGGCTTCCAGCGTCCGGGGATGGGGATCGCCGTGGCATCGCCGATGGCGTAAACGTCTTCCCGGCCCGTGGCCAGCGTCCGCGGGTTCACCGGAACCCAACCGGCGCTATTGGTCAGACCCGCTTCGATGAGGACCCGCTGGCCCTGGTGCGGAGGGACGATGGCCAGCAGGTCGTACCGGAATGGCTGCCCGGCCTGAAACAGCAGTTCCTGTTTTTCCGCGTTGATCGAACTCAAGGCGTGGAGCGGATGAAAGCTGACGCCCCTGGCGGCAAGCAGATTGCGCACCGCCTCGCCAAGCTGCGGACCGGCCACGGGCATCGGCTGTGGCTCGGGCGTAAGCAGGTGGACTTCCACACTGCCGGAGAGCCCGCGCCTATGAAAGTGGTCGGCCAGCACCAGCGCGCCTTCATGCGGGGCGGCGGGGCACTTGTAGGGAGTCGCGGCAACGACCACCGCGATCGATCCCCGCGAGAAATCGCGGATGGCGTCGCGGAGCCGCGCGGCCCCTTCGAAGGTGTAGAAGGTGTGCGCGGATGCCGGCAGGCCGGGAACCGCTTCCGGGACCAGCGCGGCTCCCAGCGCCACTACCAGGTAGTCATAGGAGAACTCCCCGCCGCCGGTCTCGATCTTCCGCCGCGAGAGGTCGAGGCGCCGCGCCTCTGCCTGCACCAACTCAATACCCGGGCGCAGCAGAGCCGCCAGCGGCCGCCGAAGCTGCGCCGGCTCGCGCGCGCCGGTCATTAGCCACAGGAACGAGGGGGCAAAGGCGTGATCCGCGTTTCGTTCGATCAACACAATGCGGTGTTCGCGGGCGATACGCCTGCGCAGTTCATTGGCGGCCACAATGCCGCCGATACCGCCGCCCAGGATGGCAATGGTTCTCATCAGATCCGCTCCTTTTCCTTGTGGTTGCTTCGCGCCCCGCCGTCGGCGTCCGCGGGCCAACGCTCCAGACCGGCTACAAGCGGGAAGCCCTGCGCGCGCATGTCCTGGACGCTGTCGCTGAGGCGAACCGCGTTGAACCCGCGGGCCTTCAGCAGCTCCACCGCTCCGACTGCAAGCACGCAGTAGGGGCCGCGACAGTAAGCCACGATTTCGCGGTCGCGGGGCAGTTCCGTCAACCGACGCTCCAGTTCCTTGAACGGCACCGAGAGAGCGCCTGGGATGTGACCTGCCGTGTATTCTTCGGCCGGGCGAACGTCCAGAACCGTGACCTCGCCGTTTCGGACCCGCGCCAGTAGCGCGCGCCGATCCACAGGCTCCATACCCTCGCGGCCCTCCAGGAAACTGCGGGTGATTTCTCCGACCTCAGCCAGGCGCGATTCGGCCAGCCTACGCAGGCTGCGGAAGAAATCGCAAACTGCCTGATCGGCCAGCCGGTAGCTGACGAACAGTCCCTGTTTCTCCGCCTCAACCAGGCGTGCCGCCCGGAGCACCTTCAGGTGCTGCGATGCGTTGGCAATCCGCAACCCGGCTTCTCCGGCAAGAAGCTCCACCGTGCGGGGTCCCTGACACAACAGGTCCAGCAGTTCCAGCCGCGCGGGGTTGGCCACTGCTTTCCCGACGCGCGCGAACTGTTCGTAAACTGCGGCCTTGAATCGTCTGCCTTGCATGCCTGTTTCATTATTCTATTGAATAGTGGATTAGTCAAGACCCTCTCCCCCGCGCTGCCTCGCTCACCCTCGGTTCACCCCCACGCGCGTGGGGACAACAATGTAGCGCTGGCGTCCTCGCCGGCCGGCCCCGGCCCCTCGGTTCACCCCCACGCGCGTGGGAACAACCCGATGGGCGGAAACACGCTCACCTAATCTGCTCCGCTACCGCGGCGACGCTGCGCGTCGGGCGCTACAGCGGCCAAGAAACGACCGCTGATGGCCGATTTCGCCATTATGCGCTTTCGGTCTGCCGGATGGGTGCCCGTCTCTCTCCGCTTATCGCCCGTCACGCGCTGCTGCAAATGCTCGGGATCGTCGAGCACTTCAGCGGCGTAATGAGCCAGGAACCGCCAAGTTCTCCGCCGAAATGGTCGCGCCAGCACTGATGGACCACCCGGCGAGCCGTGTAGCGTCTGGAACCACCGCTTGATTTGCGGTTGGAGCCATGAGCGTCTCGGCTGTATGCTTGATCCATAGGCCCATGCTCAGACGGCAACGCACAACCCTCGCGGTCCTCACTGCGGCACAGCAGCCCGTGCCGAGCACCGAACTCTTTAAGCTGATGTTCCTTCTTGGTCAGGAGACGTTCATCGGTGGCGACAACACGTTCTACGAGTTCGTGCCTTACAGGTACGGACCTTTCTCGTTTGCGCTTAACCGGGAACTGGACGCGCTCACCGCTTACGGCTATGCCAAGGCCGAACAGTCCGGGCCGACAAGCAGTTACGCAATCACGGACCTTGGGGCGAAGGAAGCGAAGCTCGCCGACAGCGACACCATGCGGGCCACGAAGGCGATCGTTTCAAAGTATGGAAAGCAGGGCTTGCGCGTGCTCCTGAAGGACGTTTACGCCCGGTACCCGTGGTATTCGACCCGAAGCGAACTGAAAGACCTCATTCCCGCGAACGCTCCGGTCCTGCCCGTTGCCCAGCCCGCAATTTACACAATTGGCTATGAAGGCCGCTCGGTTGACGGATTCTTGGACGATCTTCTTCGCGTGGGTATTCGACTGATCCTCGATGTTCGCGCCAACCCCGTCTCGCGGAAGTACGGCTTCGCAAGCACCGCACTCCGCCGCATTACCGAGAAACTTGAAATTGGCTACGAGCACTGGCCTGCGCTTGGTATCCCTTCCGAGAAGCGTCATGGGGTGGAGAGTTCAGAAGATTTTCGGCAGCTTTTTATGTATTATCGGCGTGAACTCCTGCCGAAGCGAACCGCAGAGATTCGCAAAGTGGCGGAGCGGATAGCGACGACGCCCGCTGCGCTCCTTTGCATGGAGAAGGACCCAAGAGATTGCCATCGAAGCCGACTGGCGGCGGTTCTGGCAGAGACGAGCAAACTGAGCATCGTTCATCTGTGATATGACCGAGCACCTCAAGGTCCTGATTACCGTCAAGACGTATCCCATCCCGTCCTCGAAATACGACGAACTGGTATGCACAGCCGGGGTCACCGAGACTGGAGACTTCATTCGTCTGTATCCAATAAACTTCCGCGATCTGCCTTTCAGCCAACAGTACAGGAAGTATCAGTGGATGGAAGTCGAGGCGACCAAACACACGGGGCGAGATTCGCGAAAGGAAAGCTACCGGCCCAAGTTCGAGACGATCCGGCTGATTGGCGAGCCGATCAGTCCCAAGAACAACTGGGCAGAGCGGGCGCGATACGTCCTCGCAAAGAAGTCACAGTCGATGGAGCACCTGCGCGACCAGCAGGAGCAAGACCGCGCGTCTCTCGGCATCTTCAAACCGAAGTACGTGGACGATCTCATCGTCAGTTCCGACGATGATAAATGGAAGCCCGCATTCGAAGCCGCGCTGCGCCAGCAGCGGCTGTGGGAAACCCGCACGGTCAGCCAAGAGCCGCCGCGAAAGGTGCCGTTCAAGTTTCAATACCGTTTCGGGTGTGATGATCCACGTTGCAATGGGCACCAGATGATGATCGAGGATTGGGAAGTTGGTGCGTTGTACTGGAATTGCATCAATGCTGGTGCTACTCCCGATGAAGCGTGCGCGAAGGTGAAGCAGAAGTTTCTCGGCGAACTTTGCGCTGCCGACCGGGATACACACTTCTACGTTGGCACTATTCTCGCTCATCCCAAGTCTTGGGTGGTGATCGGCGTCTTCTGGCCCAAAGCGATGCCGCAGATGTCCGCTGCGACCCCAAGCTTGTTCGACTGACGGCCAGCCACCAGCAGCCTGTGGTAAAAGTCGCCGAATCGATTGCAGATGGCCGGCTCGATAAAACCCAAATCTGCGAAAATGTTTTATCGGATTCCGGAGGGCAATCGCATGGCCATGGGCACACGACAGCAGCGGGAGCGCCAGCAAGGATTGTGGATCCCCGCGGCCGATATTCCCCGCGGCGGCGGGCATCCCTTGAAGGAATTGATTCGGAACGAGGCATCGCCTGGCGGGCGGCGTGCAGATGGTCGTAAACCTGATGGCGCGCCACATCGGCTGCTCGGGATTCCGACTCCCCGCGAAAACCCAGGGGTAGGGCGTTGGGCAGTGCGCCCCAACTGTGCCTCTCGCCAATCCCGAACAATCCGAGAACACGGGGCTTGCGCATTTTCCACAAGCTCCGTGCTTGTTGGGACGTCTCCGCACACCGCATCTCCGTGCTGACGTGGCTCGATTGACCTCATGTTCCCGGCAGCGCCAGCTTGTCGTTCGCTTGTTTCTGCCACCCCTCGATTTTCTTCCGCAGTTTCGCCTGCACAGCCGCGTATTCCGGCTTCCCATAAACATTGCGCAGTTCCTGCGGGTCCTTATTGTGATCGAACAGCATGGAAACGTCGCGGTCGTGCAGCACCAGCTTGTAGCCCTCGGGCGAGATGATGGTGCGGGCATTCGGAGCGCCGGCATCTTCGTTTTTGTCGGAGTTCCATTGCACGATGACATTGCTGTCGGCACGCGTCCCGCCTTCGAGCATCGGAACCAGGCTTCTCCCGGAAAGCCCAGGGTTCTTTTTCCCCAACAACTCAAGGACCGTCGGCACGATATCGATGTGGCTCACCGGCTGCGTGACGTGATGCGGCTTCAGTTGACGGAAGGGCGCGCGCACCAGCAGCGGCACGTGCATCGCCTCTTCATACATGATGCTCTTGGCCATGAAGCCATGCGCACCCATCATCTCGCCATGGTCGGAGGTGTAGAAGATGACGGTGTTCTGCGCCTGTCCCGTGACTTCCAGCATCCAGAGAATACGGTTCAGCGCCTGGTCGACCAGCGAACAAAGACCGGCGTAATTGCGCGCCTGGCGCAGCAGCCTGGCGCGGTCCTCGGCGGAAACGCCCGTGCCCTTCTTCTTTCCTCCGGCCGTTTGCTCGCGGCGCAGCTTGTATGCTTCCGGCTCGGGACCCAGCGGCGTGCCGGGGTAGTTCTTCAGCGGCGTGTCCTCTTCGCTGTGCAGGTCGTTCAGCACGCTTGAAAACGGCGTGTGGGGCTCGAGGAAGTTCACATACAGCATCCACGGTTCGGCCCGGTGCTTGAGGATGAAATTGGACGCCTCGTTGGCAAGGAAGGACGGTTTGGAGTGCTCCACCGGAAGCGTGGTCGCGAAGTTCCGGCTGAAGCTGTTGTCCTCCTCCGGCTTGTAGCCGAGGCTGACCAGGAAGTGGTGGTAGGCGCTGCGCGCGTTCTTGTCGCGCCCGGCCGAGTAAAACTTGCGGTAGATGGTGTCTTCGATCGCCTTCCATTCCGCGAAGCCATGCTGCGCGAATACCTCAGGTTCGTCCGTGCCCAGGTCCCGCCTTTCGCCGTCACGCGGCCAGCGTTGTCGTACGTGTACGTCAGATTGCCGAGCTGCGTCTGGCCAAGCTGGTAGGTCATGCTCATGAGCCGCGAAGCGTCGTCATAAGTGTAACTCACGGTGATGCCGTTCGGCAACGTGAGCAATGTGCGCCGGCTGGCCGCATCGTTGCTGAAACCGACGACCGTAGTGAGCTGCGTGATTTGCGTCAAGCGGTCCGCGTTATCGTAGCTGTAGTTCACCGCCTGCTGGCCCGCCACGGTCATCGTGGTTC
>Ga0315281_10014242_pt1 | contig 10731 bp, 9 predicted proteins | sample YL17G07_0_MG_FD_204540 | JGI IMG/M metagenome (GOLD analysis project Ga0315281, IMG submission 204540) | Sediment microbial communities from Yellowstone Lake, YNP, Wyoming, USA - YL17G07_0 | ecosystem: Environmental > Aquatic > Freshwater > Lake > Sediment | place: USA: Wyoming | collected... | reverse complement strand
GCTCGTGCGGTACGAGAAGCTCGACCGCAGCTTCCTCGGCCTCAACCAGCTAGCCTCGGCGATCATCGCGTTCAGGAAGATTCATCTGCCCGTAAATATTATTTATGGATAAGCTCTAAGGCGGGAAGTACCTCACTCTGAAAGGAGAAGTGATTTTGAATATTGGTGATGGTGGTTTCAATGTTACTCCCAACCAAGTTGGGAACTTCATCTAAGAGCGGCTGAATGAGGCCGACGTAGCCCGCAGCGGCTGAAGCTGAGAACTTACCGACTCCTGCCGTGATGATGCGACGGGTACCAAGCTCTCCCGCCGGATCGACCAGCATCACCTGCTGCACCGCAGGTACGTTCAGGACGCCTGCAGTGCCAATTGGCACAGGGCTTGAGGCCCCGCCCACCGCTGCCTGGATAATGGTCAGGGTCGATGCGGTCGGTGACAGGTTCGTGCCAGTCGGCACGCTGAAGACAAAGAAGCCATCTACATCTGTGGTGCTCACTGAGAGCGGCGCACCAATTGGCTTCCCAGTGTTATCAACATTGAGCAAGAACACACGAGCGTTCTGAACAGGAGACAAGCCCAAGGATTGGGCCACTGCTTCATCTGGCAAACCTAATAGGGACGCAAACCAGTGGAGCAATCCGGATGAATTACTTTTGGCCAATTGCCCATTGGGAGCCACTACGACTCCTCCAATCTGAGTTGTCGGCGGGTTGGTGCCACCTCCACCCCCCCCTCCGTCGCCCCCACAGGAAAGGAGTAAAAAAGAGCACACAAGGGTGATGAGTAGTCTCTGCATGCTGTGACCTACTTTCCTTCTCCGGCCTCTCCGCAGTTACACCCTCGCGGCTCAAGCTAGAAACTTGAGCTTTATGGAATCCTGAACACGCAAAGCTTGTACCTGATGGAGATGTTATCCGCCCCAAACAGAACCCGTTGTTTTGGCCTGGCCTTGGGGTAAAACTAAGAAAGGGAGGAAGGCGGACTACTGAGAAAGGAGGCAATGTGCGACAGGCTGCAAACACCAGCGTGGGGAATTACGCTACGATGACCCAAGCCCCAAACAGTAGGCCGGCGGCAACTTGAGGAACGGACTCGCGTTGTACGTGACAGAGCATGGCACGGAGAATCGACGGAAGGGATGCAGGACAAAGGGACATGGGCACCTCGCAGAAGGTCCATTTCTTAGGAGGAGATCAATGGACGGTTCAATGCCGAGTGGGAAAAGGATGGTAGTGCAATCGCCTGAGCAAAATAGCCAAGATTCCGCGGACATTGGGTTACCTTGAGCGCGGGCAAAGACGTTCTGGAAAGATAATGAGCGGCATAGGCCTGGCCAATGCCGCCCGATCCGGCGTCAGCCGGACGGGCGGAAAGGCCCCCGTCTCAGTAACACGGGAGGCTACAGTTACAAGGAGCGGTAACTGTGTTTTTTCAATCTTCTGATTTAAGGACACCGGGCCACTAAATTTGGCACGCTGAATCCTCGAGGGTTTGAAGACGGAAATTCTTATAGGTTTTGTGGACAGCCGAACCGCGATTTAGGAAATACTCGAGCGGTTGGATTGGCGGAGCACACATTACCAAGGGCTGAAGGGCAGAAAAACTGCGACACCGACATTTCTGCTAATTTCTGCGCTCGTCCGATCGTATGAGGGCTAACAGTGAGTCCCAGTTGCGAGGCTATCGAGGGGGAAGGGTTTAGCTCGCATTATTCACGCAGGCAATGTCCGCTAGGTTCCTAGGAGAGGAGCATGGTGGTGCAGATCTTGTGGGACCTGCCACCCTAAACAAGTTCGGCTTCGCGTTTGTCTGCGAAGAGAAGAAAACGGTTGTAATCTACCGCATGACCTGGGAACTCGCTCAGTTCCCAATGGAGTTACTACCCTTACTCCCCAGATAACGCCATCGCGCTGCCGGACCTTTGCCTTGGCAGGTGACCTCGCCTGCTGCTTTCAAATCGGTGAGTAAGGAGCGAATCCGTTCCCGACCCACGCCGGGACAGGCCTGTTCGATATCGGCGAGACGAGCGGCTGGTCTGTCTCGTTTATCTGGTCTGTCTGGTTGGTTTACCGGTCCGGGGCCAACAAATCAGACCGAATAGACCAGAAAGACTGGACAGACCAAAGAGACGCCCAGAGAGGCTACATTTTTGGGATGCGTAATGTTTTGCTGACCATCAAGGTTCCGGAGAGGACGAACAGTAAGGATAAGGGGTGCAGGTCGCCAGGCCCGAGGGTCCATGCGCCCCAGTACAGATTCTCGCCCAGCCGGCCCTGCCAGGCGGCGAAGGCTAGGACGCCGGTCAACAACATGGTCGTGGGAATGGGGGTGCCTTCGAAGTAGGCTACCTTGTCCGCGCCCTCGGAGAGGTTCTCGGCGGTCACGTTGTACCGGGCCAGTCGGCTGACTCCGCAACAGATGAAATACATCAGCGCGATCCAGTCCCACCCCCCGCTCATGCCGGCGGCGAATCCAAGTGCTGCCGGAGCGACCCCGAATGAGATGATGTCCGCCAGCGAATCCAACTCGCGCCCGAGCGCCGAATGCTTGCGCCGCCATCGGGCGACACGGCCATCGAGCCAGTCGAAGGCCAGAGCCGCCGGCGTCATGGCCGTGGCGGCAAAGAAATACGCCGGCGACTGGTTGCTCATGTACAGCATGCTGAACAACACGGCCCCGAGCCCGCTCGCGGCATTGGCCAGAGTCAGAAAGTCGGCCAAGTGAAACTCGCGGATCATCGAGAAGTGTTTAGGAGGAGTGGCGGCCACGGCGAGAATATCTACGCGGGATTTCTCTGAATGTCCAGGACTTACACCCTCTGCGGGGCCTGTTTCTTTGGTTGGTCTGGTCTGTCTCGTTTATCCGGTCGATCTTGTTTGTTTGGTTGATTTCGTTGTTTGAATCAGGAAAACCGAAGAACCAGAGCGACGAGCGGGACTGGCGAGACGGGGAGAGTCTGTCTAGTTCATCCGGTCTGTCTGATTGACTGGACCTGAAAATCCACCAGAGGAACCAAAGAAACCAGACAGACGAGACAGACCAGAGAAACCACCCCACTTATCAGGATGGCTGCGGCTCTGTGGGGTTCGTGGCTTCAGATTGGGACTGAAGCGCAATTGGTTCTGTGGCAGGTGTGATACGCCCTACATCGAGGAGGATGGCGACCAGCATGTCGCTCAGGACGTTCACGCCCGAGCGGGCTCGGGCGATCATCCAATCCACCGTCATGATGAGTGGAATGGCCGCGCCGATGACGTGAGCCGGCAAGCCTGCGGCTGAGAGGACGAGCGGCAACACGATCATCCCTGCTTCCGGAATGCCGGCCACACCGGCTCCCGCGATCATCGACGCGGCGACGATCAACAACTGATTGGCCATCGGCAGTTCGAAGCCCAGCGCTTGGGCGAGAAAGAGCGCGGCCATCGCTTCATAGAGGGTGATGCCGTCGTTGTTGAGGTTCGTGCCGACACAGGCCGCGAGGCGCGCCGATTGAGGCGAGACCTGCATGCGATCGAGGCACCGGAGGGTGACCGGCACGGCGGCGAGACTGCTGTTGCAAGAGACGGCGGTCATGATCGCGTCGGCCCCCTGTCCCAGATAGACCTTCGGCGACTTCTTCCCCACTAGCCAAGCGACGAGCGGGTAATAGACGAGTGCGTGGACGGCGAGCCCCAAGAGCATGGCGGCGAGGAAGATCCAGAGGATAGCGAAGACGCCGATGCCCGCCTTGCCGACGACCTGGGCGACGACGCCGAAGACGGCGAGCGGCACCGTGAGGATGATCCATCCGAGCATCTGCACGAGCCAGGAATAGACGCGCTCAATAATCCGCACCAGGGTATGGACTGCTCCGCGACCCTGGTCTGCATTGTCCCGCAAGCGGCGAAGCGTGGCGCCGATACAGAGGGCGAGAAAGACGACTCCGATGATGTTGCCGCTGGAAAACGGTGCCATGATGGTGCGGGGAATATAGGAGGCGAGGTATTCGATCGGACTCTGCGTCCCGGTCTGCAAGACCGCGGGCGTGCCCGCCGATGGCTTGGGGCTTGGCACGACATTCAGCAATTCGTCGACGTGGCCCAACCAAGCGAGACCCGGCTGCCAGGTGTTCATGATCACGAGGCCGATCGTCATGGCTACGGAGACATTGACAAGGCAGATGCCGAGCAGCTTGGTCCCCTGGCGCAGTGGGAGGCTGGTACGGATGAGCGCATCGAGGATCGCAAAGAATATCAGCGGGATGGCGAGAGTCTTGAGCAGCGTGACGACGAGCAAGCCGAGCCAGCCAAGATTCTCGTTGCGCAGACCGCCCAGATAGGGCTCCTGACCGAAGACTGCTCCAAGCAACGCGCCACAGGCCACGGCAATGAGCACTTGACCGTAGAGCGGAATCGGGATCCAGCGTGGTGTTGCCTGCATAGGGGGTCTCTTGTGGGCCGCGGAAGAATATCCCTTTCTCCGCAAGAAAGCACGTCTTCAGCAAGGGGTCATGACATGCTGAACTGCGAAGACTCGAGCGCATGGCAGGGAAAGGGAGTGAGCCGTACTCTTTGCACACAGGAACATCTTTGCTTGCGAATGACGAGAGACGGGTAGCAGGATAGCCTGCTGCCTGTTTGCGGTTCAAAAAGAGACTTGTTATAGTGCGCGGTGGAGGAAATGCTCGTGGGCGTAGCGCCGGATTATATTTTGGTGGAGGGGCAGCAGTTTAGCAAGGCGAAGCTGTCGCTCGACAACCACGTCTACAAGAACTGTGCGATCGATGACTGCGATATCTATTTCAGCGGTGGACAATACGAGTTGCTCGATACCCACATTACGAATTCCCGCCTCATCCTCAACCACCCGGCCAAGGGCATGTACAACGCCGTTCAGATTTTCAAGATGAAGTCGCCGGGCTCCAGCATCATCGCCGAATAACGGGTGAAACGTAAAACGTGAGACGTGAAAAGTAGCCCAAACGAGGCTGCCAACACCTTCGCCTCAATCACCTTTCACCTCTCACGTTTTACGTTTTACGCGTGCGTGGTCACTTAGTGATCGCGATATTCTCCGCGTACTTGACGATCTCGATCGACTGGAAGACCGGGTCTTGCGAGCCTTTGGAGGACTCGGCTTCGACTCGCTGCAGGAATGGGGCAGGGCCTGTGATGGGTGCGTAGTTGAGGATCAGCTCGACATCGAACGTCTTGGTGTCTTTCGGCGTAGGGAAGGTAAAGGTCTCAACCCGTAGTTCTTCCGGCTTCAAGACCGTGTCCTCAAGAACTTTGACTGCATCGAAGTCGAAGCTCGTCTTCTGGCCCTTGGCATCCAGATAGACTCGCCCATAGACTCGCTTATCGGTAAACACGGTTCTCAGATTTTTCCCTTTGATATCCAGATCCAACACCACGGTCGCCCAGGCCGGATGGGTCGTCGGCAGATTGTGCGGAACGAGACTCTGCACCTTCACCGTGACCGTAGTTTTTTCGCCCTCGATTTTTGTTTTGACGTCCAGCTTGGCCGCTTCCTGATGGAACTTGCCGATACGACCTGGGAAGGTATGGTTGGCGGTTTTTCGCTTCTTCTCCCCGTTGGCCGACTCGCTCACCTGCTCCGGCATGTGGCAGGTCTGGCACTCTTTGCCGGACTTCACCGCCTTGCTCTGATCCCAGCTGCCCAGCAGATCGTTGGCCTTGCCTAAGCCGGCAGCCGAGGGGACCGACTGGTGACAATTGAGGCAGAGATCGGACTTTTGAAACAGCCCCAGCTCCATCGACTGGTGCGCGCGGTTCTGCACCGCATCCTTATAGGGGCCATAAACCATCTTGTTCTCGAGTTCGTACTGGGGTTCCGGCAATTGTTTCGTGCGATCGACCTGCTTGATCAAATGGCATTGCGCGCAGGCCACCCCATCCAACGACGGGTCACCGGCCTTGGCCTGATCGATAAAGAGCTGGACCTGATTGGGGAATTCGCGCACGTGTGGCGCATGACAGCGAAAGCACACCGCCTTATCTTTTCCTGCCGGCGAAGACAAAAAGACATCGAGCGAGGCGCGGAAGGCCGGGGAATGGATCGAGCGCGAGAGTGGAGAGGTGTCCCACTCTTCGAACACGCGCTCATGGCAACGTTTGCACTTACTGGAAGTCGGAAAAGCCTGTTCGATGGTGCTCTGCGACAGACCGAGTTCTTCCGCGAACGTGCCACGGTCGAGCCAGGGCGAAAGGCATATCGCCGCCACCACGATCGCCAAGCCGATTCTGACCTTCACACCGATCGAGTCTCGCACCATCATCCCATCCTTCTGCCTCAAGAACACCAAGCAGGATGCTCAAAAAGGCCATCCAGCATTCGAAGACCGTTACTTGGTTTATTTGGTTTGTCTCGTTTGTTTGGTAAAACAAGAACAGCCGGATGAACAAAACAAACCAGATCAACTAGACAAACCGGGCTATTAGAGCGCTTTGGCCCGATAGGTCAACAGTCGGGGCTGCGTATACTCATCGAAAATATTCTTCGCGCTCTCCCGTTCTTTGTCGGTCGCCAAGGTTGCAAGATACTTCTCTTTGAGCGCCGGTTCGGGTGTCGGAATCAACGCATAGTTCAACACTGCTTCAATCGATGCAGCAGTCGATCCGGGCGGGATCGCAAGGGAGAAGGGAACCTTCCGCGTATGGCCCCCCTTAATGAAGGGATCAGGAATCGGACCCCGGAGAATTTTGTCGTAGGGCAAACCAAACTGCTTGGTCTCTTCCTTCAGCACCCTGCCCTGCGCGTCCTTAGCGGTAATGATCAGATAGAACTGTTTGAGCACCGGATCGCCGTCGGGAAAGCTGTGCGGGAGACTGCCGATCCTCACCAGCGCTGTTCCTTCCACTGCTGAGGCGGACTTCGTGGCCTCAATATCCACGCGAGGCATCCATTCGGCCTGTAGATTTCGATTCTTGAGGATGGTGCCGGACACCACCACTCCGCGGAACCAGTGGCGACCGATTGCGCGGGTCATGGCGCCGCGCTTCGACGTGGAACTGCCGGTCGAGGGCTCCATGTGGCAATCTTGGCAAACCGTTCCCTGCAAGATCTCACCAGCCAGATCTTTCTGCATCACATCCTTCACTTTATCGAAATGGCAGGAGGCGCAATAGTTCGCGCCACGGAACAACTCGGATTGCGTTGCAGGATGGACGAGATTTTCCTCCGGGTTCGCATAGGGCCCATAGATCATGTTGCCAGGCTCGATCTTGAACGAGGGCGGAGAGTTGGGTGTCTGCTCGACCTGCTTGATCAAATGGCAGGAGGCGCAGCCGATCCCCTCCACTTGCGGCTTGCCGGACAACACCTGGGCCACAATCTTCTCGACATGTTGCGGGAACACGGTAGTCGACGGCACATGACAGGAGAGACAGCGGCGGCGCTCGTCGGTTGTCGGATCGGTCTGTAGCCAAACCCCCAACACCGTGCGGAAGACCGGCGACTCCAGCGACGTGCCATGCAAGAGCGCCGCATCGACTCGGCCGAACGTCTTGAGGTCCGGCGTCTGCTCGCGCACGCCTTTCCACTCTTCATAGTGCCGATCGTGGCATTGCTTGCAGTCTTCCGATCGAATGAAGATCTTTTCAATTTCCGCCACCCAGTCGGCCGGAGCCTGAACTTCTGCCTTCTGCGCAATGGCGCGGTCATGATACAGACCGATGACGCCTACAACGAGCGCGAGAAAGAGGCCTGCGGCGATTCGTGGTGCGTTCCGTTTGCGTCGTACCATCCTCAATCCCGTTTACATCCGACGAAATGGAAATTCACCCCCCACCCGACTGGATCGCCTGGGTCGGCCGACTCATAGGTGCCGACGGTGAAGTTACATTCTTTCATCCCTCGCTTGATCGCTCTCCCAAAATCGATCATATTTCTGATCTCGGTCTTGTTGATTTCCTTGATGATGGATCGGACTTTGATGCCGGCATTGTCCGCGCGCGAGCTCCCGATCACTTCGAATACCGCAACGCCTTGCGCCCGTTCGAGTTTCAATTCTTTTTTGATATCCTCGTCTACGTCTCCGACGATCACACCGAATTCTTCACCCAGTCGCCCTGCTTCATCCACGGTCATCGGCTCCTGATCCGCCGCGTTTATCGGAACCGGCGCGAGACCGGCCAAGACTCCCAGAAAGAGGCAGGCATACAAGACAAAGGCCCTTCCACTCCGAAGGGCCTTTGTGTGTATAGTGCCTGAACCGATTCGAACACCCTCCAACGTTTACGCCTTTCATCCGCACTGGTACCGTCATCTCAACCAAGAAACTTAGCAGGCTACCCCCAAAGGCTATCTTTGTCGTTCGTGAACGGGTTCGGAGCGAGAGCCCTCGGCGACCCTACATTTCACGTTTCACCTTTTACTTTTCACGGCTTCTTCTAGAGTTTCGCAACCGGATCAATTATCAGCTGAAACCAGGGCGCGACAGCTTTCTGCCCGTTCCGCTCTTTGTTCTCACCGTTCCATACGGCAAACGATACGGTTTGCACCCGGCCGGGAATCAACTTGGCTTCGTTTTCCTGCTCTTCACTTGCCAAGGGTCTGCGCATGACAACATGCCACACCCCATCTTTCCACACAGCCTTTCCCTGGACACGGCCCTGCTTCTCTTTGGTTGTCAAGGTACTAAAGCCCCCCCCGATGAGGTCCTCGACAGAAGAGGCCCGGCGTGGAATGACTTCAAACGTCCGCACACCGTCGCGAGCCTTCTCGGAGGTCTTGGCAGCCCGGCGATCGATATCGGCCTGCCAATCGGCCTTCCAATGCCAGATATTGATGTAGTGATCGAGTTGGCCCATGCAGAAAAATGCGGGAGCGTCGCCGAGAGGCAGCCCGATCGCCACGCCGTCGCGAAAGGTTCCCGGCGTCAGACGGTCGTTCTTCGTGTTGTCCTGCCATTCAAGCAGAAACGCGATCTCGGTGCCGTTGTGGAGCGACCGCACCGTCAAGGCTCGCGCGGTCGGCTCCGGCCAGACCGGCCTCGTAATCACCTGACCGCTCAACGGAAGCGTCATCGGCGAGACCTTGGCCCAGGCGGCATCCTCAGGCTCCGTCGGCAGTGGCCCCTCGACGAGGCGCGCGCGAATAATCATCCCCTCGGAACTGACGAGGGGTACGCCGAGGCCCACCAGGACACCGGCCACAACCAAAATGATGAGGAATAGGAGCAGTACCGGGCGGGAAGACATCTTCGTCGTCGTACGCACTATGCAAAGCCCTCGGGTGACCGGTCTGAGCACATCGTGATGGGCTCAGACTACCACACAGCCCAGCAAGACCGATCCGACTGCAGGCAAATTGCTACCAGAGTTTCACGCGGCGAATTTTGTTTTCGCCCCGTTCGCAGATATAGAGATAGCCCTGGGAATCCAGTGAGAGTCCGACTGGAGAATTGACGACGGCCTCCACTCCGAGGAGTCCGTCTCCATGTTTCACCGTCCCTGACGATTCTTTCGCCACGAAGCGCGCAGCGCCGCAGCCGCCCATATTCTTGTCTTCGTACCCGCTGTCTCCGTTGCCTGCCACTGTCGTGATCAGGCCGGTCGCAACGTCCACCTTGCGCACGCGATGGTTCATCGTGTCGGAGATGTAGAGATTGTCCTGCCGATCGACCACCACCGCTTCGGGTGCATGGAGCATCGCTCTGATCGCCGGCTTGTCGTCACCATCGTAGCCGTACCGGCAGACGCCGGCCACGGTCGAGATGATGCCGCTGCGGTGGTCGATACTGCGGACACGGTTGCTGCCCTTGTCGACAAAAATAATATCGCCGCTCCCATTGACCGTGAGCCCAACGACATCGTAGAGGCGAGCCTCAAGCGCAGCTTTTCCATCATCGAGGTACATCGACATATCCAGTCCGTCCGAACAGACCGGCATGAGCCAGCCATGATCATCGCTGAAATCGATGCCGATGGCATCGCCGGAGAGTACGACCAAATTCCTCGCGACAAGCGGCTGCTCACGGGCCTCGTCCTCTGCCGTCCAGGTCCCGGCCACGGTCGTAATGATGCCAGTCCTGGGATCGTAGCGACGGATTCGGTGCGCCTGGGTGTCGGCGATGTACATCACGTCGTCGGGATCAAAGGCGATTGCGGCCGGCCAGGTGAGGTTGACCTCGAGGGCCGGACCATCTCCGTTGAACCCATGCTGCCCGGTGCCGATGATCGTGGTGATGATGCCCGTCTCATGATCCACTTTCCGGATGCGGTTACTGCCGGAATCGCAGATATAGAGATCGTTGCGGGAATCGAACGCGACATCGAGCGGCAAATAGAGCCCGGCTTCCCCACAGAGGCCTTCGTCGCCGCTATAGCAGGTTTCGCCGATGCCGGCGAAATTATGGAGTGTGCCTTCCCGGAGATCGACCCGCCGGATACGATCGGACCCGGACTCGGCAAAGTAGAACCAGGTTTCATCCTTGTCGAGCGCGGCGTGATGGGGCAGTGGAATCCCAGACTTGACCGCCCGTTTCCCGTCGCCGGTGCTCCGGGCCTTGCCGTTGCCTGCGAAGGTCTCGATATAGCCAACCGCGAGCTGAAGCTCGGTTTCCATAAGCCTATGGCCCTATTCCGGCTGGTTAGCCGCGTGATGCTGAATGAACCGGCGCGGCCGGCTGTTCCACGGGAGCCGATGCTTGCACCGTGGGTTGCGGAATCGCTTGCTGCGGAGCGTCGGCCATCTTCTGCTGAGCCGTTTGGGCTTCGGCTTCGATCGCG
>Ga0315281_10014241_pt1 | contig 10731 bp, 11 predicted proteins | sample YL17G07_0_MG_FD_204540 | JGI IMG/M metagenome (GOLD analysis project Ga0315281, IMG submission 204540) | Sediment microbial communities from Yellowstone Lake, YNP, Wyoming, USA - YL17G07_0 | ecosystem: Environmental > Aquatic > Freshwater > Lake > Sediment | place: USA: Wyoming | collected... | reverse complement strand
CAGTACTCGGTGGCCGAACTGTCCACGCACGAGAACCAGCGCGTGACCAAGGCGCTGAACGACGGCCTGCAGGCGGCGCTCACCGGCGCCAAGACGCCGGAGCAGGCGATGAAGGACGCGCAACGCGAGGCCGAGCGCATTCTCCGGCCTTACCGGAAATAGTGCTTGGCCGCCGCGGCTGAGCTGGTCTTGATTTGAACAGGCTCTCGGTACACATTCACGGCTGGCTGCTGCTCCTGCCGGCGGCGGTGCTGCTCGCGACGTTCACCCATTTTCCCGCGGTGGCGACGCTGTACCACAGTTTCTTCTCCAACCCGAAGAAGGGCCGGGAAGCGGTGTGGGTCGGGCTGGACAACTACCGGGTCATGGCGGACGATCCGGTGTTCTGGCAGTCGCTCGCGAACAACCTGTGGTTCGCCTTGGGCACGATTCCACTGTCGGTCGCGCTCGCCATCCTGATGGCGGTGTGGGTGAACGGCCGGATCCGGGGCAAGGCGTTCCTGCGCATAGCCTTTTTCACTCCCACCGTGCTGCCGATGATCGCCGTGGCCAATATCTGGCTGTTCTTCTACACGCCGCAGTACGGGCTGCTGGAACAGCTGACCGGCCTCGCCGGCCTTCCCAGCCACAACTGGCTTGGCAGCCGCGACAGCGCGCTCGCCTGCCTCGTCATCGTTACCATCTGGAAAGAGGCGGGTTTTTTCATGATTTTTTACCTGGCTGCGCTGCAGAGCATGCCGCCGAACCTGGCCGAAGCCGCCGCCATCGAGGGCGCGGGCCGTTGGTATTTCTTCCGCCGCGTGACCTTTCCGCTGCTCATGCCGACCACCCTGTTCGTGCTGGTGAACGCCGTCATCAACTCCTTCAGGCTGGTCGATCACATCGTGGTCATGACCCGCGGCGGACCGGACAACGTCACCTCGCTCCTTTTGTACTATATCTACGACGTCGGTTTCAAGTTCTGGGATCTGGCCTATGCATCGGCGCTGACCATGGTGCTGCTCGCCATTCTCGGTTTGCTCGCGATCGGACAGTTCGTGTTTCTGGAAAAGCGCACGCATTATCAGTGAACAACAATTTTGGGGCCGTTTCAGGTTTACCGAAATGGCCCCTGATTTAGGGGAGTATGAGGGGAGGTATCCCCTCATTTTCAACCAGGCTTCAATGAACGCCAGCCAATGAACGGTCTGCATCAGCATCACGCTTTCACCCACGCGCTGGAGACGCTGGGGGCGTGGGTGCTCGCCCTGCTGTGGATCGCGCCGCTGCTTTATGCCTTCTGGACGGCGTTCCATCCGTCCGAGTTTTCCACCCATTTCACGCTGTCGGCGCCGCTCACGCTCGCCAACTTCGCCAACGCCTGGAACGCCGCGCCGTTCGCGCGCTATTTCGTCAATACCATCGCGCTGGTCACCCTGGTGCTCGTCGGCCAGCTGGTGTTGTGCACCCTCGCCGCCTACGCCTTTGCGCGCTTCGCCTTCTTCGGGCGCGACTTGGTGTTCATGCTGGTGCTGGTGCAACTGATGATCATGCCCGACGTGATGATCGTGGAGAACTATCGCACCATGAATGAACTGGGCATGCTCGATTCCATCCCGGCGATCGGCATGCCCTACATGGCTTCGGCCTTCGGTATCTTCCTGCTGCGCCAGACGTTCAAGACCATACCGAAGGAACTGGACGAAGCGGCGCGTGTGGAAGGCGCAAACGCGCTGCAGGTGCTGTGGAAAGTGTACGTGCCGCTGGCCCGGCCGACCTACCTCGCCTACGCACTGGTGTCGGTGAGTTACCACTGGAACAACTTCCTCTGGCCCATCATCGTCACCAACTCGGTCAACTCGCGCCCGCTCACCGTGGGCCTGCAGATTTTCTCCTCCACCGACCAGGGCATAGACTGGTCCATCATCACCGCGGCCACGCTCATGACCTCGGCGCCGCTGCTGCTCGGATTCCTGCTGTTCCAGCGCCAGTTCGTGCAGTCTTTCATGCGCGCCGGCATCCGCTAGATTGTTCCGCGGGTGAGTCCGGTCGGTCGGGTCGGGATTGTTTGACATTAATCAATTGCTCTCACCCCGGCAGCGGCATCATGTGATCAGCTAGTTACGGCGCAAACCCCCGCGGGTCTGTAGACGGTCGCATGAGCACAAAACAGGGAATCATCGGCTCGCTGGGCGAGAAGCAGCTGCTCCTGCCGGACCTGGTGCAAGGCGGCCTGGCGGCGAACGACCGGGTGAAATATTTCTTCACCTTGCTGCAACTGGCAAAGGAACAGTGCCAGCAGCCTGTGGCGAATCCGCCCGATCTGCAGCGCGAGCGCGAGGCGAGCGGCGTCGCGGACACCGAGTTCGACGGCGTGATCGCAGCGAGCCGCGGCCTGCCGGGCGGCCGCTGTCGCATTCCCGGCGCGGCGGCGCTGCTGGCGCGCATCGGCACCTGTCTCGCCGAGATGCTGGCGCCGGTCGAATTGGCGCGGCAGCTCGGCATGGAAAGCGGCGCCGACGTCTATCGCAAGCGGCTCGCGAGCGTGGCGAAGCTGATGCGCGGGGTGCGCAGGGACATCGTGCCCGCGGCGCTGATTTCCGCCCTGACTTCCGGCGAACGCAAGCAGGGCGACACCGCGCACCTGCTGGTCATGGACCTGCACAAGGCGCTCAACCGGCTGCAAGGAGAGTTGTCGCGCGAGAGCGTGGACGGCGCGCGCGTCTATGGCCTGCGCGCCCCGGAAAAGGAGCTGGTGCGGGCGTTCATGCGCGGCTTGAACTCGACCCAGGCGCTCAAGCTCGACCACCCCGGACTCGGCACTACGGCCACGGTGAGCGGCAAGCAGCTCGTGCTGCAGAACGATATCGGCACCACCGATGCGCATATGCTGGTGGTGCACGTCGAGCGTCTGGTCGCCACCGTCACCTATTCCGATGTGCATCTGGACCGGCTGTTGTTTTTTCAGAGCCTGTTCGAAAAATTCGCGGTGCGATGGGATGAAACCCGCTCGCGCCGCGAGAGTGGCTTGAACCAGGGCGGCATCTACCATCTGTGCGTAGGCGGCTTCAAAGCGCGCGATCGCGAGCAGCTCGCGCAATACCTGGCGTTCCTCGGTTCCTGCCTGGTGTTTCTGATCGATTGGAACCGCGCGCGCAAGCGCCTGCGGCCCTTCGTGCGCAAGCGCGACGGCATCGCGGTGCTCAAGTGGGCGGCGGACAATCGCTACGGCCACATGTCTTTTCTCAAGGTCGGCGGCGACACGCTGATTTACGACGCGATGCAGTTTGCGATCAAGGGGCCGCCGCGCTTCGGCGAAGATTTGCGCGACATGCTCGGCCGCGAGCGCGCGCTGGCGTTTCTGAAATTCGTCGTCCGCACCTGCGCCGAAGGCGTGCTCACCGCCAAACCCGATTCGCTGATCCGGGACGAGGTGCGGGCGGAGCTGGCGAACTACTTCCACAGCGCCGAGCGCGACCTGTTCGAGCTTGCCTGCGAGCACGCGTCGCTGCTGGTCGAACTGGCCTCCGGCGTGCGCGACGGCGTGCTGCAATTGCAGCTTGCCAGCGCCAACGGCAACTTAGCGCGTATAGCCGAGCGCGCCAAGGTCTGGGAATCGGCAGCCGACGGCCTGCTGAACCAGGTGCGCGCCGCGGTCGACCATTCGGCCGGGGCGGTGTTTTTCAAGGATCTGCTCGAGGCCGCCGACGACGTCGCCGACAGCCTGGAAGAAGCGGCATTCCACTTCACTCTGTTTCCGCCGCGTACCGCGCCCGAGGACGCGCATGCGCGCCTGCGCGCGCTGGCCGACCTGCTGGTGGGCGGGGCACAGGAATACCTGAAGGCGCTGACCACGGCGCGCCACGTGCGCCGCGGCGGCGACCGCGACGATATGCGCGATTTTCTGGAGGCGGTGCACCGTATCACCACGGTCGAGCACGAAAGCGACCAGGCGCAGCGCTCGATCAAGTCGGCGCTGCTCGCCGCCCAGAGCGATGCCCGCGGCTTGTTCGTGGTCGCCGAAGTCGCGCGCAATCTTGAAGAGGCCGCCGATGCGCTGATGCACAGCGGCCTGGTGCTGCGCGACCACGTGATGGGCGCGGTGGCTGCGAGTTAGCGATGTCTTCACGCAAGCGGCGCGGCGGCAAGGGTGGCGAGCGGCGGGTGTACCTGATAGGCGCGGGTGCCGCGCTTGCGGGCGGCGCCTCGCCCGTGGAAATGGGCTTCAAGGCCTACAACCTTGCGCGCATGGCGACCGTCGGCATGCCGGTGCCCGCCGCGTTCGTCCTGTCCACGGGCTTCTGCCGCGGCTACTATGCAGCCAAGCGCGCGCTGCCCGAGGGTTTTCGCGATTTGCTGCGTGGCAATCTGCGCGAGCTCGAGCGGCTGTCGGGCCTCGCCTTCGGCGGTGAGCGCAGGCCGCTGCTGGTATCGGTGCGCTCCGGCGCGGCGGTGTCCATGCCGGGGATGCTGGAGACGGTGCTTAACGTCGGCCTCAACGACACCACTGTGGCCGGCCTGGTGCGCATGACGGGCAATCCGCGCCTCGCCTGGGATTCCTACCGCAGGCTGATCCAGTCATTCGCCGAAGTCGTGCATGGCGCCAAGCCCGACGCGTTCGAACAGGCGCTCGCCAGGCAACTCAAGGCGGCGCGTCTCGCCAGCGCGTGCGAACTCGATTTCATGGCGCTGCGGGAACTCGCCACGGAGTCCCTGGAAATTTATCGCGAGCTCACCGGCGAGAGTTTTCCGCAGGCGCCGCTCGACCAGCTCACTGCGGCGGTGGAGGCGGTGTTCCGTTCCTGGTCCGCCAGGAAAGCGCTCGAGTACCGCCGCATCCATCATCTGCAGGGCGTGGCCGGCACTGCAGTATGCGTGCAGACCATGGTGTACGGCAACAGCGGCGGTACCTCCGGCTCCGGGGTCGCCTTTACCCGCGATCCGGCAACCGGCGAGAACGCGCTGTACATGGATTTCCTGTTCAACAGCCAGGGCGACGATGTGGTGTCGGGCCGCCATGAGGTCGGCGATCGCGCGCAAATCGGCGCGCTGTTGCCCGAGGTGATGCTGCAAATCGAGGCGGTGCGCAAGCGCCTCGAGGCCGAGTTCGGCGATCTGCAGGAGTTCGAGTTCACGGTGCAGAACGGGCAGCTGTTCCTGCTGCAGACGCGCAACGGCAAACGCACGCCTCTCGCGGCGCTGCGCATTGCGGTCGAAATGGTCGCGGAAGGCCTGCTCGATCCTGCCGCGGCGCTCAAGCGGCTCGACGGTTACAAGCTGGACGCGATCGAGACCGAATCGATCCGCGTTCATGACGGTCAGGTGCCGCTGGCGCGCGCGATCCCCGCCGGTGTGGGCGTCGCGGTGGGCGAAATTGCGCTTGACTCGGAAACGGCACGCCGGCGTGCGGCAGCCGGAAAATCGGTCATTTTGGTGCGCGTGGACACGTCGACCGAAGACGTTACCGGGATCGCCAGCGCCGCCGGCATACTCACCGCACGCGGCGGCCGCACCGCGCATGCGGCGGTGGTCGCGCGCCAGATGGGCAAGGTGTGCCTGGTCGGCTGCCGCGAACTCGCGGTCGACCCGGGCAGGCGCAGCTGCAGCTTCGGCAGCAAGGTGTTGCGCGAGGGCCAGGTGATTTCCCTCGATGGCGGTGACGGTGGTGTCTACTCGGGCGCGGTCGAGATCGTGCGCGCGAAGCCGGAGCGCGAGCTCGCCGCAGTCGCGTCGTGGCGCGGCGAGGCGCGCGCAAGGCGGGCGCGCCGGACCGACTGAGTGCACAGGCGCCAGCATTGCCGCCAGTTAACGATGGAGGTATGCTAGTCCGTACCGAATTCCAATATCGCCGGAGGCGCTGTGCAAAAGAAAATAGCGGTGCTGGTGCGCGAGAGGCAAGGCGAGGCCCTCAGGATGTCATTGGGCCTGATCCTGGTGGACGACCTGGTGGACGTATACGTGCTCGACAGAAAGCTGCAGGCGGAGGGGGAAGCTGCCTTGCACCTCGAGACGATCAAAGAAATGGAGATGCAGATCTATACCAACTGCCGCGATAACGAAGGCCTGGCATATCTGCCGGCCGGCGAAATTGCCCTGAGGCTGCCTCAGTACGACCATATTCTCGCGTATTAAAGGAGAATGCCGTGAAGCTCGGGATGCTGATCAATACGGCAAAGCACCTGGACCAGATCGTCGGAATTTGCCGTGCCGCTTTGGCGAAGAACCATCAGGTGATCATTTTCGCGATGGACGAAGGTACGCGGTTGCTGGAAAGCCATGCCTTCGTCGCGCTCGCCGAGCTCGACGGCGTGTCCTTTAGCCTGTGCGATCACAGCGCCAAGATGTTCGGCGCCAAAACCGAAGGCCTGTCGCCGAAGATCGTTTGCGCCAGCCAGCTGAACAACGCCATGATGAATCACAACGCCGACCGGGTAATCGTGCTCTAGGCGGTCTGAATCAATTGCGCACTAGGGGAGGCAGGAGATGGTCAAGCTGTTGTTCCTGTTGAATGACGGGCCGGATGCGTCGTCCGGCGCGTGGATCGACGCTTTGTCGCGGGATTGTCAGGTAGAGGTGATCGACCTCGCGCGCGAGGACCTGCCTTACGACGCGCTGGTGGACAAAATCTTCGCTTGTGACAGGCTGATCTCTTGGTGAGTGCGTCGGCATAGTCCGGCGCCTTGCCTCGCCGAGCGGGGGCCGCCGGTTGTCGCGGCAATTTATCGCGCCAGAAAATGTTTTTGGGTACGGAGCCATTGTGAAAGTGTGCCTGCCGGCGCAGAATCGACCGGGGAGAAAGGCCATTTGGGACTAGACCAATGGAAGCTGCCGAAAGAAAAAATCAATTCTTTGCCTTCCTCATCATCGGTTTCTTTACCCTGCTGACCGTGGTGAGCTACTCCGTCAACGACTATTACATCTATCTCGGGGCCTATCTGTGGTTCGGCTTCGTCTACGGCATGTGTCTGCAGTACGGCCGGTTCTGCTTCTCCTCGGCCTTTCGCGACTTGTTCGCGGTGGGGGTGCCGCGCATGGCTGTGGGTATCATGATCGCGATGGTGCTGTTCGGCTCGGTCTCGGCCTTTGTCACCGCCACCGGAAACAGCACTTACCATGCCGCTCCTTACGGCTGGCATGCGGTAATCGCCGGATTGGTGTTCGGAGTGGGCATGGTGCTCACGGGCGGCTGCGCCTCCGGTTCGCTGTACAAGGCGGGCGAAGGCAATGTGACCGCGATGCTGGTGTTCGTGTCGATCAGCACTTCGCTGGCTATATTCGTCGATATCGGCGGCTGGCTGAACGCGCTGGTGCCGCGCTCGTGGCACGAATCCGCACTGGCGAAGGGATTGCCGGCGGAGATCAACGTAGGCGACGGCTGGCTCGACCAGTATCTCGCCGGCCATGTCTGGAATCAACCGATCCTGACCTACGGCGAATGGCTGGGCTTGGAGGGTCCGTGGGTTTCCGCCTATGTCGGCAGCGTGCTGGTCGGCATCGTGCTGCCGGCGTCGCTGCTGCTTGCCGTGGTCTATGTCATCTGGTATCGCAAGGGCTACCTGCGCAAGCGCGTCGAGGAAGGCAAGCCGCACGCAGGGTTCGCGACCGAGCTCGCCGGCTACTGGAGCATGATCGCCGCGTCGAAGCGCACCGCGATCGCAGGCCTCATTCTGGGCATTGCGGCCGGCTTGCACATGTACGTCATGAAAGGCATGCAGCTCAAATTCGGGGTGCAGAATTTCGGCACGATCATGAAGGAACTGGGTTTTACCTCCGGACTCTCATACAAGGGCACGGTGTTCGATCCCGGCTATTGGTACGTGACCACCCAGGAGGCGCAGTGGTTCGGCTGGTTGTTCAACAAGCTAGGTTGGGACAATACCCACAATATCTTTTTCGGACTCGAGAACGGACTCCCCAATCCGCTGCTCAATCCGGCGGGCTGGATGTCGATCGCCCTGATCGGCGGCGCTGCGGTGATGGCTTTGTTGAACAACGAATTCAAATGGAAGAACACCACTCCGGAGCTTGCCCTGTGGGCGATCATCGGCGGCACACTGATGGGCATCGGTTCGCGCCTTGGGCTGGGCTGCAACGTGGGCGCGTTCTTCGTGCGCGTGTCGCAAGGGGACGTCTCCGGCTGGCTGTTCGGCGTCGGCATGGTCGGCGGCGCCTATCTGGGGGTGAAGTTTTTCAACTGGTGGACCGAGAGAAAAATGGCCAGGGAGATGGCCGCTTTCGAGCTTTAATGCGCGGCATAACCGGAGGAGGTAGTCGATGAAATTCGAAAAGAAGAGCGAAGGCCTGTATGCGCTGGACGTGTGCGGATATGTTTGTCCCCATCCGCAGCTCTATACCAAGAAGGCGCTGGAAAAGATGAAACAAGGAGAGCTGCTGGAACTGGTGTTTGACAACGCCTCTTCGGGAGAGTCCATAGCCGCCATGTGCGATTCCAAGGGGGACGAGGTCGTCGAGAAGATAACGGACAGCGGCAAGTACACCTGGAAGATCAAGAAGACTGCGGCCTGAGGAAAAATGCGATGAATAGGACCGGCCTCTGGATCGTCGTTGCCGTCACGGCGGCCTGGATCGGGTTCCTGCTGGGTTACTCGATGTCGGCGCATACCGGCGCCAAGCCGGCCGTGGCCGGAGCGCCCGCGGCGGCGAGCGGGGGTTACGGCGGCAGCGCACGGCCGGCCGCGGGCGGGTACGGAAAGTGAGCATGGCGGCGTGAACGGCGCCCGGTGCCGCCGCAGGGGCTCGCAGTCGATCGGCGGAGGACGCGTCGAGGAACGCGTCCACCATGCGGCCTGAAACAGACTGCCTCATCCTGGGCGGCGGACTCGCCGGTCTGGCGGCCGGCTGGACACTTACGCAAGCCGGCCGCCGTGTGCAAGTGCTGGAAAGCGCGGATGCGGTCGGCGGGCTTGCGCGCACCGTGGCGCGCGACGGTTTTCGCTTCGATCTCGGCGGGCATCGGTTCTTTACCCATGACGCCTGCGTCGATGGATTAGTGCGCGAGCTGCTTGGCGACGAACTGGTCACGGTGCCGCGCGCGAGCCGCATCTACCTGCGCGGTAAATGGATAGAGTATCCGCTGCGGCCCCTGGACGCGCTGTTCGGGCTGGGTGCGCGCACGAGCGCGCAGATTCTGCTTGGCTATGCTCGGGCGAGCGTTGCGCGGCGGATGCGGCCCGCGCCGCTGGCGTCGCTGGAAGACTGGGTCGTGGCCCATTTCGGGCGGCCGCTGTTCGAGCTTTATTTTCGGGACTACAGCGAAAAGGTCTGGGGCATAGGCTGCCGCGAAATCAGCGCCGCGTGGATGGCGCAGCGCGTCCAGGGCCTGTCCCTGGGCGCCGCCATCCGCCATGCGTTGCTGAAGCGCGACGCCGCGCTGCCGACGCTGGTGGACCGGTTTTTGTACCCGCGGCTTGGGATCGGCAGCATCGCTGAGCGCCTGCGCGCGGCGATCGAGCGCACAAGCCCGATTGCCACCGGTACCCGGGTGGTGCGCATGCGCCATGACGGGCGGCGCATCGAGAGCGTCGGCGTGCGCCGGGGAGCCCAGGTGCAGGAGCTTCGGGGAGCGGCGTTTCTGTCCACCATCCCGCTTACCCAGGTGATCCAGGCGCTGAGTCCGCACCCGCCGGTCGAGGTGCGCGCGGCTGCGGCGCGGCTGCGCTACCGCGATCTGGTCGTCGTGGCGGTGATGCTCGAGCGTGAGCGTGCGACCGACCAGACCTGGATCTACTTTCCCGGCAAGGACGTTCCCTTCGGCCGGCTGCATGAGCCGACCAACTGGAGCGCCGCGATGGCGCCGCCGGGGCGCACGCTCCTGGTGACCGAGCGCTTTTGTTTTCGCGGCGACGCCGCCTGGAACGCAGCCGATGCGGAACTGATAGCAACGACCGTGCACCACCTCGAAAAACTGGGGTTCATCCGGCGCCGGGAGGTGTGTGACGGCATGGTGGTCAGAATTCCCGCGGCCTATCCGTTGTTCGAGGTGGGCTACCAGGAACGCAGCCGGATACTCTGCGATTATCTGCAACGATTCGACAATTTGCAGGTCGCGGGCCGCGGCGGGCTGTTCCGCTACTACAATATGGACCAGGCGATCGCGTCGGGACTCGCGGCGGCGGCTGCGCTGCTCGCGCGCGACGCGCAGATGCCCGCTGCCGCCGCAGCCGGGGGCGTACCGTGAAATGCGCGCTGATCATCCCGGCCTGGGTGCCGCAGGAGTTGTTTCCGCGCGAGACGGCCGGTTCGCAGATCAATTACTGGCAGCCCTTAGGGCTGCTCTACATCGCGGCGGTGTTGCGCCAGGCCGGACACGAGGTGCGTTTCTTCAACGGCGCGTTCCTGGCTGAGGAGGAAATCCTGCGGGGCGTCAGCGAGTTCGATCCGCGTTTCGCCGGCGTCTACGCGACGACCTTCGGCTGGAACAAGGCGATGCAGACGGCCGAGGCACTGAAGCGGCTGAACCCGGAGATCTTTACCTGCGCCGGCGGCCCGTATCCGATCGCGATGCAGGAGCAGTGCCTGCGCGAGTGCGCCTACTTCGACGCGGTGGGCACCGGTGAGGGGGAATTCACCGTTCGCGAAATGTGCGGACGGCTGGGGTCCGGGCAGGGCCTGGACGGCGTGCTCGGGGTGGCGTTCCGGCGCGGCGCCGGGATCGTCAAGAATCCGCCGCGCCCGCTAATCGAGGATCTGGACTCGCTGCCCTTCCCCGCGCGCGAGCTGCTGGGCGAGGCC
>Ga0315281_10014240_pt1 | contig 10732 bp, 10 predicted proteins | sample YL17G07_0_MG_FD_204540 | JGI IMG/M metagenome (GOLD analysis project Ga0315281, IMG submission 204540) | Sediment microbial communities from Yellowstone Lake, YNP, Wyoming, USA - YL17G07_0 | ecosystem: Environmental > Aquatic > Freshwater > Lake > Sediment | place: USA: Wyoming | collected... | reverse complement strand
TTGAAAGCCTCCAGCCTCATCCTGGGTTAGGGGGCGGCTATGGCACTCAGGACCGAGACCCTCGATCGTAACCGCGGAGGGATGTGGCCCTGGCTGGGCCAGCGCGTCACCGCGGTGCTCGTCATCGTCACCATCATGGTGCACCTCGTGCTCACGCACTACATCGCCATCGGCCAGTTGTCCTTCGACAACATCGGCGAGCGGCTGGCCGGCGGCGTCGTGCTCGTCAACGACGTCGTGCTGCTGGTGGCGGTCGTCTATCACGCCCTCAACGGCCTGCGCATGGTCGTGCTCGACTGGGGGCTCGCGGGCAGCGGCGGGCGGCGCGTCTTCGACGTCGTGCTGTGGCTCGTCGGCAGCCTCGCCATCGTCTACGGCATCTGGGCCCTCTGGGTCTGGGTGAGCTGATGGGGACGGCATGATCCATCATCAGCTCATCGTCGGCGGCGGCGGCCTGGCCGGGCTGCGCGCCGCCGTCGAGGCCAAGGCGGCCGGCCTCGACGTGGCGATCCTCAGCCAGGTCCACCCCGGCCGCAGCCACTCAGGAGCCGCCCAGGGCGGCATCAACGCGGCCCTCGCCAACCATCCCGACGGCCACGACGACACCCCCGAGAAGCACGCCTTCGACACGGTCAAAGGCTCGGACTACCTTGCCGACCAGGACGCCGCCATCCAGATGACCGGCGACGCTCCGGGCGTCATCTTCGAGATGGACCACTGGGGCTGCCCGTTCAGCCGCTACGACGACGGGCGCATCGCCCAGCGTCCCTTCGGCGGCGCCGGCTACCCGCGCACCTGCTACGGCGCCGACAAGACCGGTCACTACCTGCTCCACTGCCTCGTCGAGCGTGCCTACGAACGCCAGGTCAAGATGTACATCGAGGTCTTCGTCACCGACCTCATCGTCGAGGATGGCCGCTGCCGTGGGGTCGTCGCCTACGACATGATCCGCGGCGGCTTCGAGGCGTTCACCGCCGACGCCGTGATCATGGCCACCGGCGGCGCCGGGCGCATCTACAGCAACACCACCAACGCCATCATCTCCACGGGCGGCGGCGCCGCCGTCGCCTATCACGCGGGCGTGCCGGTAAAGGACATGGAGTTCATCCAGTTCCATCCCACGGGGCTGCTCACCACCAACATCCTCATGACCGAGGGCGCCCGCGGGGAGGGCGGCTATCTCATCAACGATCTCGGCGAGCGTTTCATGAGCAAGTACGCGCCCACGGCCATGGAGCTGGCGCCCCGCGACATCACCTCGCGTGCGATCACCACCGAGGTCCTGGAGGGCCGGGGCATCGGCGGCAAGGACTACGTCTACCTCGATCTGCGGCATCTGGGGGCCGCGCAGATCATGGAGAAGCTCCCCGGCATCCGCGACCTCGCCATCCACTTCGAGGGCGTCGACCCGATCGAGGAGCCCATCCCGATCACGCCGTGCCAGCATTACACGATGGGCGGCATCGACACCGACGTGGACGGGCGCACGGTGATGCCGGGCTTCTACGCCGCCGGCGAGTGCGCCTGCGTCAGCGTGCACGGCGCCAACCGCTTGGGCGGCAACTCGCTGCTCGAGACCATCGTCTTCGGGCGCCGCGCCGGCGCGGCCGTGGTCGCCGACCTCGCGGGGAGGGCCGGCGGGGGCGACGCTTCCACCGCCGGCGCCGGCGCGGTCGGCGACGTAGAGGCTCGCGTGGCGGCCCTTGCCGCGCGCGGTGCGGACGGCCAAGACCCATACGCCATCCGCGCCGAGATGGCGACTACCATGAAGGACCATTTCGGCGTCTTCCGCGAGGAGAAGCAGATGCGCGAGGGCCTCGAGCGGCTGCTCGCGCTCAAGGAGCGCTGCGCGACCATCGGCCTGCGCAACCCGGGCGGCGTCTTCAATCTCGATCTGATCCGCACGCTCGAGCTCGAGGGGATGGTCGATCTCGCTCTGGCCGTGGCCACCGGCGCCGTGGAGCGCACCGAGTCGCGCGGCTCGCACGCGCGCACCGACTACCCGGCGCGCGACGACGAGGCCTGGCTGAAGCACACGATGGCCCACTACACGCCCGCCGGGCCGCGGCTCGACTACAGGCCGGTGACGCTGGGGACCTTCGAGCCGCAGGAGCGCAAGTACTGATGCCTGAAGCGAAGTTCCATATCAGGCGCTACGACCCCGCCCGCGACGCCGAGGGTGCGTCGCGCTACGACGACTTCGTCGTCTCCTACGACAGCAGCCTCACGGTCCTCGAGGGGCTCTTCTCGATCCAGGAACACCAGGACGGCGCGCTGGCCTTTCGCTACTGCTGCCGCGCGTCCATCTGCGGCTCGTGCGCGATGTACATCAACGGCAAGTATCGGCTCGCCTGTCAGACTAACCTGCGCCACGTGCACGCCGACGTCATCACCGTGGAACCCATGCCGCACCTGCCGCTGGTCACGGACCTGGTCTGCGACATGAGCGACTTCTTCGCGAAATACGAGTACGTGAAGCCCTGGCTGATCCGCGACTCCGAGGCTCCGGAGCGGGAGATCCTGCAGTCGCCGGAGGAGCGCAAGAAGCTCGACATGCCCATCGACTGCATCCTCTGCGGCGCCTGCTACAGCAGCTGCCCATCGGTGTGGACCGAGGACAGTTACATCGGGCCCGCGGCCCTGCTGAAGGCGTACCGCTTCGAGGTCGACTCGCGCGACGAAGCCGGCAAAGTGCGTATGCCCTCCTGGGACAACGAGCGCGGCGCCTACCGCTGCCACACGATCACCAACTGCGTCGAGGCCTGCCCCAAGGAGCTCAACCCCACCGAGGGCATCCAGTGGCTCAAGATGGCGGCGGTGCGCCGCCGGCTGTTCGGCAGGGCCAAGTAGGGCCGGCGGCCGGGCGCCGCCTCAGAACAGCCGCGCCGCCGTGGCGATGAGCACGCCGGCCATCGTGAGGGCGACGGCCAGCGCCAGCCGGGCGCTCAGGCGCTCCTTGAGCAGCAGCATGCCGGCGGCGATCGCGAACACCGGCGCCGTGCTTGACAGGAGCATGGCGAGTACGGCGCCGAGCTCGTCGATCACCAGGTAGAAGAGCACGGAGAAGAGCGCTTCGAGGGCACCGGAGGCCAGCAGCAGCCAGGTCATCCGGCGCCTGGCGGGTCCGGTGAGGCGCCGCGTGAACAGCGGGGCGCGGCGCGAGGCGATGAACGCGCCGAGCGCCAGCATGCCGATGAGCTGGCTTTCGAGCATCATGAAGGCGCTCGGTTCGCCGTAGGCCCCCTCGGCCATCTGGATCAGTACGGGGCTGAAGCCCCAGCCGGCCGCCGCCAGCAGCGAGAGCGACACGACGAGGAGGGCGCCGCCGGGAGCGGCCACCGGCCTGGCCAGATCGGCCGGCAGCGGCGTCATGGCGCCGTCGGCCGGCCCGGCCATCGCCCCCGCGCCGCCCTCCATCCAGCGCGAGATGAGCACGACACCGAGGATGGTGACGGCCATGCCGACGAGCGTCGAGGCCCGCAGGGCGACGCCGATGAGCAGCAGCGAGAAAACGGCCGTCCACAGTGGGTCGGTGCTGGTCAGGGGGGCGACGACGGCGACGCTCCCGGCGCGCAGGGCGTAGTAGTACGCGCTGAACGCCACCAGCCAGGTGACGCAGGCCGACGCGGCGATGTACCAGAAGGCCGCGCCGTTGATGCCGAAGCCGTAGGGCCAGAGGCGCAGCGCCGTGAGCGGCACGGTCAGCGCGACCAGGCCGCCGATGGCGACGATGCGCACGAGGAAGTTGAGGGGCACCGGGTGCACGTCCTCGAGGAGGCGCTTGTTGATCACGGTGACCACGCCCCAGCTCGCGGCCATCACGAGACCGCCGCCGATCCAGATGACCGATGCCTGCGAGATCGCCTCACCCCTCCAGGCGCGCATCGTATCGCAGGCGTGGCACGGGGCGCGAGCACCGCGCGCGGGTATAATCGCCGCAGCGCGAGCTCCGTGCCCCAAGACACCTTGGAGGACCATGAAGACGTCTGTCGGCAAGACCAAGCTCGAGATCGCCTCCGGCGACATCACCGAGCTCGAGGTGGACGCCATCGCCAACGCCGCCAACACCGAGCTGTGGATGGGCGCCGGCGTGGCCGGCGCCATCAAGCGCGTGGGCGGCGAGGCCGTCGAGAAGGAAGCCATGCTGCAGGGGCCCATCGCGATCGGCGAGGCCGTGGCGACCACCGGTCACGACCTCAAGGCGCGCTGGGTGATCCACGCCGCGGTCATGGGCCCCGATCTGCAGACCGACGCCAACGCGATCGCCAAGGCCACGCGCAGCGCGCTGGATTGCGCCGAGCGCTGCCACGCGCGCTCCATAGCCCTGCCGGCCTTCGGCACCGGCGTCGACGGCTTGCCGCTGTACCAGTGCGCCAGCATCATGGTGGCCGAGACGGTGGCCTATCTGAAGGCCAAGCCCAACACCGCGCTGCGGCACATCATGTTCTCGGTGTACAGCGACGCCTCCAGGGCAGCCTTCAAGCACGCGCTCGCCGGCGCCAGCCGCTTCTAGAGACGCGGCGACTCCCGAGCACCGGGGGGGAGGGCCCCCATGCCGATCGCCGTCGACGCCGTCAGCATCGAAGAGACGCTCGTTGTTCTGCTGCTGATCGCCGCGGCGGTGGCCGTCGCGGTGCGCCGTGTCGGCGTGCCGTACACGGTCGGCCTGGTCGTCGTGGGCCTCGTCGTAGGCCTCGTGACGCACCCGTCGGCGGTCAGCCTCTCCTCGGACCTTGTCTTCTACGTCTTCCTGCCTATCCTGCTCTTCGAGGCGGCGTTCAATCTGGAGGCGCGGCATCTGCTCGCCGACTGGCGCCGCATCCTGGCGCTGGCCGTCCCCGGCGTGCTCCTCGCCTTCGCGCTCACGGCGACGGGCGTACGGTACCTCGGGGGCACGACCTGGGTCGTCGCGCTCCTCTTCGGGGCGCTGATCGCGGCCACCGACCCCGTGAGCGTGGTCGCGTTGTTCCGCCGGCTCGCGGTGCCGGAGCGGCTCACGACGATGGTCGAGGCCGAGAGCCTGTTCAACGACGGTACCGCGGCGGTCGTCTTCGCCATCGTCCTCGCCGCCGTCGTGGACGGGGGCTCCGTGGGCGCGGCAGCCGCCGTCGGCCGCTTCGTCTGGATGGCCGCCGGCGGCATGGCGGTGGGCCTGGCGGTGGGATACGCTGCTTCGGCGCTCCACCGCCTGCTCGACGACCACCTCATCGAGGTCACGCTTTCGACGATCGTCGCCTTCGGCGCGTTCCTTCTCGGCCAACAGCTCGGCATGTCGGGCGTGGTCGCGTGCGTCACCGCCGGCATCGTCGTGGGCAATTACGGCCGGCACCGCGGCATGGGGCCGGTCACCCGCGTGACCATGGGCACGGTATGGGAGTACGCGGCGTTCGTGGCCAACTCGCTCATCTTCCTTCTCATCGGCCTGCGTCTCGACCTGTCGCTGATCGTCGACCACGCGGGGCTGGTGCTCGTCGCCTTCGCGGTCGTGGTCGTGGCGCGGGCCGTGACGGTCTACGGCTTCGGCGCCGTCTCGTGGGTCGCCGCAAGCCGTCTGCCGTTCAGCTGGCAGCACGTGCTCGTGTGGGGAGGCCTGCGCGGCACCATCGCCCTCGCTCTCGTGCTCAGTGTGCCCGCAGGCGTGCCGGGGCGCGAGACACTCCAGGTGGTCACCTTCGGGGTCGTCCTGCTGTCGCTGGTGGGTCAGGGCCTGACCATGCCCCTCCTCGTGCGGCGGCTCGGTCTGGTCGGCGGGGATGAGGAGCCGGTGGGCGTGCGGCAGCGACGGGCGCTGGTCGAAGGCTTCGTACGCGCCCACGAAGCGCTCGACCGGCTCCAGGAGACCGGCCTGATGACGCGCGCGGAACGCGAGCACCTCGGCGCGACCATCGAGGCGCAGGAGGAAGTGCTGCTCGAGGGCCTCGATCCGCTGGACGGCGAGCCGCCCGCCGGCGAGGACGACTGGCTGGCGGACCGCATCGCGGAGCTCCTCGCGCGGCGCGCGCGGGTCGAGGCGTTGCGCCAGGCGGGCGCCGTCGACGAAGTCGTCACGGCGGCGCTCCTGGACGAGCTGGACGACCGCATCGCAGTGCTCGGCGAGCGGCTGGCAGGCGAGTCACCGACAGAGGAGGGGGGACCATGAACGGCACCCTGACAGATGTGCGCGGCCTCAGCGTGGGTCACTGGGCCGACCGTGAGTCCGCCACCGGCTGCACGGTCGTGCTCTGCGACGGGGCCGGCGTCGACGTGCGCGGGTCGGCGACGAACTACGCCTGGTCAGGTTCGCGGCCGGCGCGATCTTCCAGGGCGGCCCCAGTGGTTGCCGCATCACCTTCGGCCACGTAGTAGATGGAATACGGGAATCTCCTGAGAAGCCCGCGCCTGTACCTGCCGGCAACGACCGCGCACGCCAGGGGGCTTCGGGAGATCTCGTCGCTGCGAGCGTAGACCATACGAGCAAAGTCCTCAACGAGTCCGGGGGACCCTTCCTCGTACTAACGAGAAGCAGTCACAACGTCACCGGCGACCTCAGGAAGAAACCGCAGCCGGTGGTTCATCTGCCTGCGTCGACCGTCGCTTTCAGTTCTTCGAGAGACAGCAGGTCGCCCGGCGCGGCAGCGAATCGTGCCCATCGTCGATCCAGCTCACCAAGATGGCTCTGCGGCACGGGGACAGGCGCTGCATCCGCGGCAATGCTGTCCCAGATGTCTTCGACGAGCAGGATCTTCTCCGCAGTGCTCAATCGCCTGATCTCAGGAATCGAGTTGACCCGCATTGGCTTCCCCTTTCGGCGGCACTGACGCGGTGAGGCGGCCTTCGCGCAGTGAGAGAGGCTTCCTGTCGGTCCGCGCACGCATAACGGTAGCACCTTTCCGTGTCGGGCGGCCTGATCGTGCAGCCGCCTTTCGGCACGTGGGATGCTCATCGTGGCGACCGCCGTCGTGGGTCTGAACGCCAGCCGGAGCCGGGCCGGCTACGTGCTCTCGCGCTCCTCAGACGCGGCGATCGTCGACCCACACGTCCGTTGAACCCTCGCCCTATCGATGAGCCGGCCTCTGACAGGCACCGCGCACCCACCCGGGCGTGCCTAGCTCTCGCCGCCGGGCGTCACGCCTCGCTCGGCGAAGGCGCGCAGCAGCCCGAAGCAGCCCGTGAGCATCATGTCGCCGTGGGGCGCCGCGTACTCGAGCGGCAGCGCGCTGCCGGCGAGCAGGCCGCGGCGCGGCCCCGTGGCGAAGAAGGGCAGCGCGGTGAGGTCGACCGTCGCCGCCGTGGCGGCCAGCACGGCGCCGTGGCCGCCGTCTTCGCGCACCTCTTCGCTGCCCAGGTCCCCGGCGAGGAAGCGCCGCAGGTAGGCGTCGAGGCCGGGCCCGTCGAGCTTGCGCGTGTGATGCTCGAACACGCCCGCCAGGCGGCCGCCCAACGTGACTACGCAGATCGTGTGCCCGTTGCCGACGTTGACGAGGACGGCGTCGGTGACGCCCTCAGGGAGCGCGCCGTAGAGCGCCGCCGGGCCGGTATCGGCGACGAGCGCCGGCCCGCCGCCGGCGAGCTCGTCGGCGAGCGTCGCCGCGGCGCGCAGCCTGGTGAAGTCGGGCGGCGCGTCGGCGGTCGCGTAGAAGAGCTCGCCGAGCGGGCGGCCTTCGTCCACGGCGGCCTTCCAGAAGGCGAAGCGGAAGACGCGGTTGGAGCCGTGCGGGCTGAAGCCGTGGTCCTGGACGGCCACCGCCGCGGCGTCGAAGCGCGGCTCCACGCCCAGCATCTCGAGGGCGGCGCGCAAGCCGGCCGCGTCGAGGTCGCCGGAGCGTACGTGCGCGCACGAGCCGGCCGGCAGGCGGCCGAGCAGCTCGGCGGCGGTGCTCTCGCCGACCACGCGCGCGCCGAGGGCGCGGACCTTGTCCACGTCGTCGGTGAAGGTCCGCGCCGCCTCCTCGGTGGCGACGAAGGCGTGGCCGGCGGCGAGGTGCGCCTTCATGGCGGCGCCGTCGGCGCCGCCGCCCATCGTCGGCCCCGTGAACACCACGGTCTGGCCGTGCTCCGTCGCCTGGGCGATCTGCGCGGCCACCACCTGCGTGCGGGACGGCACGACGAGCTTGACGGCGTTCTCGAGCGTCTGGCCGGGGCGCGTGAGAAGGATGTCGGCGGTGCCGGCGCCCACGTCGACGGCGAGGATGCGCGTGTCGGGGCTCTGCGCGGTCAGGGCCGGGCCGGCGCCTTGCTGAAGCGCAGCTTCCAGACGCTCGTCATGGCTTCGAGGACGATGCCGTTGCTCATCTTGCTCTCGCCGACTTTGCGGTCGACGAAGATGATGGGCAGTTCGACGACCTTGAAGCCGAGCTTGTACGCGCGATAGGTCATCTCGATCTGGAAGCCGTAGCCGGCGGTACCGATGCCGTCGAGGTCGATGGTCTCGAGCACGCGGCGGCGGAAGCACTTGTAGCCGCCGGTGAGATCGTGGAACGGGAGGCCGAGGATGGTCTGCGCATACAGGCAACCGCCGCGGCTGATGACCTTACGCGAGAGGCCCCAGTTCTCGACGCCGCCGCCCTTGACGTAGCGCGACCCGAGCACGAGGTCGGCGCCCTGGTCGATGAGCCGCAGGAAGTGAGGCAGGTAGCTCGCGTCGTGGCTGAGGTCGGCGTCCATCTCGAAGATGCGCTCGGCGCCCATGGCGAGCGCCTCGCGAAAGCCGGCGACGTAGGCCTTGCCCAGGCCCTCCTTGCCGGCGCGGTGCAGCACCGAGACGTCCGCGACCTCCGCGGCGAGCTGGTCGGCCAGCTCGCCGGTGCCGTCCGGGGAGTCGTCGTCGACGATCAGGGTGTGCAGCTGCACGCCGTGGCCGTCGGCGACCTCGCGGATGCGGGCCAGGGCGTGCCGCAGGTTCTCGCGCTCGTTGTACGTGGGGAGGACGATGACGTTCATCGTGCAGGGAGTATACCGTCGCCGGGGCCGCTGCGCCGCCCGGCTCCACCCGCCCCGCGGGCGCGACTGGCTCCTCGTCTCGCAGCCGTCCCCTTCGCCTGCTGACCTGTGCGGCCGGAGCGGAAAAGAAGGCCAGTCTCATGACAAGCATCACCCTCAACATAAGCCTGAGACTTTTCCGCCAGCGCAGGCGACGCGCGTCGTCAAAGGATGGTTGCCAGGGCCGTTGAATACACTATAGTGGTGTCCTTACTCAGCTGGGCCACTACATCTTGTGGTGGGGGGTCATCCGTGCATTGTCCTTTCTGCAACAGCGACGAGAGCAAGGTCGTCGATTCCCGCGACTCGGAATCGGGCGACGCCACCCGCCGGCGGCGAGAGTGCCTGGCCTGCGAGCGCCGCTACACGACCTACGAACGGCTCGAAGAAGTTCCCCTGGCGGTCGTCAAGCGCAGCGGGAGCGAAGAGGTGTTCGCGCGCCAGAAACTACTGAACGGCCTGCTGCGCGCCACCGAGAAGAGGGCCATCCCCATCGAGAGGCTGGAGCGGGCCGTCGACGACATCGAGAACGATCTGCGCCGCGTTTCCGGGCAGCGGGTGACGACGCAGATGGTCGGGGAGCGTGCCCTGCGGCACCTCCGGGACATCGACAAGGTGGCCTACGTGCGCTTCGCCTCGGTCTACCGTCAGTTCGACGGCGTCGACGAGTTCCAGCAGGAGCTCGCGCGGCTCGAGCGCGCCGGCGCCGACCCGCTGCCGGGCGAGGAGCCCCTGCCGGGCATCGAGGCCGAGATCGACGTACTTACCATGAGCACTTTCACCGAGCCGCCGCAGGCGGTCGCGACCGGAGGGGACAAGGGGCATGACTGATACGGGGAACACAGTGATAGAGCTCTCGGCCAATGCGCTCAAGGTGCTGCAGCGCCGCTACCTCAAGAAGGGCGACAACGGTGAGCAGCTCGAGACCCCCGAAGAGATGTTCCGGCGCGTCGCCGGCGCCATCGCGCAGGCCGAGCGTCTGTACAACCCCGCCGCCCCCGTCGAAGAGTGGGAGGCCACCTTCTACGAGCTCATGACCAGCCTCGAGTTCCTGCCCAACAGCCCCACGCTCATGAACGCCGGCCGCGAGCTGGGCCAGCTCTCGGCCTGCTTCGTGCTCCCCGTCGGCGACTCCATGGAGTCCATCTTCGAGGCCATCAAGAACACCGCCCTCATCCACAAGAGCGGCGGGGGCACCGGCTTCAGCTTCTCGCGCGTGCGCCCGCACAACGACGTGGTGATGAGCACCAAGGGCGTCTCCAGCGGCCCGCTCTCCTTCATGAGCGTCTTCGACGCCGCCACCGAGACCATCAAGCAGGGCGGCACGCGGCGCGGCGCCAACATGGGCATCATGCGCGTCGACCACCCGGACATCCTCGACTTCATCAGGGCCAAGGAGGACGACGACCGCCTCAACAACTTCAACATCTCGGTGGCCGTCACCGACGCCTTCATGCGCGCCGTCGACGCCGACGAGGATTACCCGCTGGTCAACCCGCGCTCCGGCGACGTGGTGCAGACCCTGAGCGCCCGCAAGGTGTTCAAGACCATGGTCGCGCTGGCCTGGAAGAACGGCGACCCCGGCATCGTCTTCATCGACCGCATCAATGCGGACAACCCCACGCCGCAGCTCGGCGAGATCGAGAGCACCAACCCCTGCATCACCGGAGAGTCGCTCGTGTACACGGATGCAGGCCTGAAGAGGATCGTCGATCTGTACGAGGGGCGCCGGCGCCCCGGCCTGGTCCTCGACAGCCGCATGGCAGGCGACCGC